>Ga0302324_100031028_pt1 | contig 10092 bp, 8 predicted proteins | sample Palsa_T0_1_FD_201949 | JGI IMG/M metagenome (GOLD analysis project Ga0302324, IMG submission 201949) | Peat permafrost microbial communities from Stordalen Mire near Abisko, Sweden - Palsa_T0_1 | ecosystem: Environmental > Terrestrial > Soil > Palsa > Peat permafrost | place: Sweden: Abisko... | reverse complement strand
GCCTGGCACAAAGCCCAGGTCGAGAGCGCCCACACGCGAAGCCGCTGTATGAAGTATACTAAAGCCGTTCCAGGCGCCTTCGGCCGCCGATCCTGCGGGACCGATCATGCCGGTATCGGATGCAATTTGGGCAGCGAGTCTCAGGATTGCCGCGCCGTCGGTGCGGGCCAGAGCCCCCGGCCCGACAATCAGCATAGGTCGTTTGGCGTCCTTCAGATCCTGAGAGAACTCATGTCTCCCGTTTGCGATCGCGTCAAGAATACCGGCGCCTGCGCCGAGCTGCGTAACCGGGTAAGTCAGATCGTAAGGTGTCCCGACATTGGCGACCTTAAGATTGCCGTAGAGCCAAGTCTTGCGGACGCGCGCATTCAGCACGGGAGCTTCCCAGCGCAGATTGCTCCCGATCAGCAAAAGCAGATCCGCTGACTCAACGCCCGCAACAGTGGTGTTGAAGAGATAGGACTGGCGTGGCGAATTGCTCAGCTTTGCGCCGTCCTGGCGACAATCGAGATTGCTGACGCCGAGGGAAACCATCAAATCCTTGAGCGCCTTGATCTCTTCAGCAGCGGCCAAATCGCCCACGATGGCCGCCATCCGCGCCGACATCGTCGCGGCTGCCCGCTCTGCGATCGCCGAAAACGCCTGATCCCACGTCGCCGGAACAAGTCTGCCGTTGCGGCGAACATAGGGACGATCGAGACGCTGACGCCTCAGACCGTCGCAGGCGTGCCGAGCCTTGTCGGAAATCCACTCCTCGTTCACGTCTTCATCAAGTCGCGGTAACACGCGCATGACGTCGCGTCCCCGCGTGTCGAGCCGGATATGACAACCTTGCGCATCCATGACGTCGATCGACTCAGTCTTACGCAGTTCCCACGGCCGCGCATTGAATGCGAAGGGCTTGGATGTAAGCGCACCTACGGGACAAAGATCGACAGCGTTGCCTGAAAGCTCCGAAGCGAAAGCTTTTTCCAGATAGGTCGTGATCTCCATATCTTCGCCACGGCCGGTGGCGCCCAGGTCCGGAACTCCAGCCACTTCCACGGCGAAGCGCACGCAACGCGTGCATTGAATGCACCGGGTCATGATTGTCTTGATCAGTGGGCCCATATATTTCTCTTCGACCGCGCGCTTGTTCTCCTTGAAGCGGTGGAAGGAAGCGCGGCCATAGGCCATTGCCTGGTCTTGCAAATCGCATTCGCCACCCTGATCGCAGATGGGGCAGTCTAGCGGATGGTTGATCAGCAGAAATTCCATCACGCCTTCACGCGCGCGTTTGACGAGCGGCGATTTGGTATTGATGCGCGCGGTCGTGCCATCCCGGTTCGGCATGATATCGCGCACCTGAAGGGCACAACTCGCCTGCGGCTTTGGCGAACCCACCCATTCGACGAGGCACATCCGGCAATTGCCGGCAATCGACAGGCGTTCGTGATAGCAGAAACGGGGAATTTCGGCGCCGGCCTGTTCGCAGGCCTGCAACAGCGTGAGGCTGTCGTCCGCTTCGACCTCGGTGCCATCGATGATGAGCTTGCGGGATGACATCGCGCTATTCCGCCGCCTGAGCCGAAACGGTATTCTTGCGTGCGGCGATGCGGCGTTCGATCTCCGGGCGGAAGTGGCGCAAGAACCCCTGCACCGGCCACGAAGCGCCTTCGCCGAACGCACAAATCGTATGGCCCTCGATCTGCTTGGTGACCTCCTGCAAGAGATCAATGTCAGCTGTCTGTGCATCGCCCTTCTGCATACGCGTCAGCACCCGCCACATCCACCCGGTGCCCTCGCGGCACGGCGTGCATTGACCGCAGCTTTCGTGCCTGTAGAAGTAGGCGAGCCGCGCAAATGCCTTGATGATGTCCGTCGATTTATCCATCACCACTATGGCGGCGGTACCGAGGCCCGATTTCACTGCCACGAGCGAATCGAAATCCATCAGGATCGTGTCGGCAATTTCCTTCGACAGCACGGGCATCGATGAGCCGCCGGGAATGACCGCCATAAGATTGTCCCAACCGCCGCGCACGCCGCCCGCGTGACGCTCGATCAGCTCCCTCAGCGGTATGCTCATCTCCTCTTCGACATTGCACGGCTTGTTCACATGGCCTGAAATGCAAAAAACCTTTGTGCCCGTATTGTTGGGACGACCGAAGCTGGAGAACCAGTCTGAACCACGCCTCATGATCGTTGGCACGACAGCGATGGATTCCACATTGTTGACGGTCGTAGGGCAGCCGTAGAGGCCCATGTTCGCCGGGAACGGCGGCTTCAGGCGAGGCTGGCCCTTCTTGCCCTCCAAGCTCTCAAGCAGCGCCGTTTCCTCCCCGCAGATGTAGGCACCGGCCCCGTGATGAACGTAACAATCGAAATCCCAACCATTGACATTGTTCTTACCAATGAGCCGGGCTTCGTACGCTTGGTCGATCGCGGCCTGCAGGCGCTCGCGCTCGCGGATGAACTCACCGCGTACGTAGATGTAGCAGGCATGTGCGCGCATTGCGAAGGAAGCAATCAGGCAGCCCTCGACCAGGAGATGAGGATCGTGGCGCATAATGTCGCGATCCTTACACGTGCCAGGCTCGGACTCGTCGGCGTTGACTACGAGGTAATGCGGCCGCTCCTTCACCTCCTTCGGCATAAAGGACCACTTTAGACCGGTCGGAAATCCGGCCCCGCCTCGCCCGCGCAGGCCGGACTTCTTCATCACATCGACGATGGCTTCCGGGCCCTTTTCCAGAATGGCATTGGTACAATCCCACTGGCCGCGCGCGCGCGCGCCTTCAAGGGTCCAATCACTTAACCCGTAAAGGTTCGTGAAAATGCGATCCCTGTCAGCGAGCATGACAGCCCCTCCCTGCCAGACTCATGTCGTATCCCCCGCAGGATTCTGCGACGGTTCGGAGAAATCGACCAAGGTGAGTGGTCCGCCTGCTGGCTCGGACGAGTGCCGCCCGGCTTGCGATCCGGGTTTTGGCGTCTCGCCGCGTCGAAATGTGGCAAGGACGGCTTCCGTCCTGGGGCCATCCAAGTCCTCGTAGAAGTCATTGCCAATCTGAGCCGCCGGCGCATTCACGCAAGCGCCGAGGCATTCCACTTCCTGCCAGGAAAAAATTCCGTCGCTAGAAATCGTGTTCTGCAGTGGCGAGATATGCTTCTTGCACATAGCGACAACATCATCCGACCCCGCGAGCCAGCAGGGGGTAGTGGTGCAAACCTGCACGACATGCTTTCCCACGGGGTGGAGGTGAAACATCGTGTAGAAGGTCGCGACTTCGAGAACGCGGATGTACGCCATGCCGAGCATATGCGCCACGACCTCGATCATCGGCTTGGTAACCCAGCCTTCCTGTTCCTGGCCGAACCACAACAGTGCGATGACTGCAGAGGCCTGGCGTCCCGGCGGATACTTCGTAATTTCTCTTTCTGCCCGCACCTTGTTGTCGGGCGTGAAAGCAAAGCCCGAAGGTTGCTCGTGATAAAGGCGGCGCGAACTCACCGGTCGATCTCCCCGAACACGATGTCGAGAGACCCGAGCACGGCGGACACGTCGGCGAGCATGTGCCCACGGCACATGAAATCGATGGCTTGCAGATGGGCGTAACTTGGTGGCCGGATTTTGCAGCGATACGGCTTGTTCGTCCCGTCCGATATGAGATAGACGCCGAATTCGCCTTTCGGCGCTTCGATGGCGGCGTAAACTTCGCCTTCGGGCACGTGATAGCCTTCGGTGAAGAGCTTGAAGTGATGGATGAGCGCTTCCATGGAACGCTTCATCTCCCCGCGCTTGGGCGGGACCACTTTATTGTCCTGAGACGAAACTGGCCCCGACGGCATCCTGTCCAGGCACTGCTTCATGATGTTGTTCGACTGGCGCATTTCTTCCATGCGCATTAGATAACGGTCGTAGCAGTCGCCGTTTTTGCCGATGGGAATCTTGAAATCGAGGTCGGAATAGCACTCGTAAGGCTGCGCGCGGCGCAGGTCCCAGGCGAGGCCCGTTGACCGCAGCATCACGCCGGAAAAGCCCCAGGCTTCCGCTTCCTCGCGCGACACAATGCCGATGTCGACATTGCGCTGCTTGAAGATACGGTTTTCGGTGAGCAACCCTTCGATATCGTCGAGTACCTTTGGGAAGTGCTCGCAAAACCCGTAGATGTCCTCGGCAAGCCCACCGGGAATGTCCTGATGCACTCCGCCGGTTCGAAAATAATTTGCATGAAGACGCGCACCCGAAGCACGCTCATAGAAGATCATGAGCTTCTCGCGTTCTTCGAATCCCCACAAGGGTGGCGTGAGTGCGCCGACATCCATCGCCTGCGTGGTGACATTCAGAAGGTGTGAAAGAAGCCGCCCGATTTCCGAAAACAGGACCCGGATGTATTGACCGCGCGGAGGGACTTCGAGCCCAAGCAGTTTCTCGACGGCAAGCGAGAAAGCATGCTCCTGGTTCATCGGCGCGACATAGTCGAGACGGTCGAAATAAGGCAGCGCCTGCAGATATGTCTTATGCTCGATGAGCTTCTCGGTGCCACGATGCAGCAACCCAATGTGCGGGTCTATCCGGGTGACAATCTCGCCGTCGAGTTCCATGACGAGACGCAAAACACCGTGAGCCGACGGATGTTGCGGCCCCCAGTTCATAGTCATACGTTGATCGCCCAGAACATCGGCCATCAGCCGCGTCCCTTTGAAGACTTCTCGTCGCCCGGCAATACGTAACGGGCGCCTTCCCACGGACTCATGAAATCGAAGTCCCGGAACTCCTGGACCAGTTCGACCGGCCGGTAGACCACGCGTTTGACCTCTTCGTCGTAGTGGACCTCGACATAGCCACTGAGCGGGAAATCCTTGCGCATCGGATAACCAGAGAATCCGTAATCGGTGAGCAGTCGCCTCATGTCCGGATGGTCGGCAAACGTGATGCCGTACATATCGAACGCCTCGCGCTCGAACCAGTTCGCGGCCGCGAACACACCCACCACCGACGGCACGGGCGAGGCTTCGTCAGTCTGAACCTTCAGCCGAATGCGCCGGTTTTTCGTCAGTGACAGAAGATGATAGACGACATCGAAACGCTTGGCCCGCTGCGGCCAATCAACGCCACAGATATCGATGAGTACGGCGAAAGCGCAACCAGGATCATCGCGCAGGAATTTCATCGTTCGAACGATATCGATTGACGCAACCTCAAGTGTCAGCTGCCCGAGGGGCATCGTCTGAGCAAGCACTGCGCCCGGCAATGCGTCGCTGATCTCCTTGCCGAAATCCTCGAGCGTCTGGGTCATGGCGTGCTAGCGATCGATGTTGCCAGTGCGGCGGATTTTCCGCTGCAGAAGCATCACACCGTAGATAAGCGCTTCGGCCGACGGCGGACAACCGGGCACATAGATGTCGACCGGAACAATGCGGTCGCACCCTCGCACGATCGCGTACGAATAGTGATAGTATCCCCCCCCGTTCGCGCAGGACCCCATTGAGATGACGTATCGCGGCTCCGGCATTTGATCGTAAACCTTGCGCAGGGCCGGCGCCATTTTGTTAGTAAGCGTTCCGGCGACGATCATCACATCGGACTGTCGGGGACTTCCGCGTGGCGCAAATCCAAACCGCTCCAAGTCGTAGCGTGGCATGCTGGCCTGGATCATCTCGACCGCGCAGCAGGCCAAACCGAACGTCATCCACATAAGAGAGCCCGTGCGGGCCCAATTGATTACAGCGTCGGCATTGGCGACGAGAAACCCCTTCTCCCGAAATTCGGCTTGCATTGCCTTGAAGTAGGGATCATCCGGTGGGCCGCCGGCGACGGACCTCGAGGCGTTATCTGACGCGATCACTCCCATTCCAGCGCGCCCTTCTTCCACTCATAGATGAACCCGACAGTCAGCACGCCCAGGAATGCCATCATCGACCAGAAGGCGAAAACACCGGTGGCGCCTAACGTGATGGCCCAAGGGAAAAGGAATGCGACTTCAAGATCGAAAATGATGAACAGGATCGAGACCAGATAGAACCGCACGTCAAACTTTAATCGCGCATCGCTGAATGCATTGAACCCGCATTCATAGGCGGAAAGCTTTTCGGGGTCCGGCCTGGACGGTGCAATCACCATGGGAATTGCCAGCAGCGTGACGCCGATGACGCCGGCGATACCGATGAAGATCAGGATCGGAAGATACTGAAGAAGAAAGCCGTCCATGGTGTGTCCTTGAACCCGAGACGAACTTCGGGCGCGACGATTGCGGCAGGTGCGTTTCGCGGGCGCAGTATAGGCAGCGATGCCCGCCGTGCAACGCGGGTTTACCCCAAGATTCGTCGCATTCACAAAGGCTTTTTTAGAGGCAATTCGCCTATTCCCGGCTCAAGGGAATGGCGGGAGCGACGGGGCTCGAACCCGCGACCTACGGCGTGACAGGCCGTCACTCTAACCAACTGAGCTACGCCCCCGCGTGAGGCCCGAACGTGTAAGCGACCCGCGAAAGAGGGTCGATGTAAGGCCCGCTTCCCAGCGTGTCAAGCAGAGCAGCCCACACAGGAATGCCCGCTAAGTACCAGTGTTCGCTGCCGGCGCTGGGGCTCCCGGCACGGGACGTCCAGGATGCAATTCCTTCGGCGTCAGGCGTCCTTGTCCCTTTTTGTCCAATTGATCGAACAGCGAACGTGGCGTTGCAGCAAATTCATCGAAGTCGACACATCCGTTGTGCTTGAAATCTATCAACGGCGACGCGGTTGACTCGCTTTCCTTCCAGCGCTCCGCATTGACAGCACGTACTTCGTTAGAATCCAGGCAGCCATTGTGGTCCGCATCGGCCGCCGCGAAGTCAGCCCTCAACCCGACTTCCATCGCCGCACGGGTTACTACACCCTGCTTGTCGGCGTATTTATCGAGCATTTCGGACGGCGGATGCCATTCTTCGCGGGCCGGACGGGGGACCTTCGGTGAACCAAACATGGAGCATGAAACCAACAAGAAAGCGCAGCCGATGGCTGGCCAGTGTCCTGGAAGGTGTTTCATGGCTCGAACTCCGCCCGCCAGTATTGGCGCCGTCAAGACTGAATCGCAACCGCTTTGCAGAATGCAACAGGCAACGCCATCGCCACGCCGATCTGCTGCGACGGGCGCAGATATTGGTGGGCGGTGACGGTTTCGAACCGCCGACATCCTGCGTGTAAAGCAGGCGCTCTACCGCTGAGCTAACCGCCCTTGGGCGCGCCTTATAGCAGCCGCGAGGTAATCAGCTACCGATATCGGACGGCTGCAACTTAGTTAAGAGCGTCCTTCAGTTGCTTGCCGGGGCGAAACCTGGGTGTCTTGGACGGCTTGATCTCAATTTCGGCCCCGGTTTGTGGATTGCGCCCCTTGCCGCCGGCTCGCTGCGCCACGACGAATACGCCAAAACCGGTCAGCCGCACCTCATCACCCGCCTTGAGCGCATCGGTAATTGCATCAAATACGCCATCCACCGCTTTGGCCGCGTCATTTTTGGCGAAACCCGTGCGATCCGAAAGATGTTGAATCAAGTCGTTCTTATTCACTGGCCGGCTCCTTTGCGCGACTCGCTCCCTGAACGGCTGACTCTAGGGCCTTGGCGACAAACCCGCCAAGCCAAAATCCGCGAAAATCGCGGTTTTTTTGGAAAATCAGCCCGGCCAGCAAGGTGCGGGCCGGACTGACCATGCACGACCGGGCTAATGCGTAATCACGACGTCAGACTCGGGATCTCCCCGCACAGCGGCGGCGACAACCAGTTCTGGCTCCTCCCAAACGATCGGCTCGGGATATCTCACAAGTGCGACCTTCAAAACCTCTTCCATGGTCGCCGCGGACACAAGCTGGAGGCCTGCCTTCACGTTGTCAGGAATTTCAGCCAGGTCCTTCTCGTTTTCTGACGGAATAACGACCGTCTTCAGTCCCGCACGGAGTGCCGCAAGAAGTTTCTCCTTCAACCCGCCGATCGGCAGAACCCGACCGCGCAGCGTAATTTCGCCGGTCATGGCGACGTCGCGACGAACAGGGATTCCGGTCAACACGGAGATGATGGAAGTGGCCATAGCGACACCTGCCGACGGGCCATCTTTCGGGGTCGCGCCCTCCGGCACATGAACGTGGATATCCTTCTGATCGAACATTGGAGGTTTGATGCCGAAGGACGTTGCCTTGGATCGCACATAGGAACGCGCGGCGTCGATCGACTCCTTCATAACGTCGCCGAGTTTTCCGGTCGTCTGCATACGACCTTTGCCCGGCAGCATTACGGACTCGATTTGCAACGTCTCACCGCCGACTTCGGTCCAGGCAAGACCCGTGACCACACCAACCTGATCTTCGCCTTCCATCTCGCCATAACGGAACTTTCGGACGCCCGCGTAGCTGCCGAGGTTCTCCGGCGTAACTTCAATGGCGACGGCCTTCCCAGAGACGATCTCCTTAACAGCCTTGCGCGACAGGTTTGCGATTTCCCGCTCAAGATTGCGAACACCGGCTTCGCGCGTGTAGTAGCGGATCAGATCGTACAGTGCGGCATCGCTGATCTTCCACTCGCCGTCCTTCAATCCGTGCGCCTTGATCTCCTTCTCGATCAGATGGCGTTTGGCGATTTCGACCTTTTCGTCTTCCGTATATCCTGGGATTCGAATGATCTCCATACGATCCATCAAGGGTTGCGGCATGCGCAAAGTATTTGCCGTGGTAAGGAACATCACGTCCGACAGATCGAAGTCCACTTCAAGATAGTGGTCATTGAACGTATGGTTTTGCTCGGGATCCAACACCTCGAGCAACGCCGACGATGGATCGCCGCGCCAGTCGGCACCTAGCTTGTCGATCTCATCGAGAAGGAAAAGCGGGTTGGCCGATTTGGCCTTCTTCATCGACTGAATGATTTTTCCTGGCATCGAACCGATATAGGTGCGCCGATGACCACGGATCTCGGCTTCATCGCGAACGCCGCCCAGACTCATGCGCACGAACTCGCGCCCGGTCGCCTTGGCAATCGATTTGCCAAGCGACGTCTTGCCCACACCCGGCGGACCTACCAGACACAGAATCGGGCCTTTCATTTTCCCTGCGCGTTGCTGTACCGCGAGATATTCGAGAATGCGCTCCTTTACTTTCTCGAGGCCGTAATGGTCGTTGTTGAGGACGTCCTCGGCGAGCGCAATGTCCCTCTTGAGTTTTGACTTCTTGCCCCACGGCAGCGAAAGCAACCAGTCGAGATAATTGCGCACGACTGTGGCTTCCGCCGACATCGGACTCATCTGGCGCAGCTTCTTCATCTCGGCCTGCGCCTTTTCGCGGGCTTCCTTGGAAAGCTTGGTCTTGCGAATACGCTCGTCAAGTTCGTTCAGCTCGTCACGGCCCTCTTCTCCCTCGCCCAATTCCTTCTGGATGGCTTTGAGCTGCTCGTTGAGGTAGTACTCGCGCTGCGTTTTCTCCATCTGGCGCTTGACGCGTGAACGGATTTTGCGCTCGACCTGCAGAACGCCGATCTCGCCCTCGATAAGGCTCAACACGCGTTCGAGCCGTTCGGTCGTGTTCAAAGATTCCAGCAGCTGTTGGCGATCCGCAATTTTCACGGACAGGTGGGAAGCGACCATGTCGCTGAGCTTCGCCGGATCGTCGATCTGGGCCAGCGACGCAAGCGTTTCCGCGGGAACTTTCTTGTTGAGTTTGATGTAGCTTTCGAAATTGGCCTTCACTGTACGCACAAGCGCCTCGGTTTCCTTCGTCTCGCCGCCGTGGTCGGTCAAATGTTCGATACTGGCCTGAAAGAAATCCGCCCGGGGGGCGAAACCGGTCACACGCGCACGCGTCTTGCCTTCGACGAGCACCCTCACCGTCTGATCCGGCAGTTTCAGAAGCTGTAGCACCGAGGCCATTGTACCGATGGTATGAAGGCCGTCCGGCGTCGGGTCGTCATCCGCTGCATTCTTTTGCGTCAGAAGCAGAATCTGCTTCTCGTCGTTCATCACCTCTTCGAGCGCGCGGACGGATTTTTCACGCCCCACAAACAGGGGCACGATCATGTGCGGAAAAACCACGATATCGCGCAACGGAAGCACCGGGGCTAGGATACGGCCGGGCTCTACGGGGATGAC
>Ga0302324_100031026_pt1 | contig 10092 bp, 9 predicted proteins | sample Palsa_T0_1_FD_201949 | JGI IMG/M metagenome (GOLD analysis project Ga0302324, IMG submission 201949) | Peat permafrost microbial communities from Stordalen Mire near Abisko, Sweden - Palsa_T0_1 | ecosystem: Environmental > Terrestrial > Soil > Palsa > Peat permafrost | place: Sweden: Abisko... | reverse complement strand
ATTTCCGCTGCGACGGGTCAGCGTATTTGGCAGCCGCCTGGTAGGCGCAACTCCATTCGATGGCGTGATTCTGCAACCGGAAAACGAAGCCATCAGCGCTGGCGCCGAAGTGAGCAGCACAAACTAGAACTCGACTTAACCTGCGACCAACGACCGGGGAAGCGGAAATGCTTTCCCGGTTTTTCTTGTCCCGCGACTCGGCGACGGGCTATCGCCATCCCTACCCTTGCGTTCTCCCTCGCGCTGGTGAACAATCTTGTCATTGTCATTGGCATGCGGCTTCTCTCTTTACTTGCGACTGCGCTTTGGTTGAGCTTTGGGGCTGCGGCTTTGTCGCAGCAGGAAACGGCGGATTCCGCCAAGACTTCTCAAAATTCCTCCACTGAGGCTCCTTCTAAGCCCACTGCGACTGAGTCCAGTCAGACCCAGTCCAGCCCCGTTGAGCCTACCCCCGCCGTCACGGTTCCCTCGGAAATTCCGCCGCCGGCCCAGGCACCCGCAGAGGCCACGCCGGCGCAGAAACCAGCTGCGAGCGCGGAGAAAAAGCAGACGGTAGCACGGAAGAAGCACCGCAAGCGAACGCCAGCGCCTTCGGGAACTCCGCGGAAGGTTGTGGTTCGTGAGGGTGGGGCACGCGAACCGGCGGAGCAGATTGCGCCCGGCGTCACTCCTGCGGAAGCGGCACGGCAGCGGCAGAACGTGGAGCAATGGCTGGACTCAACCGACGGCCAACTGAAACAGCTCTCGGAACGCAAGCTGAATACGCAACAGGACGAAACCTTGGGACAGATCCGCAACTACATGGATGGGGCGCGTGGGGCATTGCGGGAAGGAGATGTGCGGCGCGCCAGTACGCTGGCGGAGAAGGCGCATTTGTTATCGGACGATATGGTGAAACATTAGAAGAGGTGCCAGGAGAATCGCACGGCAATTGCGTTCGGGGACATGAACCTGCTCTCCTACTCACTCGTGAAGTAATCCACCGTGACCGGGTTCTCAAACAGCGAGTAATCTCTGGTGACGACCGTGATGCCGCTGTCGGTAACGAAGTAGCGCTCACGGTCGGCTTCTACGTCGTAGCCAATCGTCGTACCTTCGGGAATGTGCACGTCGCGATCGATGATGGCTTTGCGGATCCGGCAACTACGTCCGACGTTGACGTGCGAGAACAGGATGCTGTTTTCGATCTCGGCGTAAGAATTCACCCGCACATCGGGAGACAGCACGCAACTCTGGAGGGAACCTCCGGAAATAATGCAACCGGACGAAACCAGGGAATCGAGGGCGCGGCCCATGCGCTCATTGTCCGAAAAAACGAACTTGGCCGGTGGATACTGCCGCTGGTGAGTACGAATGGGCCACGCGTTGTCATAAAGATTGAAGACGGGAGTGACCGAAACCAGGTCCAGGTTGGCTTCATAGTAGGCTTCGAGCGTGCCCACGTCGCGCCAGTACAGGGCCTCCTTTTTATTTTCGTCGACGAAATCGAAGGCGTAGACGCGGTAGTCGCCAAGCATTTTGGGCAAAATATTCTTGCCGAAGTCATGACTGGACTCGGGATCTTCGGCATCCTTGAGCAGGACCGGAATCAGGACGTCGGTGTTGAAGATATAGATGCCCATTGAGGCTGAGATCTTTGTGGGATCGTAGGGCGAGCGCAGATCGGTCTGCTTCGGTTTTTCCAGGAAGCCCGTTATGCGGTACTCGTGATCGATGTCGACGACGCCGAAGTGACGGCACTCGGCGGGATCCATGGTCAAAGTTGCCACCGTGACGTCGGCGGCGGCATCGGTGTGCTGCTTGAGCATGCGCCCGTAATTCATCTTATAAATGTGATCGCCGGAGAGGATCAGCACATACTTGGGCTGCTCGGAGCCGATGGAATAGATGTTCTGATAGACGGCGTCGGCCGTACCCATATACCAGTTCTCGCTGACACGCTTCATCGGAGGCAGGATTTCGATGAACTCGCCGATCTCGCGGCCGAAGATGTTCCAGCCCTCGCGGATCTGGCGATTGAGCGACAACGCCTTGTATTGGGTAAGAATATAAACACGGCGCAGGCCGGAGTTGACGCAATTGGAAAGCGTGATGTCGATGATGCGGTAGATGCCGCCGAAGGTGACGGCCGGTTTGGCGCGATCGCGGGTTAGCGGATAGAGGCGCTCACCTGCGCCTCCTGCAAGCAAAATTCCTAGCGTATCTTTCATTGGCATACGATCATTGGCATACGATCACGACATACGGTCAGTTCCGCAACATTTAAAGATGCAGAATGAGACGCGAATGCTGCCCCCAACCAACGCGAAATACTAGCACAGGCCGTGCGTTCTGTTCCGACTGCCGGGTCGCCTCGGGAGTGGGGAACCCCACCCTTTCGCAAAGAACGCGAAAGAGTGAGCCGCCACGGCAGCTGTCCCTACGCGACCTGAAGCTCCGACGGGCGGGTCTCCCCACTACGAGTTCGCTAGCAATGTACGATCTTCGGGCTCTTGATGCCACGGGTGGCATTCCGTGAATCTACTACCAGCTTGGCCTCGCTGACGATCCGCTTGTAGTCGTAGTCGGAATGATCGGTGACGATAAGCACGCAGTCGTACTGGCCGAGGTCCTGGAGCGGCGAACACTTCATCTGCAGATCGTATTTGCGACCCCGCCCCACGAAGGGGAAATACGGATCGTTGTAGCTGACCGCCGCGCCTTCCTTTTGGAGCAGTTCGATGATCGTTAGAGCGGGCGATTCGCGGAGGTCGTCAATATCCTTCTTGTAGGCAACGCCCAGAACGAGTATTTTCGATCCGTTGATCGCCTTTTTCTGCCGATTGAGTGCTGAAATGGTCGAGGCGATCACGTTATAAGGCATCGCCACGTTGATTTCCCCGGCCAGTTCGATGAAGCGTGTACGGAAATCGAACTCCTTTGCCTTCCACGAAAGGTAGAAGGGATCGACGGGAATGCAGTGCCCGCCAAGACCGGGTCCGGGATAGAACGGATGGAAGCCGAAGGGCTTGGTGGCAGCTGCATCTATGATCTCCCAGATGTTGAGATCCATGCGCAGGCAAAGCATCTTAAGTTCGTTTACGAGCGCGATGTTGACGCAGCGATAGATGTTTTCCAGCAACTTGGTCATCTCGGCGGCGGCGGGCGAAGAGACGGGAACCGTGCGGCGGAAGATGGAGCCGTAGAGGGCGGCTGCGATTTCGCTGGCTTGTGGATCGAGGCCGCCGATCACCTTCGGAATATCGTGGCGGGCAACCTGGGTGTTGCCGGGATCTTCGCGCTCGGGCGAGAACGCCACCCAGAATTCGTTGTCTCCGGCTGCGCCGTTACGGGATGCGGCCAGTCCTGCCTTGTTTTCTTTTTCGAGAATTGGAATCAGGACCTCTTCGGTGGTGCCGGGATAGGTTGTGCTCTCGAGAATGACGATTTGACCGGCGCGCAGGTGTGGAGCGACGGCATGAGCGGTTTTGGTGATGTAGCTTAGGTCGGGCTCGTGATACTCGTTGAGCGGCGTGGGAACGCAGATGATGATGGCGTCCATGGCGGTGATCCGCGAGTAGTCGGCTGTGGCTTTGAATCCGCTGGCTTTGGCCGCCGCGATCTCTTCGGGCGTGATGCGAAAAATGTAGGTACCACCATTGTCGAGGGTGTCGATTTTTTGCTGATCAATATCGAAACCGGTGACCGGAAACTTTTCCTCGCTAAAGAGCAGGGCCAGGGGCAACCCGACATAGCCAAGGCCGATGATTCCGACTCGAGCCTGGCGCGCCCCAATGCGGCCTTTCAGGTCAGCAAAGAGGGACGAAGCAGTTAACTGAGGATTCATATGGGCAAAAATGATTCTAGCATTGCACACTGGGGGTTAGCCGCGCACTTCTTACGTTTCCCGGAGTACGCTGTCGGTTTGTCGCTCGAATGTTCATGTGCGTTTATGCCGTGATCGCTATTATGATTACCGTCGTAATCAAGTTTCCGACATCGCAAATTCCTTAGTAACATTCCGAATGAGATGCCAAGCCAGATGCACTTCCTGCGACTCCCCATTCTCTTGTTTCTAGCGGTGGTGGTTCTTGTTGCGATAGCTGCCAGCCACGCCGCTCGCTTTCTAGTGGTCGATAAGCCAGAAAGGTCCGATGCGATTGTGGTTCTCGCCGGAGACACTGACGCCCGTCCCGCGCGCGCACTGGAACTGCTGCGGCAGGGAATAGCGCCACACCTATTGCTCGACGCCGAAAACCGGAATCGCATCTACGATATGCGGTTGATCGACATAGCGCAGGATTATGTGAACCACCTGCCTGACGCCAATCGGGTCTCGGTATGCCCGATTTTCGGGTCCTCAACCTTCGCTGAAGCCGACGACGTGAACCGATGCCTGCAGCCGCTGGGCGCGCATCGCGTGCTCATTGTGACCTCCGACTATCACACTCGACGCGCCCTGATGATCTTTCGCCAACGCTTGCCGCAATACCAGTTCAGCGTAGCTGGAGCGAGCGATCCAAAGGCATTCGGCGAAGCCTGGTGGACGAAGCGCGAATGGGCCAAAGTGACGTTTGATGAGTGGTCGAAGACGATTTGGTGGCAGATGGTGGATCGATGGAGAAGCTAGACCAGTTCTCGGTTCTCAAATTCTCAGTGGACCAAAGCCAAACCTTTGATCCGGGCTCGGTTTTAACCGAGAACTGAGAACTGGGGGTCCGGCGACTGGCAACTTTTTTAGTATTACGTTAATTTGAAGATTACCCATTTTCAGGAGGCTCCATGGCTCAGGTGACAATCACGGTGCGCAAGGACGGTCCTTTGCGCATTGAAGATCCGAACGGCATCATCGAGATCGTCGACGCCGAAGGCAACAAGTTCGACCTGACCGGGAAGACCGCTTTCTCGCTGTGCCGCTGCGGGGCTTCGGCCAATCGTCCTTTTTGCGATGGAAGCCACAAGATTGCTTTCCAGTCGCCCACTCCGCCTGTCAAAATCGGCTAGTGGCTTCGGGTTTGCGGAACGTCCTTCGCAGGCGTAGATGCACGCTCTTTTTTAATCATTAGTACTACAACCTCTGGTGCGATCTGCTCCTACTTTAGCTGCTAGACTTTTGTCAGGTTCCAAATGTCACGCTTTTCTTATATCGGAGTCCTGCTCGGCTTCGGAGCGCTTTTGTCTGCGTCCACATTCGCGCAGAATCCCGCACAGACTGCTGTGCCTACAGGTGCACAGACTCGTTCTGATTCGGTTGCTCCAAAGGTTGCTCACGTGGAGCAGATTCTGGTGCATGCAGGGGATAAAGCCGATGCTGCGCTTAGCGTCGAAATAGTTACCTCCGGAGCGCGACTCGCGCCTGACACGCAGGCCATCACGGGTCCCGATCGCATTGTTGTGGATTTCCCCGGAGCGCTTCCGGCGGCTGCTTTGCGTGCCCTGACGGTCAATCAGGGGGCTCTTAAGGGAATTCGCACGGGACTGTTTTTCAAGGACCCTCCGATTACGCGGGTCGTGCTGGATCTTGCCGAGCCACAGTCTTATCAGATTGCGACAACCTGGAGCGGGACCATTATTACGCTGAAGCCGGTTACGCAAAATCCGGTTAAGTCAGGTTCGGTAAAATCAGATGCGGGTAAACTCAATGCGGCTAGTTCAAGTGCCGCTACGCCGAATCCTGTGGCCAATCCTGCTGTGGCCAATCCTGCTAAGACAAATCCGGTTGCTCTCAGTCCCCTCAAGTCGAGTGCCGCGACGAGCGCGGCCAAGTTGAGTTCCGCCACGTTCACTCTGGGCCCCAAGCCGGGAGTGGTTGCTGCGAGTTCGCCCACTGCCGCTGAAATCCGCATTCCCCAGGCGTCGATGATTCCGACCGCTAGAATCGCGCCTGCGGCAAAACTGCCGGATGCTTCGCTGGCTGCGGTTGCACCCGCTGCGGCTGCCAAAGTTGCTCCGGCGGTTTCCGTCCCGGTCGCCGCGCCTGTGCTCGATCCGGTTCCTGAAGAACAGCCGCCGCCTTCGAAGCCGGTTGTGGCGGTAACGTTTGCCAACGGACTGTTGAGCATTCATGCCGAGAGAGCTACGTTGGCGCAAGTATTGTTCGAAGTGCAGCGCCAGACGCAGGCTGATATCGCGATTCCGGCGGGCGCGGAGCAGGAAGAAGTGATTGCCGACGTGGGTCCGGCTTCGGCGCGCGATGTGCTCGCGTCGCTCCTGAACGGCTCCAACTATAACTTTATTTTTGTTGGCAGTGAAGAGCGACTTGAACGCGTCATCCTGACGCGGCGCGATCCCAACATCTTTTAGGGTTATCTTCCTAACGTCATCTTCCTTACGCTTGGAATTGGCTGAGTTTCGGCGTGCGCTTTACGTCGGGCTTCTGACTTAGTTAGAACTACGGCGAGATCAGCCTTACCGCTACGGGAGACGCGCCATTGCCGACAATTGGCGTTCCGGTAGCTTCACCGGTGCCATCGCCGCAACCAACGATGTTGATGACCTCCGTTTGAATTTTGCCGGCGGTGGCCGCCGTCCCCGTCGGATTCAGGAAGAGCTGCACGAAACCGATGATTTGGACGTTGGGAAAAGACGTTGTCGCGGCGTTTGGGTCGAACACTGGTACTGTCACGAGCGAATCGCTGACCATAATATCGGCCCCACTGTTTAGCGCGCCGCCGGATGCCACCACGACTGGATTTCCCGCTCCCGCTAGAAACTCAAACGGCTCGGTGCCGGACGGGGGTGTGTTCAAAGTGGTCACGCTGTCTCCCCCGGCCGTCGCGTTGGTCAGAATATTCACAGCCGTCATAGTGTCGGCGTCTCGGTTTGGGTTCCCGTTTTGGTCGATCTGCACGATGGCGTTGCACGAAATCGGCGTTTGCACGCATCCCGCAATACTCCGTTGGTAATCGCCTAACCCGGTACACCCGCTGCATGACGACTCGCTGGGTGCTGGAAAGCTCGCGGCCGGAATACCGGTAGGGTTTGTAGTGCCGGGATAGTACTGCCAGGGAGCCAAGGAAGCCAACGAGGAGCAGCCGGTGGGCGGGCAGGCGGTGTTCAGATACGCTACCGTTCCGCCGCCGCTTGGCCAGCCCAGCAGCTTAGGGTCCCCAATGGCCCCGGTAATAGCAGGGTTGAAGATCTGGTCTCCGGAAGTAGCTGGGCTCATGTTCGGCAAGAGCCACGGCTTTACGCACATCGGTGCTACCGGAAATCCGGGACCACCTGTTGCCTGGATGTTGGACGGGTTGTAAGCTTCGGCTGTCGCCGACGCTTTAACCGTGAACGCCGTGCTTCCCCAGATGCGAGCAAAAAAAGTCGGCAGATCGGTACGCTGCACCGTCACCGTAACCTGGGGATTGGCATCGAAGTTTGCCGCGGTTTGGTTGATGCTGACACAGATTTCCTGCCCCGCGGGGCAAGCCGTAGTCCCAGAAACCAAATTTCTTCCCCCAACCGGGTTACTCGCAGCCACCTCCGTGGCCACGGTCAGCGCCAGGGCTGCCGCGTTCCCGCCCAGCGTCAGGTCCGTGGACGAAGTCATCCCCGAGTTAGCCAGCACACGTGCCCCAGCCAGTGCCGCGCTGTCGGCAGCCAACTGTGCTTCGCTGCGCGCCGTGTAGAGCGTTACCAGGTCGATCGACAAAGCGGCCATTGCCCCGACGAAACCGAGCATGCACACCGCTACCAGCGTGATGATGAGTCCTTCTTCGCGGTTGCGGCGCGATCCGCGCTGCCGGTAAGGCCGCAGGTCACGTCGAAATTTCGTTTGATGTCTTGGCATGCTTTTCACAATTGGTTGTGGACCGTAGAGCTCTCGGTTATCTGCGTGGTAGCCGCGTAGGTCGCGCCAGGAACTAACAGCTGAATCACGCTATTGAACCGCCAATGATAGGGATATGCCACCGTAACCGTGGTACCGACTGCTGCCGGTGGGCCCAACGAACATGGCGTCGGACACACCCATCCGCGGTTGATCGTGACGACCAGGGTGTCGGGACAAGGGGAAATCTTATAGGTCCACGTCAAGCTAGGCGGTCCCCCAGTGACAGCGCCCGGCGCAGTGCAGCCTCCTGTGGGCACGACTCCATTGGCAGTCAGCGAGTTGAAAACTGAGGTTGCCACTGCCTGCAGAGACGCTGGGTTGGCGCCAATGTCAGTCATTGGCTGGGCCCCCGCAATAATGGCGCCTTGCTGCGCGGCCTGTTCGATTTTCTGCCTTTGGTTGAAGGCTCCGCTGAAGTCGAAGATACCTACGGTGAATACCACCAGAAGCGGTAGTGCGACGGCAAATTCCAACAAGGCGGCGCCCCGCTCATCCTTCACGAACGCGCTGGGCAACGTGCGCCGGGCGCTTCTCAGGACACGAAACGGCCCTAGACGATGTGGAACTCGGAAACGAATCATCTAGTTCTCCATTCTGCTCTGAGCCTGCGCTGACATGGTGACCGACCCCAGCGACGTTAGGGACAGAAGGTTGAACGAGAATGGATATTGAAAGCTGACTACGCTTCCGCATTGTGCGGGGGTAGCCGCGGGATTCAGCTGCACGTTTTCGCAGACGTAGACGCTTCCCGTGCCGACAGCAACCTTCGCGCAACTGCCGGCCGCCGGCGAAGCGCAGCCCGCGCAGGCTTGCCCGGGACCACAGTTTGGAGGATTGGCCGGCGCCGTGACTTGGCTGAGGTCGAGGCTGTCTGCGCTCATTACTGCGGAAACCTTGCTGCTCACCGTGGCAGGCGTCGGAAAGGCGTCCCCGTTCGTGCACGTGGCACATTGCTCCCTTGCCGCGGCGATCGCTCCCTGCTGCGCCGCCTGCTGGATGGTCGAGTAGATGTTGAACGCTCGTCCAAACCAGATGATGCCCAACAGAAGCGCAAACACCAAGGGCAGCACCAGCGCAGCCTCGGCGATCTCCGCGCCGTCGGCGGACCCGAGTCGTCGTACTAACTGTTTGAGCGTCGACACGATGCAGATCCCTCGTTTCACTCGGGATGACAAATCATATAAAGCGATCAGTCATACAAAGCGGTGACAGATCATAGAACGAGCGGGAGATCAATAAAGCGATAACCAGTCCTACCGATAACCAGTCCCCGAAAAAGGGGGATGACATATTCTAAATAAAATCGCAGTTACAAACTACAGGTCACACCTTCGATTGCGGGTTACATAAGTTCCAATGGCTTAAAGCTTCCCCATCGCTTTGCCGGCGCCATAGGCCAGGACCGTTAGGGCCATGGCCACCCCGAAGGGGATTTTCGTGGACCGGGGGTCGTCCAACGATACTTCCGAGCCAGGCATATGGAGGCTCAACATCGCACCTAGCAGACGCCCGATGTTCTGAAGCGTCCGTTTCAGGCGGCCTTTCCAGATGACTAGCGCCAGCGCCATGACTCCGGCCACCAGGATCGTGCCTACCAGCACGGAGAGCAACCGGCTGGGACCCAGACAGGCTCCTAAAGCGCCGGCCAGTTTCCAGTCTCCCGCGCCCAGGCTGCGAATCAGGACGAAAGGCAGCAGCAGTCCCAGCCCTAACAGCGCGCCCAGCAACGCGGCTTTCAATCCGGGCCAGCGGTAGAGGATCGTGTTGACCGCCAGGCCGGCTGCGCAGCCGGACACGGTTAGCCAGTTCGGAATTCGCCGATAGCGCCAATCCAGGAATCCAGCGGCCAACGCTATGAGCACCGCGGGAAGCCATGGTCCATTTTGAAGCCAGGAGCGGGCTTGAAACCAGGGGGTCAAATCCACAGCCCAGAATTGAAGCATGATTGCCGCTGGCAGAGAGCGCCTCCGCGCATTCCTTATAGTTACTTTAGGGCTTTCGGAGAGCGTACTCAAGAGGCATTTCTATGGCGGTAGGCTTGCGAAAAGTTCTCAATTCCCGGTCCTAAAGAACCCCCAGCCCTCCACCGAGAACCGGGAATGAGATTCCTCTCGGCAAAATCTGCTGTTCAGGAAGTAGCTCTTAGGCGGCCGCCTCAAGCAGGCGTAGTTGTCTTACCAGTTCTGTGATACGGGCACGACGGTATTCGTATTGTTGGGCTTCGGCGGGCGTCAAGCCTATGAACGTCTCCGTTTCAATGTCGTCGGTTTGCTCTTCGGCGAGGCATT
>Ga0302324_100031025_pt1 | contig 10092 bp, 5 predicted proteins | sample Palsa_T0_1_FD_201949 | JGI IMG/M metagenome (GOLD analysis project Ga0302324, IMG submission 201949) | Peat permafrost microbial communities from Stordalen Mire near Abisko, Sweden - Palsa_T0_1 | ecosystem: Environmental > Terrestrial > Soil > Palsa > Peat permafrost | place: Sweden: Abisko... | reverse complement strand
CGTATCAGCTGATCGACGACGTGCTCGACTATCGCTCCGATCCGGTCACGCGCGGCAAGAACCTCGGTGACGACCTGGCCGAAGGCAAACCGACGCTACCCCTGATCCATGCGCTGTCTCAATGCGAACCGCAGCGCACTGCATTGATCCGCGACGTCATCAAAAACGGCGGCCGCGACCGTTTGGACGAAATCATGGCAGCAATTGAATCGACCGGGGGGCTTGAGTACACTGCGCGGCTCGCGCAGGCCGAGGCCGATCACGCGCTTGCCGCGCTGGCGGTGCTTCCCGAGACGCCCTATCGCGCCGCCCTGGCTGCCCTGGTGCGCTTCGCTATCGCGCGCCAGCATTGACGGTGCGATTCATTGCAGGCCATTTTCAGCGGGTCATTCGGGGTGTAGCTCAGCCTGGTAGAGCGCTACGTTCGGGACGTATAGGTCGCAGGTTCAAATCCTGTCACCCCGACCATTGAATTCATTGAAGAAAATTTCTTCACTTATCGGGCAGATCCCGGCGATCTCATCGGATGTTGCGGTATGCTGGCTAAGGCGACCACGGGAGCCGGGAGGCAACACCGGCGCGCGAGCGATATGAACAAAGAAGAGCGACTAGGGCCGCGATTGCTTGAAGCGCGACGACGGTACGCAATGCAAGCTCACGCCCATGGGAGGTCGGACGTTTGAGCGCCCCACTGCTGAAGGCAATTTCGTCGCAGCTCGACGAGGACGGTTGGGACGACCTCTTGAGTTTCATTGAGGAGCGCCGGGTCATCCCGATCGTTGGACCCGAACTTCTGCTGGTCGAGACCGACCGCGGAGCGCGGCTTCTGTACGACTGGCTGGCGGAAAAGCTGGCGGCCAAACTCGGTGTCGACGTGAGCTTGCTGCCGCAGCCCTACACGCTCAATGACGTCGTGTGCTGGTTCCTGTCAAGCCGCGGCCGGCGCGAGGAAGCTTATGTGAGGCTGCGCAGCATCATGAAGGATGCCACGTTCGAGCCGCCGCTCGCCCTCACGCGCCTGGCCGCGATCACGGACTTCGATGTTTACGTATCCACGACCTTCGACCCGCTGCTCGAGGCCGCGCTTAACAGCGTACGGTTCGCCGGCGCTCCATCCACTGAGGTGCTCTCCTACGCCCCGAACCGCGTCGCGGACCTGCCGGTGGAGCGCGACCGGCTGACGCACCCTGTGGTCTATCACCTGTTCGGCAAGCTCTCGGCATCGCCCACCTACGTGATCTCGGACGAGGACCTGCTCGAATTCATCTGCGCGCTACAGAACGAGCATCTGGCGCCGGAGAGGCTGTTTCACGAGCTCGAACACAATCACCTGCTGTTCATCGGCAGCAATTTTTCGAACTGGCTCGCTCGCCTGTTCCTGCGCATGGCCAAGCGCCAACGACTCTCTGATCCGCGCGACGTTGGCGAGGTGCTGGCCGATGGACATTCCGGATCCGACGAGCGCCTGGTCGCATTCCTGCAGCAGGTTAGCGTCCGAACGCGCATCTACGTCGGGGCCGATCGGTTCGTCGAGGAGCTGCACGAGCGCTGGCAGGCGCGTCAGAAACGCGCCGTCGCTCTCGCGCCGCCCGCTCGCTTTCTGCCGCCGGCGCGCGAGATGCCCGAGAACGCAGTGTTCATTTCTTACGCACGCGAGGATCTCGCGGCCGTTCGCGAGATCAAGGCCGGGCTTGAAAGCCTGGGCATCACGACCTGGTTCGACATGGACCGGCTCGAGGCGGGCGATGACTATGACCGGAAAATCCGCCTCAACATTGCGCGCTGCTCGTACTTCATTCCGGTGATATCGGCCGCCGCGCAGCGGCGCACGGAAGCTTATTTCAGGCGCGAGTGGAGCTACGCGATTGACCGGTTGCGCAACATGGCAGATGGTGCGCTGTTCGTGCTGCCGGTCACGATCGATGGGACCACCGCGGCTGAAGCGATCGTGCCGGATCGCTTTCGCGCGCTGCATTTCAATTCGCTACCGGGCGGAGTTGTGCCGGTCGAGTTCGCGCAGCGGCTCAAAGACTTCATGAAGGCGCGCGTTCAGTGAACGACACGAACGTCACGCCCACGAGCGCCCCCGGCCCTGCGACGACGCTCGACGACAAGAATCCGTGGCTGGGTCTTGCTTCCTTCACCGAGGAGACGCGCGGCTACTTCTATGGCCGTGAAGCGGAAGCCGCCGAACTCGCGCGCCGTGTGCAGCGCAAGCTGCTGACGGTGCTGTTTGGCCAGTCCGGCTTGGGTAAGACCTCGATCCTGCGCGCTGGCCTGGCGCCGAAGCTGCGCACCCAGGGCTACTGCCCGGTGTACGTGCGCATCGATTATGGGTGCGACGCACCGGAGCCGGCCGATCAGATCAAGTCCGCAATCGGCGCGGCCGCGCGCCTTTCTGGTGAGTGGACGCAGATCGGAGTCGCCATCGAGGGGGAGTCGCTGTGGGAATTTCTACATCACCGCGACGACGTATTGCGCGACGCTGCGGGTCACACTCTGGTGCCGCTGTTGATCTTCGACCAGTTCGAGGAGATCTTCACGCTGGCACAAAGCGATGAGTTCGGCCGCGCTCGCGCGGCCCGCCTGATCTCAGAATTATCGGATCTGGTTGAAAACCGCGCGCCCAAGGACCTGGAAGCGAGGCTCGAGCAGGACGATGCCGCGGCCGGGCGCTTTGACTTTGCGCGCAGCGACTATAGGGTGCTCATATCGCTGCGCGAGGATTACCTCGCGCCGCTCGAGAGCCTGAAGGCCTCGATGCCGAGCATCACACAGAATCGCCTGAGACTAGCGCCGATGACGGGTACGCAGGCGCTCGAAGCTGTGCTGCGCCCCGGCGGGACACTCGTCACCGAGGATGTCGCGGCTGCCCTGGTGCGCTTCGTCGCGGGCGGCGCGGAAATAGCCAATGCCGAGGTCGAGCCGTCACTACTCAGTCTGATCTGCCGCGAACTGAACGACAAGCGCATCGCAAAAGGCGGTACCGAGATCTCGCTCGACCTCCTGGCCGGCTCGCACGCGACGATTCTCGCGGAGTTCTACGAGCGTACCCTCGCCGATCAACCTGTAGCGGTACGGCACTCGATCGAGGATGAACTCCTGACCGGGTCCGGCTTTCGCGAAAGTATCGCCGAGGAGCGAATTCTGGCGATGTTCGCCGCAGCCGGCGCAGCGCCGGGAACGTTGCCGCTGCTCGTCAACCGACGCCTGCTGCGCATAGAAGAGCGGCTCGACGTGCGTCGGGTCGAACTCACGCACGATGTGTTGTGCGCCGTGGTGAAGGCTAGCCGGGACCTGCGCTACGAGCGCGAAGCCCGCGACCGGACTGAGAAACTTTTGTCCGAGCAGCGCCAGCGGGAACTCGCGGCGCGGCAGGCGCTCGTGCGTGCGCGGCGCATCGCGACGGGTTGCGCAACGCTCGCGGTATGCGCTGTCGTCGCGCTGGCGTTTGCGTTTATGAGTCTGCGCCGCGCCCACCGCGCCGAGACGGCCGCTCAGGAGAGCCGCGCTGCGGCCGAGACTGCCCGCAGTCAAGCCGAGCACTTGCTCGGTTACCTCAACGACGACTTCGCGGTCGAACTTGCGGGCTTTGGCACACTGGATCTCGTCGAGCAGCTTGGCGAACGCGAGATGCAGTACTACGACGCGCTGCCCGCGAGCCTGCGGACCACTGATTCCGTGCGCAGTGCCGCACTCGCGCGGGCGCGCTACGGGATCGCGCAACAGCAGGCCTACGATCTTAAGGGTGCACGCGCGAGCCTGACGAGCGCAGTGGCGACGCTGGAGCGCTTGCGCAATGAGGGCGACACGTCCGAAGAGTCTGCGATCGCGCTCAGCATCGGTCTCGCGGCCCTCGCGGACGTCAACGACCGGTCCGGGACTTCGGGCGAGACCGAGCGTTACAACACAAGGGCCGAGGCACTGTTGCGCACCTATGTCGATGCGCCGAATCCTTCCGTCGCGATCCGTCGCGCCTACGGCCAGGTAGCAATGAGCGTCGGGAGCTACGGGGCGGGCGAACAGGCGCTGGCGCTGTTTGCACGGTCGAAGCAGGCTCTGGAGAGCATTGGCGCATTGAGCCTGCAGGATCTGCCGGCCAGCGCCGACTACACCACGGTCCTTAGCCTTGAAGCGCTTGACCTTTGGCGCCTTGGCCGAATCGATGAATTGAAGAAGGTCTCTGACCAGGGAATGCACCTCGCCAACGAGATCATCGCCCGGCGTCCCGGGCACATCGTGGCGTTTGAGGCGCGCGCAACTCTGAATGCGCTCAGTGCATCGCCCGCACACGAAGCTCTGCAGATCAGTGACTCGGTCGCGTTCATGAAGCGCGCGCTCGAGGATGGCCTGCTGTTATTGCGACTGGATCCCGCCAACGTGGACACTCGCGGCTCTACCGCAGGTTACGCGCGCATCACGGCGGCCTTTTACGAAGAACTGGGGCAGCCGCGCGCCGCGCTCGGCGCAGATCAGCATAGTCTGGAAATCGTCCTTGGCTCGGGACGCGGCGCGGCAGATCATGGCGACGCCGTTGTCGCTCGCTACGCCGCGATTGCGCGACTCAACGCCGATCTAGGCGAGCGTGCCGCAAGCGACGCTGCGATCAAGGCTGCCGAGCCGGCGCTGGTCACGACGACGGCATCAATGGGCGACAAAAGCTTCAACACAGCTAGCGCCAGGTGCTCCCTGGCCAATGCTCGAGCCCAAATAGCTTTGCTTCGCGGTGATTCCAAGCAGGCCGTCGCGCTCGCGGAACCCACGCTCGCGTCAAGTCTGACGCTGGTGGAACCTGTCGGGCACATCGGCGGCAAGAGCGGCTGTGTGAGTGAGGCGGCGTTGACGCTCAGCAACGCCCAATTGACGCTCGGCAACTATGAGGCTGCAAACACGGCGGCCGCCTCGGCGGTGCCGGTCGTCAAGATGGAAAACGACTGGGTGTCCCGCAACTACCACGCGGCGCTGGTAGTAGTGCAAGTCATCGCGATGTCGCGGCTCGGCCAGACCACCGAGGCACGCGCGCTCATTACACCGATCGTCGACTGGCAGCGCGAGCGCTTCGGGCGCAATCACGACGATGCCCAGCAGCGTCTGGATTACGCGAGCGCGCTGTATGCGCTCGCCCTGACAGACCCCGCGCGCCGCGGCGAATTGCTTGGGCAAGCCTCGGGGATTATCGCCGCGCTGCCTGGTGAAATGCGGTCGCTCAAGAGTACGAAGATGTGGCAGGATCGAGTTGCCGCTGAGAAGGCCGCACCTCGGTCCACAAAAAACGAGGCGCGGCGAGATTCCATCATCTGAACTCTGACCAGATCTGTCGCTGCTGAGTATTGATCCAGCTGAATCGACATGCGCCGAGAACCATAAAGGAAGTGCTCACATGCGCGGCGGCGAAACGGTGTGGACGAGGACGCCAGTGGCCCTCGCGTGTCTTTTGGTCGCGTGGTCGGGATGGGCACGGGCGCAGACCTACCGGGCTACTGATCTCGGCGCAAACACCTATGGTCAAGCGATCAACAACGCCGGTCAGATCGCCGGCTACTATGTCAACGCCGCCGGGGTAAATAGACCCTTTATATGGTCCCATGAAACACTGACCGACCTCGAGACACTCGGTGGATCGGCGGGCCAGGCCTTTGGCATCAACAGCTCCGGCCAAGTCGTTGGACAAAGTAATTTAACCGGCGACGCTTCCTACCATGCAACGCTTTGGAGCAACGGCACGATCACGGACCTCGGAACTTTGGGCGGTCAAACCAGTTCGGCCTCCGGTATCAATGACTCGGGTCAGATATCTGGGACGAGCGCAATAGTGCCTAACGGTGTGGCTACTTTCGGAACACAGGCGGCGTTCCTATGGAGCAGCGGTAGCCTGACGAATATTTCCGGTGTCGATACCAACGGAACAGGCACTGCGATAAACAGCACTGGTGCGGTTGTTGGTTTCGTAGAAAGCCCGCTCGCGTGCGATTGTGTACCTCAAGCTACGCTGTGGCAGAGCGGAGCGGCGACGAGCTTACTACCTTCGACCTCATTCAACGGGCAGTACACCAGCAGCTTTGCCTACGCCATCAACAGTGCGGGCATGATTGCTGGCGTCTTCGGTGTTTACGATCCCTCAAACAATACTACTACGAACAATGCGGTGCTTTGGAGCAATGGAAATACTACCGGCGTGAGCGTCGGCGGTGGCACGGCATATGGAATAAACAGTGCCGGTCAAACCGTTGGCAGTCCTGCTTTCCTCTGGACCGGAAGCCAGTATTTCGACCTGAACGCGCTGCTGGATCAATCTAGTCTGCCTGGACCATTTAGTTTGTCATCGGCGGTTGGAATCAATGATAGCGGGATAATCCTGGCGATCGGAACCTACGCCTCCGCTACCCATACATTCCTGCTGCAACTTGAAACCCTATCGCTTTCGGTAACGCCCGCGTCGATCACTTTCGGAAGCTTTTTAGTTGGCAAACCATCGGCACCGCAACCGGTAACAGTCGAAAATACAGGGACCACTGCTTTCGGCTTTAATCCAATTCAAACAAGCGGGGACTTTTCGCAAACAAACAACTGTGGTACGTCACTCGCCGCGGGCGCAAGTTGTACGATTCAAGTGAGCTTCGACCCGACAACGGCCGGCAATCGAACCGGAATTCTTACAGTTGCCTCAGGTGGCACAAGTTACCCGGTCAATTTGACCGGAACGGGTTTGATCAGCGCGTCGATCAGCGCTAGCGCCACTTCCGGCGTCATGGTCGGATCACCTGTCAAACTAACGTGGGCATCGACCGGTACTGCGTGTACCGCGACTGGAGGGCAGACCGGCGATGGATGGACTGGGAGCCTCTCAGCCAGTGGCTCTCAACCGGTTTCAGAGTCCACCGCGGGTACGTTTACGTACGGAGTCAATTGTACCGGTGGCGGACAAACAGCGACGGCACAGGTTACCGTTTCGGTAGCGCCACCATCCGTCAACTTATCCGCGTCGCCGAATCCGGTGACCGTTGGGCAAGTCATGGTACTTACCTGGACTTCGACATTGGCGAGTTCTTGTACGGCGTCGGGCGGTGGAACTGCGGACGGATGGGCCGGCACTAAGCCGACCTCGGGTACGGCAGCCATAACAGAGAGCGCTGCCGCTAACTATACTTACACGCTTGTTTGTTCAGCCGGTGGGCAATCTGCGCAGGCGCAAGCTGTCGTCACTGTAAACCCGAAGCCGAGTTCCGGCGGTGGTGGCGGCGGTGGCGCCTTTGACGAGCTGTCGCTTCTGTATCTATTGAGCGCCGTCGGGCTGCGTTTGCTGCGTCGCTTCGACGCTAGCGCACCTTAAGCTGCGAGTGACCGGCCGACGGCGGAGGTTTCAGATATGCCGGTCGACATCTCGTTTAATGTGGGGAGCCTGCGGACTGCGAGATCGTGATGCGCAGCCGCGAATTCATCAGCACCACGACATAGGGATTCCAGGTCGAGAGCAGGTAGTAGAGATCGAGCTGGCCGTTCCCTGCCGGCGCCAAGAGCACCCGACTCCAGCGTTCAACCAGATATGGTGCGTAGTTTCCGCCGTGAACCGTTTCGGGCTGGAGCTGCGCCTTTCCGATGGTCGGCCCGGCCAACCCGTCATCCGGTGAAATGGATGGATCGTGGATGAACTTTCCCAGCGCGCCGTCGCGCTGTGCATTGAATAGAAGCTGCGGAGTGCTCCACGGACCCCATGGGGTTGGCGAGTACGAGAACAGGATGCCCGCCGCGGCCGGCGGACGGCTGTCGTAGGTCATCAGCCACAGGTGCAGCTGGGAATTCCAGATGACGGAGATATCGCCCACTGTCCCATTAATTATCACCGGCGCCGCCGCCGACTCATTGAAATCCCAGCGCGGAGCTCCGGCGGCGTCCAGGCCGGCGAAATAGCGAATGCCCGCGCCTGTTTCGAATGTCGCGGCCGGCGTAATCGCAAGGTACACATCACTGTGCCGGTAATGGCCCGTGCCCCACATCAGCACGTACTGGTTGGCATCCGGCAACCCTCGAATCGGCTCGGGCATCATGTGAAGTGCCATCTTGAGGAAGCGTCCGTCAGGCCGCTGCGAGATCGTCCGCAGTGGTTTAAATCCCGTGGCGGTGACCGGCAGGCTGACCCGGGTCAACACGGCGCGGTCCGTCTGCCAGTCCTCTGAATGGTTCGTATCGACGATCACATACATCTGGTTGTTGACGCTGATACCTGCCGTCGGCACTTCGAACGCGCCCATCGAAATCCCGGGTGGCTGGACGGTCAGATACAGCCCGGCGCGCTCAGTCAGAAAGTCGAGCCGCACCCCATGCTCGGGATCCACGGCGCCCGCGGCACTATCGACCTGGGCGATCGAATCGAGGGCGTGGCCCTGGGCGCCCACCGTATCGCCAAATAGAAAGTAGATCTTGCCCTGATGCTCAAACGAGTAACCAAGGTCCGTACCCTGGAGCTGATATCGCGAAACGGTGCGGCTCAAAGTTGGCTGGTGTGTCTGCTTGTCGACATCTCCGATCAGCTGGCCGATCTTCCTGGTCGATCCGTCCACGTAGCTGAGCAGGGGCAGATTGGTCGCTGCTTGCCCCGCAAGCGCGGCAGCGGCAGTCGGCGGTGCTGCCGAATGAACGTCCCTACATGCCTGTACTAGCAGCGGGGCAACATCGGGCAGCGCCCTGTTGCTGCCGGAAGGTTGTGCCGTCCCTCGCAGAATCGGTTGCATGCAGTCCAGCTGCAACCCGTTGCCAGATTGCGCCGCGCCTGGCGTAAAGCCGGCACTGATGCACGCCGAGCGGATCTGCGCGCAGGCGCTCTCGTCCGCATAACCGGGAGCAGGTTGTGCTAAACCGAGCAACCATCCCAGAACGATCGGCGCCCGAAGTAAGTGACGAGCCACTCCCGCGGTGATGCCCCTTTGCGCCGCGGTTTCACCGCCACCGAATACGCTACGCGCAAGCAAGGGGATGCCCTTCGATGTGTTGTCCTTCGACACGCGCGGCTGCCCGGTTACCCTTGGGTGTCAGTTCCTGGATATCGCTTATTCAACGCCGATCTGGAGAATCTGGCCACCTCTATCCAAATGTCCACCGTGCTGCGATAGGTCACTATGGGGCGATTGGTCCGCGCTTTGCCCTGAATCGCACAAGTTCAGCCGCAGGGAACTGCTCGTGAACGATCTGCATGACCTGTTGCGCGAACTGTTGGGTGCTCGGTGACGGCACTGTCGAGCTCCCGAAGCGCAATTCGTTAATCTCCACTTCGATGCGCCGCTGACGAAAGTAAGTGTTAATAGCCACAGTTCGTGGCGGGTCGGTCCCGTCGCTATCGAGCACCACGGAACATTGATACGGACTTGGCTGCAACTGTAGATTTAGCTTTGCCGTCAGCGCGTCTGTCAGGTTGACGCAATCGCTCTCGGACGGCCTTTCATCAATCAACACATTGTAATAGATGCCCGGAAGCTCTACGCATCCGCCTATGAGGCCTGCGATTAGACCAATTGCCACACGCAAACCATAGACGCGCCGGAGAGCGTGAACCATGCGGGGGCACCTGACAGTATTCATGCCGCGTTATTGTGACAGCTGTAGGCCTACTGCTGTCGAATGCCTTCATCAGACCGGGCAAACCGGGTTACTGATAAAATCCAGCCACCATGTTCTAAAGAGTAGCCCGTATGACAGATCGCCGATTTCGAGCAATGCCTGCTGTCCTGTCAGCACTCGTGATTTTACTGGTTGGGATGACGACCCACGCCGCTCCGCCGGCGCCTGCGGCGCAATTTCAGCCGTTCAAAATTGATAACTACAGCGCAGTGGCGCTCAAGGACGGCAACCTCGAAGAGCCGGTCGATGGCAAGAGCTTCATCGTCGGCCAGCCGAACGAAGCAGTCCGTGCGGTGCTCAAGGCGGGTGGCGCACCCGCCGACCATATTGAAATCAGCATTCAGCCGCTGCTGGTACACGCCGATGATCGTGTGCTGCTGTTTGACACCGGGGCTGGGACTTTTTTCGGCGACATCGCCGGCAAGCTGCCTGAGTCCATGAAGGCGGCAGGAGAGAAGCCGGCCAGCGTGACTGATATTT
>Ga0302324_100031020_pt1 | contig 10093 bp, 5 predicted proteins | sample Palsa_T0_1_FD_201949 | JGI IMG/M metagenome (GOLD analysis project Ga0302324, IMG submission 201949) | Peat permafrost microbial communities from Stordalen Mire near Abisko, Sweden - Palsa_T0_1 | ecosystem: Environmental > Terrestrial > Soil > Palsa > Peat permafrost | place: Sweden: Abisko... | reverse complement strand
CGAAGCGTCCCGCGCCACGGCGTACCAGCCAACGTAACCCAATCCGACTGCGGCAAGGACCCAGGAGAGCGTTCGCCGCCACCGTGGCATCGGGAACGTGCTTTTGAAATAGTCCTTCTGGATGCGCCGTGCCAGTTGCTTGGTTGTTCTTATTCGACCGGGCATATTGATCTAATCAAAGGCGCATAGGAACTATGGAATTTCTGTATTATGACTTGCGACAATACTTTCGGGCAATGAAAATTTATAGGCACGGCGACTCAAATCGCGGCATCGGGTGCGGAACAAACGGTGTACTCTGGAACGGTAAAGCTTCACGCTAGGCAAACCGGGTAACCGGCGCCTCATGGAGGAGACGTTGCTTTTCGACGAACTAAGGGCCATTCAGCATAAGCATGGCTATCTGCCGGCGGACCAGCTGCAAACCTTGTCGAAGCACATAGGCTTGCCGCTGTACAGGATCAACGGCGTCGCCGAGTTCTATCCGGAGTTTCATACCACTCCCCCCGCAAAGCTCCATCTTGAAGTTTGCCGCGACATGACCTGCCATTTGCGCGGCGCCGATAAACTCATCGCGGACCTAAGAAGCCGTTTTCTGCCGATGGGGAAGTCGATGGTGGATGTCCACGAACGTTCCTGTTTGGGACAGTGCGATCGCGCACCGGCCATGACGGTTAACGAGACGCTTTACCGGAACGTCACCGTCGAGCAGGCGGAGATTGTTATCCAAACGGGCTTGGCCGGCATAGAACTGCCGAATGAGACGCTCGCCCTACACCGTCCCGATCTGAAGTCCGATCCTTACAAAGGCACGGAACGATACGGTGCGCTGCGAAAGCTGGTCGAAACCCGCGATTGGAACGGCGTAATTGCAACACTGAAGGCGGCCGGGCTAGGTGGAATGGGCGGCGCCGGTTTCCCCACAAGCATCAAGTGGGACGCAGTGAAAAAGGCTCCGGGCGATGTGAAGTACGTCGTCTGCAACGCCGATGAATGCGAGCCCGGCACGATCAAAGACCGCTACATCATGACCCATACGCCGCACCTTGTGGTGGAGGGCGTGATTATTTGTGCCCTCGTAACCGGTGGGACCAGCGGTTTTATTTATCTCCGGCACGAGTACAAAGAGCAGGACGCGATACTACGCGAGGAGATCGAGTACTGCAAACGCGAGAGACTACTCGGCGATTCGATCCTGGGGACCGATTTGAAGTTCCATCTGGAAATGTTCCTCAGCCCGGGAGGCTACATTTGCGGGGAAGGAAGCGCGCAGCTCGAGGCGCTTGAAGGGAAGCGAGCCGAACCGCGCAACAAACCGCCGAATTCGGCCGTGCAGGGCCTCTGGAACAAGCCGACGGCGCTCAATAACGTCGAAACGTTCGCGAACGTCCCGCAGATTCTGGCTCAGGGCGTCGAATGGTTCAAGAGCCAGGGGCACCATCCAGCCGCGTCGGGACTGAAATTTGTGGGCATCTCGGGAGACATCAAAAAACCCGGCGTTTACGAAATACCGATGGGACTGCCGCTTTCGGAGGTGGTGTTTAATCTGGCGGGCGGTCCGCCTGGCGGCCGGAAAGTGAAAGCGTTCGCGCCTTCGGGAGCCGCCTCGGGATACCAGCCGGCCTCAAAACTGGACACGCCGCTCGACTTCAAATCCATGTCCGCCGCAGGCACAATGCTGGGGTCGGGAGCCATAGTAGTTCTCGATGAAACCCGCTGTATTCTGGACATGGCCCTGAACACCGTGATATTCTTCCGCAACGAATCGTGCGGAAAGTGTGTTCCATGCCGCATGGGATCGGCGAAGATGACCGATGTTCTGACCGGTTGGACCCAGGGGAAGGGCGTTCCGTCCGACCTTGAGCTGATAGCGGATTTATCCGAAACCATGAAACAAACCTCAATCTGTGGTTTAGGTCAGTTCGTTCCCTATCCCATCCTCACGGCGATACAAAATTTCCGCGAGGAGATCGAAGCCCACGTTCTGCAGCGAAAGTGCCCCACGGGAGTTTGCCCGATGCATGGTTGATCTGGGGGGTTATCATCTGGTGGTTAATCCAGGAGCCGAGCGAGTCCGATGAGACAAATCCAGCTTACGATCGATGACAAACCTGTGACGGTCGACGAAGGCATTAGCGTCTTCGATGCAGCGCGAATTCATGGGATTGCGATTCCGGTTCTCTGTCACCAGCAGAATGAAAGACCCGTAGGCGTTTGCCGCGTCTGCTCGGTAGACTGCGGCGAAAAAGTGCTTCAGGCTTCCTGCATTCGTCCGGCCGAAAACGGGATGAAGGTCCAGACCAACTCGGACAAGGTGAAAAAATCCCGGCGGATGATCATCGAATTGCTGATGTCGGATCATCCAAGCCCCTGCGCCCGCCAGCGGAACAGTGGCGACTGCGAGCTCGAAACACTCGCCCGCATCGAAGGCGTCACCACTTCCCGCTTCGCCAAGCGAGTGTCGCCGAGGGGACAAGATGATTCCTCACTCGTCATCTCGGTAGACCACGAAGCGTGCATACTGTGCGACCGTTGCATCCGCGGCTGCGATGAGATTCGCCACAATGATGTGCTGGGTAGGCGCGGAAAAGGTTACAACGCGGGAATCGCCTTCGATCTGAACCGGCCGATGGGCAACTCCTCCTGCGTCTCGTGCGGCGAGTGCATGGTTTCCTGTCCGACAGGCGCGCTGACAAACAAGAGCGTCGTCAAGACCGTTCTGCCCAACGGAGTTCCGGTCGCAGTGGAAGAACTCAAGCGGCTTCCCTTCTTCCAGAAGATATCCGGCACTTTTCTGGAGCTCAACGCGAATGCGGTGATCAAGCGCCATTACAAAGCGGGCGATATCGTTTGCCGCGAGGGCGACTATGGCTCCACGGCATTTTATATCCTCGAGGGCCAGGTTGATATTTACCTCGCCACCACCATGGCGCACGTCGCGACTGGCGGTGGAAACACCGGAGTATTCCGCAAGATGACGAGCCACCTCGTCACGGCTACCGGCACTTATAAGGCAGGGCTGGCGTCCCAGTCCCACCCTCGTTCCATTTCAATCGACGCTCCTGTGGATCTCGCATTCGATAACCCGGTCGGCCACTTGGGGCCAGGCGATCTGTTCGGCGAAATGACGTGCATGAGCCTTTATCCTCGCTCAGCGACCGTCCGGGCCACGACTGATTGCGTGATGCTGGAAATGCTGCGCAACGTTCTGGACGTGATCCAGCGCAACAAGACTCTCCGCGCGGAACTCGAAAACAACTACCGCCGCCGGGCGCTGGACGAACACCTGCGCACGGTACCGCTTTTCGAAAGCCTGAGCGCGGACTTCATCGAATCGCTTGCCTCCAAGGTCGAGTTGGTGCGGCTGGCAAAGGGAGATGTGATTTGTCGGCAGGGGGATGTCGCCGACGCCTTCTATCTGGTCCGGATCGGGTTCGTGAAGGTCACCGAACAACACCAGGGAGACGATCTGGTGCTCGCCTACCTGGGCAAAGGCAGCTATTTCGGCGAGATCGGATTGTTGGCCAACGGAGTGCGCACCGCGACGGTCACTGCGCTGGATCACGTTGAGTTGGTACGCATCGACGGAACAGACTTTCAGGAGATGCTGAGTCGTTTCCCGGACATCAAGCGCGATCTGACAGCTGTGGCGCGCGGGCGCGAAGAACAGAACAGCCGCCACATGGCGTCTGTAACGCAGATACCTCTCGATTCATTTCTTGCCCAAGGGCTGATGGAAGCTAACAGCCTGCTTTTGCTCGACCTCGAGAAATGCACGCGCTGCGACAATTGCGTCCGCGCCTGCGCCGACGCGCACGACGGAGTCACGCGGCTCATCAGGGAAGGACTTCGGTTCGAAAACTTTCTCGTGGCGACGTCGTGCCGCCAATGCCGCGACCCTCTTTGCATGGTGGGTTGTCCCGTGGGCTCGATCCGGAGGCGCAATTCGCTCGAGGTCGTTATTGAGGATTGGTGCGTCGGATGCGGGCTCTGCGCCCGAAATTGCCCCTACGGCAACATCAACATGCACCCGTTCGATGTCATGGTGGCCGATCTGGACAGGCCCGGGAAGCAGAAAGCGGCGATCAAGACGAAGGCCACGTCTTGTGACCTCTGTACCGAACTCGCCGAGCCGAGTTGTGTGTACGCATGCCCGCACGACGCAGCGCATCGCGTGGAACCCAACCAGTTCTTTAAGAGTTACCGCCAAAAGAAAATCGCGGAGCACTCCTGACGAGGGACGATGCGAATCGATCGAACTCATCGTCCCTGGATGTTCGCGGCGCTGGCGATCTTTGCCGTGGCTCTTGCCGCCTACATACCTTACTCAATCGCCTCGCTGCCTCGTGGCGGCAGTGTGCTTGGAATCGTATACGGGGTCGTAGGCTACGGCATGATGCTGTTCGCGGCCTTACTAGGCGTGCGCAAGAAGCTGCCTGTCTGGAGATTGGGACGCGCACAAACCTGGATGCGCGGCCACATCTGGCTGGGGTTGCTCACATTGCCGATGATCCTGTTCCATGCCGGCTTCACTTTCCGGGGCCCACTTACCGGGCTCCTCATGGCACTCCTTTTCATTGTGTTTCTGAGCGGCGTCATAGGTGCGGCGATTCAGCATTACGTACCCCGCATGATGACTGCTTCGATTCCTCTGGAGACGATCTACGAACAGATCCCTCATGTGCGCGACCAGTTGCGCCAGGAAGCCGACAAACTTGTTAGCGTTCTGTTCGCTCAGCCGGAGGCCGTGCCTGAAGGAGTGATCGCGAGTGCGCACGCGGGCGCGGAAAAGAGCTCCGCGGGGCCTGCTACGGAAGAGATGATCGAGATGGAAGTGGAGGAGCGGCAGGCCGCCGCGGACGTTTACAACACCATGATTGTTCCGTTTCTGTCAAATCCGGATAGCGGCGGCTCTCCATTGGCAAAGGCGGACGGCGCCCGGTCCTTCTTCGAGACGCTACGGCGTAAACTGCCCGCCACGACCCACGGCGTGATAGCGGATCTGGAGAATCTTTGTGAAGAAGAACGCCAACTGACGAAGCAAAAGCGCCTGTATGTGTTGCTCCACGGCTGGCTGTTTGTGCATGTCCCGCTTTCCATCGCGCTCATCGTGTTGGGCGCGGTGCATGCGGTCGTGGCGTTAAGGTATTGATTCCGTCGGGATTGACATGTCAGTAAGAACTTGGCAGCCTGTCAAGGGATGAAGCTCAGTCTTTCCGAGCGGGCCTACCTGGCGATCCGGGAAAGAATCCTGCGGGGTGAATTGGCCCTCGGCGAACCCCTCTCCCGCAGGCATCTGGCTACTCAGTTGGGAATGAGCGTGCTGCCTGTCAACGAGGCATTGCAGCGTCTTGAATCGGATCGTCTGGTGGAGAGCCGGCCCCGCGCGGGTACGCGAGTCCGATTTCCGTCGCCCCGGGAAATCAACGAAAGCTACGTCGTACGTGAAGCGTTGGAAGCCCAATCCGCGCGTCTTTTCACCGAGTTCGCTTCAGCCGCTCAGCGGCGGGAACTTGTCCGGAAAGCCGAACATGTTGATGTTCTTTTCAACCGCCTGGCCAAAGGGGGAGCCGATTCAGAATTCCAATACGTCGTCCACAGCGATCATGCGCGGTTTCATATGTTCATCGCGGAAAGCACTGAGTGCGAACTCCTGTTTCGGCTCATCGAGCGCAATCAAGTGCTGATCCACAACTGGCTCTATGACGTTGCCGCGCGCAGGCGCACGTTGCCGCCGCGCTTTCATCGTGATCTTGCCGCCGTCTTGGTTGGTACCAGCGTATCGTCCTCCGACCGGCGCATCCGCCAGCACGTCCGGTACGGCCTCAAAGAGACTATCGACAATATGAGGAAGCCCTCCGCCGGAGACTGGCGACGCTCTCGCGAAGTCTAAGTCGTTGCAAAGTACCGGAGCCGGTGATATTATCCCGGACATTACTGCCATGGCAGTAGCGCTCTGGAGGCAAATTGCGATGCGACTCAATGTCCGAGTTTCTCCGCTGACCCGTTCCGCGAAATGGGTGGCGATTCTTCTTTTGACTGCTGGAAATCTCTCAGCGCAGATCTCCACGGCAACTCTGACGGGCAGCGTGACGGACGCTACTGGAGCGGCTGTGGCCGGGGCAACGGTAGAGGCGAAGAATACTTCCACTCAACTGGTACGGAACGCCACCGCCGATGGGAAAGGGGAATACGTGATTCCGGACCTTTCCCCCGCGCACTACGCCATTACCTTCCGTGCTGCCGGATTCAAGGCCTATATCGTGCCGGACATCGAGTTACTGGTTGCACAGCGCGCTCAGATCAATGCCAAACTGGAAGTGGGCCAGGTTGACCAGAGCCTTACGGTTTCGGCTGTCGCACCCATCATCGACACATCGAGCGCGGCGGTCGGCCAGGTTGTGGACACTCAAACCGTAGACCGCATGCCGCTCAACGGGCGCAGTTTCTGGCAACTAACCAGCCTCACGCCCGGCGCAACCTACAACCCGGGTGGACAGACGACGCACACGGGAGGGAGTACGATTCGAGCTTCCGTTGTGGCGGTGAATATCAACGGCGGGGCAATTGACGAAACCGGCTGGTCGCTGGACGGCGCATTCATCACGGAAATGCAATCCGGCGGCACACTGATCCAGCCCGACGTGGACGCTCTGCAGGAGTTCAAGGTAGAAGGCGCCAACATGACCGCGGAATACGGGCACACTCCGAACATGGTCAACGTCACCATGAAGAGCGGCACAAATCAGTTCCATGGAACTATGTTCGAATTCCTTCGCAACTCCGCCTTTGACGCGCGGAATTTCTTCTACATCCCACCCATCGGTTCCACCTTGCAAAAAGAGCCTTTGCGCCGCAATCAATATGGGTTTACGTTTGGCGGACCGTTGATCCGCAATAAAACGTTCTTTTTCAGTGACTGGGAGAGAACCGGGCTTTTGCAAGGTGTGGACTTTAACAATGTGGTTCCCAGCGTGGCCCAACGCGGAGGCGATTTCTCTTCTCTCAAAACAGCGATCAAAGATCCGCTGTCGGGCGCCGTTTATCCTGGAAACATCATCCCGCCAAGCCTGATCTCCGGTCCGGCCAAGTATTTCCTACCCTATTTACCGACACCCAATAACACAGTCGGCAGCACCAGTTATTCCGCACTCACGAATGATCTACTGCAACACCAGATGCGCGGCGACATTCGTATGGATCAGGTGATTACCGCCGCAACCCAGTTATCCGGCAGGTATTCGATCAACAACAATATAGAGAGCGATCCAAATCCCTTCACCACGCTAGGCACGTTCCCGCTCTTCAGCCGCGGCCAGAGCGCTACGCTCTCTCTTACTCACCTGTTCAGTTCCCGATGGGTCGACGACGCCCGGATCTCCTTCTATAAGAGTTACTTCGAATTCGGCGCGACCCTGGCTGGAACGAATTTCAACCAAGCCGCCGGCGTCCAGGGATTTAACGACACAACCTCTATCTACAGCTTCCCTGAAATTACTCTGACGGGTTACGCGACGTTCAACGGTTCCCCGTTCGACCAAAGGCCCAAATCCAATCGCCACCGCAACTGGCAATACGCCGACAACGTGACATATTCCAACGGGCGGCACACTGTGAAGATGGGTGCCGAGCTCTTGCATGAGACGGCCGCCTACGTGAATGGCTCGAGCTCTGTTGGAATCTTCAATTTCGTGGGAACGTATTCGGGAAACGCGTTTGCGGACTTTCTGCTCGGCTATCCCGATTCCGTTACGCGCGATTACTTCAAACAGCTCAACGGCTACGAGGGTAATTTCTTCTCGTCTTATGTCCAGGATAGTTTCCGGCTGACTCCGAATATTACGATCAACGCGGGGGTACGCTTTGAGTACAACGGATTCTACAATGGCATCCGCGGACAGAAGAGCGCCTTCGACTTAACCACGGGTAAGTTGGTTATTCCTTCTTCGATAGATCCGAACGTTCAATCGTTGACGTCGTCCCTGATGGCTCTTTTTGCCGATCGCATCAACTACACGAAGAGCCTGGGTCTGCCGGTTGGCATTCAGCCTGGCCAGCCAGATTTTGCTCCGCGCTTCGGCATCGCGTGGCGTCCGAGCGGGAGCGACAAAATGGTGGTTCGCACCGGCTATGGCATTTTCTATCTTTTCCCTGACGGCGGAAACATCAACAACTTTGTAGCGACTGTCCCGTTCTTTGCGGCAACAACCATATTCAATGACCGGCCACCCCTCACGCCCACCCGCACCTGGTCGGATTTCTTTCTAGGCCAGCCCAATGTGTCGCCAAACCCTAACCCGGGCCAACCATGCGCCTTCGGATACGCCGCGCTCTCTTGTGCGACACCCAACGTGGATAGCGGAGCGATCAACCTACAGACCACTTACATCCAGGAATGGAACTTCTCTGTCCAACGCCAATTGACTTCTTCCACTTCTGTGGACGTTTCCTACGTCGGGAGCAAGAGCACGCATCTGCAGACACAGCCCAGCATCAACGATCCTTTGCCCGGGCCGGGCGCGATCCAATCACGCCGCCCTTATCCGCAATGGGGAACGATTGTTTACGGAACGTTTGATGGCTACGGCAGCTACAATGCCCTGCAAGCGAAATTCGAGTCGCGAAACTGGCATGGTCTGACCACGCTTGTTTCCTATGTATACTCCAAGTGCATCGACAAGGGCGCCGGCTTTACACAGTATTTCCAGGCAGGTGCTAAGGCGGTTTGCGATTACAATTTGCCGAGTGTGCTTAGCACCAGTTTCGACTATCAGTTGCCTGTCGGCAAAGGCCAGAAATTCCTGTCCCATATCCCAGGCGCATTGAACCAGGTGGTGGGCGGATGGGAGTTGGCTGGCATACTCACCGCTCGGTCGGGATTGCCATTCACACCCACAATAAATGGTGACGTTGCGAATACCGGCGTCTCCAACCAGCGGCCCCAGGTGGTGGGAAATCCAACGATTGTGGGTTCTCCCTCCTGTTGGTTCTACATCTCAATCAATCCCTCCTGCGTAGCGCTCGACCCTTCGGGAACCAATGCCTTTGCGACTCCCGCGACATACGCCTATGGCGATAGCGGGCGCAATATCCTGCAAGCCGATCGTCTCATTCAGTTGGACACTACAATCGTGAAGGCTTTCCGTTTCGATGAGAAACGGAGTCTTGAATTCCGGGCGGAGATGTTTAACATCCTCAATCACCCCGTGTTCGCCGCCCCGTCGACGGCCACCAACAGCTCATCCGGCGCCCAGGTGAGTTCAACCCTCAACGCAGCGCGCATCATACAATTGGCTCTTAAATTCCGATTCTAGAAACACTAAACCTATGCCCTATCCCCCGGAAATGTCCCGACGAACGTTATTAGGAGCCGCTGCACTCGCGGCGGCTTCACAATCCAAGGCTGCCCCCTTCCCCACGTCGCCGGGCGGGCTCAAAGTCTCCATATTCTCCAAACACCTTCTGTTTCTTCAAGGCGAAGCCCTCGCCGATGCGGCGGCTGGCCTGGGCCTGGACGGGATCGATCTTGCGGTGCGTAAGGGCGGCCATGTGGATCCTGCCGCCGTTTCCCAGGAACTGCCGAAACTGGTCAAGATCGTCCGCAGCCACAACTTGGAAGTCCCGATGATCACCACTGACATCGTGGATGCCGATTCACCCTACGCGGAAGATGTGCTCAGGTGCATGCATCAACTGGACATTCGCAATTATCGCTGGGGCGGTTTCAAGTACGACTACGCGAAGCCGCTTGCACCGCAACTGGAAGCCCTGAAACCAAGGGTCGCCCGCCTTGCCGATTTGAACAAGCGCTACAACGCCACAGCCATGTACCACACGCACTCGGGGATAGGTGTGGTCGGCGCCTCCATCTGGGACCTGCACATCATCCTCAAGGATTTCGATCCGAATTCGGTCGGCGTCAACTACGACATCGGCCACGCCACGATTGAAGGAGGCTTCGGCGGATGGATCAACAGCTTCTACATCACGCATCGCCATCTGCGCGGTATCGCCGTAAAGGATTGTCTGTGGGAAAAGGGTGCGAACGGGAAGTGGAAATCCGAGTTTGTTCCGATGGGTACCGGCATGGTGC
>Ga0302324_100031019_pt1 | contig 10093 bp, 8 predicted proteins | sample Palsa_T0_1_FD_201949 | JGI IMG/M metagenome (GOLD analysis project Ga0302324, IMG submission 201949) | Peat permafrost microbial communities from Stordalen Mire near Abisko, Sweden - Palsa_T0_1 | ecosystem: Environmental > Terrestrial > Soil > Palsa > Peat permafrost | place: Sweden: Abisko... | reverse complement strand
ACAACAGCCAGCCGAACTGAAGTTAAGCCAGAATGGCCGGGAGTCGCAGGCTGTTCGGATCGCGGAGATCTCCGGGCCGCGCATCGACGCCAATGCGTCGCGCGACGAATATGTCGGCTGGTACGAATTGGCGCCGAACCGCGTGCTCGCTGTAACGCGCGACGCGGACCGGATCTATGTGCAGGAGACCGGACGAGCGAAATTCCGGGTCGCGGCCCAAGGCGCCGATGCCTTTTCAAGCCAGCATGATGATCTCGTCGTTTTCCTGCGCGATGGTCAGGCAAAGGTCACCCAGGTTCTGCTTCAGGAGCCGGTGTCCGGCGCGCGGCTCGCGCCGCGGATCGACATCGCCAAGGCGAGGATGGTCGAAGAAAGATTCGCACGGCGAATCGCCGAAGTCCCGGATCGATTCAGGGGACAGGCGCCGCTGCCGGGCAGCAAGGAGGCGGTGCTGCGAGGAATCGCCGACCTGCAGCGCGGCACGCCGAACTATGACCGAATGAGTGCGCCGCTGGCTGCCAATATCCGTCGCCAGGCTTCCGAACTGCAGTCAATTCTCCAGGCGCTCGGCGCGGTCGAATCGATCTTCTTTCGCGGCGTTGGTCCCGGCGGCTACGACGTCTACGGCGTGAAGTTCACCAAAGGCCTGGCGGAGTTTCGACTCCTGCTGGGAGCGGACGGCAGGGCCGACGATGTCACTTTCCGGGCCGACGGCGACGATGGGCCCGGCGAGGTCGTCGCTTGCTCCAGCGAACAGCGGTTGAGATCTCCGGCCGACACCGCGCCGATCCACGTATTGTTCTACAACGCCACCGGCGCGAACATCCAGCTGTACAGGCTGGATTCCGAGGGCAAACGCACGCCGCAAGGCGTGATCGGCGAGAACGCCTCATCCTCGGTCCTGACCACCGTCGACAGTCCGTGGGTTGTCACCGATGCGTCGGGGACATGTCTGGAGATCGTGCTGCCCGGACAGCGCACGCGTTACAATACGGTCGAGGGAGATGGTCAGCCGGAACGCGCGGCGTTGCGGCGCACCGCTCCCTTGGCTGGAAGCGAAGAGATGCTGCGCCAATACATCGAGGCGCTGGGACGCGGTGAGCCGAATTACGATCGTATGACCGCTGAGGTCGCGACACAGACGCGTCAGCAGCTTCCCTTCAACCAGGCCATTCTGGGCAGGCTTGGCGCGCTGCGCGCGATATCGTTTCGGGGAGTGACCAGCATGGGCAACGACATGTACATGGCCCATTTCGCCAATGGTACCGCGGAATGGAGGATCGGCCTGGCCAAGGACGGCGCGATCGGACGCATCGCGCTGGGGCCGCAATAGCGGCCCGGCGCCCGTCACTCAATCTGGACTTGCATCGAGAATGGCGTAATGCTACACTCTGTAGCACTACGCCATAGAGCATATTCCAGAGGCCGTCCGCGGCGGGGTAGCACCGGCACGCTGTGGCTTCCATCTTTCGGGGCGTTGCGATGAGCGATTCCGCAAAGGCTGAAGCCGTACTGGCCCTCCGTCGGTTCGGGATGGGGCCGCGCCCGGGATCGATCGCGGCCATCGAGGCGGACCCGCGCGGGGCCTTGATCGCCGAGCTCGATCGGCCGTCCGCAGGCCTGCTTGCGGTATCCGCGTTGGCTTCAAGCCCCAAGGCTTTCCGCGCCGTCCAGGATGCGAACGCGAAGCGGCAATCCCTGGCGATCATCGCCACGCGCAAGCAACAGGAAGCGAAGCAGCAGGAAGCCAAGCAGCAGGAAGCCAAGCAGCAGGAAGCCAAGCAGCAGGAAGCCAAGCAGCAGGAAGCCAAGCAACAACAGATGTCGGAAGCGCCCGCCATGATGGAGGGAGGCGAACAGGGCGCCAAGGAGATGGCGGCAAAGGCCGCCGCTGAAGCGGTCCCCGATCCAGGGCGGGCGATCTATCTTGAGGAGGCCAAGACCCGCATCGAAGCAGCTCTCGGCGCCGAGACCGGATTTGTCGAGCGGCTGGTGTGGTTCTGGTCCAATCATTTCTGCATCTCGGCTGACAAGATAAGAAGCATGTCCGGGGCCTATGAGCGCGAGGCCATTCGGCCCCACGTGCTTGGCCGGTTTGCCGACATGCTGCTGGCCGCCGAGGGCCATCCGGCCATGTTGTTCTATCTCGACAACGGCGCTTCGATGGGGCCGAATTCGATCGCCGGCATCAACCGGACCCGTGGCCTCAACGAGAACCTCGCACGCGAGACCCTGGAGCTGCACACGCTGGGTGTACGCAGCGGCTACACCCAGGAGGACGTCATCAGTTTCGCCAATGTGCTCACCGGATGGACCTGGGTGCCACCGGCCGACAATCCCGAGCATGGCGGCGAATTCACCTTCAATCCCCGTCTGCACGAACCTGGCGCACAGAAGGTCATCGGAACGGTCTACGACCAGGAAGGAGTGGAGCAAGGACGCGCGGTGCTCCGGGATCTGGCCGCACATCCCGCGACCGCGACGCATCTGGCCACCAAGCTCGCGCGTTATTTCGTCGCCGATACGCCGCCTGCTGCGCTGGTCGAGCGGCTGGCGAAGGTCTTCCTCGATACATCAGGCGATCTCAAGGAAGTCGCCAAGGCGATGGTCTCGTCTGACGAATCCTGGACGCAGCCGCCGGCCAAACTCAAGCGTCCGAGCGAGTGGGTCGTCGGCATGGCGCGGGCCATCGGCAATACGCAGACGGATCCTGTGCGATTCACAAACGGGCAAGCCCTTCTCGGCGAACCCTTGTGGCGTCCCTCGTCGCCGAAAGGCTTTCCCGATGACGAGGCATCCTGGATTGACGGCATGGGGCGGCGGCTGGACATCGCCAATAACGTCGCCGAGCGTGTCGCAGGGCGGGTCGATCCCCAGGATGTCATCGAGAATGTGCTCGGATCGTCGGTATCGCCGGAGGCAAAGGAGGCGGTGGGCCGTGCCGAGAGCCGCCAGCAGGCGCTGGCGCTGTTGTTCATGTCGGCTGAATTTCAGAGGAGATGAGCATGAGATTCCATCCCCATTTGCCCCATTTGCCCAACCGTCGCGAAGCTCTGCTGGGCGCCGGTGCGCTGTTCGCATGGAGCCAAATGCCAAGGCTGGCGCGGGCCGAGGGCCGTGATCCGCGCTTGCTGGTCATCGTGCTCCGAGGCGCGCTGGATGGGCTGGGGGCGGTTGCGCCGGTCGGTGACCCCGACTGGATTGGCCTGCGCGGCGATCGGGCGCTGGTGCTCGATGGCAAGACGCAGGCGCTGCCGCTCGATACATTCTTCGCGCTCAATCCCGCGATGCCGAACCTCTACCGGCTGTACAAGGCACAGCAGGCCTCGATCGTGCACGCGACGGCGACGCCCTATCGCGAGCGCTCGCATTTCGACGGCCAGGATGTGCTCGAGAGCGGGATCGCCCGGCCCGGTGCCGTCGACTCGGGCTGGCTCAATCGCGCATTGGTCGCGCTCGAATCGGACGGCCAGGTGGATTTGCGCGGCAGCCGCGCCCTGGGCGTCGGGGCGGTTACGCCCCTGGTTGTGCGCGGCAGGGCTCCGGTGATGTCGTGGATCCCGCAAAAATTGCTTCCTGCCAGCGACGACACAAGGGCCCGCCTGCTGGACCTTTATCAGCACACCGATCCGAAACTGGCCGCCGCGCTCGACGCGCGGATACGTCTTGCAGCACTCGGGCTGAACACGAAGATCGATGATCCAATGTCCGAAGACGCTACGCCGCCCGGGATCGCCCGCGTGCGGGCCTATGTGGCCGAGGTCGCCGGTGCGGCCGCGCGCTATCTTGCCAAGCCGGATGGCCCGCGTGTCGGGGCGGCGGGCTTTGTCGGATGGGATACGCACATCAACGAGGGTGCGGCCTCCGGTCAACTCGCCAATCTCCTGGGCGCTCTCGACGGCGCGCTGGCGGCGATCGAGACCAACATGGGCGATGCATGGCGCGAGACAGTGGTCGCCGTCATCACGGAGTTCGGACGCACCGCGCGCATCAACGGCACCGATGGAACCGACCACGGCACCGGCACGGTTGCCTTTCTCGCCGGAGGCGCGCTCCGGGGCGGACGCATGGTCGCCGACTGGCCGGGACTGAAGTCCGCCCAACTCCATGAGGGACGCGACCTCAAGCCGACTACCGATCTGCGCGCCGTGCTCAAGGGTCTGCTCCGGGATCATTTGAGAGTTGAAGAACGCGTGCTCGCAAGCACGGTATTTCCCGACAGTGCCGACGTGGTGCCGACGGCCGGGCTGGTTGGCTAGGGCCGGGCAATCTCAACAGGAGTTCAGATGTCGATTTTCACAAGCCGCGAACTCGAGTTTCTCGCTGGCCTGAGGCGAGGCTGGCAAAGGCTCTACTGGAACGAGCTCGTGCGTCTGCTGAAAGAGGATGCCAAGCCGCACGACGCCCGACAACTCACGCCATAAATCACTGGAGGATTCCCATGCTTCGGATTTTCGTACTCATTGCCGCCCTGACGCTGATGGAAACGGCCACCATTGGCGTTTCAAGAGCCCAGGCCGTGGTATGTTCCTACGATGTGTGCGTTTCAGATTGTTTTAGAGGTGGCTACAAAAAATGTCTCAGACATTGCGATCGAAGGATTGCGAGACGCATATCGAATGGCCTGTGCCCGTGGTACGGATCAGGCGACTTGTCGCTGAATCGGCAGGCTGCGCCCGGAACGTAGCGAGCGCGGCGTGACGAATTTCATGGATTCGGAATACCCGGATCGCTTGCTCCGGCAACTCGCGCGCGTCGGACCGCTTCTTCCCGGCTGAAATCGGGGCCAACATCAGCGCCTCGGGCCTGCACCGCCTCGAGTGTGCTTCTGAGCAAATTTTGCCCAACATGCAAAAAATGCCTGGTCACCGGCTGGGTCGGCAGCCGGGAGGAAAATCAATTAACCATATATCCGGCTGATACGTATTCAGATTTATTGCTCCAAAGACGCGGCGAGGTTTTTGCATCGCTCCACGACACATCTTCGGAGCATGTAAAAATGAGCGTAAACGGCATCGGCGGAACGGGTTTCAACGGATACACCTATCAGCCCTCAACCACATCACCGGACCCAACGAACGGCGCGGGGTTTGCGAATTCGTTGAGCGCGACCGCAAGCGGATCATCCGGCGCGGCTGCGTCGCTTCCGGGCGGAAATGCCCTGTCCGGGGTGAATGCTTTTGAGACGTTGAACGGATTGGATGTCACGGGCGCGGTCACCGCGACCATGCCCGACGGCGTCACCTTTGGCATTTACAGCTTCGTCCCGAACTCAGAAGCGGAATCGACAGCCCCCATCAGTGCGGCGGACGGTTCATCAGCTTCGTCGAGCACCTCGGCTAGCGACAGCCCGAACTTTACGGCGATGGAAGCCGCCCTCGAACAAATGGTGGAACAGTTCATGTCTTCGGGCTATGGCTCCACTTCGACATCGTCCGCTGCGGCCGCGGCTCAATCCGCGTATCAGCAAAGCGCGTCCGACAGTTCAACCCAAAACGGGGCGACAGGAACCGTCGCTTAAGGCATGAGGAAACGCCGGATGGCGCTCGCCTGAGAATCGTCGAAGCGTCCGCTCATTCGCGCCGCCGGCAGTCGCGAGCGTCGATTGGGATGCATGGCCTCGACAAAGCGTTGCCTTCGGCCATCCGCGATCGCGACGGCGGGCGACGGGCAGGCGATCCGGGCGTATATCGAAGCCTTGCGCCGCAACCTGCTGCAAACCCTCTGGCCAAAACCGTCTAACCATGGCCCTTACCAGGCTCGCCCAAGGACGAAGACCGATCATGAAGCTGGCCGTTCCCGATCTCATTTCCAATTCCTACTTCCCCGCGGTCGCCGCGGTCGAACTCGGTCTGTTCGCCAAGCAGGGACTGGATGTTTCGCTCGAACTGATCTTTCCGGTGGACAAGGCCTACCGGGCGCTCCGCGACGGCGAGGTCGACTTCGTCGCGGGCTCCGCCCATTCGGCGCTCGCGGCGTTTCCGGAATGGAACGGCTGCAAGCTGCTCAGTGCCCAGGGTCAAGGCATGTACTGGTTCCTGGTCATGCGCGCCGACCTGAAGGCGAAGCGCGGCGATGTCGGGATCGTCAAGGGCCGCCGGATCGGCGCGGCCCCGTGGGTCGAGATGGGCCTGCGCCGTCTGCTCATCGAAGCCGGAATCGATCCGCAGCGAGATGGCGTGACCATCGCGCCCGTGCCCGGCGCCACCGGCGCCGGCGTGAATTTCGGCCTCACCGCCGCAAAAGCGCTTGAAGACGGCAAGATCGACGGCTTCTGGGCCAACGGCATGGGGACCGAAGTCGCGGTCAGGCGCGGCGTCGGCACCGTCGTGCTGGACGTGCGGCGTGGCGACGGTCCGAAAGCCTGCTTCAACTACACCATGGCCTCGATCGCTGCGAGTGACCGCCTGATCCACGACAATCCGGACGCCGCGGCAGGCGCGGTCCGCGCCGTCGTGGCGGCGCACGCCGCGCTCAAGGCCGAGCCCGGGCTCGCCGAGGAGGTGGCGGCGAAGCTGTTTCCGCCGCAGGAAGCGGCGCTGATCGTCGACCTGATCAAGCGCGACCTGCCTTATTATGACGCCTCCATCTCGGCGGATTTCGTCGAGGGCATGAACGCGTTCGCGCGCGATGTCGGCATCCTGACCGGGCACCCAGCTTACACGGATGTTGTCGCCACGCAGTTCGCCGCGCTCTGGAAAGCCTGAGCCTGTCTCGTTGGAGAATATTCTGCGCCGGAGTGCCGCTTAAATCTTGGGATGGCGCAACGGCGATCCCGGGATGTGCTGTTCGCGTAATGCGCCGGCCGAGATACAAACCACTTCGGAAATTCGCAGGAGCTGCCGAGCCAGCGGACTTGTCTTGCGCCAGACCATGCCAATGGTGCGCGAGGGTTGCGGGTTCTTGAAGCGCGTGACGGATACCGACGCCGAGCGGGTCTCCACCGCCACCGCCATTTCCGGGATCAGAGTGACACCGATACCGGCGCCGACCATCTGAACCAGGGTCGACAGCGAGCTCGCGTCCAGCACTTCCCGCGGCGGCGACGATTGCATATTGCAGAACGACAGCGCCTGATCGCGAAAGCAGTGCCCCTCTTCCAGCAGAAGCAGCCGCATTTCGCGCAGCGTTTCGCTGGTCGGGAGCGGCGCTCCCTCATCCGCGCCCGGCCGCACCAGCAGGAAGTTTTCCGTAAACAAGGCGACCTCGGTCAGCGAAGGTTCGGACACCGGCAGAGCCACAATGGCGGTATCGAGCCGGCCTTCCGCGAGCTCTCGTATCAGCTTCGGCGTCAGCGTCTCGCGGACGTGAATGTCAAGTTCGGGATGCGTCCGCGTCAGGTTCCCGATCACCGTCGGCAGCAGATAGGGTGCAATCGTCGGGATCATGCCGATGCGCAGCCGGCCCACCAGCCGGTCTCGCGACGCGCGCGCGAAGTCTCCCAGTTCATCGACCGAGCCCAGGATGTCGCGAATACGTTGGGCGACCTCTTCTCCGAGCCTGGTAAGACTGACCTGTCGTGTGCCCCGCTCGAACAGCACGCCGCCCAGAGCGTCCTCCAGCTCCTTGATCTGCATCGACAAAGCCGGCTGCGAGATCGCACATGCCTCCGCCGCGCGTCCGAAGTGACAATGACGTGAAAGCGCATCGAAATAGCGAAGCTGTTTTAGCGTAGCATGGATCATCAGATTATCTTATTGTAGCAATCAATAGAGTCAATTTCACCTGATGACTTGCGTTGCGTAGAAAGCACGCGGCAGGGTGGAAAGCATCACGACAGGAGGCGCAATATGGATGACGTTACCAAGTGCCCGTTCACGGGCGGAACGGGCGGACCCACCAATCGTGACTGGTGGCCGAACCAGCTTAACCTGCAGGTTCTCCACCAGCACTCCGCCCTGTCCAATCCGATGGGCGAGGCGTTCGACTATGCCAAGGAATTCAAGAGCCTCGATCTGGCTGCCGTGGTCAAGGATCTCCATGCCCTGATGACGGATTCGCAGGAATGGTGGCCGGCGGATTTCGGCCATTACGGGCCGTTGTTCATTCGGATGGCGTGGCACAGCGCAGGCACCTACCGCATCGGCGACGGCCGTGGTGGCGCCGGATCCGGGCAGCAGCGATTCGCGCCCCTCAATAGCTGGCCGGACAATGCGAACCTCGACAAGGCGCGCCGACTGCTGTGGCCGATCAAGAAAAAATACGGCCGGAAAATCTCCTGGGCCGACCTGATGATTCTCGCCGGCAATGTCGCGCTGGAGTCGATGGGTTTCCCGACCTTCGGTTTCGGCGGCGGGCGCGTGGATGTCTGGGAGCCCGAAGAGGACGTCTCCTGGGGTCCCGAAGGCAAATGGCTGGCGGACGAGCGCTACAGTGGCGACCGTCAGCTCGCGGGTCATCTCGGCGCCGTCCAGATGGGCCTGATTTACGTCAATCCGGAAGGGCCGAACGGCAAGCCGGATCCGCTCGCGGCGGCCAGGGATATTCGCGAGACGTTCGCGCGGATGGCGATGAACGACGAGGAAACGGTCGCGCTGATTGCCGGCGGTCACAGCTTCGGCAAAACCCACGGTGCGGGCGATGCATCGCTGGTGGGCGCCGAGCCGGAAGCCGGCAGCATCGAGCAGCAGGGCCTCGGCTGGAGCAGCAAATTCGGCTCGGGCAAAGGCAGTGATGCGATCACCAGCGGCCTCGAAGTGATCTGGACCACGACGCCGACGAAGTGGAGCAACAACTTCTTCACCAACCTGTTCAGCTACGAATGGGAATTGACCAAGAGCCCGGCCGGCGCCCATCAGTGGACGCCGAAAAATGGCGCGGGCGCCGGTACGGTGCCGGATGCGTATGACTCGTCAAAGCGTCATTCGCCATCGATGCTGACCACCGACCTCGCCTTGCGGTTCGACCCGGCCTACGAAAAGATTTCGCGGCGCTTCTACGAACATCCGCATCAGTTCGCGGACGCGTTTGCCCGGGCGTGGTTCAAGCTGACGCATCGCGACATGGGCCCGATCGTGCGTTATCTCGGCCCGCTGGTGCCCAAGGAGATATTGCCGTGGCAAGACCCGATCCCCGCGGTGGATCATCCCCTGATCGGGGAGCAGGACATTGCGGCGCTGAAGGCGAAAATCCTCGCCTCCGGCCTCAGCATTTCGCAACTGGTCACGACGGCGTGGGCGTCGGCGTCGACGTTCCGCGGTTCCGACAAGCGCGGTGGCGCGAACGGGGCGCGGATTAGCCTCGCGCCGCAGAAGGACTGGGAAGTCAACCAGCCCGCCGAACTGGCCAAAGTCCTGAAGACGCTGGAAGCGATCCAGAAGGATTTCAACAGCGGAGCCAGGAAGGTCTCGCTCGCTGACCTGATCGTTCTGGGCGGTGCCGCGGCGGTCGAGGCGGCGGCGAAAAAGGCCGGACACGACGTCAAGGTCCCGTTCTCGCCGGGACGCGCGGACGCTTCGCAGGCGCAGACCGACGTGGAGTCGTTCGCCGTATTGGAGCCGACCGCGGACGGGTTCCGCAACTATCTGCGCAAGGGACACAAAATCTCGGCGGAGGAGCTGTTGCTGGACCGGGCGCAGTTGCTGACACTGACCGCGCCCGAGATGACGGTTCTGATCGGCGGACTGCGCGCGCTCAACGCAAATGTCGGGCAATCCAAACACGGCGTCTTCACCAAGCAGCCGGAGACGCTGAGCAACGACTTCTTCACCAACCTGCTCGACATGAGCACGATCTGGAAGCCGACCTCGGCCGACGAAGACGTGTTCGAGGGACGCGACCGCAAAACGGGTGCGCTCAAATGGACGGGCAGCCGCGTGGATCTCGTGTTCGGTTCAAACTCCGTGCTCCGCGCCGTCGCGGAAGTCTACGGATGCGAGGACTCCAGGCAGCGTTTCGTCCATGACTTCGTGGCAGCCTGGAACAAGGTGATGAACCTCGATCGGTTCGATCTGGCCTGATTTCGGCGGGAAGGCCTTCGAGCGCTTCTAGAGCATGTTTCGGCCGAACAGATTCGGAGGGTTCCCAACAGAATCAAAGGCTTCTCAGGGGGCTATTTAAGGCAGAGTCTATCAGCATTGATTCTATTTTGGAG
>Ga0302324_100031018_pt1 | contig 10094 bp, 9 predicted proteins | sample Palsa_T0_1_FD_201949 | JGI IMG/M metagenome (GOLD analysis project Ga0302324, IMG submission 201949) | Peat permafrost microbial communities from Stordalen Mire near Abisko, Sweden - Palsa_T0_1 | ecosystem: Environmental > Terrestrial > Soil > Palsa > Peat permafrost | place: Sweden: Abisko... | reverse complement strand
CGCCAGCGTGGTCGGCTACAACCGGACGAAGGACATCGCCGTCCTGCAGCTGCATGGTGCCTCGGGGCTGAACACGGCGACCATCGGCAACTCCTCTTCTGTGTCGGTGGGCGAGGACATCGTGGGTATCGGAAACGCCGGGGGGACCGGCGGGACCCCAAGCGCCGCCGGCGGCACGGTGACAGCTCTCAATCAATCGATCACCGCCAGCGATGAGGGAGACGCCACCTCCGAGCAGCTCACCGAGCTCATCGAGACCAACGCGGACATCCAGCCCGGCGACTCCGGCGGCTCGCTCGTCGACACATCGGGTGATGTCCTCGGCATCGACACCGCGGCCTCTGCCGGATTCTCGTTCCAATCGTCGGGCCAATCCTCGGGCAACCAGGGTTACGCAATCCCGATCAACGAAGCGATCACGATCGCCAAGGAGATCGAGGCGGGAACCAGCTCGTCGACGGTCCACATCGGCGCCACGGCCTTCCTGGGCGTCGAGGTCGCGCAGTCCACATGCGGTGGGAACACGGGCGGCGGCTCCGGATTCGGCTTCGGGGGCGGTGGCTTCGGCGGTAACTCGGGCTCCGGCAGCAGTAGCTCCTCGGGGGCGTTGATCTGCTCTGTGATCACAAGCTCGCCGGCACAGGAGAGTGGGCTGGCCGAGGGTGACACCATCACCTCCCTCAGCGGCCAGTCCGTCACGTCGCCCGGCGCCCTCACCAACCTGCTCGAGCCCTTCCACCCCGGCGACAAGGTAACGATCGGCTGGACGGACACATCCGGCAACACACATACCGCCTCCGTTCAACTTTCTTCCGGGCCGCCCCAATAGTCATCTGGGCACCGTTGCCCGGCCTGTTTTCGCGCAGGTGAGGCAACAGCCGGAGCGAGCGCCTCGCCCCGAGGTCCGCTCCCTCGCCTGCCTCTGTACTCTTGGCCGCAGCGCTACTGGCCCGAGGAGACACCCACATTGCTGATCGACGCCGACCCCGAACCGTTCGCTCGTCTTCTGGACCTCCCGCTGACGGACGCCGAGTTGACCACACTCGCCCTGGCAGCCGACCCCGACGAGCCGCTGGACGAGAACGCCGTACCACTTCATATCCATCTGGCCCAGTTCGCGGGGGCAGCCCTGCCGCAGTGGTACATGCCCCCTGCCATGGCCCGCAGCGGGCCGCGTTGGCGGAAGCCGGTAGTACTCGCCATCATCGCCGCGTTTCTGCTGATTGAGGCTCTCGGCCTCTGCAATACCTTTGGTCAGCTCACGTTGGCGTAGAGGGCACGACTGGTCCCGACGCCGGGACACCGGCAACCTCAATCAATTTGCGCCCGTCGTAGCCACAACAGCCTTAGGTCAGCCTTCTAGGGCTTACCGGCCTCCACCCAACTGTTTACACGGCTGTCGCTGATGCGGCGGGCCGTGGCCATATTGGCCCACGACCGAAAACGCGTCTTCTCCTGGCTGCTCAACTGGGAGAACAGCGTTTTTTCGCTCGGGCCGACGGTGGTGCGCGCCGTTCGGGGCCGTCCCGTACTGCCTGATGCCCGTCCCTTAGCAATGAAGGGTTCGAATGCCGCGCGCACGCGGGCCGCATTGGAAGCGTTGACGTCAATCTCGTATGACTTTCCGTCTAAAGAGAAGTGCACAGTCTCTTCGGCGTCTCCCCCGTCAAGATCATCGGTCAGCTTTACTATCACCGTTTTTGCCATGTATGCATACTGGCAGACTGCGACCGTTTAGGCGAATTGCAGGAAATAACCGCTAGAAGGGCTAGCGGTCTAGGCCTCGTATTATATCGTTAGGCAAAATTGGCCATTGTCCGCTAAGCACTCCGGGCTTAGAATTTAGCAAGATCGGTTCGAACCCCAGATGTCCGCCGGGTCGCCGAAATCGGCCGGATCGTCATCGTGCCCAGGCATTCTTTCGATATCCAACCTGCACCATTCGTCATAACGGTGTGGTTCTCGTAGGCTTCGGCTGCCTCGGCGCGCCGGATTCGACCCCTTTTCCCCCTCCGTCGGATCATGGCGCGTCGAGGCCTTTCATTCGCTGTCCTCGCCGCCGCCACCCAACCGCCTCTCAGGGTGTGCGGCGCCGAGCCGATTCCGAGCCAAAATGGGGTGGTGAGCCGTCGCAACCTTCCAAAGCGGCGGAGCCGGAGCCGGCGCGATGACCCCCGACCGTTCTCGTTCGGTTCGCACTGGCGGTCCGATGGGGCGCCCAAGGCCGTTTTCCGCTCCCAGCAGGAGGCGCTTCGCGCCGCCAATGTCCAACGGCTCGAGTCGGGAGTCACGTTGAATGCCTACGAGTGCGACTTTTGCTCTTGCTGGCACCTGGGGAGCTCGACGGCCCGCGAGCACTGAATGCACGTTGCCGGCCATCGCCGGACACCGGCCTTCCCCCCCCGTCGTCGACCAGGACCTGGGTGCTGGCTTACTGCCCTGGAAATCCTGCGATCATGGGCGTATCGAACCACCCGTGGAACGACCTGGAGAAAACGAGGACCAACCGCGCCCGCGGCGGTTCGACGCGTGGAGACGGCGCTCCGCGATAGGGGCGATTGCCACCGGCGTCGCACTCGGCCTCAAGGAGATCTTCCAGCCGACCAATGTCGAGCCGGTGATCACTTCACCCGCTCCCGGCGACCCACCCGACGCCGATGAGAGGTTGCGGGTCATTCTCCATCCCGACGATCCCACGAAGTCCGTTGCGATCCTGCCCAAGAGCACCGGGACAGCCCGGACCCGCTCCGTTGACGGGCCGGGCGACTGGACATAGCATCTTATTAATCAGACAGCACGTCTGATCAGTAAGGAGCAGTGCGAAATGGCCCAAACCGCAGCCGACATCACACCGGTGGACCTCTCCGACTCGCGCTCATTCGTGCCGGGAGTGCCACACGCCTGGCTGGCCTACCTACGCCACCACGATCCGGTCCACTGGCAGGAGGAGCCGGGTGGTCCCGGCTACTGGGCCGTGACCAAATACCACGACTGCGTCACGGTCAACCGGGAATTCGATCGCTTCAGCTCGGCGGCCAAAGGGACCATGCCCTTTGAGATGGGCGAGGACGAAATCTCCCAACAGAGCCTGATGATGCTCAATATGGATCCACCGCTCCACACCCGCTATCGACGACTGGTGAACAAGGGGTTCACCCCCCGCATGGTGCGCGACCTCGAGCAAAGCATCCACCGCTCTGCCGATGCCATCATCGACCACGTGAGCGCGGCCGGGGAGGCCGACTTCGTCACCGACCTCTCGGCAGAACTGCCCCTGCAGGTCATTGCGGAACTATTGGGCGTTCCGATCGAGGATCGCCACAAAATGTTCGACTGGTCCAACCGGATGGTCGGCAGCGAAGACCCCGAGTACCAACTGCAGGGCGACATCGCACTGAACGCGGCCATGGAACTTTACGCCTATGCGGCCGAGCTCTTCGCCCGCAAAAGGATCGATCCACACGCCGACCTCATGAGCGTCCTCACGACCGTGGAGGTGGAGGGCGAGCAGCTCAACCCATTGGAGCTCGAGCTCTTCTTCCTCTTGCTCACGGTGGCGGGAAACGAAACGACTCGCAACCTGATGTCAGGAGCGATGCATGCGTTCTTCCAATACCCCGAGCAGTGGGAACGCCTCCGCGCTGATCGCACCTTGCTGCCCGGCGCGGTCGAGGAGATGCTCCGCTTCGTCACACCTGTCATGAACTTCCGCCGTACGGCGATGTGCGACACCGAACTCAGCGGAACGGCGATCCGACAGGGCGACAAAGTCGTCTTCTACCACGCTTCGGGCAACCGGGACGAGGAGATATTCGAGAATCCCGACCTCTTCGATATCGGGCGTGACCCCAACCCGCACATCGCCTTCGGCGGTGGCGGACCGCACTTCTGCTTGGGGGCGAACCTGGCCCGCATGGAGATCCGGGTTATGTTCGAACACCTCCTCGACCGCCTACCCGACATCCGCCAGGCCGGCGAGGTGCAGCGTCTGCAGTCACAGTTCATCAACGGGGTGAAGCACCTTCCCGTGGCTTTCACCCCCTCGGCACCCGTCGGCGCCTGAGCCCGACAAGACCAGCGAGCCCGAGACGGTGGCGAGACGTGCCCCGGACACCCTGAAAGAGGTGATCCGCGACTTTCGGCGGGAGCAGATCATCGAAACCGCGCGGCGCGTCATCGGCGAGCGGGGCACCACGGAGGTATCCATGGACGAGATCGCCAGCCAGGCCGGCGTGGCACGATCCACCGTCTACGTGTACTTCGCCAACCGCGACGAACTCCTGAGCGCTTGCGTGCAGTCGATGTACGACACGATCAAAGACACGGTCGTCGAGATATTCGAAGACAGCGCTCCGCCCTTGGACCGTCTCCGCGCCGTCATCGGCGGTGTGCTGGAGCGAATCGACGAGAGTCCCGCCTTCTTCCGATTGGCCATGGCCACCCAAGCGACGACCGGCGCGGCGGGCGCGGCCGCGGTGGGAGGCGCGCTGATGATGATCGGACTCGACATGATGCGATTACTCGACGAGATCATCTCGACCGGAATAGACGACGGGCTCTTCCGGGCGGAACTGGAGAGGGATCGTGCGGTCTCGCTGATCGGCCAGCAGATATACGGCGCCCTCTCCGTCCGGGCGGGCGAACCGGACCCGCTACCGGCCAACCAGGCCAGCGATGAGATATGTGCCTTTATCCTCCACGGTCTGGGGCGCTGAGATGAAGTTCCACCGATGGGTCCGGTCTGCCGCAGCCGACAAGGAGGCCTGAGCGAGGCCGCGGTCAGAAGGGGGTGCCCGGTTCCACCGCAAGGGAGAGAGCCGGTCATCTCGATTCATCCCCATGGGGGAGGCCGACCATTGACTCGGCGGGCTAATCAGGGATCCCATGTTCGACCGCCGTCCGCCGCAAGGTCATCCCTCGGCGATCGAAGTACGATCGCGGTCGGTTCAAGAAGTGAAAGACGACCCGATGTACCAAACTGTGGATGGTTCGAACCCGGGCTCGGCGGGTCTGAAGTCCGCGCCGGTGGCCGGCGCATCGCCCCCTCGTCCCCTCGACGGCGCCTGGCAGCTCTGGGAGCGGTTGCGGGGCTGGGACCAGCGGTTCGCCATCGTGGTCGACACCATATTGGCCCTTGGGTTGTTCTTGGTCTGCTCAGGATGGTTCTCGTTCTCGAAGGTTTCCCACCCCGACCTCTGGTTCGTGGCCGCCCTGACGCTGCCCCTGATCCTGCGGCGGCGCGCGCCGATCAGCGTGTTCTTGGTCATCGCCATTGTGGCCTTTGCACAGTGGTCGACCACCGCGCCACTGGTCGCCGACTCGGCCCTTCTGGTCGCGCTGTACACGGTCACGGCCGAGTGCGATTGGCTTGCCGTGGTCGTCGCTGCGCTCATCCTCGAGATCGGCGTGATCCTGGCCACGGAACGTTGGACGCCTATCGGCAACTATTCCAAGTCGCTGATCTTCCTCACGGGGATGGCGGCAGCTTCGCTCTTCGCCGGTGTGGTCGTGCGCGCGCTACGCAGTCAGATCGACTGGTTGGCGGAACGCGCCGCCCGCCTCGAGTTCGAGCGCGATCAGCAGTCCTTTCTGGCCGCGGCCGCGGAGCGGGCCCGCATCGCCCGGGAGATGCATGACGTGGTCTCGCACAACATCCAGGTCATGGTGACGCTGGCCGACGCGGCCGCGGTCGCGCAGCGCTCGGACCCGCGCCGGGCCACCGAAGCGATGCACGACGTGTCCCATACCGGGCGCCAGGCACTCGGCGACATGCGGCGGCTGCTGGGACTCCTGCGCGAGGGCGAGGACACATCCGGCACCGGCAGGTCAGCCGCGAGGAACCCCGTTGCCTTCGCGCCGCAACCGGGCCTGGCGGAACTCGAAGGACTGGCGGAGCGGGTCCGCTCGACCGGGCTGACCGTGACCCTGACGCGGTCCGGCACTCCGTTCGCGCTCTCCGGTGGAGCTGAACTGACCGTCTTTCGGATCGCGCAAGAAGCGCTGACCAACACCATGAAGCACGCCAACTCTGCCCGCTCGGTGGCGATCTCGCTCGCCTTCGACGATCCCGTGGTGACGCTGATTGTCGTCGATGACGGACGGCCTTCGGGGGCCAGCCTGCCGGACGGCGCTCCGGCCACCCGACACAACGGAGGCGGGCACGGAGTGGTCGGGATGACCGAGCGCGCCGCGGCCTTCGACGGTTCGCTGGTCGCCGGTCCGCACCCCAGCGGCGGCTGGCAGGTCGCGGTCACGCTGCGCGGCTGTAGAGCGCCCGCCCTCTTGTGACGATCCGCGTCGTCCTCGCTGACGATCAGGCGCTCCTGCGTAAGGGCTTCCGTATGATCCTCGAAGCCGAAGACGATATAGCCGTCATCGGCGAGGCCGCGGACGGGAGTGCCGCACTGCGGCTGGTCGAGCTCTACGAACCCGACGTCGTGCTCATGGACGTCCGCATGCCCACGCTCGATGGGATTGAGGCCACCCGCGTCATCACTGCGTCGGGCGCGTTGAGCCATGTGCTCATCTTGACCACCTTCGACCTGGATGAATACGCCTTCAGCGCGTTGAGAGCCGGCGCAAGTGGGTTCTTGCTGAAGGACGTACCGCCCGACCAGCTGGCCCAGGCCATCCGCACGGTCGCGCGTGGGGACGCCGTGGTCTCCCCGCGCATCACGAAACGACTTCTCGAGGAGTACGCCCATCAGCTACCGGATCTCTCGGCCGGCGCGGCGGAGCAGGGTGCCGTGCCCGCGGTCCTCAGCTCGCTCACCGGACGCGAGACCGAGGTGCTCATTGCAGTGGCCGAGGGCCTCTCCAACGTCGAAATCGCCGAACGGCTCTTCGTTTCGGAGGCGACAGTCAAATCCCATGTCGGGCGAGTTCTGGCCAAGCTCGGGCTGCGCAATCGGGTGCAGGCGGTCGTGCTGGCTTTTCAGACGGGGTTGGTGCGCCCGTCATGATGCCGTGACGGCGTCAGTACACTTTTGGTAGTGGCATCTGCCGATACGGAGTGGGGTGTCTTCACCGATAAAGGCCCGTGGGTGCTCGTTCCCGGAGAGGTCGCCTGGAAGCCCGGCCTGGGCGCGGTCCGCGCCGAACTACGGGCCACGCTCCCCCGTCTCATCGCTCCGAGGAGATTGCCCCCGGGGGCCAGGGTGGGGACCACCGTGCGCCACCTCGGTGGTGCACTGGGCCTCTGGTACCTCACGGAACGGAGGCGCGGGGGTTCTGAGAAGATTGCCGGAATCTCCCGGCGCCTGCGGATCGCAGCAGAGCGCCTGGGGCCGACGTACATCAAGCTCGGACAGATTGTGGCGTCGGGCGACGGGATCTTCCCGCCGGAGCTCGTGGCAGAGTTCAAGTGGTGCCGTGATCAGGTGTCGCCCGAAACCTGGCCGGTGATCGAGGAAGTCATCTCAGAGGAGCTCGCCCGCGACCCCGGTGAGGTGTTCGCCTCCATCGATCCCCATCCCCTGGCCGCGGCTTCCATCGCCCAGGTCCACCGTGCGCAGTTGCTCGACGGCACGGAGGTGGTGATAAAGGTCCAGCGGCCCTCCGTCACCCGCCGGGTCCGTCAGGACCTCGCCGTCATGGCGTGGCTCGCCCCGCACCTGGTCGGCCGGATTCCCATCGCCGCCTTGGCCAACCCGCCGGCACTGGTGGAGCTCTTCGCCGAGACCATCGTCGAGGAGCTCGACTTTCGGCTCGAGGCCGAGAACATGCTCGACATCGCGTCCACCTTCGCGGTGCTGGGTCAGCGTGATTTTGTCGTCCCGCGGCCGCACCCGACCCTGGTCACGCGGCGGATGCTCGTGATGGAGCGTTTGAGCGGGTTCAACTTCTCCGATGTCGAAGGTATGCGCGCCGCGGGAATCGACACGGATGCGGTAGTGCGTAGCGGCATGATCGGCTTTCTCGAAGGCGCCATGATGCACGGCATCTTTCACGGCGACCTCCATGGGGGCAACCTGTTCATCCTCCCGTCGGGAAAGATCGCGCTGCTCGATTTCGGCATCACGGCCCGGCTGTCGGAGTCCAAACGCTTGGCGCTCCTCTCACTCATCGTCGGGGCAACCAACGGAGACATACCGTCCCAGGTGGGCGCCCTGCGTGACCTGGGCGCGCTGCCCGATGGGAGCGACGTCGACGCGGTGATCGCTCAATTGGGACTCGACCGGCCGCCGATCGATCCCACGACGCTGACGCCCGACGAATTGGTCGCCGAGCTGCAGCGGACGATCAAGACACTGCTGGCGTTGGGTGCGCGCATGCCCAAAGAGCTCATGTTGTTCGTGAAGAACCTGGTGTTCTTGGACGGGGCCATCGCCACCCTGGCACCGGATCTCGACCTCTTCGGGTAGATCGAGGCCATCGCATTGATGTTCGCCGCCAAGCACGGCGAGCGGATCATGCAACAGCTCGGTCTCGAACGTGACGATGAATGGAAGCCCGATCTCAGCAGTGTCAGAGCCGGCTTCGGGCTGGATGAGACCACCGAACGACTGACGCACCGGGAGATCCAGGCCAGGAGGGCCCAGGTGCGCGAGACGTACGAGGGGCGCGGGGGCGGGCGGCGGCCCCGCAAGCGCAGGCGCCGCTCTCCGCAATGAACACGACAGCGGTGCCGAATACTGACGCTCCTGCGAGTCTCTAGGGGGCCGGCGAGCGCTCCTCCATCGCCCAGGGGGCACCGCTCGAACCGAGGAGATCGAGGAAGGGAACGGGCGGCATGGCTTCAGGACCCAAGAGCCCGACGCCGGACCAGCTCCCCGAGGCAATGAGCTCGAGGGCGAGTACAGGGTTGATCGCGGTCTGCCAGACCACCGCCTGCGATCCGTAATCCGCCATGCTCCAGTCATTGTCCACCACGTGGTGGAGATAGACCTCACGAAGTGCACCGTCCTTGCCGGTCCCCTTCACCCAGGTGCCGGCGCAGGTCAGGCCGTGCATCCGTTCGCCGATGCCCGCCGGATCGGGAAGGCATGCGGCGACGACGTCCCGCGGAGCAACACGGGAACTGCCCACGGAAACTTCGCTCGTCGCATCGAGCCCGAGCATGTGGAGCGTCTTGAGGACCTGAATGAATTCGTCGCCGAGGCCGTACTTGAAGGTGACCCGGCCGGTATCGATCCACCGTGGGATGAGAAGGACCTCCTCGTGTTCCACGTTCACGCATTCGACCGGCCCGATGCCGGCGGGAAAGATGAACGTCTCGGGCTCGCTGAACGGCTCGGTCGTGAACCACCCGCGCGCTTTCTCCCAGACGACGGGCGGGTTCAGACATTCTTCGATGGTCGTCCAGATGGAGAAGGTCGGACAGAAGTCGTAGCCTTCGACGACGAGGTTCGCCCCATCCCGGACACCGACTTCATCGACCGAGGAGAACAACTCGTCCGCCGCATACCGGGCGAAGATGTCGGACAAGCCCGGCTCGACACCCATTCCGACGAGAGCGAGGAGACCACGTTCCTCCCATTCGGTGCTGTGCGCGAACTGCTCGTCACCGAGTTTGACCCCGGTCTTCGAGTAGGGGTCCTCAGGGTGGGGGCGCGAGAGCGACATCGCCATGTCCACATAGGTCGTGCCCGCAGCGAGAGCCGCCCGGAAGACCGGCATCACGAAGCGGGGATCGACCGCGTTGAGGACGGCGTCACAACCTTCGGACCCGAGGAGTTCGGTTACCGCCAATTCGTCCGAGGCGTCCAGCTGCACCCCCGAGAAGTGATCCGCGGCGGACCGGGCGGCCCGCTCGGCGCGCCCGCGGTCATAGTCGGCGATGACGACCTTCTCGAAGGAATCCCGCTGCGCCGCAATGCGGGCAAACGCACTCCCGACCCCTCCGGCCCCCACTACCAGCACCTTCACTCGTATTGCCTCCCCAGGGAACTCCCCCTCGCTCTGACCTTACCGGCGACGCGCGCATGGTGGCGGGTGCGCGAACGCGTCGGCCGGGGTTCACGGGCGCTGGTTCGCTGGTGCGCGGCAGGGGTGCCGGTGAGAGGCTGGGGCCGTGCACACCATTCATGAACTCGACGAGGGACACTGGGAGCAGTGGCGGCCGCTGTGGACGGGCTACCTCGAGTTTTTCAGGG
>Ga0302324_100031017_pt1 | contig 10094 bp, 8 predicted proteins | sample Palsa_T0_1_FD_201949 | JGI IMG/M metagenome (GOLD analysis project Ga0302324, IMG submission 201949) | Peat permafrost microbial communities from Stordalen Mire near Abisko, Sweden - Palsa_T0_1 | ecosystem: Environmental > Terrestrial > Soil > Palsa > Peat permafrost | place: Sweden: Abisko... | reverse complement strand
GGCATCGGCATTGTGGATATGGCGATGCTGGACATCGCGCTCAAAATCAACGCCGAGCTGACGCAACCGGGACTGTGCGCGCGGCTGTTCGCACAGTCCATGACTCACTGCCTGGCGTTGCAGTTGCTGCGGCGGCATTCGAGTATCGGCGCCAGCGATGCAATCGAGCGCCTCGACATCCCGCCGCATCGGCTGCGCACGGCGCTGGAGTACATCGAGGCGCACCTGTGTGAGGATCTGTCGCTGGCTGCCATCGCGGCCGCGGCCAATCTGAGCACGTTCAGATTCGCCAGAGGTTTCCGTAAGGTCACCGGTCAGCCCCCGCATCAATACGTCATCGGGCGGCGGCTCGAGCGAGCCAGGGACTTGCTGCGCACTACCGATGAGGCAATTGCCGACGTGGCGCGTCGCGTCGGCTTCGCCACTCAAAGCCATTTCACGGCCGTGTTCACCAGGCGATGCGGCTTGCCGCCCAGGCGCTATCGGGAATGCAGCCGCGGCTGAGCGCTCAGAGGCTAGGTGCGACACCGTACCGATCAGCTCGAGCCCGTGAGTTAGTCTCTTTGCCGGGCCATCTGCCCATACAATCGAGAATCATCATGAAACTTAAGGCTCTGACGGCCATCGCCGGCCTGTCGATTCTGGGTGTGCTCGCAACCAGCGCCAGTTTTGCCGCTACCAAGGCGGAACTTGAAGCCAGATCCGACAAGACTCTGCAGCATTTTTACCGGCTCAACGCCGCGAACCGGGCATTGGCTCACAAAGCCGCCGGGGTACTGATCTTTTCCCGTGTCACCAAGGGTGGCGCGGGTATTGCCGGAGAGTTCGGCGAAGGTGTGCTCAGAGTCGGGGGCGCCACCGTCAATTACTACAGCGTCGGTTCAGCCTCAGTCGGACTGACACTCGGCGTTGGCCGGCACAGCGAGATCATCATGTTCATGACGCCGGAGTCGCTGGACAGATTCCAGAAGAGCGACGGCTGGTCGGCCGGTGCCGACACCGCTATCGCTGTGGTATCGCAGGGAGCAGGCGGCCAGTACGACGCTTCCAGCCTGGACAAGCCGATCCTGGGCTTTGTTTTCGGCCAGAAGGGTCTGATCGGAGATCTATCGCTTGAGGGATCGAAGATCACCAAGATCAAGACTGACGACTGATATGGGATGAGGTGAGGGCGTGAGCGCAAGCGCGCCCTGGGATTGTCTATCGGCACCGAACCGACACCGTGGCATGATACGGTGGGTGTGCCGCCATCGATGATGAGGACTGGGGCATCCTGCCTAGGGTCTGCGTCGGTTGGGGGAGCATGGACTGCACGGCGGCCTTGTGCGCACTACGTCAGCTGTTTGCGATCTGCATTGCCATAGTGCTTGCTGCCTGCAGCACCAGCAGCCCGAAATCCGCGGAGCATTCGCTGGACCAGCCATCCTCCGGCCTGGCAACCATCTATGTCGTGCGACGCGATTGGCACATCGATGTGGGCTTCGCCGTAAGCGATCTCGCCCCGCCGCTGAGTTCATTGGCGGCAGCTTTTCCGGATGCGCGTTATCTCGTGTTCGGCTTCGGCGACCGACGCTACCTGAAGTCCAGGGATAAGCGCTTGCCCAATATGATCGCCGCCCTGTGGCCCGGTCGCGGGCTGATCCTGGTGACTGCGCTGACGGCTCCGCCGCAGCAGGCCTTCGGCGAACGTGAGGTCATCACCTTGCCGGTGCACCTGGAGCAGGCGATTGCGGCCGAAGCCTGGGTGTGGGCGGGGCTCTCAAAGGAACAAGCGGTAGTCCAGCAGGAGGGACCCGGGCCCTACCCGGGAAGCCTCTATATAGATAGCGATGCCAGCTACTCGGCGCTGCACACCTGCAACACCTGGGCGGCTCAAGTGCTGCAAGCCGCGGCGCTGCCGGTGCACAGTGCCGGCGTGGTCTTTGCAGCCCAGCTATGGGGGCAAGCCCAGCGCACTGCGCGCTGGTTGCACGGCCCGGCCGCCGTGGCGCTCGGCCAGTGAACCTTTAGCGAGCGATCACTTGCAGGGCGGGCTGGAGCCGTCTGAGCACACCACCGTGGTCGTGGAATTCTGGGGCACCACCACGGTGGTTTTGGCCGGCGCCGGCGGACTGCTGCTGCTGATACAACCCGCCAGCAACAGCGCAGGAATGGCGATCATCGCAGTCACGAATGTTTTCATGGACGTTTCCTCAAGTAATTTGCTCTAGCTCGGGCATCGAAGCGTTGGCACCGACCCCTTGTTTTGCGGCTTTGCAGGTTCAACGCGCGCTCAGCCATTGTTCTTCGGCGCGCAGGTCAGACAGCAGCGGCGCTTCCCAGCAGTTGCCGTCGGCCGGCGCCTACGAGGGGAGTTGGCGCCTCTAGGGCGAGGAGGCCGCAGCCATGCCAGCCAGGCTATCGTTATAGGAATGCCGTGCCCAGCCGAGGTAACGCGCGTTGGCACGGTTTGACTCATCCAGCGCCGCAAGCATTTGCGCCAGTGATGCACCGTAGTCCGCAGTGCGCAACGCGATCGCCATGCGAGCCTGCGTGGGGTCGTGCAGGCCGTCGTAGGCCATTTCCAGGAAGCGTTGACTGCTCTGTGTGACCTTCTCGATCTTCTGCGCGGTAGTGGTTTGATCCTCCGGGCTGCTCAACTCGTACAGCATCAACGTCAGGCGCGGCAGCGCCGAGAGCAGCGCTCGACGCATGGGCAGATCGGCTTTCAGAACCTTGCTCTGAATATCGGCGTTGAGCGTGATGCCAGCCCGGTCGGTCAGCACCCGCACCTCGCGATAGCTATCGATAAGCCCCGGCAGAAACTGCAGGTTCCCTGCGCCTTTATTTTCCGTGCGCTGTTGCGGTTCGATGTCCAGATGAATGCCGTCGAATTGCTGGCTGGCGTGCTGACGATTGAACTGCAGGATCGCTTGTACATGATCCAACAACTTGGTCCGCGGGCCGCCGACCTCATCGCCATCGACGCTGGAGACAAGCGCTTCGACGCGAATATCCGACTGATGCAGCAGCGCGATCAACTGCACGAAGTGCAGTTCGTCCAGGGCGCTGTAGCGCTTGGCTACGGAGAGATAGACTTCGTTGATGGCAGCGGCTTGACAGTAACTCAGTACTCGCGGCGCAGCCTGCGGCGCCTGCAGAACTGCGGCGCTCTTCCAGATCCACAGTCCATGAATCGGGGCATTGGTAGTGGCTGCGGCCGCGGGCAGCGCCAGGGCAGCGAGCAGAATTTGGCACAGGCGGGTCACGCTGGCGCGCCAGACGCCGATAAGCAGTTGGGCCATGGTTCACCCCTCATGAGCGCACTGCGTTGCGCTGATTACTGCACCGGAATAGCCAAGTAATTATTGATAATTAACATATTCTTAGGCATCTAATATAGAAATTACTTTAAGCCAGCACAGGCAGGCATGACTAGCGCGTTGAGCTGCTTTTACCCAGAATCTCTGCGCGAATGTCGGTAATTTCACGTGCGCGCGAAGGCACGGCTCCCTCACAGCGATCCGCGCGCGGACAGTGAGTGCTGCGTGGGCAAATGATGCGCGCCGGTTGCGCCAGAGCCTCTTCCACCCAGGCAATGTTGAGCACGCCCGCAGCGGCACGCAGTGCGGTCGCAGCGGCTCGCGCAATCGGCGCATCGGCGCGCCGGCGCAGGCAATCGGCGGCGATGCTGGCGACGATGTCCGCGGAATTGGCGCCGTTGGCGTCCAGTACCGGCGCCAGATCGATGCCGACCGACAGCACATGGGGATTGCCGGCCATGTCCCGCGTGCGCATCGAATAGCAGCAATACAGCAGTGAGCGATCCTGATCGCGCAGCACTGAAATCTGCGAGCCGGACTCTTTCTGGTGCCCGCCGAGCATGCGAAACACGGCCCATTGCGGACAGGGATCCGATGCTCGCGCCATGTTGCCCCAGGGCAGCGGAATACCGTTGCCGCGATATACGGCACGCAAGTAGCCCGGCGGATAGGCATCGAAGAAATGCCAGTAAGGGTAGGGCGAGACCTTGGTCATGCGGCGCATGACGACCGCGGGAGTCAGTTCGAGTTTTGCCGCCGACTCGACCCGATAGCGCTCGCGCGCCAAAAATCGCCGGAATGGAATCTTGGGGCACAGCAGAGCGCCCGCGAAGAAGCTGCACTCGAAGTCACGCCAGGCGTGCAGAACGTCCTGCGCGCGCAGTCCGGCCAGGTCCAATCCGCCTTCGGGGCTGCCACCCATTTCCCCGCCGGTGGCGTGCGCGGATTTCATGCCATCGCCGCCGTGCAGCACCTTGTGACCGATATGTGTGGCCAGATCGAATTTCAGCCGCGCCGGATCCGAACGCAGCGCGCGGTTCAGATAGACCGTGCCAGGAGGCTCGTAGAAGGACCGTACGATACTTCGCACTTCCTGGTCCTTGTCACGCACCAGCACCGGGCGGCGATCGAACCAGCGTATCCCCAGACCATGCTGCGCGGCCAGCTGCATCAGCTCATCCACGGACAATGGAAACCGGCGTTTGCCAACGCTCTCAGCGCTTCGTTCGAGATCGGGAAAATCGTTACGTGACATCTCCTGGTGCGAACGAATCAGCAGATGCGCGAACTGACGTCCGCTGGTGCCGGTCTGAGACAACAGTTCCGGAATCGCCGATTGCAGCAGCTCCTTTGAGAACAGGAACCCCGGTTCCAGCGGAATGCGGGCAGCGCCGCCGCCGCGCGCGGCCGGGGCGGCCTGCGTGACATCGGCGCTCTCATCCAGGAACCACGCCACCTCGCGCTGGAAAACGCCGGCCAGCAGTGCCAACAGCTGCTTCGAGGGCGTGCGCTTGCCGCTCTCAATCATGCTCAGATACGACACGGACGGGGCCACTTCGGCGTCGATCTGCACGCAGCGGATCGACAGGTCCTCGAGTGTCAAAGCGTTGCGCTTGCGGATATTGCGCAGCTTGGCGCCGAGGAAATGCCCGTTACGCAGCAGGTTTGGCATGGCGGTGTGAAATTAACACTGTGAAGTTTTTAAAGTCAAATATTCACAACGCAGCGGCTATTGTGGCTGCATGAACACCGTGCAATGCGCGCTGGCCGATGACTTGGCCGCGCAGGATGAGCCGCTCCGGCCCACCGCGCCCAGGCTGGAAGTCGCGCTTAGCGGGGTGGAGCGCGCGCAGGAAGTGCTTACCCCCGAAGCGCTTGGTCTGCTGCTGAAGCTGCATCAGAAGTTCAATCAGCGGCGGCAGCAGCTGCTGGCGGCGCGGCAAGCGCGGCAACAGGACTTCGATCAGGGTGATTTACCCGACTTTCTCCCGGCATCAGCCGATGTGCGCACGGCCAATTGGCGCGTCGCGCCGGTGCCGGGAGACCTGATGGATCGGCACGTGGAGATCACCGGACCTGCCGAACGCAAGATGGTCATCAACGCGTTGAACGCGCCGGTGCAAACCTACATGGCCGACTTCGAGGATTCGTGCTCACCGACCTGGGACAACCTGGTGCGCGGGCAGATAAATCTGGCCGACGCCACACGGCGATGCATCAGCTATACCGATTCCGCAGGCAAGCTCTACCGACTCAATGCCCACACTGCGACCCTGATCGTGCGCCCGCGAGGCTGGCATATGCCTGAAAAGCACGTGCGCATTGACGGCGAGCCGGTGTCGGGGGCGTTGTTCGATTTTGCGCTCTATTTGTGCGGCAACTACCAAGCCCTGGCGCGCAGTGGCACCGGCCCGTACTTCTATCTGCCCAAATTAGAGAGCCATCTGGAAGCGCGGTTGTGGAATGACGTGTTCATCGACGCGCAGGATCATCTGGGAATTCCGCGGGGCACCATCAAGGCTACGGTGCTGATCGAGACTATTGTGGCGGCGTTCGAGATGGATGAGATTCTGTTCGAGCTGCGCGAGCACTCGGCGGGACTGAATTGCGGACGCTGGGACTATATCTTCAGTTTCATAAAGAAATTCCGCAACCGCGACGACTGTGTGTTCCCAGACCGCGCGGCCGTGACCATGGACCGCTCGCTGTTGAAGTCGTACGTCGAATTGCTGATTCAGACCTGTCATCGCCGCGGCGCGCATGCCATCGGTGGCATGGCGGCACAGATTCCGATTCGCAACGATCCGCTCGCCAACGCGGCCGCAATGGAACGCGTGCGCGCCGATAAGCTGCGGGAGGCGAACGCCGGCCACGACGGCACCTGGATCGCGCATCCCGGGCTGGCCGCCATCGCCACTCAAGCGTTCGACGCCGTTTTGCGCGGCCCCAATCAGCTCGAGGCGCTGCGCCCGGACGTGCACGTTAACGCGGCCGATCTGCTGCGTGTGCCCAACGGAGCCATCACGGAAGCCGGCATTCGACTGAACATACGAGTGGGCGTGCAATATCTGGAATCGTGGCTCGGCGGCAACGGCTGTGTGCCGCTGTACAACCTGATGGAAGACGCTGCCACCGCCGAGATCTGCCGCGCGCAGCTGTGGCAATGGCTGCGTCACGGCGAGCGCACCGCCGAGGGCAAAAGCATCACGCCGGAGCTGTTTCATCAGCTGCTGGGCGAGGAACTGGAGCGCATTCATCTCGAGGTGGGCAGCGCGCGCACCCAGTCTGGGGTGTTCCCGACGGCCACGCGACTGTTCGCCGGCATGGTGACCAGCGACAGCTTCGACGATTTCATGACACTGCCCGCGTACGAACTGCTGTGGTAGCGGCCACCCCGACACTGGAGAGCTCAAGCATGAACCTGCCACGATCCCTGCCCACCGCCGAAGATCTGCGCAGCTATTGGCGCGAGAGCCCGCGCTGGCGCGGCGTGACGCGCACCTATAGCGCAGAAGACGTGGTGCGCCTTCGCGGCACCGTTGCAGTTGAATATTCGATCGCGCGTCTGACCGCAGAGAAGCTCTGGCGATACGTCAACGAGAAGCCGTTTGTCAACGCCCTGGGTGCGCTGACCGGCAATCAGGCGCTGCAGCAGGTCAAGGCGGGGCTCGACGCGGTTTATCTGTCGGGCTGGCAGGTCGCCGGGGATGCCAATCTGGCCGGTCAGATGTATCCGGATCAGTCGCTATATCCGGCCGACTCGGTTCCAGCGGTGGTACGCGCCATCAACAATGCGCTGCGCCGGGCCGATCAGATTCACCATGCCGAAGGCGATGACTCGATCGACTGGCTCAAGCCCATCGTCGCCGACGCCGAAGCCGGCTTCGGCGGCGTGCTCAACGCTTTCGAGCTCATGAAGGGCATGATCGAGGCCGGTGCCGCCGGCGTGCACTTCGAAGATCAGCTCTCTTCTGCCAAGAAGTGCGGCCATATGGGGGGCAAGGTGCTGGTGCCGACCCAGGAGGCCATTCAAAAGCTGCTGGCCGCGCGCCTGGCCGCGGACGTCTGCAACGTGCCGACGGTGCTGGTGGCGCGCACTGACGCTGAGTCGGCGACGCTGCTTACGGCTGATGTGGACGAGCGCGATCGCGCGTTCATCGATACCGCCAAGGGTCGCACGGCCGAGGGATTCTTCTTTCTGCGCGCGGGCCTCGATCAGGCCATTGCGCGCGGTCTCGCCTATGCACCGTATGCGGACATGCTCTGGTGCGAAACCGGCAAACCGGACCTGGAGGAAGCCAGACAATTTGCCGAGGCCATTCACCGGCAGTTTCCGGACAAGCGGCTGGCCTACAACTGCTCACCCTCGTTCAATTGGAAGCGCAAGCTCGATGACGCCACTATCGCCAGATTTCAGCGTGAACTGGGCGCCATGGGCTACAAATTCCAATTCATCACCCTGGCCGGGTTTCACGCATTGAACTATTCGATGTTCGATCTGGCGCGTGGTTACAAGGCCAGTCAGATGACAGCCTACGTGGCCTTGCAGCAGGCTGAATTCGCGGCCGAAGCCGCCGGCTACAGTGCCACCCGGCATCAACGCGAAGTCGGCGCCGGCTATTTCGATGCGGTCACACAGGTGATCTCGGCCGGCAGTTCCTCGCTGGGCGCTCTGCGCGGCAGCACTGAGGAACAGCAGTTCCGCTCGGCCTGAGCGCCGCCAGCGGCGCCCGGCGGAACATGACCATGCTGGTCGAGGAACCTGAGGCCGCAGCGGCGTTCGACCAGCGACGCCCGCGCGGGGAGATCGCCACCGCCTTTGAGTCGGCGCTGTATGCGGTGCGCTGTGCGCAGCAGGTGGTGGAAGCGTTTCTGCATTACAACGCGCGTTTTCGTGCGATCACGCGCCGCGCGCCGCAGCGTTTCGCCGCTCGCGACTGGCACGCCGGTCAGCAGGACGCGGTAGAGCGCATCGATCTGTACGAACAGTCCGTGCGCGAGTGCATCAACGCGCTTGAACTGACGCTGCAGCGAGACGTGCGGCGGCGCGAGCTGTGGATCGAGGTCAAGCGGCATTTCGCCAACCTGATCGACGGTCTGCCCGACAGTGAATTCTGCAAAACCTTCTTCAGTTCGGTCACGCGCAAGCTGTTTGGAACCATCGGCGCCGCCGGCGACATAGAGTTCATCGCCACCGATCTGGATCCGCTGGCCTCGGCGCACGGACGGACCGTGACGCGCCGCCATACCCGCTCGGGGACGGTGGCGGAACTGATTGAGGCGCTGCTGGCAGACCGCTCGCTCGGTGCTCCGTGGTGCCAGATCGGGCGCTGCGCACAGGCCAGCGCCGTGGCGATCGAGCAGTATCTGCGCAGGCAAGGGCAGGAGCGAGAGATCGAAAGCATCGAGATCATCGATGCGGTGTTCTATCAGGCCACCCGCGCATACCTGGTGGGCCGCGTCGTCTGCCGCGGCACCCACCTGCCGCTGGCGCTGGCACTGCGCAGCACCGCCGCGGGGGTGCTGGTCGACGCGACCATGTTGGACGAGGATCAGCTCAGTATACTGTTCGGCTTTGCACGCTCCTATTTTCATGTCGATCTGGAGCGGGTCGCGGAAACCGTGGCGTTCCTCAAGGAACTGCTGCCACGCAAGCCGGCCGGCGAGATCTTTACGGTGCTCGGGCGCGCCAAGCAGGGCAAGACCGAGCGCTATCGCAGTCTGATGCGGCACCTGCTGACGAGCCAGGACGAGTTCGTGCACGCGCCGGGAGAACGCGGGCTGGTCATGATCTGCTTTACGCTGCCGTCCTTCGACGTGGTGTTCAAGGTCATTCGCGAGCATATCCCCGCTGTCAAGGACGTATGGCGCAAAGAGGTCATGGAAAAATACAGTTTTGTCTTTCGCCACGACCGCGCCGGACGATTGATCGATGCCCAGGAATTCCGCCGCCTGCGTTTCCCGGTCGCACGCTTTGCCGCGCCGCTGCTGCAGGATCTGCTGGCCGAGGCGGGCGACAGCGTTCACCTCGATGGCGAAGATCTGATTTTCGATCACCTGTACATCGAGCGCCGGCTGATACCGCTGAATGTGTACCTGCGCTCGGCGCAGGATCCGCAAGCCCTGCGCACGCTGCTCGACTACGGTCAGGCGATCCGCGACCTCGCTCATACCAATGTGTTTCCGGGCGATCTATTGCTCAAGAACTTTGGCGTGACACGCCATGGCCGGGTAATTTTCTACGACTACGATGAGCTATGCCGCCTCACGGATTGCAGCTTTCGGGATCTGCCCACGGCCAGCTGCGATGAGGATGAGATGAGTGCGGAGCCGTGGTTTTACGTCGGCGACAAGGATGTATTTCCCGAGACATTCGCCAATTTTCTGGGCATTTCGGGTGAACAACGCGCGGCCTTTCTGCAGGCCCACAGGGATTTGTTTGAGCCCGGCTATTGGCGGCGCACGCAGCAGCGCCTCAATGCCGGCGAGATCATCGAGGTGCTGCCCTACGTACCGCCGGACAACTGGTCCGATCTGAGCTCAGCTCAAGTCATCGGCCGCAGTCCGGATCGCGCCATAGACTAAGCTCAGATCTTCGGCGCTCACGCAGTACGGCGGCAAGACATAGACGGTATTGCCCAATGGGCGCAGCAGCACGCCGGCGCCCCGGAAGCGCTCGCGCAGCCGAGGGCCGATCTGCGCCAGATAGCCGGGATCAGCCGCCTTGAAGTCCATGGCCGCGATCGTGCCGGTCTGGCGGACGTTCTCAAACCTCGAATCGTCCCGGAAGCG
>Ga0302324_100031014_pt1 | contig 10094 bp, 9 predicted proteins | sample Palsa_T0_1_FD_201949 | JGI IMG/M metagenome (GOLD analysis project Ga0302324, IMG submission 201949) | Peat permafrost microbial communities from Stordalen Mire near Abisko, Sweden - Palsa_T0_1 | ecosystem: Environmental > Terrestrial > Soil > Palsa > Peat permafrost | place: Sweden: Abisko... | reverse complement strand
CCGAAAAAGTGAGTTATTGCCTTATTTCGGGTGCGGCCAGGAATCTTTCTCCGGTTTCCTGCTAAAAAAAGAAAGAGCGATTGCCCGCCGAGCTCAAAATGAAAAAAGAGGGGAGCCGCTTTCCCCGCGGCTCGCGGCGGGGGGAGCACTCTTTCCGCGGCCTGCCAAGGAATATAGGATGCGACGACGCCCGGCAATCTTGACCGTTTTTCTGGCGGCGCAGCTTCCGTTTTCAGCAGTTCTGTTCGCTCAGACCGATGAGAAACTGCCGGCGGCCAAGGCGCCCGCCGCCGCTCACGCCTTTTCGCACGATCTCTCCGGCGTGTGGATCGCGTACCCGGGCAATCCCAAGTTCCCGGACCTGCCCGGCATCGAAGTGCTCAATGAAAAGTTTCGTCCCCCCTTGACGGCGTGGGGACAGGCGTTTAATGACGCCACGCGTCCGATCGTAGGCCCCCGGGCGGTCGCGGGGATTGAGAACGATCCCGTCCTGCGCTGCATGCCGGACGGTCCGCCGATGCTGATCACTCTTCCCAACCCATTTGAAATCGTGCAGATTCCCGGCAGGATGCTGGTGTTCCACGAGGAAACTCACATTTGGCGAACCATTTGGGCGGATGGGAGCCCGCTTCCCAAAAATCCCAAGCCCAACTGGCTGGGTTATTCGGTTGGAAAATGGGAAGGAGACACGTTCGTCGTGGAAACAATTGGCCTCAATGACCGGATGTGGTCAGACCTCCTCGGGGATCCACGCAGCGAACAAATGCACATTACGGAACGCTACCGCAGGCTGGATCCCGACACCCTGGAGATCCAGCTCACCGTCGTGGATCCCAAGTCGTACACCAAGCCGTGGGTAAGTCCGCCCAAACGCTGCAAATTGGAGAAGGGCTGGGAAATCGCCGAGTGGCATTGCAGCGTGGACGAAGACAAGGATTATGACGACGCCATTCGTAAACCCGCTGGGGAGGCACCACCCAAATAGCGGAAACGACGGCAAGCGGCATAGGCTAGAAACGGGGTTGTGGAAGGGGTAGCACCAAATTTTTGTCATTCCGAGCGAAGCGAGGAATCTCTCTGCGTTCCGGTGATCTAGGCCAAGAAAAGAAAGAGAGATTCCCCGCTTCGCTCGGAATGAGAAAAATGGGGGGCTGCTTCCAGAGCCTGGACGCGTTCCGCGGCTTTTCTGCTTTGCGCGGCCTTTTTGCTAACGATGCGCGCGTGCGACGCCGACGGAATGTTGAAAATGATTCGGGAGAATTCGCATGAAAGTTAAAGCGACGAAACTTGCAATCAGGAAACACAAAACTGCGCTGCTCGCCGTGTCGATCGCCGGATTGTTTATGGTTTGCCGCCCCGCGTCCGCGCATCATGGAAATTCCGCGTACGACATGGAGAAAACGGCCCCGATGAAGGCGACCATTACAAAATTCGATTACGTCAATCCCCACGTGCAGATTTATTTCGATGTGACGGACGAGAATGAAAATGTGGTGCACTGGTCCGCCGAATCCCACAATCCAGCCATGCTCAGCAGAAGCGGTTGGACCAGAAATACGCTCAAGCCAGGGGATCAGGTCACGCTGATCGTGAACCCGAACAAAGTCGGTGCGCACGTTGTCTTCATGGAAAAGGTCGTTTTAGCCGACGGACGGGAATTCGAGTCCCGTAAGGCGTTTTAAGCCCGGCCGGGTCGAATGCGGAAACCTGGGAATTTTCCAAGGAGCTTGAGAATGCAAGACCGATTCACGTGCGCAACTACCCTTCTGGCAGCGGTGTTGAGTTTCGCGCCCGCAGTGTTCGCCCAGACCGGCGACCAGACCGGCAAGCCGCCGGCTTCCGCGTCCGCGAAGACCGTATCGAGTAAAAATCTATCCGGCGTTTGGGTGGGGGAGAAAGGCCAGCCTCCCGCGCTCTTGACCACCTTGATGGAACAGCCCGCGATGACCGATTGGGGCAAGGAACAATTGAAGGCCAACATGGACGGCAAGGACCCTCACGCCAGGTGCAATGCCGCCGGCGTTCCCCCCGCCGATTTGACCACGCAACCCATTGAAATCATTCAGTCCGAGAAACGCGTTCTCGTGCTTTACGAGGAATTCCACGATTGGCGCCAGATTTGGACGGATGGACGGGCCCTCGTCACCGATGCCGATCCGACATTCAACGGGATCTCGGTCGGCAAGTGGGACGGAGACACCTTGGCCGTCGAAACGGCCGACTTCAACGGTCGGACTTGGCTGGACAATGTAGGCCATCCCCATTCCCGGGCCCTGCGCGTCACCGAGCGTTTTCGGCGCGTGGACCATGACACCTTGCAAATCGCGTTCACGATCGACGATCCCAAGGCTTATTCCGCAACTTGGACGACGGCGACGCGAATTTTCAAGTTGAAGCCCGGCTATCGGCTGCAGGAAAACTTCTGCATACCGGATGATGTGATCGGGATTCCCGCCGCGGCCAATCCGCCCGGCCGGTAGAGCAAGGAATGGAAATTTTTGGCAGGTGATGAAGCAGCGATTTTTTGAGGCCTTTCGATCATGGGCTACATTTTTGGAGAGCGTTCATGAAAAGTTTCCTCTGGGTGGCGGCAATTCTATTGGCCCTTCCCGTGGCCGGATCGCCGGCTCCTCAACAAGCAGAGAGCTCCGACTTATCCTGGGCTTACATTGCTCCGGACAAAGTTCAACCCGGGCCCCCGGTGGATGACAGCGCCGTGGTTCAACTGCCAGGCAGCGCCAAGACTTACCCGCGCGTGCAGTTGCACGATCTGGGTTTGCTCAAAAATCCACCTGACTGGTTTCCCGAAGAGCACCCCTCGATGCCCGGCGTGGTCCTGCACGGAGACGGGAAGTCCGTGCTGGCTTGCGCGAGCTGCCACCTGGCCTCGGGCCTGGGACACCCGGAATCAGCGAATCTCACCGGGCTTACCGCCGATTATATGTTGCATCAATTAGCTGATTTAAAACCGGCGCGCGAAACGCACGGCCCATGCTGGCCAGCGCCAAGAACATCACCGACGAGGATGCCAAGGCCGCGTGCGAATGGTTTGCAGCCCTCCCGATAAAGCCCTGGATCAAAGTGGTTGAAACGGACACGGTGCCCAAGACTTACTTCAACACGGATCACGAGCGCCTTCCTTTGCCGGATGGCGGGACGGAGCCGATTGGCAACCGCATCATCGAGTTGCCGCAGGACGTGGCGCGCTCGGTCAACCGCGACCCGCATTCCGGATACGTCGCCTACGTCCCCAAAGGCAGCCTCGCCAAGGGCGAAGAGATCGTCACCACGGGCAACGGCGGAAAAATTATCGCCTGCGGGACGTGCCACGGCCCAGCGCTCGAAGGCGGGGGCGACTTTCCCAGAATCGCCGGGCGCTCTCCCGTCTACATTTTCCGTCAACTGCATGACGTGCAGACCGGCGACCGGACGGGTTCCGCAATCAAAGTGATGAAGTCGACAGTGTCGCATTTGACGAATGACGAAATGCTTGCAATCGCCGCTTATGTCGCATCACTCGGGCAGTAACGGACAGCACTCGGGAGCCTCGGCATGAGACTCGCGGACAGTGCACTGGAGATCGAATCATGGACCTAAAGGGACTTCGATATTTCGTGCATGTGGCCGATGTCGGCAGCGTCAGCGCGGCCGCGCGGGATTTGGGCATCGTGCAGCCCGCGCTCAGCCGCCACATCCAGAGGATCGAGGACGAGGCCGGCGTGCAGCTCTTCTCCCGCCTGCCGCGCGGCATGGAATTGACGCCCGCGGGGCGCGAGTTCGTCGAACATTGCCGGCAGATCTGCGAGCACGTCGCGCTCGCCAAGGCGGCCCTGGGCACGAAGGGCATTCCGCCCGGCGGCCAACTCGCCTTGGGCATTCCCAGCAGCCTGGCGGCGATTCTGGTTCCAAATCTCATCGGGAACGTTCACGATCGATTTCCGAAAATCACGGTGACGGTGATTGAAGGAACCCATCAGCAGCTCTACGGCGATTTGCTGGCCGGCCGCTTGGATATCGCCATCCTCAATAGTCCGCCGGTCTCGAGTTCCGTGAAGGTTGTCTTCTCCACCGAGGAACAGATCGTGCTGCTATCGCACCCGGACTTATTCGGCGCCAAGCGGTCCCATACGCTCGAGGAGTTGGTGAAAATTCCGCTGATCGCCACGCGGGAGATCCGCGCCGCGGTAAACGAACAAATCAGCGCGCGCGGAAAAGTCCTGGACGTGCAATGGGAAATCAGCTCGATTGAAGGAATTCGCAGGCTGGTGCTGGCGGGAACGGGATGCGCCCTGGCCCCAGCGTCCACGTTTCGGGATGACATTGTTGCCGGCCATATCTCCGCAAGCCCTGTGAACGGCGTCCATCTGGTTCACTCCTATTTCCTGGCGCATTTGGCGGACGGCGTGTCTCCCCCGACGCAGGCGGTCGTCAGCGTCATCGAATCGGAATTGAAACACTTGACCACGCCGGGGACAATCCGCTCATTGCCCGACGCCCGCCGAGTTCGCTTGCGTGGCCGGCAGGAGAGAACGCCGGAGCGGCTGCGGCGCGGGGCTTGACGAGGGCCCGGGAACGAGCCGGGGCTTGCGATTAAGTGGGACGGACTTCAGTCTGTCAGTTTTCGGCCATGCGTCCGCCTCAACCGTCCTTCGTGATCCAAGGAGAAGGTTTGTGAATGCCATCCTGAACGGGCGCCACAGGCTGCGATTTTTTCCCTACTGCTTGGTCCTGGCGTTATTTCCCGGCGGTGCGCGCGCGCAAAACGCAAAGCAGGGGCAAGACTGGCCGGCCTACGGCGGCGGCACGGAAGGACTGAAATATTCCGCCCTCGACCAAATTAACAAAACCAACGTGGGCAGATTACAAATCGCCTGGAAATGGAAAATGGGAGAGAAGCCGGCTCCCGAAAAGGCGCTGAAGGTGGGGACATTCGAGGCCGTTCCCCTGAAAATGGGCGGCGATGTTTTGTATCTGCCCACCGCCTACAACCGCGTGATCGCCTTGGACGCCAATAGCGGGCGGCAGATCTGGAGCTACGATCCTCACTCCTATGAGGATGCGGGGCCGTTCACCTACACGCCCGGCCTGGTGCACCGCGGCGTAGCGGCCTGGACAAGCGGAAAAGAGCGGCGCATTTTCATCAACACACGCTGGCGATTGATCGCCGTCGACGCCGCCACCGGAGAACCCGTCTCCAGTTTCGGCAACGCCGGAGTGGTGGACATGGCCGAGGCCATCGGGTGGACGGGGAGCAAGGAGGACTGGGACAACACGTCACCACCAGTTATTTATAAAGATATAGTAATTGTCGGTAATCGCGTCCCGGACCATTCCGGGTACCACAATCCGCCGACCGGGGACGTTTTGGCCTTCGATGCCAGAACCGGAAAGCCGGTCTGGCGCTTCCACACCATTCCCGCCGAAGGCGAAACCGGACACGACACCTGGAAGAGCGACGCCTGGCAGTGGATCGGCCATGCCAACGTGTGGCCCCCGTTCGTGCTGGATGAAAAACGCGGCCTTGTGTACCTGAGCGTCACCACTCCGGGCAACGATTTCAACGGAATCAACCGCAAGGGAGACGACCTATTCGGCGATTCCCTGGTGTGCCTCAACGCCGGCACCGGAAAACTGGTTTGGTATTTTCAAGCGATTCACCATGGCCTCTTCGACTACGACGGCGTCATGTCGCCCAATCTGGCGACGATTCACAAAGACGGCCGCGCAATTGATGTCGTGGCTGCTGTCTCCAAGCAGGGTTTTGTGTACGTTTTCGATCGCGTCACTGGAAAACCGATCTGGCCCATCGAAGAGCGTCCCGTGCCGCAGAGCGATATTCGGGGAGAGGAAACTTCGCCCACGCAGCCCGTTCCCACAAAGCCGCTGTCCTTCGCGAAACAAGGTTTCTCTGTCGACGACCTGGTCGATTTTACGCCGGAGCTCAGGGCCATGGCGCTCGCGAAAGTTCAAGCCTACCGGATGGGCCCGCTCTTCATTCCCCCGTCCGAGCAGGGCACTTTGATGATGCCCGGATTCCTGGGCGGCGCCAACTGGGGCGGCGCCTCGTTCGATCCGCAGACCGGAATCCTTTACGTTCGAGCGACGAATATGCCGAGCCTCACTCTATTCGAAACGGTGACCGAGGCGGGCGAAACGATCAAGGTGGGACGCTCTTCCATCTTGAAAATTGACGGCATTCCGATCAGCAAGCCGCCTTACGGCACATTGACCGCCATCAATTTGAATACTGGCGACCGCGTCTGGCAAAGGCCGATCGGCGACATGCCCGAGGTCCGAAACAGCCCGCTGCTCAAAGGCGTCCAGTTGCCCGAGGAGTTGGGAGCCGTGACCAATGCCGGTTCGCTCGTCACACGAGGCGGCCTTGTGGTCGTCGCTCCGGGAGATTCCTTTCTCTACTTCGTGGACAAAGACAGCGGGAAAACGTTGTGGAAGGCGGACGCGGGTGTGCAGATCCAGGGCTCGCCGATGACGTACGAGACTCGCGCAGGGCGCCAATACGTTGTGGTCGCCGTCGGAGCCAGTGAAGACTCGGCGCTTGTTGCTTTCGCGCTGCCTGCGATATCATCCCCTAAACCGGCGAATTAGGAAGTTTACTTGGCGCGTTCCTCGCGGGAGGCGGCAGACACCATGCGCATTTTAAAATATGCAATCGTGCTGTGCGGGGCGCTATGGCTTGCCGGCGTTTCCCTGCACGCGCAAACGCCGTCGAAAGCCATTTCCCCTCCCAGTCCCGACCTGACCGAACGGCAGCAAAGGGGCAGAGCCCTCGTCATCCAGCGCTGTTCGCTTTGCCACCTGGATCATTTGCCGCGGCCTCGCACCTCCTACGCGCCCACGCTGAAGGGGCTGCTCGAGAACGCCACTCCCGATGACGAAAAGGCGATCCGCAACTACATCGTGAAGGGCGGGGCTAAGATGCCGAGTTTCCAATACGGCCTCAGATCGAGCCAGATTGACGACATCATTGCATTCTTGAAAACGTACTAAGGACGGGAAAACACCGATGCCCATAAAAATGTATATCACAAACATTTTGCGATCGGGAGCAGTGCTGACCGCTGTCCTTTATAGCGCCGGATGGATTCATGCGGGTGATGCGCCCGAGCGCAGCGTCAGCGGAACGGCGAAATCTCTCTCCGGAAAATCGATGGAGGGAGTCGCTGTCTCAGCGCGAGCCGACGGAAAAACTTTCACTACCACGGTGTACACGGATGCGTCGGGAGAATATTGGTTCCCGGCGCTCGGCGATGGAACGTATAAAATGTGGGCCCAGGCCGTCGGTTTCGAAGTAGCCAAGTCGGCCTCCGAAGTGCAAATCCAGGGCGGCAAATCTGCGCTGCAGAGTTTTTCCCTCAAGCCCATCGACGATATGGGCCCTCAACTCTCCGGCTCGGAATGGCTGGACAGCCTTCCGGAGTCCACCGAAGCGGACCGGCGCGGAAAGCTGCTGTTTCATTCCTATTGCACCGGCTGCCACGAATCGAGTTTCGCGCTGCAAAACCGGTTTGACGCCAAAGGCTGGGGCCTGATTCTCGACTACATGTCCAACACCACGGTCATGGGCCACCGCCCAGGTTCGCTACCCTCGAACGCCGAATGGTTTTTCTCCAAGCCGGATATGACCGGCCCGAAACCGGATTCCTTCTTTCCCCTGATTCAAACCTACAAATCAGAGTTGGCGGCATACCTGGCGCGCGCACGCGGCCCGGAGTCGCAAATGGAATACAAACCTCTGCCGCGGCCCACGGGAGAATCGGCGGAAGTGGTGATCACCGAGTACGATCTTCCATCGGGCGATGTTCCGAATTACCACATGCACTCGGACGGAACTTTTTGGACGGATGGCGTGCCCTCGACATGGGATGCCGGCGGCGTGCATGACGCGTCCATGTGCAAGGACGGCTTCGTCTACTTCACCGACACCGGCGCGACAGACAATCGTACGATCGGAAAGCTCGATCCGCGCACCGGCCGCGTCACGAGCTACAAGCTCAAGCAAATGAAAAACGACCTGGCCGCGAATTCACACGGCATCATTTGCGATCCCGACGGAGGCGTTTGGTTCACGAACCAGACGGAAAGCACGAATACGAAATTCGATCCCAAGACGGAGCAGTTCCGCCGCTATCCGAAGCCGGACTCGATCGCCGAAGGTACCGGCGGGAGCCTGGAAATGGACTCCGAGGGCAACTTGTGGACGGATACGGACGGCGGCTTCGCCAAGCTCGATCCAAGGACAGGCGGGTACACGGCCTACGATTCCTTGACGCCCGGCGGCGGCAAGTACGGAACCGCCATTGATCGCGAAGACAACATTTACATCACGCAGATGCCATTTGACATCATCGGCAAGCTGAACAGCCGCACCGGCAAAGTGAGCGAGATTCGCCTCAACCCTTGGATGGAACTGAGCGACAAGGACCAACACCTCAATCAGCAGCAGCTTTCCCTGATGGCCACTCCGTGGATGGGCACGAACGGGCCGCGGCGTTCCGCAACCTTCCGCACCGGGGACTACGTTTATTTTCCGCTGTATTGGGGAAACAGCCTGGCCAAGGTGAACATTCACACGAATGAAGTAAGAAAATTCCAAGTCCCGGTTCCCCACGCGCTGCCCTACAACGTGATGCCCGACCGCAATGGCATGATCTGGATCAGCCTAATGAACGCGGAAAGAATCGCGAAGTTCGATCCCACAACCGAGAAATTCACGATCTACAAGCTGCCGAGCCTGGGCTACGAAACCCGCTACATTGAGGTCGATAACAGCACCGATCCGCCTTCGGTATGGGTGCCTTCGGGCAGGAATAACAAAATCGCGCGCGTTCAATTTCGGACGCTCGCGGCGGCGAACGCAGCCGCCAAGTAGGATTTTCAAGAAGCGGGAAGCAACGCCCATACTGATTCGGCATGACGTTGATGACGATATGGTATTTGCGCCGGCTTCAACTCCTGTGTCACCGTCGGTCCCGGAAATTCCAAGCGCAGGAGAGTTATGGGGAGCGAAGCCGCTCTCGAATAACATCGCGTTTTCCATCAAGCGATGTCGCTATCCCGCAAAACGTTACTATCGTTTGCAAAATGTCTGTGCTCCAAGAAAGAGGAGAATTACGCACATGCGCATTCAAAAAAGAATCATCCGATTTGCAATCCTTCTTGCGTGCGCCGCGCTGGCCACCACGGCTGCCGCGCAAATGCAGAATCAGCCGGTATCCATCAAGCCGATCACCGGAGGCGTTTACTGGACGCAGGGAGGCGCGGGCGGAAACACCGGCATCGTTATCGGCAAGACCGGCGTGATCGTCATCGACGCCAAGACGACGCCGGAATCCGCCAAGGAAATGCTGGACGGGATTGCCAAGCTGACGAGCGAGCCGATCACGGACGTGATTCTCACGCACAGCGACCGCGATCACGTCAACGGCCTCGCCGCCTTCCCGAAAGGGCTGCGCATCATCGCGCAAGAGAATTGCAAGAAAGAGATCGAAGAAACCACTAACGATAAGGAGATGCCCGCGCCCAAGGACTACATCCCGACGATGACGGTGGATAAGAAAAAGTCGCTGACCATCGACGGCGTGCGCTTCGAATTGTTTCACTGGGCCCCCGCGCATACCGATGGCGACCTGATCATCTATCTGCCGGAACAAAAGATCGTGTTTGCCGGCGACTTGATCGTCAGCTTGAATCCCTTTCCGCTGATTCATTTGGACAAGCACGGCACCTCGGCGGGTTGGCTCGAATCGGTGAAAGCAATGATCGCCCTGAATGCGGACACCTACGTCTCCGGGCACGGAGACCTGCAAACGAAAGCCGATCTCCAGACAAGATTGGACAGGGTGCAGGATCGCTACAACAAAATCAAAGAGTTAGTCGCGCAGGGCAAGACTCTAGAGGAAGTGAGGACCGCCCTAAACGACAAGCCCGTTCCTCCGCTGCCGGGCGCTCCGCACTTCCCGCAGTTCACGGAAACCACCTACATCGAACTCGGTGGCAAGCCTTAATAATCGCGAGGGTTTGGTAGCGCCGGGGGGGCGCCCGCGCGGGTTGGGCGGGGCGGCGGGCGGCGCAAT
>Ga0302324_100031013_pt1 | contig 10094 bp, 6 predicted proteins | sample Palsa_T0_1_FD_201949 | JGI IMG/M metagenome (GOLD analysis project Ga0302324, IMG submission 201949) | Peat permafrost microbial communities from Stordalen Mire near Abisko, Sweden - Palsa_T0_1 | ecosystem: Environmental > Terrestrial > Soil > Palsa > Peat permafrost | place: Sweden: Abisko... | reverse complement strand
CACAACCAGTTGTGAGATGGCATCTGGCATGACCAGAAAGATTAACCTCGCCAAAGTCATGGCGTCACTGAACACGCTCTGCCCCAGATGCGGGTACTCGATACCGCCGAACGAAATACAGCGCACCAGTTTTACAGAGATGCGTTGCCCCAAGTGCCAAGCAGTGTTCACAGCGGGCCAGAAGAATTGACCGAGATTTATTGGGCATTAGCCTTTAGCCACTGCTCCAAACCCCGAAAGCAATCGTCTTGCGTGTTCCCGAAAGCAACGCGACGCGTAGCGTGGAGATAACCAACCAGCGCCGTGTACGTATTCGACGCGGCGTTGAATTTTACGTGCATAGTCATTACTTTCATGTTGACCTCAGTTCCGTGAGGTTGCGCTCCCCAGAACACTAATCCCATGGAAGTCTCTGCACAAGTCCCAGAGGTTCATCGATATGCTACTAGTGGGTCTTGCTATTCGGACTCAATGGAGAGAGCATAATTTGAAACCCGAAAACGAAAGGACACAATGAAAAAGACGATTTCGATTCTCTTCTTGTTTTGCGCTTCGGCAGCATGGGGCGGTTCCCTCAACGCTAAGCTGGGGGAAATTTGGTGCAACCCAGCAGTCGAGAAGAATACCTTTCCACATGGCGCGTGCATGGGCTATATGGCAGGTTGGAAGGACGCAACCGAAAATCCATCGGTAGTTTTCGAGGCCGGAGTGAATAACGAGCAAATGGGGAAAGTGTTTATGGCGTACATGCAAAATCACCCGGAAGAGGAAAACAAGCCGCTATCGGACGTTCTCATGCGAGCAATGCAGAACGCGGGACTAGTGAAGGTGGGCCAGTAGAAAAAGCCTTGGTTAAGAGGAGGCCCCGTGATGGGCGAATGACTGGCGAATAAATCTTTCACCATTCTTTCACTGCGGGCACCAAATTTGCCCTAATTTCACCTAACCAAGCCTACCGTAAATCGTTGAAAATATAGGGTATTGGCGGCTATTGGCACGATTGAGAATCTTCCGTCCTAACCCCTAGACGATAGCGCCACGCGGGTGGATGCAAACGAAATGCGATTATAACAAAACTTATCCTGACCAACCCGGGTGCTGGATCTCGCGGTCCTACGAGACCCGGGTTCCCCCGCAACGTATTGTAAGTGTTAAGGTTGCACATCTGTCTCAGGATTTGTACCAAACCACCTTGACAAAAGCAGCCTGCGGAACGATACTTTTGTAGGCGAATAAAAAGCGAAAGTACCACCTCGCCGATTCTGCCGCGTTCCCTGACAATTGCGAGAAATGTATGTCTGCCTCACCGGTTTTTTCATCGGCGGCCATGGGCCGGCCTTTTATTTTTTCTTCGTGGTGTTCTCCACGCTCAATCACGGAGAAGGCGGCAAAGAAAACTTCGGAGATTTTGGCCCAGGTGGGTGCGGTCTCCAAGTTGGCCGCGGTCGTTCCCGCTTCTCGTCTTGAGGTGCGCCCGGCGCCGGAAATGGTTTCGAGCGGGATTCCGCAACTGGACGCGCTGACCGGAGGTCTGGCTCGCGGTTGCCTTACGGAAATCTGCGGCACGGCTTCCTCGGGAAGAACCAGCGTGTTGCTTTTCGCGCTGGCCCGCGCCACTCAGCGAGGAGAAGTTTGCGCCCTGGTGGATGCATGCGACGCCTTCGATCCAGCATCAGCAGCGGCGGCAGGCATGGAGATGACCCGTTTGCTGTGGGTGCGATGCGGAGGGAAATACCCATCGCGCAAGAACAAGGATAAAGATCATGCGCTTGCGTGCAAGGCAGACTGCCTAAGAACAGACGATCCGTATCAGGGCATGCTGCCTTCAGGCATACCGCAAGTCGCTGGAAAAAGGTTCGGCTTTAGCCACTGGGAAGCGCAGTTGGGACAAATGCTGAAAGTCACCGACCTGCTGCTGCAGAGCAATGGTTTCGGAATGATTGCTCTCGATCTCGGCGATGTTCCGGTGCCGAGCGCGCGGCGAATTCCTTTGGCATCGTGGTTTCGCTTCCGCCGCGCGGTTGAGCACACGCCGACGGCGCTGCTGGTTTTGGAACAACAGCCGATTGCAGGAAGTTGCTCGTCAGTGCTGGTGAAGGTGTCCGCTGCCGGTTCTCAGCTCTCAGGAAATCCACCGATACATTCGGAATTGCCGCATTCGAAATTGTTAGACCAATTCGAGATCACTGCCGAGTTGTTACGCTCGCGCTTGGAAAGAAAGTTGGAGCGCAAGCCGGTGCAATCGACGGCAAGTTTCAAGAGTCGAGCCGCGTGGGCGGGATAGTTCAGGTCTCCGGTCACAGGTCTTAGGTGTTAGGTCTGACTCGAGTCCTTAGAACGAACGATTTTCAGAACGAACGATTTTCCTGAGACCGGCACCTGCGAGCTGCTACCTGATGTTATGTTTGCCTGCATCTTCATCCCCGATTTCTCCGTACAAGCGATCCTTCGCTTTGAGCCCGAGTTGCGCACCCGCTCGGTCGCGGTGCTCCAGGGACGGCCTCCGCTGGAAAAGGTGGTGGCGCTCAACGAAAAAGCGCGGCAAACGGGCGTGGAGATAGGCGCGACCAAGTCCCAACTGGAAGCATGGGAGAACCTGGTGCTGCGCGCGCGCTCGAAGTCGCAAGAGACATCGGCACACGCTGCGCTGCTCGATTGTGCGCAATCGTTTTCTCCGGAAGTAGAAGACGCGTCACCTGGCGTTGTCTTTTTGAATCTAGCTGGACTCGAGCCATTGCTCGGCCCGTTGCCGAAGATTGCCCGCGATTTGGCGCGGCGGGTTTCTCAGATGGGACTGGAAGCCAACCTTGCCGTGGCCTCGAATCCGGATGCTGCTTTGCTCGCAGCCCGCGGTTTTTCCGGCGGGACCTTGATTCCCGAGGGGCGCGAAGCGGAGCGACTGGGAGATCTGCCGGTAGATGTGTTGCTGGAAAGTTTTTCTACCGATGCAGCGGAGGCCGCACTCTGGGGGGAAATCTTCGATCGCTGGGGCATTCGCAAGCTGCGAGCGCTGGCGGCCCTTCCCGAGGTTCCGATCAGCGAACGCCTGGGGCAACAAGGCCTCCGTCTGCAAAAGCTGGCGCGAGGCACGACGTCGCGCAGCTTGCGTGTACTCGAACCGCGGCCGATCTTTTCCGAGAGCGTGGAGCTGGAATATCCCATCGTGTTGCTCGAACCGCTGGCGTTCTTGCTGAATCGCATGCTGGAGCAAGTGTGCGCACGATTGCAAGAGCACGCGCTGGCGGCGCAGGAACTGCATCTGAATCTCGACCTCGCAGCGGCGCCGTCGAATGGTTGCGCATCTTTCAGCCAGACGCGGACTTTTACTCGCACTTTGCAGCTGCCAACGCCCATGCTGGACGCAAAAGTGTTTCTTAAATTGTTGCAGCTTGATCTGCAGGCGCATCCGCCAGGAGCGCCGATCGTGAAAATTTATTTATCCATCGATCCGGCGCGCCCGCGAGCACTGCAGAGTGGATTGTTTCAGCCGGTTTTTCCTGAGCCCGAAAAATTGGAACTAACACTGGCACGCATTGCAGGAATTGTCGGGGAGGGAAAAGTCGGGTCGGTGGAATTACTGGATACGCATCGCGAAGGCGCGTTTGCAGTGCGCCACTTTGCGCCTGTAGAACTCCCGCCCGCAGATCTCAAAACGAAGCGCCCGGGAAACCAACCGAAGGATATGTCCATGCCAAAAAATCACAGTGTGTGCCCGGTCGAGGAATCTGAAGAAACAAACTCATCGGAAAACACCGAGGAAAACGCCCAAGAACAAATGAGTGCGGTGATTGCCCTGCGCATGTTTCGTCCGCCGCTCGGTGCCAGCGTTACCGTACGAGAAGCGAAGCCGGTGCGGCTGCGCTGCCTCGAGCGCGAAGACATTGCCGGCGAAATCATCTGGACCGCCGGCCCCTGGCGTTCTTCCGGCGATTGGTCGGAACACGAAGGCTGGTCGCGCGAAGAGTGGGACATCGCCGTGTCCGCCGGAACCGGACTCGTGTTGTATCGCCTGGTGCAAGACAAGCTCAATGGAAACTGGTTTGTAGAAGGAACGTATGACTAAAAAGTCCTCGGTTCTAGGTCTTACGAGATCCTGGCCGAGAACTGGAAACTGGGAAACTGATGTACATTGAGCTCCATTCTCGCTCCGCATTCAGCTTCCTCGAAGGAGCTTCGATTCCCGAGAACCTGATCGCGGCATGCGCGAACCTGGGAATACCCGCAATGGCATTGCTTGATCGAGACGGAGTATACGGTTTGCCACGCTTCCATTTTGCCGCAAAGAAAACTGAGATCAAAGCGCATATTGGGGCGGAAGTGAGTTGTGCGGCGTTTTCACCACAGAAGCACCCATCCTGTGTGGTGACGGGGCTCTGCCCCGTCCAGACGGAGCGAAGGCCCGTCCCCACAAAAGATGGCCGTATTCCGGATGCATTTCGTCTTCCGCTGCTGATAGCTTCGCGCACTGGCTATCAAAATCTCTGCCGCCTGATTACACAGATGAAATTGCGCGTTGGGCACAAAGAAGGAGCTTGTGCATTGGAGTCGGATTTTATGGAACACGCTGACGGTTTGATTTGTTTGACCGGGGGAGAGGAAGGACCGTTGGCTGCCGCGCTCACGCAAGGCGGACCGCAGGCGGCGTTCGAGGCAGTCAAGCGACTCACGGGAATTTTTGGCTCGCCCAATGTTTACATCGAACTACAGCGGCATTTCCATCGCGAGGAAGAATATCGAAACCGGGTTGCGATCCAGATCGCCGAAGCCTTGCACCTGCCGCTGCTCGCGACCAATGGCGTGAACTATGCCACGCCCCGGGAGCGCGAGTTGGCGGATGCGTTCACCGCGCTGCGGCATCATCGCACCCTGGCTACGGCTGGACGTCTGCTGGCTCGAAATGCCGAGCGCTATCTCAAGTCTGCAGCGGCCATGCGAGCGCTCTTTGCGGATGTTCCAAAGGCTGTCGCAAATACAGTTGAACTTTCTTCGCGGCTCGAGTTCACGTTGAACGATCTGGGTTACGAGTTTCCCCGCTATCCCGTGCCGGAGGGAGAAACCATGATGTCCTTTCTGCGGGAGCGCACGCGGGAAGGGATGCAGAACCGGTATGGGCGGGCCAATGCGGAGCTGAAGAAGCGTGCGCGCCGGCAGATCGAGCGCGAATTGAATTTGATCGAAAAGCTGAAACTTGCCGGATACTTTCTGATTGTCTGGGAACTGGTGCGTTTCTGCCGCGAACAAAACATTCTGGTGCAAGGCCGCGGATCGGCCGCCAATAGCGCGGTTTGCTACTCGCTAGGCATCACGGCAGTGGATCCGATCGGCATGGAATTGTTGTTTGAACGATTTCTTTCCGAGGAACGCGGCGAGTGGCCTGACATCGATCTCGATTTGCCCAGCGGCGACGAGCGCGAGCGCGTAATCCAACATGTCTATCAAAAGTATGGACAACGCGGAGCGGCTATGACCGCCAACGTGATCACCTATCGCAATCGCATGGCCGCGCGCGAAATGGGCAAGGCGATGGGATTCGATGAAGACACGCTGAAGCGGATTTCGGCGGCGGTGGCGACCTGGGAATTCAAAGATGAGAACGATGCGCTCGACCGCCGTTTGCGCGATGCCGGACTCGATCTCGCCCATCCGCGGATTCGCAAATATTTCGAATTGTGTCTGGCTGCGCAGGATTTGCCGCGGCATTTGGGGCAGCACTCGGGCGGCATGGTCATCTGTGAAGGCCGCCTCGATTCCGTCGTGCCGCTCGAGCCCGCTTCCATGCCAGGCCGCGTGGTCGTGCAGTGGGATAAAGAAGACTGCGCGGACATGGGCCTCATTAAAGTCGATCTGCTGGGACTGGGCATGATGGCGGCGCTGAAGGATTCTCTTGAGCTGATTCGCGATCATTATCACGAAGACGTGGATCTGGCGCACCTTCCAGCCGACGATCCCGTCGTATATTCCACGCTCGAAAAAGCCGACACGGTGGGGATGTTCCAGGTCGAGAGCCGGGCGCAAATGGCTTGCCTGCCGCGCCTGAAGCCGAAGAAGTTTTACGACATCGTGGTGCAAGTGGCGATCATACGGCCGGGACCGATCGTCGGAAATATGGTCAATCCATTTCTCAAGCGGCGGCAAGGCCGGGAGGACGTCACCTATCCGCATCCATCGCTTGAAACGGTGCTGGGACGCACGCTGGGTGTACCTCTGTTTCAGGAGCAGTTACTGCGCATGGCCATGATCACCGCCAACTTTACAGGTGGCGAGGCGGAGGAGTTGCGCCGCGCCATGGGCTTCAAACGTTCCGAGGCAAGAATGAAAGTGATTGAAGAAAAATTGCGCGCCGGTATGACGCGCAACGGAATCCTCGGCGAAACGCAGGAGCAAATCATCCAGTCGATTACTTCGTTTGCTCTGTATGGATTTCCGGAATCGCATGCCGCGAGTTTTGCCTTGCTTGCCTATGCCAGCGCTTATTTGAAATGCCATTACCTGGCGGCGTTCACGGCGGCGCTGCTGAATAATCAGCCCATGGGTTTTTATCATCCTTCGACGATTGTGAAAGATGCGCAGCGGCACGGATTAAAAATGCTGCCGATGGATGCGACGCGCTCGGATTGGAAGTGCACGTTGGAAGGCCATACCGGGGTGGCGGGCGAAAGTATCGCAGTGCGGCTGGGGCTGAAGTATGCGCGCGGATTACGCGAGCCGACCGGGCAGGCACTGGTTCGGGAGCGCAGCCTGGCGCCGTTTGCTTCGATTCAAGACCTGGCGCGTCGCGTGCCCGAGCTGCGCAAAGACGAGTTGACAACGCTGGCGGAGATTGGAGCGTTCAACACCGTCGGGGATTCACCACAGAGTCACCGAGATCCAGAGAAAAACATGGGGAACAATTCTCATTGTGTTGATCTCGATCAAAACAATTCCTCTGCGTCTCTGCGCCTTCGTGGTGGAAGGGCCTTTCATCGGCGCGATGCGCTTTGGCAGGTGGAGCGGGCGGTGCGCTGGTCCGGGCCTTTACTCGATGAGTTGCCGGAGTTGGACGGCGGGTCTCCACTCACGGCCATGACGGATGAAGAGCGGTTGGTCGCGGATTTTCGCGCCACCGGTATGACGGTTGGGCCTCATCCGATGCAGTACCGGCGGGCCGAGATGCAAAAGATGGGGATTTATCGTGCTTGCGATTTGGCGCAACTTCCAAACGGACGCCGGTTGCGAGTCGGCGGATGCGTGATTGCCCGGCAGCGTCCGGGAACCGCCAAGGGAATGATGTTCATGAGCCTGGAAGATGAAACCGGGATCGCCAATGCGATCTTCAATCCCGATCTGCTGCAAAAGAATCGAGTGCTGCTGATTTCCGAGCGGTTTTTGATGGTCGAGGGGATTCTGCAGAATCAGGACAACGTGATTCATATCCGGGCGGAAAAAGTTTCGCCGCTCAGCGTTACCCGGGCAGAGACGGTGTCGCACGACTTTCATTGAAGCGGGCGGCAGGGCCTGGCCGCAGATTTTCCTAGGCGGTCGAAAGCTTTCTGGCATTGTGGCGCAGGGACCGGCCTTCGGATAGGCCGTAGAGTTCTTCCGCGAGATTCTTGGCGTGATCGCCGATGCGCTCGAGCGCCTGGGCCGCGAGAAGGATGTCGAAGTTCTTCTGGCCGCTCGGGCTGTTCGGCTCGGCCAGATGTCGGTGAAACAAGGAATGGCACAAACGATCCACTTCCGGATCAGATTGCAAAACGGTCTGCGCATGCGACACATCACGCTTCAGGAATCCCTGATGCACCTCCTCCAGCATTTCGCAAAGCCGCGAAGCCATTTCCACCAGCTGACGGGAGTCCGCTGCCGGCAATTTCTCGCGGCGCGAGTGCAGTTGCATTACCGCACTGTAAGCGAGGTCGCCGATGCGTTCGAGGTCGGTGATGAACTTCAGACACGCCAACAACTCACGCGCCTTCGCTTCTCCCACGCGGGTGATGGCTTCGGGAAGTTGCTCATCAATTTTGCGCTCGATCTGGTCGAGCTCCTTCTCGCAATCTTTGATCGCGAGAAAAGCCAGCCGGGAACCTTCCGCGAGAAAGTCCCGGACGTTGAAGACCGCGTCACGGGCGATCAGGCATCCGCGAACTACCAGAGACGTCAGTTCGTCTTCCGCGAAATCCTCATCATGATTGCGGCTCTGAGCCAGGCGCGGGCGAGCCTCCGTTGCTCGATTTCGCGCCGAGGCGGAGCGGCGCTTCGCGCGTGAAGCCGGGGAGAGCTGTTTTCGGGCCATGGGAAACTCGCGCAGCCGGAACGATCTGACAACTACACAAGCTAGCATAGTTTGGGGATGTGAAAGGAATGTAAATGCAAATGCCAGCGTAAACGCCCGGCGCTGCTGTCCGAGCAGGAGCGGCGAGTTTGGCAGCTCGCTACTTCTTTTCGAGTGCTGCGGCCTGGGCTTCGATCCGTTTGGCGTCTTGCTCGCGGCCGAGTCCATGATAGGCCTGGGCGAGCAAATGCAGGGTTGCCGGGTCCGGCGGATCCGATTTGGCGATCGCTTCGAGATCGGGCAAGGCGCCGGTAAAATTAGATTGCCGAATCTGCGCTTCGGCCAGCCCCAGACGGCCCTCAGTATTGTTTGAATCCACCAGGAGCGCTGCCTCGAACTGATCTTCCGCGTTCTTCGCATCTTTGAGTTCGAAGTAAACGTGCCCGAGCATCAGCCGGGCGGACATTTGGCCGGGTGCAAGCTTCAGGCTCGACTCGAGCGCGTCCCGCGCCCCCGGCCAATCGCCGGACTTTTCCGCCGCCTCGCCCAGTTCGAACTGAGCGGTCGAATCGTCGGGACGCAGTTCGCAGGCGCGCTTCAAATGAGCAGCGGACTTGGCGAAATCTCCGGCAGCGAGTTCAAGCTCGCCGAGCTGGCGGAGCGCGGTCGGCGAGCTCGGGTCAAGCTGCAGCGCTTTTTCCAGAAACTGCCGCGCGTCGCTCGATCGATTGTCGTCACTGGCGAGCATCGCATTGTGCAACAGGTTCTGCACTCCGACTTTGTCTTTGGGATCGGGCAAAGTTTCTCCCGGCTTGGCGGAAGCGCTTGGCGGCGGGAGCTTGGCCTTCCATTTCGCCATTTCGGCCTGCATGATTTGCACCTTTGAGCTGTCGGTGGCGTAGACATTCTTCAACTCCTTCGGGTCGGATTGCAGGTCGTAAAGTTCGGGCCGGGGTGCTTCGATCAGCTTGCTATTTTCGGTGCGCAAAGCGCGCAGCGGGGCCCATCCCCACCGAAGCGGGTAGTCGGTCTCGCCGAGAAGAGCGCGATTGGAAGCCCCCGCCTGCCCCGCTTTCGTGATCAGAGAAAGCAGCGACTCGCCGTTCAGCTCTGACGGTGCCGGTATGCCGGTTTCAGCAAGAATGGTGGGGAGAATGTCGGTCGTTCGCACCTGGGCATCGATTACGGTGCCGCGATGGGCGGCCGCCGGCATTTTCAAAAGGAGTGGAATGTGGAGCGTCGAGTCGTAGAGGAACAGTCCGTGAGTTTCCTCGCCGTGCTCGCCCAGGCCTTCGCCGTGATCGCCGGTGACTACGATGATGGCGTTGTCGTAGACGCCCGCTTTTTTTAGAAATGCAATCCAGTGAGCGACAGCGGAATCGGCGTAGGCGATCTCGCCGTCGTACAGATGGTCTTTATATTTCTCCGAAAACGGAGGTGGCGGCTCGTAGGGATCGTGCGGATCGTACAGATGCACCCACACGAAATGCGGTCCAGTCCGGTGTTGGTCGAACCAAGCTTCGGCGTGCTCGACGACTTCCATGCCCCGGCGCTCGACGCGTCCCCAACGCTCTTTGGTATCGGTCTTGACGGGAAAGTTATCGTAGAAATCGAAGCCGCGATCAATGCCAGGAGCCAGCGTGTTGCTGTCGAGAATCACAGCTCCGATGAAAGCTGCGGTTTGGTAGCCGTGTTTCTTGAGCAGTTCGGCAGCGGTCACATGCTGAGCCGAAAGCGGAACTCCAAAATCGGTGACACCATGGACGCTCGGCAGCAAGCCGGTCAGGATGGTGATATGCGAAGTGTTCGTGATCGGGCTATGAGTGAAGGCCTCGGTGAAGCGGAC
>Ga0302324_100031011_pt1 | contig 10095 bp, 7 predicted proteins | sample Palsa_T0_1_FD_201949 | JGI IMG/M metagenome (GOLD analysis project Ga0302324, IMG submission 201949) | Peat permafrost microbial communities from Stordalen Mire near Abisko, Sweden - Palsa_T0_1 | ecosystem: Environmental > Terrestrial > Soil > Palsa > Peat permafrost | place: Sweden: Abisko... | reverse complement strand
ATTTACCAGGTTCGCGCTGGCGTTCGTTTTTTTGTGCCCGCTGTTGACGGGTTGCGGTCGTAGCGATGCACAGATTCAGCGGGCGTTGATAGGGACATGGATTGAGACGGGCGAAAATTTCCGAAGCACGAGAATTGTGAGTCCATCCGGCACTTTCGATTTCCAGATTACCGCTTTCAAGAATGGCATTACGGACAAGGAAGCAGGGACATTGCTGGCTAAAGATGGAGGCTTGATCATCACACTCACAAACGATAGCCGGATAAACGCATCATTTATGCCAATAGGTTTGCATGGGCGCATCGTCCGCTTGAGCGAGCATGATTTGGTTGTGAGGTGGGATGGTTTGGATCAGGATAGGGTTTTACAAAGGACCAAACCATGATGCCTAAAGTCACCGGAGCCAATGCCGGTTGGCGCTCATGGCCGCCCCGCGCCACCGGGTTCTGCGGTCGCCGCTCCCGGCGCGAGCCAGCATGGTTTAGCTTTTGTCGTTGACTCACAAATTTATTGTTTTTATGCGCGTCAACAAAGCCCATGGAAGTTTTGACGACATTCTTCGTGCTGCGGAGCCGCAGCTTCGCCCCCTGTGCCGGGCGTTACGGAGTTTGATCGTATCTTTGGACCAGGACCCTGTTGAAGTCGTCTGGCCCCGGCAGGAGATTGCCAGTTTTGGTGTCGGGCCAAAAAAAATGACGGAACATTACGCGTATATCGGGATTCAAGGCTCGTATGTCAATCTTGGTTTCTATCACGGAACATCCCTTGATGATCCGGCCGGACTTCTCGAAGGAACCGGAAAAAGCTTGCGCCATGTCAAGATTCGACATGCTGGCGAAGTAAAGAATGCAGCGCTAGCTGCGTTGCTGCGGGAGGCGATTGCTGCTCGCAAAAAGCACAAACCTGGAGCCTGACCCGCCGGAGCCCCTAATGCGCTAAAAGGGGTGGTCTTTTCCCATATCCCGCCTCCGATGTTCTTTTTTGCGGTGACGATGGGTGTCAATGACGATGAGGGTAAAAAGGACAGGGCTGCCGACAAGGAGTACAATAAGCATTGGATTATGAGCCAATATCAAAGCTAAAAACGCCAATGTGTCTTCAATCATCAAGACAATGCTTAGCATTAACCATTCCATAAATGCAGGCAGATGTGAGAATCCAATGGCGTCTGTAAGCCGCCAGTCGCGCAAAAAGGATTCAGAAGAGTCACTAGCCTGACGGGTCGCCCGAGCCAGTGCCGGTTGGCGCTGATGGCCGCCCCGTGCCATGGGGTTTCGCTGTCGCGGTTCGCGGACGGTGGCCCGGCTTTCCACGTCAGGCCGCACCGGACTTATAGGAGTTTGCCCGCGACTGCCAGGAAAACAGGAAAATGCCGCCGGGGTCTCAATTGATTATTGCGCGGAAGAACTGGCTGCGGATGGCTGGATTGATGTTGTTGGTGAAGGAAAGCGTTGAACCGGACGCCACGTTGGTCTGGACGGAAACCCAGCTTTGCAAATTCGTGGAGATCTGCAATACATTGGTCGCACCCGGCGCAAGGTTGATCAAGGTCATCTGCAGCGCACCATTTTTGACTGTCAGATTTGTCAAATCCGGCGCGGGCGGGGCCGTCACCGCGCCGGAAAGGGAATAGCGCAGGTAGCCGGAGTTGTTGCCGTACCAGTTCATGCCATCGGTGGTGATCCACAAGTCGCCGGGGGATTCAAGTGTAAAAACGCTGCCGGCATCCGTCGCGCCGCTTAACGTGACACTGTAGGTTGGAACGGAAGTGGCGTTCGCTTCACGCGTGTGCGCGACCACCCAGTAGGTGGTCCCGGCGGCCAGGGAAATGCCTGCGGCACTCACAAAATTCAAAGTGGTCGGATTCGGGCCGTCCGAACCCGCCACCGGGGTGTTGTCAAATATGGCCATGAATGTGCCGGGCTGATTGATGCCCGTCCATATTTCCAACGCATAGGAGTGGTCCACACTGTCTTCATTATAGACCAGCAGTTGCGCGGCGTGCAGCGTTGTCGCCGACGATCCCGAGATGAAACCCGTACCCGTTTGCCAGCCAAATTCTGTGCCATCCAATACCACGAGGTTCGTCTGCCCCACCGTTGAAATAAATGTCGTCCCGCACGCGCACGGTGCGGTATTGAAGAAAGACAGAAGCAGCGTCAACCAAAGAAAGGCACGGGCGACGATGAGGGTTTTCATGACCAAATTCCTTCTTTACGCAATGAAATTAAGCGATTTATAAGATTGTGTCAATCGTTTTAGGCGCTGCCACAGGGGCTTTCAACGATTCAGCATGAGGTGCCACGAACTGTCTGCCCAATCCGTCACCAGGCTGTGTGAAAAGTCCCGCAAAACGACCGAGCAAAAAGGTGGCGGCCTGATTTTTTTATTGGCGGAAGATTTCTCGATGGCAGATTGAAGTGAGCAACTCGCGGATCAGATGGGTGGCCCGGGATATAGATGCGAACCAGCCGCTTTTTTGAGCGCGGGCGTCGCCGCCGGACTTTCAGCCCACCGCCGCCATCAATTTCTGGAAGCTCACCAGGTTCAACACCCGCTTGAGGTTATAGGCCAGCGTCGTGAGGCTCCATTCGCACTGAACCTTCGCCAAACCCTTGAGTAAAAAGTGCGTGTAACCAAAATAGCGCTTGATGGTCCCAAAGGGATGTTCGGCCAGCGTCTTGCGCAATTTGAACTTGTCTGGCTGGTCCTGCATCCGGGCGGCCATCGCTTCCATCAGATGTTCGTTGGCCTCGCGGGTGATGGTGCGGTTGGCATTGTTCCGTGTGCACCGGCTTTTTAAGGCGCAGGTTTTGCAGTTGCTGGCCCGGTAATATTTCAACTCACGGTCCAGTTCAATGGTGGCGAACCGGTAGGTTAAAGTGTCGCCCGCCGGACAAATATAGACATCCTTGGTGGTGTCATACTTGAACTGGCTTTTGCCATATAAACCCCTCGCTGAGTTGGCGCTGGTATCGCTCTTGGGAATGAACGGAGTGATGCCGTGTTCGACGCACCGGTTGACTTCCGACGCGCTGTAATAACCGGCGTCGGCGACGACTTCGGTCCGGGTTAATTCGAGATTGGCCTTGGCTTCCAAGGCGACATTGGCCAGCTGTTGGAGATCGTTCACCTCGTTGGTCACGTCCTCCGCCGCGATGAGTTTGTGTTTGGCGTCCACGGCCATTTGTGCGTTGTAGCCGACCAGGGTGCCGTGAACGAGTGGCTGGCAAATCTTTACGGCGTCACCGGCGACGCGGATTATTTGAAAACGGCGGAGGCGTTCAACCAGAAGAAAATTTTCGATCCGCTCGCGCGCGGTGAAGACACATTGAACGGCCTGCATGCGAACACGCAAATCCCGAAGATGATCGGCGCAGCGCGGCAATATGAACTGACCGGCGACGCGCGTGACGCGGGCATTGCGACATTTTTCTGGCAGGAGGTCGCGCTGCACCGTTCCTACGTCATCGGCGACCACAGTGACCGCGAACATTTTTTCCCGACGAACGATTTTGCGAAACATCTGTCCGCCGAGACCGCCGAGACCTGCAACACCTACAACATGCTCAAGCTCACGCGTCACCTTTTCGGGTGGTCGCCGGACGCCGGCGCGATGGATTTTTACGAGCGCGCGCTGTACAACGACATCCTCGCATCGCAGGACCCGGAGCAGGGCATGTTCGTTTACTTGATGTCGCTCAAGCCCGGCCATTTCAAAACCTATTCGACGCCGGAAGACTCTTTTTGGTGCTGCGTCGGCACCGGCATGGAAAACCATGCGAAATACGGCGACACCATTTATTTTCACAACGATGATTCGCTGTTTGTGAACCTGTTCATCCCGTCTGAACTGTCCTGGCCGGAAAAACGGATCAGCGTCCGGCAGGAAACGAAGTTTCCTGAAAGCGACACGACGCGGCTGGATTTTCAAACGCCGGCACCCACGCAACTCGCGCTGAAAATCCGCTGGCCGGCGTGGGTGGAAAAAATTTCCGTGCGGGTGAACGGCAAAAAACAAAAAATGTCCGGTGCACCCGGCTCCTACGTCTCGCTCAACCGCGAATGGCGGAACGGCGACCGCGTGGAAATCCGGCTGCCGATGACATTGCACACCGAGCCGTTGCCGGGCACGACGAACATCGTCGCGCTGCTGTACGGCCCCATTGTGCTTGCCGGCAATCTCGGCACGAACGGAATGCCGAGTCCTTACGCCAGGGACCAGCTTGATCTGGCGAAAATTCCCGACCCGGAAGTTCCGGTGTTTGTCAGCGACCAAAAAACATTTCTGAAAAAAAATCAAGGCGACGGGCGAACCGCTGGTGTTCCGGACAAAAAATCTCGGCCGGCCGGCCGACGTGACGCTGGTGCCGTTTTACAAGGCAAATCACGAACGCTACTCGGTTTATTGGAACGTCGTCAGCGCGGCGGACTGGAAAAACAATCCCGCGCAAATTTCGGCGGCGGGCGGCCACTTTTTGCAGGCGGCCTTGGACGAAAAATAAAATGGCAGATCATGCACCCTCTGAAACAGCCAGCGAAACTGCTGTCAGGGTGCAAATTGTCAAAGATGCGAAAGAATTCATATGAGTTTTCCTGGCAGGTAAAAGCACGTCCACTCAAAGAGGGTGACGGCAAAGGCGCCGATCGTGGCGTGGACGGATTCCTGAAATTTTACTGATACGAAAAATCAGACACGGGCGCAAAGCCCTTGAAAACCAGCAACAATCTGATAAGACATAACGTACATCAGCGAGCTTTTATGGTGGCAATCAGACACTACAAGTATCTGTGATTGATGGTAATGCCGTTGGATCCGACCACTGCGCGGATTGGCGGACGGCCCTGCCGAATTTCATTCGTTGGTCCGGTGAGGAAGTGCCTGATAATTGGCATGCATCGCTCCATATCTTGACACTGGAATTCCAAAAGTGGTCTGGGCGTGTAGAATAGAATGGTTTTTTGGTGTCGCCATAAAGCCCAATCCAGCGGCTTGCCCGTATATTTTATTTTTCTGATCACAACCTCTCATTGCAAATCAACGGGCTACGCAGGATTTTTGAGCGCCTGCTGGCACGCGGGCTGCTCGGTGAGAGCGTGTTTAACATAAACGCCGGATCGAAACGTAAAATGGTACAACTTGAATCACTATTAAAGGGGGAACAGTTCAATTCAAACTTGATCTGTTTGCCAGTGGCAATTGTCGGATATTAATTTAAAGCATACATTTATGAAAAATTCCAACCCGCCAGATTCTACGACACCGCCGGACAGGGGATTTTCCCCGTGGCAGGCGTTGAAAAGCAAACGCATTTCGTATTTGACCGTGCCCTTGATCGTCATGGCGACCGTGACGGAATTCGTCATTTTGGTAACGAGTTGGCGATATCAGCAGGTGGTTTGTTTGCCCAAAGGCATGGGCGTCACTTTTTTTGGCATCGGCCCGATCGGCGCGACCATCCTGGCGGTGGAGCTGCTCAAGCTGCCCCTGGCCATCTGGACCGCCTCCCGGCAGGGCTGGCAGAAATGCATGATGCTGGTGGTGGGTTTGCCCGTGATCTGTTTGCTGACGTTCCAACTGGTCAAGGACATGGCCGTCTACGAGATGGGCGTTGCCCTGACGCCGGCCAGCCAGATGCTCGAACAGGCGGACAATGAGGAAACCAAAATTTCCCAGCTCAACGGCGAGCTGGCGGCCATCGAAACGAAAAAAGCCGACCGTGACCGCAAGCTCGCTGAACTGGCCGCGACGAAGGCCAAGGCCGAGGCCGATCTGGAGGAGTCGCTCAAGCGCAATGATGATTCACGCCAGGACGCCATTTCCCTGACGGATTATCAGAAGCAGCAGCTGTCCGAAGTGCAATCACGCGAAGCCAACCTGATCAAGCAGTTCGATGCGGACACCGAACAGCTCACCAAATCCATCGCCGATTTGCGCACCCGCCGCGAAACGGAGCTGCCCCTCGCCGCCAAATGGAACGCGGAAGAAGCCCGCATTCTCAATGCCTATAACGCGCGAATGGCCCTATACACCAACAAAAAGGCGGAGTATGAAAAAGACAAGGCGGCGTATGATAATGCCGGCTATTTGAAGCGTTTGTTGATGAATGAACCCATTGACCCCGGTGTCGCGCCCGTGCGCGAAGAAAACACGTTTCTTAAACCGTTGGAGGTCGAGGACATCGAGGCTCAAATAAGCACCAAAGAAGCCGAACTGCTCGCCGTCAATGGCAGGCGCCGTGCCGCAGTGGCCCAGGTGGAAGCCGACGCCAACCAGATGCGGGCGGAATTTGACACCCGCTCCGGCACCAAGCGCGAGGAAGCCGACCGCAAGCGCGAGGAATTGCTGGCCGCCCAGGCCGCGTTGGAAACACAGTCGGCGGCGGGAGCGAAGCAGATTGACCAGGAGTTTCTGGCGGCCGCTCAAAAAATTGACGGGATTAACGCGGAGATAGATACCTGCACCAAAAATGCCGAAGGGTTTTACGAAGCGCGGGAGGCCTCCATCAAAAATACCCAAGTATACCGTATCGCCACCACGGTGGAAATCGTGCGCGCCTTGTTGATGGGCCAGCATCCCGTCTCCATCAAAGCCACCGCCAAGGAGCGCGGGGACTTGTACACTGACCAAATCAGCATGGTGCGCATCTGGGTTTATCCGGTGCTCGCGTTCATCGTCGCTTTCCTGCCCACCTTGCTGGTTGAGATTGGTTTCTCCACTATTTTCCACCCTGAGCAAAAGCGCCCGCCTCATCGTCTCGGTTTTCTGGGCCGCCGCATGCACTCGCTTTACACTCGCGCCGGCCGGCAAAAGATTCTGCACGCCGAACGCATGGCCAGGGAAGCCACAGCCCAGATCACCGAGCGCGACAAGGCGGTGACGGCCGCGAAGGTTGCCATGGCGCAAGCGCTGGCCGAGAAGGAAGCCGGCATGGAGAAAGCGCTGGCCGACAAGGAAGCCGGGTGGCAGGCTGCCCACGATGCCATCAGCGCGGCCGCCGCCGGGCACGAGGAGCAACTGAAGAAGAATAAAGAGGAGTGGATGGCCAAGCTGGCCAGCATGGCTGATTCGCTCAACCGGACCGTGGTTGAGAAGGACGCCTTGCGGGATTTGCAGAAGTCGGAGATTGAACGCCAGATTCAGATGCGCCAAAATGCCTGGTCTGACCGCGTGACACAATTGCGGCAGGAATTGGACGACCAGCGGGCCGCCGCCGAAACAGAGCGCGCGGCGTTGATGCAGGAACATCACGAGAAGTTGATGGCGGTGTCTGAGGATTCCAAAATCCAGGTATTTCAGGCCCGTCGCCAGATGGCCGATGCCGAATTCGCTGGTGTGGAAAAAGTGGCCAAGTTGTCGCATGATTTGAAGCAGGCCCTGCATGCGCGCGATGAGGCAGAATCTCAATTAAAGCATCAGGCGGATTCACTTTCCCTAAAGCTGGCCCAGGTCCAGGAGGACACCGCCCGTGCCATTGAGAAGGCGGGACGCCACGAAAAAAGCCGTCTGGAGCGCCAGCAGCTGGACTTTGAAAAGGTGCTGCGCCAGCGGGAAGAGGATGAAGTGCACCGCTTGAAAAAGAATGAACAGGAATTGTCCGCCGCATTTGACACCCGCCTGGTGGAGGAAAAAACCAGGGCTGAGCAGGATGCCCGTCGCCGTGAAGTGGAGCTTGAACGTCAGTTTGAAACCCGTGTCCGGGATCAGGAAGCTCGCTGGAACCAGGAGATCCAACAGCGGGAAGCCGCCGCCCAAGCCAGGCTCCAGGAGCGTGAGCAACAGCTTCAGGCGCAGGCCGAGGCTGGTTTAAGTGACGCACAGGCCCGGGCGGAGCAGTTGGCACGGCGCCGGGAATCGGAATTTGAGCGCCAGCTCGACGTGCAGTCGCGCGAAGCCGACACCCGCTTGCGGCAGGAATTGCAGCAGAAGGAGGTGGCATTTCACGCCAGGCTCAAGCAGCGCGAAAAGGAATTGACCGCCTTGGCGGCGGCCCGGGAAACCGAACTACAGAACCAGCTGGCCTCGGATTTGCGCGCCCGCGAGGAAGAATTTGAACGCCAGGCCGGGGCGCGCGTTCATGCCGCCGAAACCCGTCTGGGTTACGAGGTACAGCAGAAGGAAGAGGCTTTTCAAATGAAAATGCGCCAGCGCGAGCACCAGTTGCAGTCGCAGTTTGACGCCCGCCAGGATGAATTGCAGACGCAGTGGGATCAAAACTTGCACCGCCACGAGCAGGAGTGGGAGCGCAACGCGGAGGCCCGCGCCCGCACAACCGAATCACGCTGGACGGCTGAATTGCAGCAGAAGGAAGAAATGTTCCAGTCCAAATTGCGCCAGCGTGACGAACAATGGCAGGCGAAGCTGGACTCCGCCCGGGTCGAATTGCAGGCCCAAAGTGAGACGGAGCTGCGCCGGCGCGAAGCGGATTCAGCCGATGCAGGTCTCCGCGCCACCAGTGAGCTCGAGGCGAAACTGCGCCTGGAAATGCAGCAGAAGGATGAGGCCGCCCAGGCCAGGGCCAGGCAGCGGGAGCAGGATCTGGCCGCCCAGCTGGCCGCGCAGGCAGAGGCATATCGTGTCGCGCAGACGCAATGGGAAACCGAGTCAACTGAAAAAACGCGCGCCAGCATCGAACATTTCAAGGCGCTGCAGGAGCGCGCCGAGAAGGAGCGCGACGACGCCAAGAACCTGGCTACCGAGCGTTTCCGCCAGGTGCAGAAACTGGAGAAAAAATTAACGGAAGCATCCTTGTTTCTCAACGGCTGGAAAAATGGAAATCATTTTGCCGAGGTCGAGGCGGGGCGATGAAACGCCAGGAAACCACGGAGCCATTTATTTTGACCAATCACCTGATGCCTGACCCGTCGCCGAAGCGAATGCCGTTTGGCGCTTATGGCCGCCCCGTGCCGTGGGGTTCCGCCGCCGGACGGTCGGCGATCAGCAGGGCGTTGTCCTGACGGATCCGCCCGGCGGGAATCGTCACATCGCCGTCGCGTAAACGCACAATCATACCCATCTTTTCCGCGCCGGTCGCCACCCACAGGATTTTCCGCGAACGGTTCAGCATCGGATACGTCAATGTCATGCGCCGCCGATTCTGGTAGATGCCTGTCAACGCCACATCACGGTCGGTGACGTCCAGGATTGGATCGTCGGGAACCAGCGACGCCGTGTGGCCGTCCGGCCCGAGGCCGAGATGCGCGAGGTCAAGCACCGGCGGCGCGCCGGCGATTTGCTGAAGCGCTTTGGCGTAACTCGCGGCGGCGGCCTCCAAGTCTGCCTTTTCGACCGGCATCGCATAAATTTGACCGGGCGGCAGCGGGGCGTGCGACAGCAGGCTCTCGCGCAAGTGCGTGAGGTTACGGTCCGGATCGCCGGCGGGTGCGATGCGTTCGTCCACCTGCACGACATGGACATTCGCCCACGGAACTTCCTCACTGGCGAGGTCGCGCAACATTTGCCACGGCGTCTTGCCGCCGCTGACGGCCATGATGAATCGTCCGCGCGCCGCCACCGCCGCGCGCGCCTCCGCCGCGATGAATCGTGCTGCTGCACGCGCGGCCGCGTCGGCATTGGCGAGGATTTCAATCTTCATGACAGGATGTTTTGAGCGGCGCAGTGTGGGTTTGCATCGCCTGATTTTATATCTCACCGGGATAAAAATCAATCCGTGCTGCGCGATGTGGACTGCGGTGACCCGTCACCGCTCTGAAGGCGCAGTCATGACTGCGCACTCCAAATAATCATTGCCATAGAAAATAAACGCTGGCATGGGTGAGGCTTTTCAAGCCCGCCACAAATTGAGTTCTCCATTTTTGCTGTTCGCTTTGCGAATTGTGGTCTCGGCTACGAACGCTTCGCAAAGGAAGCAAGCTCGTCATCCTCATGAACCGCCTCCTCAAAAATCATGACTTCCAGCTTGCCAACTAACACCGTTGCTTTACTAAAAGACAACGATGCGTGAATCTTTATCAATTCCAATGAAATGATGTGAATAACTCCGTTCCCGTTACTGCGCGAGTCTGAAGAACAAGTTTCCTTTGACGGGGGAGTTGGTGATGGAGTTGTTGAAGACCGGGCCGGGATAATTGCCC
>Ga0302324_100031010_pt1 | contig 10095 bp, 6 predicted proteins | sample Palsa_T0_1_FD_201949 | JGI IMG/M metagenome (GOLD analysis project Ga0302324, IMG submission 201949) | Peat permafrost microbial communities from Stordalen Mire near Abisko, Sweden - Palsa_T0_1 | ecosystem: Environmental > Terrestrial > Soil > Palsa > Peat permafrost | place: Sweden: Abisko... | reverse complement strand
GGGTTTGGCCGGGTCCAGCTTCTAGCAGCGAGCCTCTGGAATTATGGACACTCTTTTCTCTCGCCATCGCGCGCTGGCCCTCCTGGCGGCCGCCATACTCTCGCAAGTCTTGCTGCTCGCTTTTCAAATCAAGCGCGAGCACGATGTGCGCCTCATCCGCGTGTGGTCGGCCGCCGCGGTCACCCCGTTCGAGCGCGGCGCTACCTCGGCGCTTTCAAGAATCGACGGCGCCTGGAGCGGCTACGTCTGGTTGCGCGGCACCCGCGCCGAAAACGCGCGTTTGCGCGATGAAGTCGACGCGCTGCGCCTGCGCAATCAGGAACTCGAAGGCGAGTCCGCCGAAGCCCAGCGAGCCGGACTCCTGCTGAATTTCCGCGATGCGCATACCGAAACTCCCATGGTCGCCGCTCTGGTGATCGGGGCCAGCGCCGATACGTCGTCGCGCACGCTCACTCTCAACCGGGGCGACCGGGACCATATCCGGCGCAATATGGCGGTCATTACGCCCGACGGAATCGTCGGGAAAATTGTCGAGGTCTTTGCCTCCACTTCGCAGGTCCTCCTGATCGACGATAAGGACAGCGGAGCGGGCGCTCTTCTTGCCGACACTCGCACGCATGGCGTCGTAAAGGGAGGCGATACCGATACGCGCCTGGATTACGTCGTCAACGACGAGCAGGTGCACGCGGGCGAGAGGATTCTTACTTCCGGCGAGGACCGCATTTTCCCGAAGGACCTGCTCATCGGCACGGTCGTGAACGCGAAGCCGGGGGTTCCTTTCCAAGTGATTCGGGTTCGACCCGCAGCCCGCCTGGACCGGCTGGAAGAGGTTCTCATCCTGCTCACTCAGCAAGAATTGAAAAATCCGAGTGAATCGGCCGACAGTACAGCCGGACAATCCACCACGCCCGGCATCTTGCAAACTCCGCTGCCTGCCGCGGTCACTCCAGCCGCAGCCGGGCCTCAAGCGAAAACTGTGCCCTCCGCGCCGCCCGCACCCCGGCCCTGAAATGTCCTACACGCTGAGTACCGGAGCGCAGTCCGAATCGAACATCGAGGTTCATAAGTACTACGGCGGCACCGTCATTGCGGTCGCGTTTCTCGCGATCGTTCTGCAGGCTTTTCTCCACAAATACGGCCGCTGGTCCGAGCTAGTCGATTTGCCGCTGCTGGTGACGATTTATTTCGGCGTGAGCCGGCGCAATCCTGTTACCGGCCTGTTTCTGGGAGCGGCGATCGGCATCATGCAGGACGCGCTCAGCCACGACAATCCGATCGGCCTCTACGGAATCGCGAAAACCCTGGTGGGATACCTGGCGTCAACCGTCGGCGCTCGAATCGATACCCAGCATCCCGCCAGCCGCTTCATTCTCGTGTTTGTCTTTTTTCATTTCCACCAGGCGGTCTTCGCGCTCACCGAGCGCGTCCTGCTCAATCATCCCGCACCCTTCTTCACCTGGAGCCTTCTGCGCGATTCTCTGGTGAACGCGACCCTGGCCGTTGTACTTTTCGCCGCCCTCGACCGCCTGCGCCGCCAATCCTAACTTTTAGCGAGCCGCTGAAGCGGACTCCGCCTTCTTGGCCGACTCGGCCGATTCCCCTTCCGCCTGCGCCCGCAGTACCAACACCGGGCATGCCGCGAGCCGCACCACTTTCTCGGCAACTGAACCGAAGGCCATTTTCCGCCAGCCCGTCATCCCGTGCGTCGCGATCACGATTAAATCGGCGCCGGAATGCTCCGCGACGCGCAGAATCTCCATGCCAACATCGTTCGCAACGCCTACTTCCGCCCGGGCCTTCAGCCCGCTCTCCTCGAATTTGCGGACGATCTCCTGCAATTTCTCCTGAGCGTCGGTGGTCAGCGCGGTTTCGTATTCCCCTTCCTTGAAAAACGAAACAGAGAGAGGCAGCTTCGGCAGCGCCGGCACCACGTGAACCAGCAGAAGCTCGGCCTTAAAGGAAGCTGCAAGATCGGCCGCCGTCTTCAACGCTTCGTGCGAAGAATCGCTAAAATCAATCGGTGAAAGAATCAACTTAGGAGGTAGCATCTGTGTCCGCCTTTCAAAGTGCCCGTAGATTGAAACGCCTTAATTCCCCACGTGGCGGAACACCCAGTACAAAGACCCCGAGAGCATCATGGCGACGGGCAGCGTAAGCACCCACGCCATCACGAGGTTTCGCACTGTGGCCCACTGCAAGCCCGAATGGTTCGCCATCATCGTGCCCGCCACGCCAGAGGAAAGCACGTGCGTGGTACTCACCGGTAAGCCGAACCAATCGGCTGCGCCGATCGTGAACATCGCGGTGATTTCCGCCGCCGCTCCCTGGCCGTACGTCAGGTGGTCCTTTCCGATTTTCTCGCCGACGGTCACCACGATCCGCTTCCATCCGATCATCGTGCCCAAACCGAGTGACAGCGCCACGGCCACCTTTACCCAGGGTGGAATGAACTTCGTAGCCGCGTCGATGTGGCTTTTATAGTTTTTCAGAATCGCGGCGTCGGGATCCGAGAACACGGGCTGGCCCGCCTTCTGCATCAGCCGCAGCGCCTCGCTTACCACGTACATATCGTTACGAAAGTTGCGAACTTTGTCCTGCGGCACCGCCTTTAACTGCTTGTATTGCGACATTTCCGTGCCGATTCCGTTCACGAGTTCGCGCAGCGCCAGCATCGTGTTCGGCGTGAAGTTCTTCGTGCGAATGTAATCCGTCACCTCATCCCGCGAATCTCCCACTACCGCGTTTGGCGATACGTAGTGGCCCAGCATGTCGGCAGTTTGGGTTGACACTGCGGCGAAATCCGCGGTTTGCTGAGTGGTCACAGCGTGGTTCACGGCGTAGGCCGTCGGCACCGTGCCGATCAGGATCAGCATGATCAGCCCCATGCCCTTCTGCCCGTCGTTCGAACCGTGCGCGAAGCTCACGCCCGTGCAGGTCAGAACCAGCAAGGCGCGAATCCAAAACGGAGGAGGCGCATTGCCTTCCGGCGCAGTGTAGAGCTCCTTGTTTGGGATGAAAGCCTTGCAGATCACGAGCAGCAGCGCCGCGCCAAGAAAGCCAACGACAGGTGACACGAGAAGGGACTTTCCGATATTCGTCGCCTGCGCCCAGTCCACACCGCTCGTTCCCGACTTGACGGACATCAGCTGATTCGCGATGCCAACTCCGATCACCGAACCAATCAGCGTGTGCGAGCTCGACGCGGGCAGTCCGAAAAACCACGTGCCCAGATTCCAGATGATCGCGGCGATCAGCAGCGCGAAGACCATCGCGAATCCGGCCTGGCTTCCCACTTGCAGAATCAGTTCCACTGGCAGCAGCGAGACGATCGCGAAAGCCACCGCGCCCGTGGAGACCAGGACGCCAATGAAGTTCCACATGCCGGACCAGACGACGGCGATGTGCGGCTCGAGCGAGTGCGTGTAGATCACCGTCGCAACGGCGTTCGCCGTGTCGTGGAAACCGTTCACAAACTCGAATCCCAGCGCCGTAAACAGCGCGATTCCAAGGAGTATGTACGGCAACACGCTCGTGAGATGCGTATCCCGAAGATCGCCCATCAGCTGCGTGCCCGCGTAGATGAATCCCACCACCAGCGCCACGCCAAAAATGGCCATGCCGATCATGCCCGGACCCGCCTTCATCTTCGAATCGAGGAACGAAGGTGCCTTTCCGGGTATCGCCGGTGCCACCGCTTCTCTTGCTGCTGCCGCTCCCGTCGCCATCGTTAAATCTCCTCGTTTGAAATCAGAAAAATCAACCGCCCGGTGCGCCCCGGTTCGGGCGTGAATCACGCTCGCCCTCCGCTTGCGTTTCGCCCGGCGTCCACTTTGACCGAGGAGCGCGACACTACCGGGTCCTCATTAAAGGGGCGTTACGGGGCCATTAACAATTTCCGCGAGCTGCGGAAATGTGCCGGGGCGCCTCTCGGGGAATCTCTCCCTCTATGCAGCCGCCCAAGCGTTTACACCGAAGAGGGATCCCTCGTCGCGAAAGGCGCTCTGTCGGGATGACACCAAAGGCGCCAGCGCCAGCACTAACGCGCCACAAACCCAGGGGCCATTTGCCCCAACGCTTTCCGCGCATTGACCAGAAGGACATGCCCGGCTTGCGGCCCCGTCCACGCGGTGTTAGCTTGAATATCTTGATTCCCGGCGCGGATTGGCCGGCTTTCAGCCCGGACTCATACCGAGTGGAATGGTGTAGCCATATAGGGCCGCGTAGGAGTTCAGTTGCCATCGTGGAACTTTAACGATCAGAAGATTCCGCAAAGCAGGCTGGCGATTTTCTCGTATCTGTCGGCGGCTTTTGTGGTGCTTCTTTTGGTCGGTTTTTGGAAATTGCAAGTTGTCCAGTCCGAGCATTTCGCCGATCTAGCAGACCGCAACGGCATCCGCTCGATCCCCATTATTGCTCCTCGCGGAACCATGCTCGATCGCGAGGGCCGCGTCCTGGTCGATAGCTATCCCTCTTTCAGCATTCTTTTGCTTCGCGACAATCCGAAATTGCTTGAGAAAAGCCTCCCGCAAGTCGAAGAGGGCCTTGGAATCGCAAAAGCGGATTTGCAGCAGCAGCTCGATGCGGCAAAAAGCGAGCCTAAGTTTCTGCCGGTAATCATCAAACCGGGCGCGAGCGAGGCGGACATTGCGTTTGTCGAATCGCACCGCGCCGATCTTCCCGTCCTCGAGCTGATGATGGTTCAGCGCCGCCGCTATCCGCACGGTGAAATGCTCGCCAACACCGTCGGGTATGTCGGTGAAGTTTCCGTGCAGGACATGGAAAAAAATCCCGACCGCTACCGCCCCGGTGACATCGTCGGCAAAGCGGGACTCGAAAAGGAATATAACGACCAGATCGTCGGCACGGACGGCATGCGCCGCGTCGTCGTCAACAGCGTGGGCAAGGTGATGCGCACGCTCGACAACGTCGATGCGATGCCCGGCAAGCCCATCCAGTTAACGATCGACGAAGACTTGCAGCAGATCGCCGAGACGGACATGGCCAACAAGGAAGGCGCCGTCGTCGCGATGGACGCGCGCACCGGCGAAATCCTTGCCATGGTGAGCCGCCCGACGTTCGACCCCAACGATTTCGCGGTCCGTATTCCCAACCAGGAATGGGCGCAGCTCAACACCGACCCGAACACTCCTCTTTTGAATCGCGCCATCCAGGCACAACTGGCGCCCGGCTCTGTCTTCAAGGTTGTGATGGCGACGGCCATGCTCGAATCCAAAGCAATACCCGCCACTTTCACGGCCTACTGCCCCGGCTACGCCAACTTTTACGGCCGCACCTTCCATTGCGACCACGCTCACGGCCTGGTGGATTTGCACAAAGGGATCGTGGCCTCCTGCGACGTTTATTTTTACAACGTGGGCAAGCTGCTCGGCATTGACCGGATTTCCCACTATGCAAGCGGCCTCGGCCTGGGCCAGCGCACGGGAATCGACTTGCCGGGCGAGGAACCCGGGCTGGTTCCGTCGGAAGAATGGGTCGAGCGCGTTTATCACCACAAATGGTATCCGGGCTCGACAATTTCCGTTTCAATTGGCCAGGGCGCCCTTATGACCACCCCCATCCAGCTCGCTCGCATGATCAACGCCGTGGCCAACGGCGGCACTCTCGTTCAACCGCACCTTCTGAAAGACGCCACCAACCTGAAGGTTAGCTCCTTCCCGCTTTCCGATGACACCGTCCAGCAGGTCACGGACGGAATGTGGGGAGTCGTCAACGAGCCTGACGGAACTACGGAAGAATCCGTGAAGCTGCAAAATGTCGACTTTTCCGGCAAGACGGGCACGGCGCAAGTCGAAAGCTTCGATCTGCAAAACAAGCTCGGTAAGAAATTGAAGGAAAATGGCTGGTTCGTGGGATACGCTCCGCGCCGCAACCCGGAAATTGTTGTCGCGGCGCTGGTGCAGGCTGGCGGCTGGGGCAGCACGTCCGCCGCGCCGGTTGTCCGCGATATTGTGAAAGCCTATTACGACAAGAAAAATGGCCGCATGCCGCAGCCGCCTTCGACCGCCGAAAATATTCCCCCGGCAGGGGTGGTTCATCCGGCCGCGCAACCGTCCGGAGCGCAGCCGCAATGAAGGACCGCACGCGAACACAGGATTTTGACTGGGTTCTCCTCGCAATCGTCGGCGCAATCAATGTCATCGGCGTATTCGAAATTTATTCTTCCACGCATGCGAGCGGCATGGCCGGGATGCAGTGGAAACAGCTGATGTGGATCGGCATCGGCATCGCCGGAATGTTCCTGATTTCGCGCATCGATTATCACACGCTGATGGACCAGGCTCCGGCGTTGTATCTTGTCGGAGTGGCGGGCCTGCTCGTCGTGCTCGTGCTCGGGTTTTCGCGATTGGGGGCGAAGCGCTGGATCTCGCTGGGCGGCCTGATGAACTTGCAGGTATCGGAATTAATGAAGCTGATTATAATTATCGTGCTCGCGCGCTACTTCGCCGAAGTGCGCACGGATCGCTTGACGCTGGCGGATCTGTTCAAGATTGGCATTTTGACCCTGATTCCCGTAGTCTTGATCTTGAAGCAGCCCGACCTGGGGACCGCGATGGTGTTGGTCCCCGTTGCGCTGGTCGGGGCGTTCTTCGCGGGGATCCAGTGGAAGCACGCGGCCGTGGGTCTGGTCTTGATCGCGCTGCTCGTTCCGCTCGGCTGGAACATGCGGAAGCATTTGAAGCCGTATCAGCAGCAGCGCATTGAGACATTTCTTCATCCGGAGCAGGACCAGCGTGGGGCGGGCTACCAGATTTTGCAGTCCGAGATCGCCGTGGGTTCCGGCGGATTCTGGGGAAAAGGATTCGGCAAAGGCAGCCAGAACCAATTGGGCTTCGTGCCCGTGAGGTATTCGGATTTTATTCTGGCGGCGCTGGCCGAGGAGCAAGGGTTCATTGGTGTTTGCGTCGTTTTGTTGTTGTATTTAGGCCTGATTTTGCGGCTGGTCGATAACGCACAGAAAGCCAAGGATCGCGCGGGGATGTACGTGGTCATGGGAGTGACGGCGATCCTGGCGTTTCACGTTCTTGTCAACGCATCGATGGTGATCGGATACATGCCGGTCACCGGCATTCCACTGCCGCTGATGAGCTACGGAGGGTCGGCAACGGCCTTTGTGTTTTTGGCTTTGGGGCTCGTGATGAACGTCCGCATGCGGCGCTTCGTCAACTGAGTTCCGCCAGCTAAAGCTGGAAAATGAAAAAGAATGATACAGTGGCCACGTGCCGGGCATACAATCCGGCGGTGACGCCAGTTTTGGTTTCTGATTTTTGATCTGATTTTTGATTTGAGGATGCATCGGGTGAAAAAACCGCTCCATGAACGCGATAATTTCTTCCTGGACGGCTCGCCGTGGCAGGTTCAAGGCATTGCCTTCCGCCACGCCGGCCGGGCGCACGCGCAGATTTGCGCCGCCGTCGGTTGCCCCGTGAGGAGTTCACATGGCAAAGGAAATGGTCATATCGGCGAACCCGCACGAGACGCGGGTCGCCATTATGGAAGAAGGTCTTCTCTGTGAGTATTACGTTGAGAGGGAAAAAGAATTTGCGTTAGTTGGGAGCATATACAAAGGACGTGTCACTCGCGTGCTGCCAGGCATGCAATCGTCCTTCGTCGATATCGGCCTCGATAGCGACGCTTTCCTCTACGTCACCGACTTTCTCGAAGGGATTGAAGACCTCGATGAGCACGTCGCCACCACTCCCTCCGCGCCGAAGTTGCAGGAGAGTGCCGGCCAGCCCTTTGCGGCGAGCGGATCCATAACTCCTGCTTTCGAAACCGACCTGGACTCCGCGCCTGTTCCTTCGGATGTTTTGGGCGCGCCGCGCGAGACGCTCGCCCCCGATACCCCGAGCGCGCCGCAGGTTCCCTTCTCACGGCCGCCTGCAAGTCCGCAGCAGGGCTTTAACTCGGGCTCGGGCAACTCCGGTCCAGGCAATCGGGGACGCTTTGAGAATCGCGGCCGGCCAGGGCGCGACTCTCGCCGCGGTGGTCGTGGCGGAAATCGATTTGGCAACAGGCGCGGGGGCAGCGGTGGCGGGCGCAGCGGCGAGCAGCGCTTTGGCCGGGAGTTGCCTTCTTCGAAGTACGCTTCGTCCGGTGCAACTGAGACTTATTCGAGCGAAGGGGCGCCGGCCGAAGGTCACGTCTCCATCATTCTTCCGGGGGAGTCTCTGGCGAAGTACCGCGAAAAGCCGGCCGCCCCGGTGGCATCGCCTGCCATGTCCGACGCGCCGGCAATCACATTTCCCGGCGAATCGCCGGCAGCGAGCGAGGAGCAGGATTTTTCGACCGAAAGCTCGATTCCCTCTCCTGCCGAAAGAGCCGAACCCGCTGCGGCGCCGCGCCCGCCCGAATTTAGGAATGATTACGCGCGCGATGCTCGGACCCAACCGGCTTCGTCATCTTCTTCGGCGTCGGGCTTGGAGCCACTCCCCGGAGAGACGATTTCAAAGTGGAAGCAGCGCGAACCGGCGGATGAGCAAAAGATGGACCAGAACGCCTCGGTTGCAACTCCTGACGCGACCCAGCATTTCGAAATGCCTGCGCCCGCCCCAGCTCCTGAGAGGGCGCAAGCGCACACCGCACCACTTTCCGGCCACTCCGGAACTGAATTGCCGCACGTTGAAACCAATCACGAGGACCATGCGATCGAAGGCTTGAGTGAAGATGAGGCTGCGGCGCTGGCCGAGCATGTCGCGGAAGCCCAGGAAGAAGAAGCTGAGCGCGAAGCCGAGGAAAGAAGCTTTGCAGCGGCGGACGAGGCAGCCGGGGCGGTCCACGACGCGGTTGAAGGAGATCAGGAACGCAGCGCCCTGGCGGCCACGGCGGACGCGGAACACGCTTCGGCGGAAACAGAAGGAGAGCAGGAACTTGAGGACGAAGAAGAGGCCGCTGAAACGGAGGGCATGATTGCTCCGCCTGCGGAGCAAGAGAGCGAACACGATACGCTCGCAGCCGCGGACGAAGACGATGCGGACGCCGATGCGGAAGCCCAGGAAGTCCTCGAGTCCCTGGAAGAAACCGAGCACGCGCTGGAGCTTGGAGCCGGAGTCGAGCCCACTGAGGGCGGATTGCCGATTCCCGCCGAAAATCCTCTTTCGCAGCACCAGCAGCAGCCGTCGAAAGCGCGCATCCGCGATGATTCGCGCGCGCGCATGCAGAACCCGGCGCGCCGCGGCGGCCGCGATCGCGGCAGGCGCGACGATCGGGGACGCCGCCCGCAGCACGGGCATGGCGGAGGGCAAAGCCACTACCGCACGCAGGCGCGGCGGCCGCAGCTAATCGCCGATATGTTGAAGCAGGGCCAGGAGATCATCGTCCAAATCGCCAAGGAGCCCCTCGGAAAGAAAGGCGCTCGAATCACGAGTCACGTCGCTCTCCCCGGCCGCTTTCTGGTTTACATGCCCACGCTCACCCATACCGGTGTATCGCGCAAGATCGCTTCGGCGGAAGACCGCGCGCGCCTCCGGCATCTTGTAAACGACGCAAAAGGCAGCGCAGGCGGGGGCTTCATCGTGCGCACGGCGGCCGGCACAGCCGCGCCCGAGGAAGTTCGCGCGGACGTGGAATTCCTGACAAAGACCTGGGCTGAAATCAAAGCGCGTTCCGAACAGAAGAAGGCGCCGTCTGTGCTCCATCGCGATCTGAACCTCGTGGAGCGCATGTTGCGCGATCACATGAGCTCGGACTATACGGCGATTTGGGTCGATACGGAAGAGGAGTACACGAAGGTTGTCGATTTCATGAGCCGCTTTCAACCCGGGCTCGTGAACCGCGTGAAGCTCTACACGAAAGATACGCCCGTCTTTGAAGAGTTCGGCATTCAACAGGAAATTGACAAGGGGCTGCGGCCGAAGGTGTGGCTTAAGTCCGGCGGTTATATCGTCATCAACCACACCGAAGCGCTCGTCGCCATCGACGTAAACACCGGGAAATTTGTCGGCAAGGGTTCGAATCGGCTCGAAGATACGATCGTCCGCACGAATGTGGAAGCGGTGAAGGAAATCGTCCGGCAGATGCGTTTGCGCGATCTGGGCGGCATCATCATCATCGACTTCATCGACATGGAGGAGCGGC
>Ga0302324_100031008_pt1 | contig 10095 bp, 8 predicted proteins | sample Palsa_T0_1_FD_201949 | JGI IMG/M metagenome (GOLD analysis project Ga0302324, IMG submission 201949) | Peat permafrost microbial communities from Stordalen Mire near Abisko, Sweden - Palsa_T0_1 | ecosystem: Environmental > Terrestrial > Soil > Palsa > Peat permafrost | place: Sweden: Abisko... | reverse complement strand
GCCTCAATTCTTGGATGCGTTTTCGCGGGATCCTGTCGTACGCGGCATTGAACAATCGGTATTAGGCGCGCCCTGGCAAATCTTTAGCCACGACGGTTCCGGTGTGCCCAAGTGAACAGCATGTTGTCAGTCGGCTCAATAAGATGCTGTTCGATCGCAAATGTCACGACACGATAGCCTTTCGGAAACAATACCTCCCGATTTCGGAGGTAAAGCGATCGTAGATCGCTGAAATCAAATTCGCCGGTCGGGAGAAAAGAACATGCCAAACGATTCGCACCAACGCGCTGCAGAATTCCACGATCTCGCCGCTCACGCGCACCGTGTTGCCGCGACGCACCACGGCAAGGGGGACCATAAGACTGGGCACGAATATTCCCGGCAAGCGATGGAACATTCCAAAAAGGCTTACCAGTTGGCGCAGGAAGCTCATCGGAAATCAGAAAACTCCGCTGGCAAAAAAGAATAGAACCTGCGACCGGCGCCCGCCGGTAAGGGCGCGACAATTTGCGGGGCTCGGCGCGTGACTGGAAGCTGGTAGGTGCGTTGCACCTTGAATGAAGGGCGAAGAGCCGGCGAGATGCCGGCGGTACAAGACACGCTTGGCGCTCAGTAAGCGCTAGGTGATTGTGTTCTGTTTGGCACAGACGGCTCAAATCTCCGCGTGTTATTACCTCTTGTAGGGGTCTTTGTTCCTCTCTGGCTTGCCGCTACGGCCAACCTCAATCGTAAGTTCTAGGCAAGGAGAATTCGTGATGAAGCGGTTCCGAGTCGTGTCTTTATCCATCGCTGTATTCGTTGGCATGGCGGGCTTGGCAGCATTTTCGCCTGTCGCTATAGCGCAATCCGCCACCGACGCAAAATCCTCGTTTAGTGACGCCGTCTCGCCCACACCCGGCACAATTTCTCCACGGCTAGAACTGATCTATACGCGACCCACGGAGAAAACCAAGCTGCGGAATTACTTCTTCGATGGCTTTGGCCCTTACCCGATCATCAGCGCCGGAATCGTAGGCGGAATTGATCAAGCAGATAAAACACCTCCGGAGTGGGGGCAAGGTGCGAGAGCGTTCGGCGAGCGGGTTGGATCCGACTTCGGCATCGCGCTGGCAACGACGACGACGCGCTACGCTTTGGCGGAAGCGTTCCGGGAAGACACATTGTATTACCACTGCGAGTGCAGAGGAATATTTCCGCGATTGGGCCATGCCGCGATTTCGACAGTGACGGCGCGACGCGGCGAGGACGGGCATCGTTGGTTGTCTTTCCCTGCGCTGATCGCGCCCTATGCGGGATCAATGACTGCAGTCTACGGGTGGTATCCGAACCGCTATAGCGCCAAGGACGGGTTGCGAATGGGCAACTACACCTTGCTGGAGTTCGTAGGGATGAATATCGCGCGTGAATTCATCGGAGGACCGCACTCGCTGTTTGGCCGGATGGATCACTCCGCGGGTACGGAAACGGATGCGATAGCACAGTCGCAACCGTGATCCATATCGATAGGTGATGATTCCAAAATTCTTCTTTGCGCAATGGGTCCAGGCGAATCTGATACAGAAAGCGCGGTGAGTAGACCAGGAGGCGGGAGCCTCCGGGCTCTGAAAAATGGCGAGCAGGCCCCGGCCTAGTTGTCCGTAAACGTCTGAGGGCGAGGCTGTCCTTTCGCGAGGGGCGGTGGCGCTGCAGGCTCGCTGAAATCTTTTGTCCAACTCCAATTTCTAATTTCGGGCATATCTTCGAAATGCTGCCGGATGTAAGCGTGGTGCTCGTACAATTTCCGGTTGAACATGTCGATCGCGTCCGAGGCCTGCGAACGCAATCGTGGGACGTGCTTGAGCGCGTCAATGGCAAGATGAAAGCGGCTCATCTTGTTGAGCACGACCATATCGAACGGAGTCGTGGTTGTGCCCTCGTCATTGAATCCGCGCACGTGGAACCGTGCTTCATTCGAACGGCCATGCACCATGCTGTGAATTAGCCAGCGATAGCCGTGGAACGCAAAGATCACATCTACGTTTGGCGTAAAAAGCGCGTTGAACGAAATATTGTCCATGCCGTGCGGATGATCGTCGGGACTCATCAGCGCGTTCAGATCGACGACATTTACGACGCGTACCTTGATGCCGGGGACGTGTTTCTGGAGGAGCCAGGACGTGGCGCAGGCTTCGATGGTGGGAACGTCGCCGGCGCACGCAAGAACGATGTCAGGCTCCGTTCCGCCATCGTTCGTCGCAAATTTCCAGATCGATGCGCCTTGAGAGCAATGCGCAAGCGCTTCATCGAACGTGAGCCATTGCAGTTCGGGCTGCTTTCCGCACGTGACGACGTTGACGTAATTGCGGCTTCGCAGGCAGTGGTCGAACACGTTGAGCAAGCAATTTGAATCCGGCGGATAGTAGACGCGAGCCACTTCGCTGCGGCGTTGCAGTGCGTTGTCGACAAAGCCCGGCGCTTGGTGGCTGAAACCGTTGTGGTCATTTCGCCAGGCGTGGCTGGTGAGCAAGACATTCAGGGAGGCGAGTGGCCTGCGCCAGGGATATTCGAGACACTGCTCCATCCACTTGGCGTGCTGCGTGACCATCGAATCAACCACCTGAGCGAATGCCTCGTACGATGACCAGACACCGTGCCGGCCGGTGAGCAGATAGCCTTCGAGCCAGCCTTCGCAAAGATGTTCGCTGAGCACTTCCATCACGCGGCCGTCAGGAGACAAGTGGTCGTCAATGGACACGATCGGCTCCATCGTGCAACGGTTGGTTGCGTCAAAGACTGCGTTCAGGCGATTCGAGTTGGTTTCATCGGGGCAGAACAGACGGAAATTTGCCGGGTTGAGTTTGATGACATCGCGCAGATATTCCCCGAGTTTGCGAGGAGCTTCTGCTACTACCTCGCCGGGGCCGGGTATGGCCAATGCGTATTGGGAGAAGTCGGGGAGATCGAGCGCCTTCAGAAATCGGCCGCCGTTGACATGAGGATTCGCACCCATGCGGCGATTTCCGTTAGGAGCTAGCGCGGCGAGCTCGGAGATTAGATGACCGTCTTTGTCAAATAACTCGTCCGGGGAGTACTTACGCATCCAAGCTTCGAGCATTTTTAGGTGTTCGGGATTCTCGCAAACCGTAGAGAGCGGGACTTGGTGCGCGCGGAATGTGCCTTCGATGGGCACGCCATCCACTTCTTTCGGGCATGTCCAGCCCTTTGGAGTGCGGAGAACAATCATCGGCCACGGCTGGCGGGGCTGGCCGTTGTTTGTATTTGTGTGCGCGTCTTTTGCGCGGAAGGTTTTTTGAATATCGCGTATGCCTGCGTAGGAGCGATCGAGAGCTGCGGCAAGAAGTTGGTGGACGATTTCGGGATCGTCACCTTCGACGAATTCTGGCGCGTAGCCAAGGCCCTTGTAGAACGCGATGATCTCTTCGTCGCTCGTGCGAGCTGTGACCGTGGGGCCGGAGATTTTGTAGCCATTCAGATGCAGAATCGGCAGCACTGCTCCATCGCGCGCCGCATTCAAGAACTTGATTCCCTTCCAGCTTCCTTCGAGCGGGCAGGTTTCGGCTTCGCCGTCGCCGACGACGCAAGCCACGATCAGATCGGGATTGTCGAAGGCGGCTCCAAAAGCATGTACGAGTGAATAGCCGAGTTCGCCGCCCTCGTGCATCGAGTTCGGCGTGTGCGGGCCGCAGTGACTTGGGATGCCACCCGGCGTTGAGAAAGAGCGAAATAAAAGGCGCATGCCGTGGATGTCCTGAGGAATATCAGGATGCACCTCGGTGTATGTTCCTTCGAGGTACGCGCAGGCGTTTAGCGTCGGCCCTCCGTGGCCAGGACCCGAGATGTAAATAATATTTGCATTCGTATCGCGGATCAGGCGGTTGAGATGGACGTAGATGAAATTTTGCCCGGCCGATGTGCCCCAATGGCCCAGCAGGCGCGGCTTGATGTGCGCTTTTGTGAGCGGCTCGCGGAGTAGCGGATTATCCTGGAGATAGATTTGGCCGACGCAGAGATAATTCGCGGCGTACCAGTAGCGTTGCATTTTGCTCAATAAATCGGCCGAGAGCGGACCGCTCGGCTTGGCGGGAGCGGGAGAATTTTCGGTGTTTTGCGATTTTTGAGCGACTTCAACGACGGTCGACAGAGCGGCATCAAATTCAAGCATCATTTCTCCCGCATTCATTTATTCCGCGTTTGTTGCTCCGTCCTTCAGACGGAAAGAATCTCGCGGCACAACTCCTGCGTGATTGTATAAGTTTCAACGTGAGATTTGCCCAAGAATAAGAAGCTGACATTAAGATTCCGTGAAAAGATGACCGGCACTAAGAATTTGACCATCCGAGCAAGGACTCGACGTGGCGCACGATCATTAAATCTTCGTTCGTCTTTATGACGCGCACTTTTACGCGGCTTTCGGAGGGCGATATCAGCGGCGCGTTGGCTTCGTTGGCGGTGGAGTCCAGACGAATGCCCAGAAAATCCAGGCCATCGCAAATCCGTTTGCGAATCACGGGAGCGCGCTCTCCAATTCCTCCTGTGAAAACGAGAACGTTCAGACCTCCGAGAGCTGCGGCGTACGCTCCGATATATTTCTTTGCTCGGTAGCTGAAGAGATCCACGGCTTCCTCGGCCCGAGGATCCCGGTCAATCTTGTCCACCAATTCCCTCATATCGCCGGTCGTCCCTGAAACGCCCAGTAGGCCGGATTCTTTGTTCAGAAGCGTGCTCATATCTTTCGAGGACAATTTCTCGTTCTCAAGCAAATAGAGCAAAGCTCCCGGGTCGACATCTCCGCAACGAGTCGCCATGACCAGTCCTTCGAGCGGCGTAAAGCCCATTGACGTGTCGATGCTCTTCCCTTCTTCGACGGCGACCATGCTGGCGCCGCTGCCCAGATGCGCGATGATCACGCGCCCGCCGGCGAGCTTTCCTTCGAGCGTTTGCAATTCACTCATTACGAACTCGTAGGAAAGTCCGTGGAAGCCATATCGAACGATGCCCTGATCGTAGAGACGTCGAGGCAGCGCATACATACGCGCAACTTTTGGGAGAGAGCTGTGAAACGCGGTATCGAAACACGCCACTTGAGGAAGATCGGGGAATTTCCTGGCGACGAACTGAATTCCCGCGATCGCCGCCGGCATGTGATCGGGGTCGAGTGGTACGAGCTTCTCGATCTCGGACATGAATTCGGGAGTGATTCGTTGAGGGTCTTTGTATCGAGGCCCTCCGTGAACTAGACGATGACCCACAGCAGCAAGTTGAGCGAAAAATCCGTGGCCGCCCATCCACGCGAGCATGACTTCCAGCGCCGCATTTGAACTCCCATCATCAATCGCAGAATCGAAAACGGTAGCGCCACTCGAATCCGCGATCTTCAAGCGCCCACCCAAGCCGCCGGCATGATCAACCGATATCGAAAGTAGAAGGTCGTCATATTTTCCAGATTGATAGAGGGCGGATTTAAGAGTCGAAGACCCTCGGTTCATCGTTAAGATTCGTCTTTGGATTGGAGCCTTCACAAAGCCATCCTGCCGCGATGCCAGTTTCGATGAGCTCTAAGTCAGACAAGGCGAGATGAAATCATATTTAAGGGCGTGAACGAAAGAATTGCAAGCTCCGGAGGGAATCATAGCGACGCCATGGACACTGGGGCGTCCACTCACGATGGGTCAGTGGCTCGATGGGGAAAATTAGATTTGTATAGAAACTCCATGGCCCTGGCTGAACCAGCGATTCCACGACATTTCCACGAGCATCCAAATCGCCGATAAACCTGGGCGCGACGCCGAAGTCCGTCAGCCGATAGAACCGCGGCTTCGACATTATTCATCCGGTCCCACTGCTACCCGGGAACCTTCAGCGGAGAACTGTTTCTGGTATACCGGCTTCGAGCAGCGTGACGAACTGCTCTGCAAACACTGGCCGGCTGAAATAGTAGCCTTGCGCCTCGTCACATTCATTTGCCCGGAGAAATTCCAACTGTCCGTGGGTCTCCACACCCTCAGCAACGACGCGCAGGTTCAGGCTTCGGCCCATACTGATGATTGCGGTCACGATCGTCGTCTCGCCCGGAGCGACGGTGATTTGCTGGACGAACGATTGGTCGATCTTGAGGGCATCCATCGGAAACTTTCTCAGATAGCTCAAGCTGGAGTAACCCGTGCCGAAATCGTCGACGGCAATCTGTACACCTCTCGCTCGCAGCGTCTTGAGGATGGATTCAATGACCTCAGCTTTTTTCATCAAAACGTTTTCGGTCAGCTCAAGCTCGAGAGATTCCGGGTCCAAACCAGTGCCGTTCAAGGCTGCGAATACGCCTTCAAGAAAGTTTTCGAATCCATTTGCCCAAAAACCAGACTTGCCGGCCTTGAGAAGAGCTGTTTGTGGGATTCGGACAGATAAGCTCAAAGGGTGGGATTTTCTTATTTGCAGATAGGGGCTCCATTCGTGTTCGAGAACATCTCCGCCCCAATGTGAACCATACGATTTATCACCTTCCGAAAGTGAACAGTTAAGCGTCGAAAAAACATGGTGAAGGCTTGCAATGGCCCCGGAGGTGCGAACAAGTTGTAACCCAATAGGTCCTAAGCGGCGGCGTCATAGAACGGACATCAACTTATTTACAAGTATTTCTCTAAAGGATCAGCGGGGGATGGTCGATAAGGATAGGCGTTTGACAGATTTGGGCGAATGATTGTTGCAGCAGGCAGTGGCAGTGTTCGAAGCGTTCGATGGGTTGCGCGCCGAGTGCCGCCCCCTTTTCCGTGGAGGGAACGCAATTGCCAAAGCGTTGCAGGGTCATCGCAGTCCTGGGCACGCGACCGGAGGCGATCAAGCTTGCCGTTGTGATCAACGATCTGCGCCGCCGGTCGGATGAATTCGAAACGGCCGTGGTGCACACGGGTCAGCATCGCACGATGCTCGGACACTTCAAAATCAAGCCAGACTTCGACCTGGACGTCATGCGTCCGAATCAGACTCTCGGTATGCTCACCTGCCGCGTAGTCGACACAGTGGAAAATGCGTGCCATCGCTTCAAGCCCAACATAGCTCTGGTTCAAGGCGATACTACTTCGGCCTTTGGCGCGGCTCTGGCCGCCTACTACTGCAAAGTTCCTGTGGCGCACGTCGAGGCTGGACTTCGCAGTCACGATATCTACAGTCCTTTCCCAGAAGAAGCGAACCGCCGGCTCGTTTCCGTTGTCACGGAGATTCACTTCGCCCCGACCGCGCTTTCGCGCGACGCCCTGCTGACTGAGGGCGTTCCAGCCGCAAAGATTGTGGTCACCGGAAATACCGTCGTGGACGCGCTGCAGGAACTCAGTCAACTGCCGCATCCCTGGAAAGACACTCCATTGGCCAGCATTCCCGCCGATGAAAGCCGGCTGGTGCTGGTGACTTCCCACCGTCGCGAATCGTGGGGCAGCGATCAGGAGAACATGTGCCTGGCGTTGAGGGATCTTGTGAACCGGCATCCCGATATTCGCGTGATCTATCCGGTTCACATGAATCCAAACGTCCGGAGCACGATTAATGCCCTTCTAAACGGCATTGACAGGATCCATCTCACCGAACCTCTCGACTACATCACTCTTGTCAGCTTGCTGCGGCGCTGTTTCATGGTGCTCACAGACTCGGGCGGAATTCAGGAAGAGGCCCCCACCTTTCACAAGCCGGTGCTCGTGCTCCGCGAAGTAACCGAACGACCGGAGGCTTTGCAATGTGGAATGGCCAAAATAGTCGGGATGTCGCGGAAGGGAATCTTCCGCGAGGCCGACCGGCTCCTTAGGGACACGGAAGAGTACAAGCGGATGTCGGAAGGGGAGAATCCGTTTGGCGATGGCGGAGCCTCGGAGCGAATTGTCGAGACCGTCATTAGATGGCATCAGGGAAAAATGCCGCTTCTCGATCCGGACAAGGAATTCAAGCCACCTGCCAGACGGCACACGCTGCGTCCGAAAACAGGAGCCTGGGAAGAAGAGCAGGCAGACGTACCCGAGAAAATTCAACTGGAGCCCGTCGTTCAATAAAATGCTCTACTGTCTTTTTGCGATCGTCATCCTCATCTCCGTATATACGATACGGCACTACTTTTTCACGCTGAATCGCCTATTTGGGTTCCAGCGCCATCCCTACATCGATGTCGACATGGCCGACTGGCCGCCGGTCACCGTTCTCGTGGCCGCGCACAATGAAGAAAAGGTCATCGCTTACATTTTGGCAGCACTGATGGAGGTGAACTATCCCAAAGAGAAGATGCTGGTGGTCCCAGTCAATGACCGCTCCACTGACCGCACACGCGAAATCATCGATCGTTTTTGCGAGGAACATCCGGGCCGCATCCGCCCCTTTCACCGCACCGGTGGCAAGGGAGGCAAGGCTGCCGCTTTGAAAGACGCCATGGAATTGGTCGAGACGGAAGTTATTCTCATCTTTGATGCCGACTATATTCCCGGCAACGCGCTTATCAGGCAGCTTGTCGCGCCGTTCTTCGATCCGGAGGTCGGCGGAGTAATGGGGCGCGTCGTCCCCTTGAATGTCGGGACGAATCTGCTGACGCGGTTGCTCGACTTCGAGCGCTCGGGCGGCTACCAGGTAGATCAGCAAGCGCGCATGAATCTTGGGCTTGTCCCGCAACATGGAGGAACGGTCGCGGGCGTGAGGCGCAGCGCTCTTCGCGAAATCGGCGGGTGGAATGACAATTCCCTCACCGAAGACACCGACCTGACGTACCGCCTGCTGCTGGCCGGCTGGAAGACGGTGTACCAGAATCGTTCCGAGTGTTACGAAGAAGTTCCCGAGACGTGGCAGGCCCGCATCAAGCAGTTGATGCGCTGGGCGAAAGGGCACAACCAGGCGCTGGCAGACTACGGCGTCAAGCTATTGTTCGGCAAACATCGCGCAACGCTACGGGAACGTATCGATGGGTTTTTGCTGCTGGGCGTTTACGCCATGGCGCTGCTGACGTTGATCGGCTGGATACTGGCGCTGGGTCTCTTCTACGAAGGAGCGGCCCCGCTTCATGGTGTCATCGCGCTCCTCGCGATCACGGCTTACGGTGCGTTGGGCAACTTTGCCGCATTCTTTGAAATTGCGGCAGCGAATCGGCTGGATTATACGCACGAGCGAATCTGCCTGCTTCCCTTTCTCGTTCTGGGATTTGCGGTGAGCGTTTTTTCCATCTCCCGCGCTTGTCTTTCGCAGTTGCTGGCACCCATCGCTGGGGTGGCGTTTCACTGGGACAAAACGGAGCGGTTTCGGAGCACTCCATGAATCCTGCGTTCGCAACCGTAATTCTGGTTTTAGTGGCGGGGGCACTTTTCACACTGCCTTTGGTGCCAACTCTAATTGAACTACGTCTCAAGCGAGACGGGCAACCCCTCAAAGTGGTTCAAGGATTTGCGGGCGAGATCCGGCATTTTTCTTACGGATTCCGCAAATACATCGGCAATGTATTGGAGCCATTGCAAAAGTGTGTTGCGTCAGGCAGTACGGCAAGAGGCACGATGCCGGACGGCGACCAATATTTGTTGCTCGGACGTGCCGACGAAGCTCATTTAGTATCTGCCGGACGAAATGCAACGACTTGCCAATCAGTTGTCGCCGCGGGCACCGATGTGGTGTTTCCCGATGGAATGACTTTCGTCAAGGAGATCTATGCCGCTGGGAAATTCACCGGCGGAGAGAAAACCGAGTTCCGCGCCGTTCTCGGAGAAAAGGACATTCAGTTGGGGCGGGCCAGCACAGTGATCCGGTGGGCGCACGCCGTGGGTGCGCTTCGAGCCGGGCATGATTGCGATCTATATGGGCGCATCTCCGCCGATCGCGAGATTCAGCTGGAAACCGGCTGCGCCTTCCAGCGGCTGAACGCACCCCGCATTGCACTCGGGCGGCCGAATACACAGGAGACCAATGATGCCGCGGAGACTGCGCCAATCTCCCCCCCAGTGGGCCGCCGGCTGATCGATGAGGATTTGGACATCCAGCCCGGCGAAATCGTCTCCGCAAACATTGTGACGAGGGGCAAGCTGCACGTCGGCGCAGGGGCGCGGCTGTTGGGAAGCGTCAAGAGTCATGAAGAGATGGATCTGGAGG
>Ga0302324_100031006_pt1 | contig 10095 bp, 9 predicted proteins | sample Palsa_T0_1_FD_201949 | JGI IMG/M metagenome (GOLD analysis project Ga0302324, IMG submission 201949) | Peat permafrost microbial communities from Stordalen Mire near Abisko, Sweden - Palsa_T0_1 | ecosystem: Environmental > Terrestrial > Soil > Palsa > Peat permafrost | place: Sweden: Abisko... | reverse complement strand
GCTTTCGCCCAGGATAAGGACGGGATAGTTGTGCTGGCTGACTTTTTCGATCAGGCGGTAGACACGCTGCATCTTGGCCGAGACGCCGATCAATCCTCCGAAACCGGGGCGGGTTCGCAGCTGCTCGCGCAGCACCCTGTTTTCCTGGTTGATTTCGAGTGCACGCACCGCCCGGTCTAGCTTGCCGCGCAATTCAGGGATATGGAAGGGCTTGGTAACGTAGTCGGCGGCGCCCATGCGCGTGGCTTCCACTGCGCTTTCAATCGTGCCGTACTGCGTGAGCACGATCACGGCGGTCTGCGGATACGTCGCTCGGATGCGCTTTAGCAGCTCGATTCCGCCGATCTCCGGGACGCGCAAATCGGTAAGCACAATGTCGATGGGATACTGATCGAGAATTTCCAGCGCCTGCTCGGTCGTGGAGGCAGTACGGGTGCGCAATCCCGACTCGGCCGCTACGTCGCGGCAAAGACTGCGCGTTGCGTCCTCGTCCTCGACGATGAGTACTGTCGCTGGGATGGGACGCTCGGCGACCGAGCCCATTTCTGTTCCATTAGTAGACATATATGTGCTCCTTGCGATTCCCTTTGCGGAATTCGATGCAAGACCGGCACCAGTCAGGAAAGCGGCGGGATTATGAAAGCAAAGCCGTTAAGACCGGAGAACGGAGTTTTGCGACTGCAGTCTAGTGCCATAACGGAACGAGGAACAAGATCGTAGAAATACGGACCCGTCTAAAGTGATGTATCTCAAGGGAGTACAACTTCGGGAACCGCAAAAATACCGAATTGGAATCAGACCTCGATCGCGGATAAGATACCGGCAACCGGGAACAAGGCTAAGCCACCTCCAGCCTCCCGAGTAACATCTAACCGGAGGTCTTACGATAACGCCCTTTATCCGGCAGAGGGCGTCTAGCAAACGCGCATCTACATAAACGGACTTACATACATAAAGGAGAACGAAATGGATCGCACTATTCGGGTTTCCGTTATGGCAGGTCTTCTGTCCCTGTTTGTTGTTTCGATTCTGGCTCCCTCGTTCTTGTGGGCACAGTCTCAAGCGAACGGCCAAGCGGCAGTGGCGCCGGATGAAGTCGACGCCGGCACAAGATTCCTGATTCGATTGGACGGTCCCATCAGCACCAAGGGGTCCAAGAAGGGCGATGCGTTCACGGCCCAGACGCTCGACCGCCTGTACAGCGCCGACGGAACGGCACTGACACCGGGCGCCAAAATTCGCGGGCACATTGACCGTGTCGACGGGGCCGGCAAGACTGGCCGGGCACGTCTCTGGCTCGCGTTCGATGATATTCAGACCCCGAACGGGTGGCTGCCCGTGGTCGCCATGGTTACTGCTGTGCCCGGGCTTCACTCAATCCGGGTGGATTACAACCGCGAAGGTGCGATCGAAGCGAATAGCACGCGCCGGCAGGAAGCCATAGAGGCCGCGGCGGCGGGGGCGCTGGTCGGCTCAGCGGCAGGCGTAGCGTCCAAAGATACCAAGGATGCAGCGATGGGAGCCGCCACTGCAGCCGCGGCGGCGTACATGGTTGCGTCAGGCCTCGGGCAGGAAATTACGCTCGAGAAAGACACGAAGATCGAAGTGATCCTCGAGCGGCCGCTATTTTTCGGTCGGACGTAACGCCTCTCGCGCTGACAAGCAGCAACGCGGTTCGCTTGGCATTGCCCTAGACTGCTGGTAGATTCAAATCTTCGATGCCCGGCGACAATTCCAACTACCAACGCATCCTCATCGTCGAAGATGAGGAAAATGCCCTCAAGGGCTATGAAGCGTTGTTGCGCAAATGGAACTGCGAAGTGCTGGGTGTGCCCAGCGGAGAAGAGGGACTGGCGGAATTCGCGGAGTTCCAGCCGCACGCGATTCTGGCGGACGTGGAGCTCCCGGGGATGAACGGCCTCGAATTTCTCCGCCAATTGGGCGACGAGGTAAAACGTGTTCCGGTGATTATCATTACCGGTCGCGGCAGCGACGAGCGCGTCGTGCAGGCCATTGAAAGCGGCGCCTTTTGGTATATCGAGAAGCCGTTGAAACCGCCGGTGCTTCGCGCGTTGTTGGATCGCGCGCTGGGACGCGTGCGCGATCAGCAGGCCGTGGCAGCCCTGACGCGGCAACTGCGGAACACAGGCAAGCTGGGAACGTTGATCGGTTCATCGAAGGCCATGCAGGAAGTGATGCGTCAGGTTGAGATGGCGGCGCCGTCGACGGCCTCGGTGCTGATAACGGGGGAAACCGGGTCGGGAAAAGAAATGGTGGCGCAGTCGATACACATGCTTTCCCCGCGCGCGAACAACCCATTCATCGCCATCAACTGCTCGGCAATCCCGGAGTCGCTGATGGAGAGCGAAATCTTCGGGCACGAGAAAGGAGCGTTCACCGGCGCTGCGGAGCGTCGTATCGGTTGCTTCGAACTGGCGAACGGCGGCACGCTGTTGCTCGACGAGATCGGGGAAATGCCGGCGCCTACGCAGGCAAAATTGCTGCGGGTCCTTGAGGAACGGAAGATTCGGCGGCTGGGCAGCAAGGTAGAAACCCCTATCGACGTTCGGGTACTCGCCGCGACCAACAAGAACCCGGAGCAAGCAGTGGCCGATGGACACCTGCGGCAGGATCTCTACTTCCGGCTGAACGTTTTTCACATTCACCTGCCGCCCCTGCGGGAACACAAGGACGATCTCCCACTGCTGGTCGATCATCTGCTTGTGGAGATATCCGAGAAGCACGGCAAACGAGTTTCTGGGGTGGGCGCGGACGTAATGGACATGCTGCGTTCTTATCCCTGGCCGGGCAATGTGCGGGAGCTGCGTAACGTGTTAGAACGCGCGACCATTGCGAGCGACCGGGACACTATCAGCCGGCAGCATCTTCCATCCGATTTTGGGCGCGGGCCGGTGGCGGCCACTGGGGCGCTTGAAGGGATACGCTTCCCGGTGGGCACTACCGTGGATGCCGCGGAGCGCGAGCTGATAATGCAGACGCTCGCGGCAACCAGCCAGAACAAAACCCGCGCGGCGGAACTGCTGGGAATCAGTCTGAAGACGCTGCACAACAAACTGAAGGAATACGAGGCCGGGCGGAGAGATGCGTCTCAGCCTGAAAACTAAGTTTACACTGGCCTCTTCGCTGCTGGTGCTGGCGGTGGTGGGGGTCGTCTCCGGCCTCTACCTGGGACGGCTGACCCGGCAAACTTTGCGCCAGGCGAGCGACAACGCCAGCTTCGTGGCCCAGCAGATATACGACGCGTGCGGCAACGCGTTGAAAGACGCCGCTGAACGCGGGGACGCTCCGGCGACGCCGGATCCGGCTGATCTCCGCGCCTACGTCCGGAGATCTTTCGACAACAGCAGCACGCTGAATTCGCTGATCGAGTCGGACGTGAGTATTTCTCCGACGCTTTACGAAATTACAATCGCCGACAGCGACGGCGTGGTACTGCTTTCAAGCGACGCATCTCTTCGTGACCGGAAACTGGCCGCGCATCCTCCGGTAAGTTCGCTGGTGCGCGCGGGTTTTTTCGAACAGCTGCGTGAACTGTACGGCCCGCCGCAAATCTATGAGTTCTCTCTTCCTTTCCAATTGGGAGCCGTACCCTTCGGTGACATACGCGTGGGTCTTTCTTCGGCGCTGATCCGCGGACAGATTTCGCCGGGGCTGATTTCGGCGGGATACTGGGCTCTGGGCGCCGTTCTACTCTCGACGTTCCTCGCGTTTCTTGTAAGCAGCGCGGCACTGGCTCCGATTGGGAGGATTTCGGCGCAACTGGACCGTATCTCCGCCGGGCAATTCGATCCTGAGCTGACCGTGGCGCGAGGGGATGAGCTCGGCGCGGTGAGTACGAAGATTACTGGGATTGGAAAACAGCTGCACGATGTGCGAGAAATTTTCAGCACCCTGCGCGCCAATCTGGACCAGGTTATGAGCGGTTTGGAGGATGGGCTGCTGCTATTCAACGCCCAAGGCCGCGCGGTTCTTGTGAGCCCGGCGGTCGAAAAGTTTCTGGGCGCACGGGCAGACGATGTGCGTGGTCGGCGCGTGACGGAAATTTTCCCGGCGCGTCACCCGTGGCGCGCGTTTCTGCCGATCGAAGGCGAGGAAATCGGAGGCATGGAAGGCAAGGAAGTGATGCTCGGCACGGGCGCGGCGTCGCGGCGTATGGGTATCAGCGTTCAGGTGATCCGTGAGCATGGCGCGCGTATGGGCACGCTGGTCACTTTGCGCGATGTAGAGTCGGTCGAGCGCATCGGCAACCATCTGGAGGTTTCCGAACGTCTCGCGGCGTTGGGGCGCGTGACTGCCGGTGTGGCGCACGAAGTGAAGAATCCTTTGAACTCCATGCGCCTTTGGCTGGAAGTGCTGAAAGCCAACATGCCCGTGGAATTGGAGCCGCAGCAGGCAGTAAAGATGCTGGACAGTGAGATCGACCGCCTGGATCGCGCCGTGAAGACCTTCCTGAACTTTACGCGACCGCTGGAACTGGCGCTGGAAGAGACGGATCTGAGGGCGCTGCTGGGCGAGACGCTCGATGCGGTGCGTCCGGCGATCGCTCAGGCGGGTCTGACCTTAAAGGCTGAACTGACGACGAGCTTGCCGCCGGTGGTGGTCGACCGGCAACTGATACACCAAATCGTCTTGAACCTACTGCTGAACGCCTCCGAGTTTACGCCGGCGGGCGGGAAAATTTGTCTGACACTCCGGCGGAAAGGGGATTGCGCGGAGATTTCCGTGGAAGATACAGGTCGCGGAATTCCGGTAGAGGATCAGAAAAAGATTTTTCAGCTTTTCTTCACCACGCGGCCCGGAGGGAGCGGCATCGGATTGGCTAACGCGTTTCGATTTGTGCAATTGCACAACGGGCGGATAGAATTCGAGTCGAAGGAAGGCCGCGGAACGATCTTTCGTGTAGATCTGCCGCTGGCTCGAATGGTTGAAGCGCCGGCCGGCAAGATCCGCGACTTCAGTCAGCCTTTTGCAGCCGAAAAGCTTTGATGCTCACCTCTCCCAGTCCAATTCGGATCTGCTTAGTGCTGCTGGCCAGCGCAATCCCGCTCGCCGTTACCGGTTGCGCGGAAAAGACTGCCCATGCGGCCTCCCCTGTAACTACGGCTCCTGGCAATGCGGGCACCGTGCATCCCATGAGCGTGGCGCCTGATACCACGGCGGCGCCGCCCCAGGAGGCGGCTGTACCGCCCCCCGCCCCCCCTCCTGTGGCGTCTGCCAACTCTGCGCCTCCGGTGACGATTCCCACAGCCAAGCCACCCGCGCCGCGGCGTCCAGCCGAGCAGCCTGGGGCGGCAAGTGAACCTGAAGCGGTAGCGCACCCTGCGGCTCCTCAGATTTCTCCCCAGCTCTCGGCTGGGGATCAAGCCAGCTACCAGCGCAGGACTACGGATGACATTTCGACTGCGGAGGCCAATCTCCAACGTGCCGGCGGCAGACAGCTCAACGCCGCGCAGCAGGATTTGGTGGAAAAGATCCGCAGTTTTCTGGGCCAGTCCCGCGATGCGGGAAAAGGTGGCGATTGGGTGAGAGCCCAGAACCTCTCTCAAAAAGCCCGCTTGTTGTCCGCCGAACTAATCGCTTCTCTATAGCACTGCCGGAAACCAGAGTGGCACCCTGGCTATTGGCATAGTGCGCGCATTGTGGTAAGTATTTCTCATGTGAACGCTCCGTGACATCGAGGAGGTGCCGATGACCAGTCAGGAAATACGAACATCCCTGTTGGCGGTCGATCCCGAATTCAAACGCCTCGCCGAACAGCATTCGCAGTGCGAATCGCGGTTGGAAGAAATCCTCAACTCCTCCTACCTCAGCGGAGAGGACCTGATCCAAGAAGTAACATTAAAAAAGCTGAAGCTACATCTGAAAGACCAGATGGAGTCGATCATCGCGCACCATCAGCGGCCATATTCGCACTAGCAATAGCGCCAAGGGCGCCAAAGGGCCGGTCGTTTCTCTCTCACCTGTCGTACAATACCTCCGCATTCGCGTGTCATCACAGAGCGGGTGTGCCGCACATGCGGCGAAGGGCCGGCGGCGATCCGTCCGACCGGCGCACTTTCCCAGTCGCGAGAAAGCCTTTCTGCCGGAATGGTAAGAGAAGCCTACCGATTTGCGATTCCTCCCCTCATTGCGGGCGTCTTTTGCCTGTTCTTCCGATGGAACTGGGCCGCAGGGGTGCTGTTTTTCTTGGGTCTCTTCATCTTTTATTTTTTCCGGGATCCGAATCGCGTCATTCCCACCGAAGCAGGCGCGGTGGTTTCTCCCGCGGATGGGCACGTGGTTGCAATCGTAGAAGAGGCGCTCGATGGCGTACCGGGGCGCCGCATCAGCATCTTCCTTTCGATCTGGGACGTGCATGTACAGCGCGCGCCGGTTGCCGGGCGTGTGGGAAGTGTGGTCCATAAGCCGGGGAAGTTTTACGCGGCCCTGCGCTCTGCCGCCTCGGAGAAAAACGAGCAAAACGTAATCTCGATTGTTACCGCCGAAGGCACGTTGGTCTTCAAACAAATCGCCGGAGCGATTGCGCGGCGCGTGCTATTCTGGAAAAGTGAGGGCGATACCGTTGTCCGCGGGGAACGGGTGGGCATGATTCGCTTCGGCTCGCGCGTGGACATCTGGCTTCCCCTCGCGGTTGAGATTGGCATCCGTCGGGGACAAAAGGTAAAGGGCGGCGAAAGCGTTTTGGCGAAATGGAATTCAACCACATAGATCCGATCGGCCAAGCAGAACCTCCTCTCCGTCGCTTCCGCAATCAGCGGCTGCGCCGGGGCGTTTACATCCTTCCCAGTGTTTTCACTGTGGCGAATCTTCTCTGCGGATATTATGCGATTCTTGCCACGCTCGAGGGTTCGGTCTCCGACTTGGATAATGCCGCTCGGGCGATCGGTATTGCCATTGTTTTTGATTCGCTCGATGGCCGCGTGGCGCGCGCGATGGGCACGAACAGCGAGTTCGGAAAGCAGTTCGATTCCCTGGCCGATGTGGTGAGCTTCGGCATGGCGCCGTCGTTTTTGGCATACGCGTGGGGCATCCACACTTTTGCCGCCGCCAGTGCGCCCGAAGGGTTGCCCCTCATCCAATTGGGGTGGCTGGTGGGCTTCATCTATCTGGGTTGCTGTGCCTGGCGGCTCGCGCGGTTCAACATTCAAGGCATGGCGCAGGGCGGCAGCCGCTTTTTTGCGGGAATGCCGTGTCCGGCGGCGGCAGGCATGATCGCCGCAACGGTGCACTTTTTCCGGACGCCGGTTTCCGACGCACGGCTCTCGGTGCTATGGCTCGTGCTGCTGATCGTCCTAGGCGCTCTGATGTCGAGCACGGTCCGGTACTACAGCTTCAAAGACATTCAGTGGACGCGGCGATGGCCGTCGCTCTCCGTAGTGCTGCTAGCGCTGTCGGTTGGCGCGATGTGGTTTTTTTCACGGCCTACTCTAATGATCATCGCGAGTGCCTATCTGGCCCACGGAATCGTGCTTCAAGTGGTTCGCTTCGCCCGCCGCCGCGTAGCCTCGCGTCACGCCTGAACCATGCCTTCAGCAGCCGGCCATCTTTCTCGCACTGCCATCGTAGGCGCCTCTTCCCTGTTGGGTAAGGAATTAAAGCTGGTTCTGGAAGATCGAAATTTCCCATCTGCGGATATCGTCTTGCTCGATACCACCGCCATGGCCGGCACTTTGACCGAGTCAGCAGGCGAACCCACGTTTATTCGCCCACTCGACGAAGACAGCTTCGAGGGCGCGCATTTCGCATTCTTTGCCGGCAGCGCGGCCGACGCGGAGCGCAATTGGCAAGCGGCGCAGAACTCGGGCGCAACGGTGATCGATCTCACCGGTGCGCTGATGTCCAACCATTCCGCCGCGGCATGGATTCCCGCATTGGCCTCGGTGCTGCCTCCGCTACGCGGGTCGGGCGGCAACGGGTCGCCCCAGCGCATCGTCTATTCTTCACCTTCCCCGGCGGCGATCATAGCCTGCACCGTAGCGGCCGCTCTTCGCGAACCGGCGCCCGAAAGAATCGCGATGACATTTTTCCCGCCGGTTTCCGAGCGCGATCTTGCCGGCGTCGAAGAACTGGAGAATCAGACGTCAAGCCTGTTGTCCTTTCGGCAAATCGCCAAACCCGTTTTCGGCACGCAAGTCGCCTTCAATTTGCTTACGGGCTACGGCGAGGGCAGCCGGCCGGCGCTCGAAACGATGCGCAGCACCATCGGCGCCGAAGTGGCCCGCTATCTGGCTGGGCGTCTGCGCGCCCCGGCAATTCAATTGGTGCAGGCGCCGGTGTTTTACGGGTATGCTTTTTCCGCGTATGCCGAATTTGTTGCGGCTCAGCCGGCGGAAGCTCTCGCCGGAGCGTTTGCGAAATCGGGTGTGAAAGTCGCGGCGTCCGAAGATGCTGCGCCGACGAATGTAAGCGTGGCGGGCGAAAGCGAGATTCACCTGGCGCCTATCGGCCCTGATCCGAACGTAGCCGGAGGCGTCTGGCTTTGGGGAGCGGCCGACAATCTACGTTTGTCAGCCACGAACGCCGTGCGCATCGCGGAGGAGTTGATTGCCATCGCCTGAGCATCACCGAACCGGCCACACTCTTCTCGCCGCTCGCCTGCTCGTTGGCGCGCTGGCGATTTGTGTTGCGGGATGCGGCTACCACGTCGCCGGCCACAGCGACAACCTTCCTTCAGGATGGCAGGCTGTCGATGTTCCAGCTTTCAAGAACGATACGACGCGCTACCGCATCGAGCAGAAGTTCACGGCGGCGGTAATCCACGAACTCCTTTCACGGACGAAATACCACATCGTGCAGGATCCGCAATCGGCGGATGGCGTGCTCAATGGGGAGATTCTCTCGATCGACGCAAACCCCGCATTATTCAATGCCACGACCGGCGAGGTCACCGCGATGCTCGTGAGCGTCCACGTGAAAGTTTCTCTGGTGGACAACAAGAGCGGGAAGGTCGTTTATCACAACGACGACATGGTGTTCCGCCAGGAGTACCAGATTGAGACGGACGTCAACGTCTTCTTCGAGGAACAGGATCCGGCGCTTGAGCGGATGTCCCGCGACTTAGCCTCTCATATTGTTTCCAACGTCCTGGAAGGCTTCTGATGCCCGCAGTTTCCCCCGCTAAGCTTGCCGAGCGACTGAGCCAGGGGAAACCGGTAGCGGCCGTCGTTCTGCTGGGTACGGACAGCTACCTGCGTGAGATGTGCCGCGGCAAGATCATCGAGGTGTGCGTTCCGGAGGCAGCGCGTGATTGGGCGGTGGCACGCCTTTCGCCGCGGGAAAGCTCGTGGGATGAAATCCTGCAACGCGCCGAAACCATGCCGATGCTTGCGCCCCGTCAGGTAATTATTGTCGAGGACGCGGAATCGATCGAGAAACTCGGGGATAAGTCGCGCGATGAAGTCCTGGACGCCCTGGACAAGTATTTCGATTCTCCCGCGCCCTTTACTCTGCTGGTCTTCGAGGCGGGAGAGCTCGACGGGCGCCAGAAATTTTCCAAGCTGTTGCAGGAGAAGGCGTTGGTGGTCCAGCTCACCATCGGGAATGAATCTGCCGCGGAGCTGGCCGTGCATATCGCCAAGGAACGCGGTGCGGAGCTCGATCACCCCGCCGCGATCATGCTGGCGGAAATCCTGAACGGTGAACCGGCGCGCATCCGAATTGAACTGGAAAAGCTGGCCACCTACGTTCAAGGGCGCGGACGCATTACCGCAGCGGACGTCGAGGCCTTGGTTGTAGCGGCGCGAAAAAATACAGTGTGGCAGTTGGCCGAAATGCTGGCGAGTCGTAAACGTGTCGCGGCGCTGGCGTTTCTCGATAATTTGCTGCGAGAGGGCGAGCAGCCGGCGGGAATCGTTGGAGCTCTGGCGTGGAGCTACCGCAAACTCATCGAGGCGCGCGATCTGCCCGCGCACACCAGTGGCTTCGAGGCCGCCCGCCAATTAAGCATGCGTCCAGACGCCGCGGAAGCGGCGGTTCGCCAGGCGCACCGTGTTTCCAGAAAGGACTTGCTGGCGGGGTTGACGGCTTTGGCAGAGGCGGACAGCGATCTGAAATCAGCAAATCCCGACCCACGCG
>Ga0302324_100031005_pt1 | contig 10095 bp, 7 predicted proteins | sample Palsa_T0_1_FD_201949 | JGI IMG/M metagenome (GOLD analysis project Ga0302324, IMG submission 201949) | Peat permafrost microbial communities from Stordalen Mire near Abisko, Sweden - Palsa_T0_1 | ecosystem: Environmental > Terrestrial > Soil > Palsa > Peat permafrost | place: Sweden: Abisko... | reverse complement strand
GATCGCCGCATAGCCACAATATACCCGATCGCAGTCTGGAAGGAAAACGAAAAGTTCTTTGAAAACTATACCGACGATCCCGCTACCGCGGAGAATGTAGCCTTCACCGCCGCCGATCTCGGCGCCGAAGCCGAGATGGACACCCAAGGCCGCATTCAGTTCTCCACCCAACTGCGCCGCGATCTGAATATCGAAAATCAGACGGTCCGCCTGCAGGCCTACAAGGGCAGTATTCAGGTGTTGAGCGAAGCTATCTACCAGGCCCGCCGGGCGCAGTCCTCCAAGTCCCCCGAGGCCGACGTCAAACTTCTGCAGCGGGCGGGGCTCAAGTGATGACTTATGCACTTCGCTGTCATGGCCGCCGAAGCGATCGAACTCCTGGCGATCCGGCCCGAGGGTCTGTACCTGGATGCCACCGCCGGGCTGGGAGGCCATACCGCGGAGATCGCGCGGCGCTTGACCACCGGCAAAGTGATTGCCAACGATCGCGACCGGCAATCGCTCGAAATGGCCCGGACCAATACGGCCGCATGGGCCGACCGGATTTGTTATCACCAGGGCGCTTTTTCGCAAATCTACGAAGCGTTGGCGGCCTGTGGAGCGCAGCAGGTGAACGGCCTGCTGGCCGACCTGGGAGTGAGCCGGTATCAGCTTACCGATCCGGCGCGAGGGTTTTCATTTCTGGCCGAGGGGCCGCTCGATATGCGCATGGACCAATCCATGGGCATTGCTGCGGCGGACCTGGTCAATCAGTACGCCGAGAAGGCGATCGCCGACCTGATCTATCAGCTAGGCGAAGAAAGGAGGGCGCGGAAGATAGCCAGAGCCATCGTTCGGGCGCGGCCCATACGGAGCACACTACACCTGGCCGGGGTAGTGGAGCGGGCCGTGCCCCGAACGAATCGTCTGCATCCTGCGACCCAGACCTTCATGGCCTTGCGCAGGTTTGTGAACGACGAGCAAGGCGAGCTCGAGCGGCTGCTCGCCATCGGGCCGGAATTGCTATCGAGCGCTGGCCGCATGGTGGTGGTTTCCTTCATGTCGTTGGAGGACCGCCAAGTCAAGGAACGATTCCGCGGCCTGGCCCTGGAGGGCCGCGCTGTGATCCTGACCAGGCGCCCGCTGGTGCCTGCCGAACAGGAAATAGCTTTGAATCCGGCGTCGCGCAGCGCCAAGTTGCGCGCCCTGCAGATGCACTGACATGAGCTGACACGAAATGAGATGAGGTAACGAGAAACATGGCAACACTGGCAACTTTATTTCGGAGACCCCTGGCCCCGGCCACGGCCGCAAGCAACGCCAATATCCGCCCCGTCCCGGTGGAAGACCTCTTCCGCTTGCGGGCGCTGCCGAACGAGGACATTTACCTGTTCTGCAAAACCTTCGACAACTCCCGCGTCGTGCGTCAGCCCAATCCGCGGTCCCGCGGCGAGTGCTGGAGCTTCATCGGCATCGCCTGCGTGCTGGCCGCGCTGCTCACCGGCTTGCTCGCCCCCGGCGTGGCCAACATCTTCACCGGTTACCATTTGCAAACCCTCAAGCAGGAAGAGCAGCGCCTCCTCAACGAGCGTCGCCTGCTGGATGTGGACGAAGCCCAGTTGACCAGCCGTGAGCGTCTCCAGGCCCTCGCCGCCAGCCGCGATATGCAAACGCCCGCGCCCGGTCAGGTCATGCATCTCGACCCCAAGGGCGACGGCAAACTGGCGCTCAACAGGCACTGATCTCCAATTCACCTTAGAGAAAGGGTTGGCCGTCATGAGTCCCGGCATGAGAACCAAAGCCGACAAGCGTCTCACCTGGTTTGCCATGGCCGTCCTGCTCTGGGGCGCGCTCATTTTCGTTCGGTTGATCAGCCTGCAAGTCGTCCACCACGCCAGCTACGTCCGCATGGCCCGGAAGCAGCAGGAACGCCTCCAGGCCATCCCCGCGCCGCGCGGCTCCATCTTCGATCGCACCGGACAGGTGCTGGCGATGAGCGTTCCCATGGATTCCGTCTACATCGATCCCTTGCAGGCGCCGGATCTCCAGGTTGCCGCCGATATCCTGTCGGGCATCCTCGATCTCGACCGCGCCGCGCTCTATGAGCGCATGCAGTGGTACGCGCATCACAGTAAGGGCTACATGTGGGTCGCCCACAGGATCGACCGCCTCCAGGCCGAGCGGCTGCGCAGCCTGCACCTCGACTGGATCCAATTCGCCACCGAATACCGAAGAGACTATCCGAAGCTTAACCTGGCCGCTCACGTGGTCGGCGCCATCAACGGCGAAGACAAGGGCCAGTGGGGCGTCGAAAAAAGCCTCGAGTCCCAGTTGCGCGGCGCGCCCGGCGCCGTGCGCGTCCTCACCGACGCTAAGGGCCGCGGCATCGATTCTCAAGTCGAAACCGAGCCGCGTCCGGGAACCCCGGTCACCCTCTCCATCGACGAGCGCATACAGTTCCCCGCCGAGCGTGCCATCGCGCGCGCCGTCCAGGACGCCCATGCCGAAAGCGGCAGCGTGGTAGTCATGGATCCTCACTCGGGCGATATCCTGGCCATGGCCAGCTATCCGGGCTTCGATCCCAGCCAGCAGCCGGCGCCCGGCGAGAAACCTTCCGTGCGCTTCAATCATGCGGTCTCGGTGCCCTTCGAGCCGGGTTCGGTCTTCAAGGTCATCACCCTTTCCTCCGCCCTCGAGACCACTAACCTGCGCCCGGAAAGCCTGATCAACTGCGGCAACGGCGCCATCACCCTGTTCGGCCGCACTATTCACGAGGCCCATCACGGCTACGGCACCATCCCCATGGCCATGGTGCTCGCCAAATCCAGCAACATCGGCGCTATCCAGATCGGCATGCGCGTCGGCCAGAATAATCTTTATAACTATGTCCGCCGCTTCGGCTTCGGAGAGCGGTCCGGTATTCCGCTGCCCGCCGAGTCACCCGGCATGGTGCGCAAGCTCACCCGCTGGGGGAAGACTTCCCTGAGCTCGGTGTCCATGGGCCACGAAATCGGCGTCACCACTCTGCAGCTCGCCCAGGCCTGCTCGGTAGTAGCCAACGGCGGTCTGCTGGTGCGGCCGCGATTGATCCTGCGAACCGGAGATCAGGCCGCGCCGACCGTTTCTCCGCGCCGCGTGCTCCAGCCCGAGACCGCCATCACCATGCGCCAGATGATGGAAGGCGTTATCTTGTTCGGCACGGGCCGTCGGTATGCCAACCTGCAAGGTTATTCTGCCGCCGGCAAGACCGGATCCGCCCAGATTTACGACTTCGCCACGCGCCACTATACGCATAGTTACAACGCTTCTTTCATGGGTTTTGCGCCCGTGACGAATCCGGCTATCGTGGTAGTGGTGACCGTGAACGGAACGCACGGCGGCTCCGCCGGCTATGGTGGTCCTGTGGCCGGTCCGATCTTTCGCGCCGTCGCCACCGAAACACTGCGGGTCCTGGACGTGCCGAAGGATTTGCCGGACACCCCGCCAGAGCCCACGCCTGCAATCGAGGTTGCGGATCTGAACGACGTCGCCATTCCGGATCTCGATCCCTCCGTGCCGAACGTGCTCGAAGAGGTTGCGCGCCAGCCCCAGGCGCCCTCGCCAGCTGAGCCGGCAAGGGAAGCGGCTGCAGAAGCGGCTGTGGCAGCGGCTGTGGCAGCGGCTGTGGAAGACGGTCCCAAAGTGCCCAACTTCGAGGGCTTGTCCAAGCGCGCCGTAGTCGCCGAAGCGCAAGCGCAAGGTCTGGCCGTCCTGCTGACTGGCGCCGGCATTGCCCGCACCCAGGCGCCGCCCCCTGGCGGCATCCTGCACCCAGGAGAAAGGATTCGAGTCGGATTTGTCAAATGACCTTGGGTGAGATACTCGCGGGGGTTCGGCTGAAGATGCCCCTTGCGCCGCAGCTTTCCCAAATCCGCCTGGAGGGTCTCGACTACGACTCGCGCCGCGTGAAACCTGGATTCCTGTTCTTCGCCTTCCCCGGGGCTCGCGCCGACGGCCGTCAGTTCGCTCGCGATGCCGTCGATCATGGCGCCGTCGCGGTGGCCAGCGAGTCTCCGGTCATCGACGGTATTCCCGTGCCTTGGATCGAAGTCGAGCACGGCCGCCAGGCCCTTGCGCTGGCATCCCACAATTTTTATGGCCGGCTCGATGAGCGCATCGCGCTCACCGGCATCACCGGCACCAACGGCAAGACCACCACGTCCTTCCTGGTAGATTCCATCCTGCGCGCCGCCGGCAAAACCACCGCGCTCATAGGCACCATCGAATATCACCTGGCCGGGCAGGTTCTTCCCGCCGTCAACACTACTCCGGAATCGCTCGACCTCGACCGCCTGTGCGCCGCGCTCATGGAGCAGGGTGGCACCCACGCCACCTTGGAAGTCTCCTCCCACGCGCTGGCGCTCGGCCGCGTCTACGGTCTCCGCTTCCACACGGCCATTTTTACTAATCTGACTCGCGACCACCTGGACTTCCATCGCACCATGGAAGACTACTTCGCCGCCAAGCAACTGCTCTTCTCCGGCGCCGGGGCGCCTCCTCCAGCATGGGCCGTGCTGAATCGCGATGACGAATGGTGCCGCCGCCTGGAACTCTCGCCCGATACTCGGGCTCTGTGGTACGGCCTCGGCCACGGCGCCACCGTGCGCGCGCGCCACATCTCCTCCAACCTGCAGGGCCTCCGCTTCGAAGTGCAGACCCGCAACATCCGCTTCACCGTCGAATCGGCGCTGCTGGGCAAGATCAACGTCTATAACATCCTGGCGGCCTGCTCGGCCGGTCTGACTTACGAGTTCGCGCCCGAGATCATCGCCCAAGGCATCGCGCAATGCCGCGCCGTCCCCGGCCGCTTCGAGCGCATCGACGAAGGCCAGCCCTTCGGCGTCGTGGTGGACTACGCGCATACTGACGACGCCTTAAAGAACACCATCGCGGTGGCTCGCGGCCTGGCGCCCAAGCGTATCATTACGTTGTTCGGCTGCGGCGGCGACCGCGACCGCTCCAAGCGTCCGCTGATGGGCCAGGTTGCCGCCGAAAACAGCGACTTCGTGGTCCTCACCAGTGACAACCCCCGCTCGGAAGACCCGCTCGCCATCATGAACGACGCGCTCGTCGGCATACGCCGCACCGATGTCCCCCACGTCATCGAGCCCGATCGCGCCACGGCAATAGCTCGCGCCATCAAGGAAGCGCGCGCGGGCGATATTGTAATTCTTGCCGGAAAGGGACACGAGACGTACCAGGTCTTGAAAGACAAGACCATTGCTTTCGACGATCGCGAGATGGCCCGCGGAGTGCTTCGGGGTTTCGGTTACCACTTGGAGCAAAAATGATCCTGCCCCTCGCCGCCATCGCGAGCGTGCTGGGTGCGCCCGCAGCGGGAGTTACCAGCGCCAACGCCACCGTGACCGGTTGGTCCGTGGACACCCGCACGCTCCAACCCGGCGATCTGTTCTTTGCCCTGAGTGGACCGCATCGCGACGGGCACGCCTATGTTCCCATCGCGATCGAAAAAGGTGCGGTGGGAGTGGTGGTTGCGCACCCGGTCCCGGATGCCCCGACTAGCAATACCTTTGTGGTGTCGGATTCATTGGCCGCCCTGCAGAACCTGGCCGCCTGGGCCCGCCGGCATTGGGGCGGTCGCATCGTCGGCGTCACCGGCAGCGCCGGCAAAACCACCACCAAGGACGCCATCGCCCACCTGCTCTCGGCGGAATTGCCGGTGGGCAAGACCATCGGCAACTTCAATAACCACTTAGGCGTGCCGCTCTCGATCCTCCGCCTGCCGGACGACGCGCGCGTGGGCGTCCTCGAAATGGGCATGAACCACGCTGGTGAAATCCGTGCGCTCGCGGCCATCGCCGTGCCTGATATCGGTGTGGTGACCAACGTCGGCTACGCGCACGTCGAGGCTTTCGATTCCATCGAAGGCGTGGCGCTCGCCAAACGCGAGCTCGTCGAGGCGCTCGATCCCCACTACGGTATCGCCGTGCTCAACGCCGACGATCCACGCGTGCTGCGCTTCCGCGAAATCCATCGCGGTCCCGTCATCTCGTTCGGACTTTCCGAGGGCGCCGATGTCCGCGCTGAAGAAATCTCCTACCAACCCGATGGCACGCGCTTCCGCGTCGATGGTGTCGATTTCCACACGAAGTTGGCGGGCAGACACGCCGTGCTCAACCTGCTGGCCGCTCTCGCCGTGGCCCGCGTCTTCGAGATCCCGCCCGAGCGCCTGCGCGACGCGGTGCGCTCGTTCAACATCGGAGCGATGCGCGGCGAGCGCCTCGAGCACCGGGGCATCGTCGTCTGGAACGACTGCTACAATTCCAATCCCGAGGCGGTGCGGGCCATGCTCGAGGTCCTGCGGGCAACGCCTGCCCGCCGCCATATCGCCGTTCTGGGTGAAATGCTGGAGCTCGGCGCAGCGGCTGAGTCTCTGCATCGCCAAACCGGACGCTGCGCCGCCGCCGCTGGCCTCGATATGCTGATCGGCGTGCGCGGCGCAGCGCGCTGGATCGTCGAGGAAGCCGTGCGCGCGGGCATGCCGCCGACGGCCGCGCACTTCTTCGAAGACCCCTCCGAAGCCGGCGAATTTCTCCGCCAGCTGGCCAGCCCCGGCGATGCCATCCTGTTCAAGGGCTCCCGCGGCGTCGAAATCGAGCGGGCCATGGAGAAGCTACTGGCCTGATCATGCTCTACTTCCTGCTCTACGAAAAACTCTCGACGCTCATCACACCCTTCCGCGTGTTTCGCTACGTCACGTCACGCACCGCCTTCGCCAGCCTCACCGCGCTGTTCCTCTGCGTGGCCCTCGGGCCCTGGCTCATTCACAAGCTCCGCCAGTTCCAGATCGGCCAGTACATCCGCGAGGAAGGCCCCCAGTCCCACCAGAAAAAAGCCGGCACCCCCACCATGGGCGGCGTCCTCATCATTATTTCCATCGTGATCCCCACGCTCCTCTGGGCCGACCTCCGCAACTCCTACATCTGGATTGCCATCTTCACCCTGTTGGCCTACGGCGCCATAGGTTTCCTGGACGATTACGCCAAAGTCACCAAGCGCCAGAACCTCGGCATCAGCGGCCGGCGCAAAATGGCGTACCAGATCGGCGTGGCTTTTTTGGTCGCCGTGGTGCTGATTTTCATGCGGTCGTATGGCGGCTATTCGACCATTATGAACGTTCCGTTCCTGAAGCAGTACAAGCCCACTCTTCTGATCGGGTCGTTGCTCGCCAATCCCTGGACCTACGCGCTGGGCGTGCTGCCCTTCTTCATCTTCGTCGCCGTGGTGGTAGTCGGCTCGTCGAACGCCGTCAATCTCACCGACGGTCTGGACGGCCTGGCCATCGGCTTGATGGTGATCTCCTCGGGCGCCCTCACGGTGCTGACCTATGCCGGAGGCCACGCCACGCTCGCCGAATACCTGCAAATCGCCCGTAACGCGCGCACCTCCGAGCTGACCATCTTCTGCGGCTCGATGACTGGCGCCAGCCTGGGCTTTCTCTGGTACAACGCCCACCCCGCCGAGATCTTCATGGGCGATGTCGGCTCGCTGGGTCTCGGCGCGGCGCTGGCCATTGTAGCCATCCTGATCAAGCAGGAGATCCTGCTGCTGTTCATCGGCGGCGTCTTCGTCCTGGAGACGCTCTCCGTGATGCTGCAGGTGGGAAGCTTTAAGCTGCGCGGCAAGCGCATCTTCAAAATGGCCCCGGTGCACCATCATTTCGAAGCGCTGGGCTGGACCGAAAGCAAAATCATAGCGCGCTTCTGGATAGCCGGCCTGGTGCTGGCGCTGTTCGCGCTGACAACATTGAAACTTAGATGAAAAGAGGGTGCGTTCTATCCGTGTTCATCGGCGTTCATCCGCGGCCCATAATCCAGCTGGGATGCTTCGTACAAGCGAAGAAATATTGGCCGCGGATGAACGCCGACGAACACGGATGGGACACGAAATGACCATGCCGCGACCATCCTCTGCCCTTGTAGTCGGAATGGAAAAATCCGGCCTCGCTGCCATTCCCGTGCTCCTGCAGCAGGGCTCTAAGGTCCGCGCAACAGACATCCGGCCGCTTTCGCAGCTCCCCGACGCCGCGGCGGCCCTCGATGGCTTGGGAGTTCCATTCGAACAACAATCCGACTCCGTGTTTGAAAATGTCGACTTGATCGTCATCTCTCCCGGCGTCCCCGCCGACCTTCCTCCGCTCATTGCCGCCCGCCAACGCGGCGTGCGAGTCATCGGCGACATCGACCTGGCCGCTCCATTCCTAAAAGGCCGCACCATCGCCATCACCGGAACCAACGGCAAGACCACCACTACCGCACTCACCGGACACATCCTCGGCGAGTCCGGCATCCCCGTCCAGGTCGGCGGAAACATCGGCACGCCCGTCGCCGCCATGATTGAAACCTCGCGCCCGGACCAGTGGAACGTCCTCGAGCTCTCCAGCTTCCAACTCGAAATCATGGCCGAATTGCATGCGGATATCGCCGTGGCGCTCAACGTCACCCAGAACCACCTCGACCGCCATCACACCTTCGCCAGTTATGCCGCCGCCAAGGCGCGCCTTTTTCAAACGCAGCGGTCAGGCTCCTTCGCCGTCCTCAACGCCGACGACGCCACCTGCGTGGGCTACGCTTCGCTCACCGCTGCGTCTCCGCTCTGGTTCAGCAGCACCCGTGCCGTAACCCCTGGCGTGTTCCTCGCCGAGGACCGGATCTGGTTCGACGAGGAATTGCTGATGGACGCCCGCGAAGTTCCTATACGCGGCCGCCACAACATCGAAGACACCATGGCCGCCGCCGCCGCCGCCCGCCTCGCCGGAGCATCCCTCAAATCCATCGCCGCCGCCGTCCGCACCTTCAAAGCCGTGGAGCATCGCCTCGAATTTGTGCGCAGCCTCGACGGCGTCGATTACTATAACGATTCGAAAGCGACCAGCGTGGATGCCGCGCTCAAAGCGCTGGAGGCCTTTTCCGGAGGCCTATGGGTCATCCTCGGCGGCAAAGATAAGGGGCTCGATTACACCAGCCTGCGCGCACCGCTGGCTGCCAAAGCCCGCGCGGTTCTGCTCATCGGCGCGGCCGCCGCCAAAATCGCCGAACAGCTTGACGGCGCCGTCCCCCTCGAGCATTCTGAAACGCTCGACAACGCCGTGCGCTTCGCTCAGGGGCACTCGCAGCCTGGCGATACCATCCTGCTGGCGCCCGCCTGCGCCAGCTTCGATCAATTCAAAAGCTACGAACATCGCGGCCAGGTCTTCAAAGATCTGGTCCGTCGACTGGAGCCTGAACACTGACATGGGGCAGCAACTCAAAACCGACTGGACTCTCTTCGGCGCCACCATCGGCATGGTCGCCTTTGGCATGGTCATTCTATATAGCGCATCTTCCGTAATGGCCGAATTGAAGTTCGGGTCCGACTGGCACTTCGTGCTGCGCCAGTGCCTGTGGATGATTCCGTCGCTCGCCGTCATGATGGCGCTCAAGCGCGTGCCCTACCGCAAGTTTCAGAATCCCACGGTGGCCTTCGCCGCCATCGGATTGGTGCTGATCCTGCTCGGCATTGTCTTTTTCGTGGACTCGGCGCATCATCGCTGGCTGCGCCTGGGGCCCATTATTGGCCTGCAGCCTTCCGAACTGGCCAAGCCCGCTCTGGTTGTCTTTCTGGCGTTCTTCGTCACCCGGCGCGCGCCGGCCATCAACACCCGCTATACGCTGGTCCCGGCCGCTCTGGCCGTCGGTCTCGTCATTCTGGCCGTGGTGGTGGCCGACCTCGGCACCGCTGTGGTGCTCGGCGTCACCGCGGCCGTAGTGTTCTTCGTCGCCGGCCTGCAGTGGCGCTTCTGCGCCATCGCCGCGGGGTGCGCGCTCGTCGGCCTGGTGTTCTTCATCGCTTCCAAACCCTATCGGGTGGCGCGCCTGTTGGGCCATTTCGATCCGGGCTTCAAGATCATCGCACGATTCGATCCGCAAGGCCACATCCAGGAATACCTGCACAACTCGCTGACCTCGCGCGATACCAGCTACCAGGCGGAACAATCGCAAATCGCGGTGGGCGCCGGCGGCGCATTGGGCGCCGGACTCATGCAGGGCAAGCAGAAGCTGCTCTACCTCCCCGAGG
>Ga0302324_100031003_pt1 | contig 10096 bp, 9 predicted proteins | sample Palsa_T0_1_FD_201949 | JGI IMG/M metagenome (GOLD analysis project Ga0302324, IMG submission 201949) | Peat permafrost microbial communities from Stordalen Mire near Abisko, Sweden - Palsa_T0_1 | ecosystem: Environmental > Terrestrial > Soil > Palsa > Peat permafrost | place: Sweden: Abisko... | reverse complement strand
ACGTGCCGGCGACAGCCTCCGGCGCGGTACCGGGCGCGGAGGGCGTTCCGGCCGGAGATTGCGCCATGGTGAAGTTCTCGAGCCGATTGCGGGCCTCCGTTGCCGACTGGCCGTCGGGGTACTGGTTCAGGTAGGCCTGATAGGCTTCCGGAGTGTCGGCATCCCGCGCCTTCTGCCAGTCGCGGTCGTCGTAGAGCTCCTTCAGTCTCGCCTGCGCTTGCGCCGTGAATTCCCCGCTCGGATATTTCTTCACGAACTGCTCGTACGCCTCGGGGGTATTGGTCTCCCGCGTTTTTTGCCAGTCGCTCTGCTGCCGGCTGCAGCCGGAGAGCGCCATCGCCAGTGTGATGCAGCACGCAAGTACGAATTGTTTTCTGAGCATTTTCCCTTCTCGAGACGGCCGAACGAATTTTTGGACGCGCCATTCTACTGAGATTTAGCGCCTCTGTCGGCGACGCCAAGCTCGTCACACCAGCCGCGAGGCGAGTTGCGCTACAAGGGCGGATGCGCGAGCCGAAGCGGCGATTCTTCGACTTTGACCTCGGTTTGCCGACCCCAACCGTCATCGGTGCCGAATCCGTCGTGGTCGGCGATGTCCGCGGCGCGGGACAGTTCGTCGTCTCGGGCGAAGTGCACGGCGATGGGGAGATCGCGGGCAGCTTGCATCTGGCCGTCACGGGCGTGTGGAACGGATACATTCAAGCGGAGCGAGCTATCGTCGCGGGCAAGATCACGGGCGGCCTCAGGGTGCAGGGCAAACTGGAAATCGGCTACACCGCCGTGATTCGCGGCAAGGTCAGCGCAGGCACCATCGCAATCGCCAAGGGCGCCGTCGTCGACGGCGAGATCGAGGTCACCTCCTCGGCCCCGATGCACGAATTCGAGGAAAAGCGCGGCGAATGAGCCGCGCGGGGGCCGTGCTCGAATAGCGACATGCACGGCAGTCTTTGTGTGTTGGCGAATATTCGCTCATCCTAGGCACTTTTTGGCGCAAGCTCCTCGAACTTAACGGGCATTCAAGGGTAGATGCGAGCATTTGATGTAGTCGTCGTGGGCGGGGGTATCCACGGAGCCGGCGTGCTGCAGGCGGCCGTCGCGGCCGGACATAGCGCGCTCCTCATCGAGAAGAACGCGCTGGCGAGCGGCACGTCGAGCCGCTCGAGCAAGTTGATCCATGGCGGACTGCGCTACCTCGAGTCGGGCCAATTCAAGCTCGTGCGCGAGAGTCTGCACGAGCGCACGGTGCACCTGCGCATCGCTCCGGACTTGGTGCAGCTCAAGTCCTTTTTCATTCCAGTCTACGAGGAGACGCGCCGCCGCCCCTGGCAGCTCAAAGTAGGGCTGTGGATATACGCGCTCCTCGGCGGGTTCGACGCCAGCATGCGCTTCGGCAGCGTAGCCAAAAGCGAATGGCCGCAGCTCGACGGCCTGAAGACGCGCAATCTCGATGCGGTCATCCGCTATTACGATGCTCAGACCGACGATGCGCAGCTGACCCGTGCCGTGGTCGAGTCGGCGCGCAGCCTCGGCGGAGAAACCGCCGTGCCGGCGCGGTTCGTGGGCGCCACACTCCTCGATGCCGGCGTGCAAGTGGCCTTCGAGAGCGGCGGTGAGGTCACGGAATGCCGGGCGCGGGTGCTTGTGAACGCCGCCGGTCCCTGGGCGCCCCAGGTTGCGCGCGCGATCCAGCCCGCGATCCACGTCCCCGACGTCGATCTGGTGCAGGGAACGCATATCGTTCTCCCGATGCGCGTGACCCAGGGCATCTACTACGTGGAGAGCCCGAGCGACGGCCGCGCCGTGTTCGTCATGCCCTGGCACGAGGCGACGCTGGTGGGCACGACCGAGACGCCGTATCACGGCGATCCGGACCAGGTCGCCCCACTCCCGGCGGAAGAGGAGTACCTGCTCGGCGTCGCTCGGCATTACTTCGCGGCCGCAAGCGGCTTCACCCGCGACGACATCGTGCAGCGCTTTGCCGGCCTGCGGGTCCTGCCCGCCGCGTCCCAGAAGGCCTTTGACCGCTCCCGGGAGACGATTTTTACCACCGACCGTGACCCGTATCCACGCGTGCTCGGAATCTACGGGGGCAAACTCACAGGTTGGCGCGCGGCGGCCGAGCATGTGCTCGAGCGCATCCAGCCCTCGCTTGACGAGAGCCGGCGGCGAGCCTCGACGGATCAGCTGGTGTTGAGGAGAGCACAATGATGAAAACTGGCAGGGCTGCATTCGGCGGTGCGGGGCTCGGAATCGCGCTGCTCGCGCTGCTTGCGCCGCTCGCCCACGCGGACGGCGACTACATCAGCCCGACCGACGATCGCGTGCGCGTGTCCCTCGGCGTAATGAAGGTGTCCTCCTCGACCACCATCCAAGCGGACAGCACCACGGGAGTCCCGGGCACGGTCATCAGTGGCGAGGACCAATTCGGATTGGACAAATCGGACTACGAGCCGAAGTTCGAGTTCATGGTGCGCGCCGGAACGCGCAACCGCTTGTGGCTCAATTACTTCAGTCTCGATCGCGACGGCAGCACGGTGGTGCAGGAGCCCATCTCGTTCCGCAACGTGGTGCTGCAGCCCGGCGAGCCGCTGCAGTCGGAGCTCGATCTGCGCGTGCTCAGCATCACCTACGGCTATTCATTCTGGCATAGCGAGAAGGTCGAGCTCGCGGCAACCCTCGCGATAAGCTCCATTCAGATCGATGCCCAGGCCAGAGTGGCGACCCAGCAAGTGCACGTGAATGAGACGGAGACGGCGGCCGGCCCCTTCCCCACGCCCGGTCTGGCGGCGACCTGGTCTATAACCAATCACTTCTACCTCGACGGCCGCGCGCAATATTTGAACCTGCACATCAGCAATCTCGACGGCTCGCTCGGCATGGGAGAAATCGACGCGATTTACCGCTTTCATCCGAACATCGCGCTCGCCCTGGGCTACACCGAGGTCAGGGCGCACGTCGACTCGACCAAGACCACCGACGCGGGGCTGTTCAACTTCAACAGCAAGGGACCGCAGCTGTTCGTGCGAGTCTCGTTCTGAAGGAGCAACCGCGCCAAGCGACGCCGTCAGGAAGCGGGCTCGACGGTATATTCCACGCGGTTGTTGGCGGACGCGGCGCGATTCCATTCGCCGGCGGTGAGCGTATCGCTGTGCGGCGGATAGGCCACTGCGGCGTGCGGTGAAGCGGCATTCTCCGTGACGACGTTGATGGCGCCGGCGGACCGCTGGCGCACACCGGCCACGAGATTCGCGAACGAGAGCGATTCGCGCTGCTGACCGGACAAGGAGTCCTCGAACGGATTGCCGACGAGATCGCACTTGCTCACCGGGAGATTCGCCACGGCCGGCGCGAAGCCGTCGGCCGCATTGCCCGTGAGGCAGAAGACACCGGCCGAGCTCGTGACCTTCACCACCCCTCGAAAACCCTGCGCTTCGAGCTTGCTCAGGACATCGCGCAGCACGTCGACCCGGCTGTGATCGAAAGGCAGTTCCCCGTAGGGCACCGGCTCGGATCGGGGCAGGCCCAGAGCGCCGGCCCGCGCACCGCTGTCGGCCCGCCCCGGGCTTTCGGCAGCCGCCCCGGCGTCCGCCGCTGCCGAGCTGTCCGCTGCCGCGCCATCGACGGCCGCATCCGCCGGCTTCGGCGACGCCGCACCCGCAGCGACCGCGGCGGCTAGATCCTTGAGCGTGGCCGCCATCCGGTCGCTCGCCTGCTTGAGGTCGGCATCGGAGGTGCGGAGGGCCGCGAGCTCTTGCTGAGTTCGCAGCAGATCCGCATGCGAAAGCCATAGCAGCGCGCCCATACCGCCGAGCAGGCAGACCGCGAGCACTGCAAGGGCCCAGGCCCAGACGGGCTGCGCGGTCCGCGGGGGCGGCGCCGGTTCCGGAGGCGGTCCGGATGAAGGGACCGCGCGCAGCTGATCGGCCTCGAGCCGGCTCGCCAGGCCGTCCAGGCTCGCAATGATGAAACGGCGCAAGTCGACCGATTGCTGCTTGACCGCCGCTTCGATGCGGCGGCCGACATCCGAGGAAGGCCCGGCCGACGCCGGGCGTTCGACTTGTCCGCCGGGCCCGATCTCGACGGGGACGAGCGCGGGCTCATCGCCCTCGCGCCGGTCCGGCAACAGATGCAGCTCATACAGCACTTTCGACACATCGACGGGCCTGACCTGTTTCGGCAGCACGCCCATGGCGCCGAGCGCGCGCGCCTGCCCGACGTAAAGCTCTCCTTCCTGAGAGGTATACATCATGATCGGGATGGTGGCCGTTTGCGGATTGCTTTTGATCGCCTTCACGGCTTGCAGACCATCCATCCCCGGCATGAGATGGTCCATGAAAATGGCGTCGGGTCTGCCGTGCTTCAGGTATTCGATGGCTTGCTCGGCCGACTCCGCCATGTCGACTTCGATATCGTACTTCTCGAGCATTCTGCTCAAGATCACTCGGGCCGACTTCGAATCGTCGACTACCAGCGCACGCTTTTGCCCCATCACGTTAGTCTAGCGCACTCTCTTTTCGAAACCTCGCACTCGTCGTCACACGAGCCGGTCGCGGCGGGACGACGGCAAGGGAGGCGAATGGGACGACGCTCGTGCGCGACATCCTGTCGCGTACCGCATACAGTGAATGATGCGCTGCCGATGTCAGGTGGCCGGTGCGCCGCTCTCTTCCTTGTTCTGGCTGATCCAGGTCAGCGCGGACTCCACGTCGGCGAGCTCGCTGGCGGTAAACCCCTCGATTCTGACGCCCGTCGCTTCCGCCTTTTTCTTGGCGAGCTCGGCGCCCGCGACCTGATGCACCCACACCAGCCCGCGACGTACCTTGGCGGTGAACTTTTGCTGCTTTTCTTCGTTCATCGTTCATCTCCTTAATATGCTTGCAACCCTGAGCGGGCACGATACACGACAACGGCATGCATGAGGAACCGGCGGCCGGCCCGGTGCACCCGCCGAGGTGCACCCCGCGACCCGGCAGCCGGCGCAGGCCTCACTCGCGGGTGCCGATGCCCCTGTTCAGCAGCGTCACGGCGAGCGCGAACATCAGCACGACGGCGGCGATCATGATCCCATAGGCGAGCTCGAGGTCGACGTCGGACTCGCCGAGGAAGCCGTACCGGAATGCGCTGACCATGTACAGGATGGGATTGGCGTGCGATAGGGCTTGCGCCCATCCAGGCAACATGGTCACCGAATAGAATACGCCGCCCAAGTAGGTGAGCGGCTGCAGCACGAACGTCGGAAACCACGAGATGTGATCGAAGTTCTTCGCAAACAAGGCGTTGATGAAGCCGCCGAGCGAGAACACCGCGCTCGTCAACAGCACGGCGGAGATGATGGCAAACACGTGGTGCACCGACAGGTGCGTGAAGAACAGGGCCACGATGGTGACCACGGATCCGACTGCGAGGCCGCGCACCATACCGCCCGCGATGTAGCCCGACAGGATCAGCCAGTTCGGGAGCGGGGAGACCAGGAGCTCCTCCAGATGCTTGCCGAACTTCGCGCCGAAGAACGAGGACACCACGTTGGCGTAGGAGCTCGTGATGACCTGCATCATGATGAGGCCGGGTGCGATGAACTGCATGTAGCCGTAGCCGCCGACCTGCCCGACACGCCTGCCGATGAGACTGCCGAAGATGACGAAATACAGCGTGGCGGTCACCACGGGCGGCACGAGGGTCTGTCCCCAGATGCGGATGATGCGATTGAACTCGCGAATCACCATGGTGGAAAATCCCACCCATTCCGCACGCGCCAGGGATTCGCGCACGATCAAACGCCCTTGTCCGCCGCGGCGTTATCCGCGGCGGCGTTATCCGCGGCACGGACGCTGTTGTCGACCAGGCGCATGAACAGCTCCTCGAGCCGGTTGACCTTGTTGCGCATGCTGTTCACCTGCACGCCCTGCGAGCTAAGCCGCGAGAAGATCTCGTTCAAGCTCTGCCCTCGCGAGACCTCGACCTCGAGCGTGTGGTCGTCGGTCATCTCGTTTCTGAACCCGGGCAGCGCGGGCGGCGTCGTGACGGGCTCACTCAGATTGAGGACGAACACTTCGGTCTGGAGCTTGCGCAACACGTTGGCCATGGTGTCGCGCTCGATGATGCGGCCGCCCTCGATGATGGCCACGTTGCGACACAGGTTTTCCGCCTCCTCGAGATAATGCGTGGTGAGGATGATCGTGGTGCCCTCGTCGTTGATGTTGCGCAGAAACTCCCACATTGAACGGCGGATCTCGATGTCGACGCCGGCGGTCGGCTCGTCCAGAATGAGAAGCTTCGGCTCGTGCATCAGCGCCCGCGCGATCATGAGCCGGCGCTTCATCCCCCCCGACAACGAGCGCGCGATCGAGTTGCGCCGGTCCCACAATTGCAGCTGCTTCAGGTACTTCTCGGCCCGCTGCTTCGCGAGGCGCCGAGGAATACCGTAGAAGCCCGCCTGGTTCACGATGATCGTGAACAGGGACTCGAACATATTGAAATTGATCTCCTGAGGCACGATGCCGATGCAGGACTTCGCGTGCTCGAGCTCGCGATCGAGATCATGGCCGAACACCTCGACGCTGCCGCTCGTCTTCGTGACGAGCGAAGTGACGATCCCGATAATCGTCGTCTTGCCGGCGCCGTTCGGCCCGAGCAGGGCGAAGAAATCTCCCTCGTCGACTTGCAGATCGATGCCCTTGAGCGCCCTGATGCCGTTTTTATAGACCTTCGTGAGCTGGCGTAGGACGAGAGCGTGCATAAGAGCGGCGTAGACTAAACCGCGGGAGGCCGCGGCCGCAACTTCGGCACTTTATATGCCGCATCGGCGTCAGGGCAGGAGACGCGCGGCGCCGAGTTGCAGGCCGAAGAGCTGCACGCGACGCAAACGTCGCGGGTCGCCGCGCGCCGCGGCGGCGGTGAGCGCCCGCCAGTAGACCGTGCTCGTGCTCCATCTCGCGGACAGATGGACGGCTTCGCTCGCAGCCAATGCAGGCAAGCGATCGAGGCTCACTTCGCGAAAGGCGGCGACCGTCGACTCGGCCATGCCCAGCCACAGCTGCGCGCCGAGCTTCGGGGTCGCGGCGAGATGCCACGCATAGAAGAGCGCGAGGCGCGCGAAGGCCATCACGTCGACCGCAACCGCCGGCTCGTCGATCCGCCAGGATTCACCGAGACGCGCGCGCCAGTGTGCATCGTCGTGGAAGCGAAGATCGAACAGCGCGTAGGGACAATCCGCCGCCGCCGCGCGCGCCTCGTCCGACAACGTCGCGATCGGTGCCGCCGTTTCCTCCGGCAATTTGAGATCGCCTGGGCGCTCGCTATGCGCCGCGGCGAGATACAAGAATCGGTAATTCAACTCGCGGAGCGACGCGAGCGTGTGCGCCGAAAAGCTCGGCTGGCGCGTCCACAGAAAAGCTTCCAGCATGTCCGCCTCCCCCATCCGAAACAGCCGCGGCACTTTCCGTGCAAATGCGCGGCTATGCATGAAAAAAATTCGCCGGCAAGCACGCTAACTTTGTGACTAATTTCTGTCAAATTCTTTTGGCACGCATACCTGTCGAATTACACCGCCTGGCCGGCCTACGACAAGCAGCCTATTCCCATCCCGCAGTGCGGCAAAGCTCGCTGCCCGCCGGCGCATGTTCGTACGCTCATTTCTCGAAGCAGCGCGCATTTCCATGCAAATGCGCCGACAACAGCGGGAAAGACGGCTGGCGCGCTTCAATATTTTGTGATTAATTTCTATCAAATTCTTCCGCATGCCATAACGCTCGAAATCACTGCCCCAGGAGCCGGCCATGAGAGTCTCCGATGACCGTTACACCCGCGACCGTGAGCGCTTCGATCTCGCATGGCGCCTGATCCGCCACGAGGCACGCACGTTCACCATCCGCCAGTGGACCGGGCTCAGCGACGATCGCATCCGCAAGTTGTACCGCAGCTATGTGATGCACCAAGAGACGCACGCCGTGAAGGAGCGCGTCGTGCTGCGGCATCGCGGCAAGTCGCCGCGCCAGGTGGCGTTCTTTTTTCGCAGTCCGGAGCTGCGCTTCCATGCGGCAAATCTCGCGAGCGTATATCTGCTTTACGGTTTGTTGCGCGCTACTTCGCGGGGGGTCGAGTCGAGCTATCGTGTCGGCTCGCTCGAATCAGGCGCTCTACTCTGCGGCGGTTACGAGGCCTATCGTGGGCTGCATTCGCCGGCCGCGATCTCCTTCGAGCACGCCTGGTTCTTGCTGCTCGCTCTCGGACGGCGCGACGAAATTACGCTCGAGCGCTGCGCGGAGTGCGGTGGCGTGCGCTTGCAGGACTTGCTCGCTAAGCGCGACTCGGGCTGTTCGACCTGCCCGCGCGACAACGATAAGTAGCGAGTCACCGCCAGCAGGTGTCGAAACGAATCAGTATCCAGACCGGCTTGGCCAGCGCCCCGGTCACCGCACGCAAAGCGTTGCGGTCCTTCAACGACGGCCCCGGGGCTTCAAGGCCACTGCGTGAGCTGCGCCAAGCCAAGCCCACGGCTCGCCTCGAAATCGTGAAATACGCGTTCTTTTTTTTTGCTACGCTTTGAGCGTCGTTAGGGAGAATAAATATGCGCCCAGTGATTTGGCACTTCGCTGCCCTGATCATTTTTGCAGCCGCACCCGCTTTTGCGACCGCGCCAACCGTCACCAGTTTCAGCCCCACGGCCGGGCCGATCGGCACCAAAGTGACCCTCACCGGCACCGCCTTTACCGGCGCGACCGCTGTTACCTTCGACGGCGTTGCGGCGACCTACACGGTCAACTCCGCCACCGTGGTCACCGCCAATCTGCCGGCCACCGCCACGGGGCGGATTGCCGTCACCACACCTGGCGGCACTGGGACCAGTACGGCCGAATTCAGTGTCACCCCCGGGGCTCAAGCCAGTTCGATCAACATGCACCCCAACGGCAACATCACCGTCACCGCCAGCGGCATGGATGCCTACGTGTCGATGGACGTGTATTTCGACCTTACCGATGAAGTGCTGGCCGTCAGCAACGGCAGCGGTATCGCCACGGTCACGTTCCGGGTGCCGGCCAATGCCGCGCCGGGCGTACAATATGTCACGTTCGACGAGCGCTCTACTCATAAGGCCGCGCAGGCCACGATCAACGTCGATACTGATTGGTTGCAGGCTGCCTTCAATCCCAACAATTCCGGGTTCAATAGTTTCGAAGGCACGCTCGACAGCACCACCGTGTCGACGCTCGACTTGATCTGGGCGAGCCCGGATGGCGGCTATGGCAATGCTACCCCTCTGGTGGAGCGCTCCGGAGTGATTTTCGCAGGCGACGTCAACGGCGTTGTGCGGGCATACGAGGCCACCACTGGCGCCCTGGTTTGGACCGCCAATCCAGGCGGCTGGCTCGCCCAACGCGCACCGGTGATCTACAATGGCGCTGTCTATTTCGCCAACGCAACCAACATCTTTGCCTATAAGATCAGTTGCGGCACCAAGGGCGCCACCTGCCAGCCGTTCTGGACGCAGACTCTCGCGAATAATTTAAACGGCGGAGGTGGGCTTACCCTGTTCAACGACATGCTGTATGCCTCGAGCAGCAGCGGGAATGTCTACCCGGTCAATCCTGCTACCGGCGAGTTGGGCACGCCCTTCTATGCTCTGGACAACACGAGTGGCGCCATCCTGTCACCCATTGCCTTCAGTCCCGATGGGAGCTTCGCGTATGCCGCCGGCGGTCAAACGATTTTGGCCTCATTTAGCGACGGCGCCGCACGCTCATTTATTGACGACGGTTTCGTATCCGGCGTCGCCTTTGGCGCCGATCTTGGCTTCTTTGAGGATTCCGAGGACGTATTGTACGAACTCAATGGCAGGGGGTGGTCGGCTACTCTCCCGAATAATGGCGGCTGCTACTCGACGCCGGCCGTTGCCTACGGCACGGTGTTTGCCGGCGATTGCAATGCCGTCTATGCGTTCCAGGCCGGAACCGGCGAGGAGCTTTGGAGCTCCAGCGGCCTGGGACCGGTGTCCGGTATTGTCGTCGCCAATAAAGTGGTCTATGTCTGCGCGCAATACGCCATCGTGGCGCTCGACGAAACCTATGGCGGCCAGCTCTGGAGCGGCGGAAACTGCAGT
>Ga0302324_100031002_pt1 | contig 10096 bp, 9 predicted proteins | sample Palsa_T0_1_FD_201949 | JGI IMG/M metagenome (GOLD analysis project Ga0302324, IMG submission 201949) | Peat permafrost microbial communities from Stordalen Mire near Abisko, Sweden - Palsa_T0_1 | ecosystem: Environmental > Terrestrial > Soil > Palsa > Peat permafrost | place: Sweden: Abisko... | reverse complement strand
GCCGCCGCGAACATTAGATCTTGATCCCTAGATCGGCGAGCATCGGATCAACCGGCATTAGATTCTCAATCCATAGATCGCCAATCTATAGATCGCCAATCTATGGCTCGGCAATCTATGGCTCGGCAATTCTTGGCTCGGCAATCCACATGATTGCTTTACGATAGAATTCCTCGCTTGGAACCTGTCACTCACTTCCTGACCGGAGCGTGCCTGGGACGTGCCGGACTGAATCGCAAGACGGCACTGGCCACGCTTACCCTTACCCTGGCCGCCGAAGCTCCGGATCTGGATGTGCTGGGGGGCATTCGCGGGCCGGCGTTCGGCTTCGCTCACCATCGCGGGTTCACTCATTCCTTCCTCGGCATTCCGCTCGACGCCCTGGTCGTCGTCGGTTTTGTGTACCTGATTTGGCGGCTGCGCGGGCGCAAGACCAACAATCCGAAGCTGCCGCCGCGCTGGGGTCTGCTCTTTTTGTATGCCTGCCTCGCCGGCTTGAGCCACCTCCTGCTCGACTTCACCAACAATTACGGTGTACGTCCTTTCTGGCCATTTTCCGAAAAGTGGTATTCATGGGACATCGTTTTTATCTTTGAGCCGGTGATGTTTGCCTTCCTGCTGTTGGGATTGATCGTGCCCGGAGTGTTTGCATTGATCGACAAGGAGATCGGCGCCAGCCGCCGCGCTCCCCGCGGACGCGTTGCCGCTTCGCTCGCGCTTTCCGGCGTCGTTCTGTTGTGGGGGCTGCGCGACTACGAGCACCGCCGCGCCGTAAATGCGCTCGAGGCCCGCACCTACAACGGAGTTGACCCATTGCGCGCCTCGGCCTATCCCAAGTGGATTGATCCGTTTCACTGGGAAGGCGTGGTGGAAACTCCGGGATTTTTTGTTCTGGCTCCGGTGGATTCCCTTGTCCCAGAAGTCGATCCCCAGGGTCGCCTCGAAGTCCGCTACAAACCGGAAGAGACTCCAGTCACTCTGGCGGCAAAGAAGTCATATGTCGGCCGCGTGTTTCTGGACTGGGCGCAATATCCCATCACCGAAACGGAAACCCTTCAACCTCCACAGGAAGGCTACATCGTCCGCTTTCAGGACCTGCGCTATGCTGGGATTCCGAATATCCCGACGGGCCAGAGAAGTCGCGGGGCTCTGAGTAAGTCCGTGCAACTTGACCAGAACCTGCATGTCATCGGCGACATTGTTGGATCGGGTGACGAACAACGAGTTATCCCCGAACCCAAATCCTTCCACTGAGACTCTGTAGTGCGACTCGCGGAAAAATGTCGAATGACTGCTCGAACATTTTCGAGAGCACGCGATGCGAACTGACGACGATGCGAAAGTGACGACGATGCGAGCTGACAAAGATGCGAACTGACAAAGATGCGAACTGACGAACAAGATCGCCGAAAGTTCCTTACGACGGCAACCGCTGGCCTGGCAGGCGGCGCGGTGATTGGCCGGCCACGAAATACATTCGCGTCCGAACCTGCGAACACGGGCACCGGCCTTGTCTACAATGTCGCGGCGTTCGGCGCGCGTGGCGACGGAAAAACGCTCGACAGTCCAGCCATCGATAAAGCCATCACCGCGGCCGCGGCGGCCGGCGGAGGAACTGTATGGTTTTCAGCTGGAACCTATCGCTGTTATTCCGTTCATCTTCAAAGCAACGTGGCTCTCTATCTCGGCCCCGGGTGCATCCTTCTAGCCTCCGATCCCCCGGAAAACGGCTCCGGCGGATACGATCTCCCCGAGTCGAACGCTCCGTGGGAAAACTATCAGGACTTCGGCCACAACCATTGGCACAACAGTTTGCTCTGGGGTGAGAATCTGAGCGGCGTTTCGATCTGCGGTCCGGGCCTTATCTGGGGCAAAGGTCTGAGCCGCGGCTGGGGTACCGGGCCCAAGGCCGAGCAACCGGGCGTCGCCAACAAAGCCATCGCACTGAAGAACTGCCACAACGTGCTGTTGCGCGATTTTTCCATCCTCCACGGAGGCCACTTCGGCATTCTGGCCACCGGCGTCGACAATCTCACCATCGACAATCTGCTTATCGACACCAATCGCGATGGCATGGATATCGACTGCTGCCGCAACGTGCGTGTGTCGAATTGCAGCGTAAATTCGCCCTGGGACGACGGCATCTGCCTTAAGAGTTCGTTCGCCCTCGGCTACGCCCGCGCGACAGAAATGGTGACGATCACCAACTGCCTGGTAACCGGCAGCTATCAGGAGGGTACGCTGCTCGACGCCACCTGCAAACCGTTTCCCGCTGAGGATAAGACCTGGCACACGGGCCGCATCAAGTTCGGAACCGAGTCGAATGGCGGATTCAAGAACATCACCATTTCGAACTGCGTCTTCGAGGGCTGCCACGGCCTGGCCGTCGAGAGCGTCGACGGTGCCGTGATCGAAGATGTGTCCATCACCAACATCACCATGCGCGATGTATTGGGAGCACCCATCTTTGTGCGCCTCGGTGCGCGCATGCGCGGGCCCGCAGGTGTTCCCGTGGGCGTGATTCGCCGCCTGCTGATCAGTAACCTCACCTGCCTCAGCTCCGCGGCCGAGCGGATTTGCTCAATCTTCGCCGGAATCCCCGGCCATCCCATCGAAGATGTGAAGCTCAGCGACATCACGATTCTTCATCAAGGCGCGGGCACCATGGCTGACGCCGCACTTCAGCCTCCGGAAAAAGAAAAAGACTATCCCGAGCCGACCATGTTCGGCGCCACCCCGGCACACGGCTTCTTCCTGCGACACGTGAAGGGTATCGAAATGAGTGGGATCAAGATTGAAAGCGCCAACCCGGACGCGCGCCCAACCTTCGCGCTGCACGATGTCGACGACGCCGACTTCCGCTTCATCAGGATGCCAAGGTCACCCGGCACACCGTCATTCTCTCTAAACGACGTGACCGATTTCAGCATCTTCCGCAGCCAACCCGTGCCTGACACAGAACTGAAAGCTGTTGAGAAGCAGAAAATCTAAGCTCTTAGGATTGCCAATATGAGGGTTGGACGGGGTGCTTTATGTGGGGACAGCCGCCCTCGGCTGTCCGTCGAGCGCAGCTCGACTGCCCTTTCCCAAGGGAAATCGAAACAACGCTCGGTAGTGGGTCAGTTTGATTTAGACTGACCCACTACCCAACGCTCTCTTCCCTTGACGCGCACCCGCCCCAGCGCCCAGAATAGGAGTTCAGTCTCTGAGGTGTTTATGCTGCCCTATCTATTCGTCGTGCTGGCCATTGCCGTCCGCTTCCTGCCCTTCGCCGGCCCCCTGAACGTCATCCCCCATGCCTGGCACTTCACGCCGCTCGCGGCCTCGCTGCTGTTTTTTGGGGCGCGCGGACCACGCCGCCAGCTGTGGATCCCGGTGGTCATGCTCGCCGCAACCGATGTAGTTTTGACTAAATATATCTACGCGTATCCCTTCGCCTGGGACCAGTTGGTCACCTGGGCATGGTACGCCGCGATTCTGTGGCTGGGCACCAATCTGCGCGAAAAAGTCGGCTTCTGGCGAGTCGTAGGCGCGGCCGTCGCAAGCTCAGTCTCCTTCTTTCTGATCAGCAACTTCGCTGTTTGGGCCGCGATGCCGCAAATGTATCCCCGAAGTTTTGCCGGCCTGATGATGTCCTACACGGCTGGAATCCCATTCTTCCGACCCACCGCGGAGAGTGATCTCTTCTTCTCACTGGCCATGTTCGGCACACCCGTGGCCCTGCATGCGCTCTCCGGCTTGTTCGACAAATCCGGTGACCACCCCGCCGCCGCATAACGACGCAGCTGTGAAAGGTGTCCCTCTAAAGAAGCTCCTGTAGCGACGGACGCCCTCGTCCGTCCGGCCGCGACGTTTTCTGTCGCGGCGGTTGGCCACGGAACTGATCGCAACAAGTTCCCTTGTGCTGTGCCTGAGAACCGCGCTGAGATCGAGACGCCATCCTAAGGTTTGAGCTGGCCTGAGCTAACCCCACCTGCCTTCTTTCGCCAACGCAACACCAGCCAGAAGCCAATCCCCGCCGCGATCGCGCCCAATACCCAAATCCAATGCCTCTTGAATACTCCGCCCAGTATGCCCACAATCTGCGGGCCGAACCAAAGCACCAGCACCGAGAGTACGCCGAACCGCACAAATCTTCCCAGAAAAATAGCCGCCAGAAAATCGCGGAAGCGCATTTCGAACACCGCCGCGCCCAGCACGAAAATCTTGAACGGCAGTGGCGGCGGCAACATGCCGGGAAACATCAGCGCCCAGAATTCATGCTCTTCGAACGAGCGATGAATCTTCAGGAAGCGCGCCTCCGAAATCCGCCTGCGCAGGACCTTTTCCCCTCCCAGATAGCCCACGATGTACAGCGGAATGCTGCCCAGCGCCGAGCCCAGCGACGCCATCGCAATGTAGAGCAACGCCCGCCGGCGATCCTGCCACACATAGGTCGCGACCACGAAATCCACCGGCATACCCAGCAACGCGCTGTCGGCAAAGGCGATCACGAATGGACCCCAGATTCCGAGGACTTTAAGCAGTCCCAGAATCCAGGCTGAATATCGCGCCAGTATGCGTCCAATCGTTTTCACGGAAAAGTCAGTGTACGTGATCGGGAAGGGTGTGTCAGTCATCCTGGGTTTTCGGTCATCTTGGGTTATGTGGGGACAGCCGCCCCCGGCTGTCCTGGCCGCCACGATCTTTGTCGCGGCAGCCCCGGAGATAACACTCCTGCTATGATCGCTGACTTCGGAGTTCCCCATGCGCAATCGAATTCTCTGTCTCGCACTCCTTTTTCTATCAACCTTCCTGGCCGCCCAACAGTACGACCTGGTCCTCGAAGGCGGCCGCGTCATGGACCCCGAGACCAATCTTGACGCCGTGCGCAACGTCGCCATCCGCGATGGCAAGGTCGTTCGCATCTCCGCCGAACCTCTCACCGGTCGTCGCACCATTCACGCCGCCGGACTCGTAGTCGCTCCCGGCTTCATCGATCTGCACCAGCATGGCCAGGAGTTTGAGAGCCAGCGCGTCAAGGCGTTTGATGGCGTGACCACCGCGCTCGAAATGGAAATCGGCGCGCCCGATGTCACGCAATTTCTGGCGATGAAACAAGGCCACTCGCTCATTCATTACGGAACCACTGCCAGCCACGTGGCGGCCCGATCCCTGATTTTCGGCGCACCCTTGAATGCCACAGTTGAAACCGGCGTCGGCATCCCCAATATCCTGCCCAAGAGCGGTCCTGCAACCAATCGGCCCGCTACCCCGGAACAGATCAAACAGATTCAGCAGCGGCTGCGCGATGAAATCGATGCCGGCGCTCTCGGCGTGGGCATGGGCATTCAGTACACGCCGGGCGCAACCCGGCTTGAAGTCATCGATATGTTCCGCGTCGCCGCCGAGCGCAAGCTGCCCGTCTACACGCACATCCGCAGCTTCGGCCGCCTTGAGCCGGGCTCCGCCATCGAATCCGTCGAAGAAGTCATCGGAGCCACAGCCATTACCGGCGCGTCCCTGCACATCGTCCACATCAACAGCACCTGCCTGATTGATTCGCTGGAATGCATCTCCCTGATCGAAGGCGCGCGCGCCCGCAACCTCGACGTGACCACGGAAGCTTATCCCTACATCGCTGGCATGACCGCCATCAACTCGGCAGTATTCAATCCCGGCTGGCGTGAGAAGCTCGGCATCGATTACAGCGATCTGGTCTTGCCCGACAGTGGCGAACATCTCACTCAGGCGCGCTTCGAGGAACTGCACAATTCCAGTTCACATCAGTCGGTGCTGATATTCGCCAACACGCAGGCAACGGTCGATGCAGTCATCCCCAACCCGCTGGTCATGATCGCCAGCGATGGGGCTCCCGGGCATCCTCGCAACGCCGGTACCTACAGCCGGGTGCTCGCCCAGTATGTGCGTGAAAAGAAAACGCTGACCCTGATGGACGCTCTTCGCAAGATGACGCTCATGCCCGCGCAAATGCTGGAGCGCTCCACTCCCGCCGGGCGGCAGAAAGGGCGCATCCAGGAAGGTGCAGACGCCGACATCGTGATCTTCGATCCGCAAACCATCGCGGACCGCTCTACTTTCGCCAAACCCATGGAGCCCAGCGTAGGCGTTCATTATTTATTGGTAAGTGGAACCGTGCTGATCGATGAAGGCAAGCTAGTGCCCGACGTATTCCCCGGCCGCCCCCTGCGTGGCCCGGGAAAAATCCGCTAATCAGAAACTCACGTAGAGATGGATACTTGCGTCCGGTTCGTGGAGCGACGGACGCCTCGTCCGTCCGGTTCGCACGCAACACACCAAGTAAGGACAACTCATGTGGGGACAGCCGCCCCCGGCTGTCCAGCCGCGACGTTTTCTGTCGCGGCAGCGCCTTTACAGTTTGCTAAAAACTCGCTTTTTGGGTGGCGCAGCGCTTCCAGCGCTGCGATAAGGCCCTTCACTTTTTTGTCAGGGCTTTAGCCCCCGAGTCGGCCGAATCGACCTTCTCAGCAAACTGCGTCAGCCCGCACTACTCGTGTTCCGTCTTCCCACTCAGCAACTCAATCGCATGCGGCAGCAGCCCCGCCACCGCCTCCAGCGATTCCACCGCCCCCGCCGGGCTCCCCGGCAGATTCAGAATCAGCGCGCGCCCCCGGACCCCGCACACGCCGCGGCTCAACGCAGCAAACGGAGTCTTCTTTGTACCTTCACTGCGCATGCGCTCGGCAACGCCATCCAATAGCCGGTCGCACACCGCGACAGTCGCTTCCGGCGTCACATCGCGCGCGGCAATTCCCGTACCGCCAGTTGTCACAACCAGCCGAACTTCGCGCGCCAGCCGGATGAGAATGTTCTGGATTTGAATCGACTCGTCAGGAACCACTTCGGGGGCGGCAATCCTGAAATGAAGTTTCTGCAAGAATCTGGCAACCGCCGGTCCCGACACATCGTCGCGTTCCCCGCGAGCGCAGGAATCGCTGATCGTGACTACCGCCGCCGTGAGTTCCTGCGCCTCATCCATCGAGGAGTACATCTTCCTCTTCTTCCCTGCGGCCCGTCGCTGGAGCGCCAGGCGCGCTCGAAGGAGGAGCCGCGGGCGGAGCCGAAGAAGCCGATGCCGGAGGCACCGATGCGAAGGGATCGTGCGTCGCCGATGCCGGAGGCACCGACGCGAAAGGATCGTGTGGCACTGGCCCTGCTGCCGCAGGCTCCGACTCCCCGCCGCTGTCACGCGAAGATTCGTCCAGCAAACGCAACCCTTCCATCAACAGACCCTGCGTATTCAGCTGCGTGGTCTCTTTATCCGTTTTACCTTCGAAGTCGAGTTGGAAATTTCCGCCGGTCCAGCGCAGCACTTTGAAGACCGCCTCATCGCCCACCAGCGATCCATAGGTCGCGTGCTTCACCTGGCCTTCGGCAAAAAAAACTTCACACTTGTCGCCTTCGTTGCTCAGCGAAAGCTGGCAGCTCTTGCGCCCCATTTCCAGCGACTGCATCAGGTCGATCACGTTCATCTGCGCCAGGCTGCCGCGCACCACGCCATCCGAAGGCGCAGTCTTCGCCATTTTTTCCAGCGCGATACGGTCAATCATGCGCTTGATGCGCCGCGTGGCGTCCTTAAGAAAAAATGGCTTCTCCAGATAATCATCGGCGGCGTCGGCGGGTGAGAGCCGCTCCACAATGTCCGCCTTGCTGGCCATCAGCACGCTGAAAAAATTTGCCGTGGCCGGCCGGCTCTTCAACTTCTCCACGAACTGGCGGCCATCCATCCCAGGCATGCGGTAATCGCACACCACCAGGTCCGGCACCTCGTCCACGGCCTTGAGCAGCGCATCCGCGGCATCGGTGCCCGTCGTCACCAGCGCTAACGGCACCAGCGCCTGCTGCAACATCGCCAGCACCATCGGGTTGTCGTCCACTACCAGCAGCTTGACGTTGTTGGACATGATTTGTTGGACATGATTCTGATTACAAAAGTTGTTAATTAGTATTCGCTCGAAGCTATTGTTTATTACGGCTTCGCGCGGCGGTACTCTCCGCTTTTTCCGCCACTCTTTCTTTCCAGCACGATCTCGCGAATCTCAATCCCTTTGTCGGCGCCCTTGCACATATCGTAAACCGTGAGTGCGGCAACACTGGCTGCCACCAGCGCCTCCATCTCCACGCCGGTTTCGGCGGTGGTCGTAACTTTTGAGGTAATAGCGACGCCATTCTCGCACAGCCGCACCTCGACATCAATGTGCGCCAGCGGCAGGGGATGACACATAGGGATCAACTCCGCCGTCCGCTTTGCCGCCATAATTCCCGCGATGCGCGCCACTTCGAGCGGATCACCTTTGGGATTGTTCGGCAACTCTGCCAGCACCGCTGGCTTCATCGAAACGAATGCACTCGCCTCGGCCTCCCGCTTCGTAGCCGATTTAGCCGATACGTCGACCATCCGCGCGCGCCCCCCATCATCGTAATGAGAAAGTTTTTTCGCCATGCCGAAGTTTCTATCTTACATGGAAGCCACTCGCACTAAGTTTGCTGATACCTAGATTCAACCGATGTCTTGAAAGGGCGCGGCTTCAGCCGCGCCGTAACTCTCTCAAAATTAATCTCGGCTTTAGCCGCCGGGGAATGCCGTCGACAGAGAGGCTGGTTTCCGACACATTCATCGCATCATCACGGCAATCCAATCCCCCGCTGCAATACTCTCGCGATCCGGTGGAATCACGACGTAACAGTTTGCCCGCGCCGTCGCTGCCACATCCCCCGACCCCTGCCATGCCACCAACTCAACCTGCGAATCTCCGAATTCGCCGGAAAGAGTTGCCGGAAGAAATCGCGTGAGCCCAGCCTTAACGCGAATCTCAGACTTCAAACGCGCATGAAGAAAAGCCAGCTTGCGTGGAGACTGGCCCGCAAGCGCCTCCAGAAGCGGCCGCACGAACAGTTCGAACGTGACCATGGTCGACACCGGATTTCCCGGCAGGCCAAAAAAATAAAAGACCGCATTTTCGCGCGTGGTCGCCCGTCCTGCCTCTGAAAATAATGTTCTGGCATCAATTTTCCCAAATACCACCGGACGTCCTGGCTGAATCTTCGCTCCCGTGAAAAAAAAATGCGCACGCATGTCCGCCAGCACCTGTTCCACCAGATCGTACCGGCCCATGGAGACTCCGCCCGTGAGCAGCAGCAGGTCCGACCTCAATCCCAACTCAATAAGTTGCCGCAGCTTCACCGGTTCATCCGGCGCGACCGGCAGCACCACTGGTTGGCCACCCGCACCCATGATCTGCGCAGCCAGCGAATAGCTATTAGAATTACGAATTTGCGTAGGTCCCGGCGTCACCTCGATGTCAACAATCTCGTCCCCAGTCGTGAGCACTGCAACGCGCGGCCGACCATACACCTGCAATCGTGCTTTCCCGGCGGAAGCGGCCAAAGCTAGGGAAGCGTCATTCAGACGCGTACCCCCATCGACCAGGAGACTTCCCTCTCTCGCCTCCGCTCCTCGCGGAACGATATTTTCGCCCGGCGCAACGCCCTTGCTAACTTCAACCCGTCCATCATGCTCCAAGCTATACTCAACCATCACCACGGCGTCCGCACCCACCGGCACCGGCGCGCCGGTCATGATGGACGCGCATTGCCCGCTTCCGATATGCGCCGGGATTCTGTCAAGCTTCTCCCCTGCCCGGATTTCGCCGATCACCTCGAGCATCGCCGGAGGATGCTCCAAATCGGCCGATCTCACTGCATACCCATCACGCGTGGAACGCGGAAATGGAGGAAGATCCCGGTCCGCCAGAACCGGCTCAGCCAGGACGCGCCCCGCCGCTGCCAAGAGATCCACGGACTCTGTTGCACGCCCCGGTGGTCTTGCGTCCGGAGCTTTCCCCGCCAGAACCTTCCCTGACAAGACCTGCGCCGCCTGCTCCTCAACTCGGCGGCGAGCGTCCTCAAAACTCAAAATTGTGGAAGCGACAGGCGGGGCCGACATGCAGGAATGATACGACAGCGGTCACACAATACGAGTCACACAATACGAGTCTCTCCACACAAGGCGCGAACCAAACTTCGAGCTTATGCCACCTAGCGCGCCAGTTCCTGCCCCAGCACCGCCGGATTG
>Ga0302324_100031000_pt1 | contig 10096 bp, 9 predicted proteins | sample Palsa_T0_1_FD_201949 | JGI IMG/M metagenome (GOLD analysis project Ga0302324, IMG submission 201949) | Peat permafrost microbial communities from Stordalen Mire near Abisko, Sweden - Palsa_T0_1 | ecosystem: Environmental > Terrestrial > Soil > Palsa > Peat permafrost | place: Sweden: Abisko... | reverse complement strand
GCGCGCCCCTGGCCGGCACGCGCGGCGATGAGCTCACCTGCGCTCTGCGCCGCGGCGCAGGCGGCCGACGTGAGCACGAACCAGGCCATCCCGGCCAGCAGCACCCGGCGCCGCCCGAAGATGTCGCCGAGCCGCCCGCCGGTCAGCAGCCCGACCGCCATGCCCAGGGCGTAAGCCGCCGTCACCCATTCGATGACGGCGTAGGAGCCGCCCAGGTCGCGCCTGATCGTCGGCGCCGCCACCTGCGCGATAGTCGAGTCGAGCAGGTCCATCACCGCCGCCGTGATGACCGCGCCAAAGGCCAGCCACCGCCGCCTCCCCCCAGGTCCCGATTCCGTCGGCGTCCCGCCGGTCCGGTCGAGGGTTCGCCCTGCGTTGTCGACTGCTGATGTCATCAGATCCTCCAGGTGGAGTATCGGAACAAAACCTTCTGTTCCACAGGCTATCAGAACGGAATGATTTGTTCCACTGCTGGTACGCTAAGAACATGAACGAGGGAACCCAGGGCCGCGGCCACGACTCGGGCCGCCCGCGGCACGGGCCGCTCAGCGGCCGCCAGGCCGAGGCGGCCCGCAATGACCAGCGCATCCTTGACTCAGCCCGGGCCGTCTTCGTCCACGACCCGGGGGCACCGATCACCGCCGTGGCCAAGCACGCGGGCGTCGGCATCAGCGCGCTGTACACCCGTTACGGCAGCAAGGAGGAACTCCTCCGCAAGCTGTGCACCGACGGCCTGCTCATCGTCGTGGCCGAGACCGAAGCCGCTATCAAGCAGGTCGAGAACGGTCTCGGCCACTGGCAGGTCTTCGCTGACTTCATGCGCTGTCTCACCGACGCCGACACCAGCTCGATGACGCTGGCGCTGGCCGGCAAGTTCGCCCCCACGCCAGAGATGTTCGCTCTGGCCAACCGCTCAAGTGAGCTCATGAGCCAGTTCTTCGCCCTGATCAGGGACGCGCTGCGACCCGATCTCGTGCTGCACGACGTATCGCTCGCGTTCGAGCTGGTGGCCGCGATCAAGCTGGCCGACCCCGAACGCACCACCGAGCTCCGGCATCGGTACCTCGCCCTCATCCTGGACGGCATGCGGGCGAGCGACCGCGGCGAGCTCCCGGGCCCGGCGCCCGCCTGGCAAGAACTCAGCGGCCGCTGGACCACCAGCTAACGCCAGCGCGACAAGCCAAAAGCCGCAAGCCAAAAGCCGCAAGCCGGGAAGCTACGTCCCGCGCTTCGCCCGCGCCCGCCGCTTGCCCTCGTGCATGGCCTGTACCCGCGCGATCGGGATCGCGCGGCCCTCTTCCACCAGCTCCTCGCTCAGCCGCTGCGGCGCCGGCATCTGCCCAGCCCAAGCATCCGCAGCGGCCCCGCCGCCCGCGGCCCCGCTCACCAGCCCAGGCACGCTGTGCACCGTGAAGTCACCAGGGGCCACGTCACCAAGCGAATCCCACGCCACAGGAAACGAAACCGGCACCCCGGGCCGCACCCGCGGGCTGTACGCCGCCGCCACCGTCGCGCCCCCGGCCCTGGTCGAGTCCAGGAAGACCTTGCCCGCCCGGTCCTCGCGGATGAACGCCGTGGTGGCCAGGGCCGGATCCAGCCGCTCCGCCCGCGCCGCCAGCGCCCGCGTCGCCGCCGCCACTTCCTCGGTGCCCGCGTCCACCGGCACGTAGATATGCACGCCCTTCGACCCGCTCGTCTTGACCGCGCCGCGAAGGCCCAAGCCGGCCAGCGCCTCCCGCACCAGGTACGCCGCCGCCACCACCTGCCCGAACGGCCCGCCCTCGGGCGGATCGATGTCCATGATCAGGTGCGTCGGCCGGTCCTTAGCCTCGGCCAGCACCAGCGCCGGGTGGTACTCCACCGCCCGCTGGTTGGCGAACCACAGCAGCGTGCGCCAGTCATCGCACAGCGCGTACCGGACCTCGCGCCGCGACGACTCGGCCCACAGCGTCACCGAATCGATCCACGGCGGCGCGTAGTCCGGCAGGTTCTTCTGCATGAACGGCTGCTGGCCGGCCCGGACCCTGATCACCGACAGCGGCCGCCCGCGCAGTCCCGGCAGCATCAGCCCGGCGACGGCCTCCAGGTAGTCGATCAGGTCGCGCTTGGTCGCGCCCGCCCCGTCGAACAGCGGCTCGTCGAGGTGGGTGAGCGGGACGCCGTCCCGTTCTGACGTGGTCATGGCTCCCGTAATACCCGGTTCCGCGGGCCAGCACCAGCACCCGCCCGCGCTACCCTAAGGGCCGGAAGGGAGCCGAACCGATGGCGTTCAGCGGGTGGCCCGAGGAAGCGCTCGATTTCTACGACGGGCTCGCGGCCGACAACACGAAGACGTACTGGACCGAGCACCGGGCCATCTACGACGAGAAGATCCTGCGCCCGATGGCGGACCTCGCCGAGGAACTGGCCGAGGAGTTCGGCGAGCCGAAGCTCTTCCGGCCGTACCGGGACGTGCGGTTCAGCCGCGACAAGACGCCGTACAAGACCCACATCGGGGCCGTCATCGGCGGCACCGGTTACATCCAGCTGTCCGCCGAGGGCCTGGCCGCGGGCGCCGGCATGTGGCAGCTGAGCCCCGAGCAGCTCGCCCGCTACCGCACCGCCGTGGCCCATGACATCACCGGCCCCGAGCTCGAGCGGATCGCCGCCGAGATCGAGAAGGCCGGCCTGTCCGTGCACGGCCACGGCGTGCTCAAGTCCGCGCCCCGCGGCTACCCGCCCGACCACCCCCGCATCGGCCTGCTCAGGTACAAGGGCCTGACCACATGGCGGGAATGGCCCGTGGAACCGTGGCTGGAAACGGCTTCGGCTAAGGACCGTCTCATCGATTTTCTCCGAACGAGCCTTCCTCTTGTGGCCTGGCTCAACGAGAAGGTAGGCCGGTGATGACGCGGCCCGCGGCTTCCGCCGCCGCGCGCGTGCAGCGTACTGTTTGTCCTCGGTACGCCAACACAGCAAGGGGCATGCGGTGAGCGAATCCGACTCCTCGCTCCGCGTCTCAGACGCCGAGCGTGACGCTACCCTGCGCACCCTCGGGGATCACGCCGCCGTCGGCCGGCTCACCCTGGACGAGCTCGAGGAGCGGTCCGGCCAGGCGCTGGCCGCCAAGACCCGCGGCGAGCTGGCCACGCTGACCAGCGACCTGCCCGCCGAGGCCGGCCAGCCCGGAACCGGGCTGGCGACGGCCCACCCGCGCAAGCCAGTGCGCTGGATGGTCGCGATCATGGGCGGCTCGCACCGGCGCGGCCGGTTCCGCGCCGTCGGCAGCATCAACGCGGTCGCGATCATGGGCGGCGACGAGATCGACCTGCGAGACGCCGAGATCGAGGGCGGCGAGCTCACCCTCAACCTGGTCGCGGTCATGGGCGGCGCGAACATCTACATACCCGACTCGGTCGAAACCGAGGTCGGCGGCTTCTCGCTGATGGGCGGCCACGAGGAGGTCGGCAGCCAGCGCGCCCCGCGCCCGGGCGCCCCGGTGGTACGGATCAAGATGTACAACCTGATGGGCGGCGCGACCATCTACCGGCTTCCGCCGCAGGCCCGCGGCAAGTCCCTGAATGACGCCCGCAGACTCGCCAAGCTAGCCGACCGCGGCCAGCTCCCCGCCCCGGAATAGCCGTCACCGTGTAGCCGGCCGCCTCCTCGCCGCGGCCCGGACTGCAACCTGGCTGCAAGCCCGGGCCGCCACGATGGCAGTAAACCCGGCCCGTCAGGAGGCGACGATGGCAGACACTACGGTGGTGGGCAAGTTCCTGGACGCGATCCAGAGTGCGACGATCCCCGGTTGCGACGTGTGGAGCACGGACGCGACGCTGGACGCGACCGTGCCGAACTGGCGGCTGCACGCAGCCGGTGCCGACGCGATCCGGGCCGAGTACGCCCGCTGGTTCGCGGATCCCGGCCACTTCGACGAGCTGCGCAGGCACCGCGTCGACGACGGATCGGCCGAAGTGGTCGAGTACACCCTCAGCTGGTCAGAGAACGGCGTGCCGCACGCGGCGCATCATATGCACCTGCTGCAGGTGCGCGGTGACCGCATCGTCGCCGACACCGTCATGTGCGGCGGCCGCTGGCCCGCCACGCTGCTGGCCGAGATGGAGGCAGCTGATGGCTGAGCCGGCCGTGGCAGGCACCTGGCGCACCTACCCGGACGTTGCCGCCATGCTGGCCGGCGCGACCGAGCGGATCGGCTTCGACGAGGCGCCAGGCAAGTCCGGGGCCAGGCTGGAGCGGGTCGTGATCGGCGGGGAAAGGTACGTACTCAAGTACCTGGACCTAGCCGAAGACTGGACGCTCCGCGCCTCCGGCTGCCTGCGCGGCGCTCCGCTCGTGCTGTGGGAGCGAGGCATCCTGGCCCGGCTGCCCGCCTGCTTCAACCAGCCGATCGTCGGCGCCGCCCCCGCCGCCCGGTCAGCCCCGTCCGCCCGCCCTGTCCCGTCCGGGGGCTGCGCCCTGCTGATGCGCGACGTCACGCCGTGGCTGGTCCCGGCCACCGACGCGCCGATCACGGCCGGCCAGCACGCGCTGTTTTTGCGGCACATGGCGGCGCTGCACGCGGAGTTCTGGGACTGCGGCCCCGAATTCGACGTCGTCCCGGCGATGCACCGCTACCTGGAGCTCTCGCCGTGGACGGCGGCGGCAGAACGAGCGGCCGGGTCGGCGCACCTGGTACCGCGGCTCGTCGCCCAGGGCTGGCCGCGGCTGGCCGAGGTGGCGCCCGCCGTGGCCGCGGTGGTTACCCCGCTGGCCCGTGACCCAGGCCCGCTGGTCGAAGCCCTGGCCGGGACCCCGCAGACGTTCGTGCACAGCAACTGGAAGCTCGACAACCTCGGCACCGATGACGCGGGCCGCACGGTGGTGCTCGACTGGGAGCAGCCCGGGCGCGGCGCGCCGCTCAGCGACCTAGCCTGGTATCTCGCCATCAACTGCCGCCGCCTGCCGCAGTCCAAGGAAGACTCAATCGCGGCCTACCGGCAGGAACTGGCGGCCTGCGGCATCGACACCGACCCCTGGTGGGAACGCCAGCTGGCCCTGTGCCTGCTGGGTGCCCTGGTCCAGTTCGGCTGGGAGAAGGCACTCGGCGGCTACGACGGGGAGCTCGCATGGTGGGAGACAAACGCCCTCCCCGCAGCCGCCCTCCTGACCTGACCGCGCCCGGGCAACCGGACCGTGACGCCGGAGCGGAGCTGGCGGCGGGTCTGCGGGCTGGCTATGACGCCGCGGCGGATGGCTGGACCGAGGGGCCGGGGTCGATGTACACACCACTGGCCCTGGCGCTGGTGGCGGCCACCCCGGTGCCGCTGGCCGACGCCCGGGTGCTCGACCTCGGCGCTGGCGTCGGTGATGCCGGCCGGGCCGCGCTGGCCGCCGGGGCTCGCCAGGTGGTGGCCGCGGACCTGTCGGCCGCCATGCTGCGCCGCGGCGCCTGGGCGGCACGTACCGGCCTGCCGACGCCGCATCCGGTCGCCGCCAATGCGACCGCGCTGCCATTCCGCGACCGCAGCTTCGACGTGGTGCTGGCCGCTTTCTGCCTCAACCACCTGGCCAACCTGCCGGCTGGCCTGGCCGAGGCCCACCGGGTCGGCGCGGCGCTCGCCGCCAGCATGTTCGCGCCCGGCTGGACTCACCCCGCCAAGGACGCAGTTGACCAGGCCCTGCGATCGTTCGGCTATCAGCCGCCGGCCTGGCATGCGGCCCTGCACCCGGGGTCTCGGGCCAGCGACCCGGCTCAGCTCGCCGCGGCGGCCGCCGCCGCGGGCTTCACCCAGGTGCAGGTACACACCGCCGACGTTCCCACCGGACTGACGACCCCTGCCGGGCTGGCGTCCTGGCGCCTCGGCATGGCTCACGTCGCTCCGTTCATGGGATCACTAGACGCGCCAGGGCGCGTCGCGGTCCGGCGCGCGGCCGAGCGCGCCGTCGCGGCCGCCGCGCCTGTGATCGTTTCCATGATCGTGCTCACCGCCCGGTAACTCACCAAGCTGCCCGGTAACTCACCAAGCCGCCGATCCGCCGCACGCCGCAGCCCATCCCCATACCGGTCCGCGTCCTTGGCCAGCTGGGCGGTGCGGTCAGCGGCCCGGTCCAGCCAGGCGGGGTTCGCGAAGTCACTGGCCACGTCGAAGGTCCACCACCACGCCTCGATGGCCACGCAACTATCGAGCAGATCGAGGTCGGCGACCACAGAACCGGCGTCCACCGGCCGCCCGAGAGCATGGTTCGCCCGGTGGGCGAGCAGGCGGGCCACGCAGACGTAGCGGGGCACGCCGAGCGCCACCGCGCGCGCCTCGAGCTCGCGGGCCTCGGCGAGCGCGCGGTCTGCGTCGCCGCGCAGCAACGCCAGGCGCCCCGTGAGGAGCCGGTGCTTGAGTTGCAGCCGCCACCCGAACACCAGATTGCCGTGCAGCAGTGCGGCGGCCTGGTCCAGCCGGGACTGCGCGCCGTCCAGGCTGCCGGTTTCCAGTTGCTGCTCGGCGAGGTCCTCCAGTGCCGCGACGGTGACATCAGGTGTGCCCTGGCGCTGCCCGGCCTCGAGCGCTTCGTCATGATGGTCGAGCGCCTCGGACCAGGCGCCCAGGTTCCGCAGCACCCAGCCGGCGAAGTTCACCGCCCGCCCGGCGAACCGCGGGACCTGGCGCCGTTCCACCTCGGTGGTGTACCGGGTGAACGCGGCCAGTGCCTGCGCCGGGCGGCCGGCCAGCGCGTGTGCATGTCCGGTGAACAGGAGCGAGTGCATGGTGGCCGCCGTATGCTCCACCCCGACCTGCCCGCGCGCCGCGGGGCGCAGCAGCGCCAGCGCCTCCGTGGTTCGGCTCTGATGGGCCCGGAGCACTCCTAGCCACCCGGCGGCGGTCACCCGGTCGGTGCCTTCGGCCAGCGCGAACGCCTCGCCAAGGAGCAGCTCGGCCTGGGCCAGATTCCCGGCCGCGTGCTGGGTGCGGCCGCCCACCGCCAGGCACCGCGACCGGGTAGCCGCGTCCGCCGCGGCCAGCGCGCCGTCCTCGGCGAACTGGGCGGCCTGCTCGAAGTCGCGCGCGAAATACGAGGCCCAGGCACCGACCTCCAGGGCCGCCGGGCCGGCTGTCGCGGCCCGCTCGACGTCCTGCAGCGCCTCGGGGTACCGCATGCGCAAGACCCGGACCCGGGCCCGCGCCAGCCACCCGTCCTGATCGGGATGCAGCCGCACCGCGTCGTCGAGCAGCGCCTCCGCCGCCGCATGGTCGAAGCGCTCAGCGGCCTGGGCCGACGCCGCACGCAGAGCCCGGGCAGCCAGCCTCAGGTCGCCCCCCAGGCGCGCGTGGTCGGCTACGGTCAGCGGGTCGGCGCCAGGCCGCCGGTCGAGCACACGGCCGGCCTGCCGGTGCAGCAGCGCGGCCCGTCCCGCGGTGGCGCTCGCCGCCAGGGCCTCGCGGACCAGCTCATGGCGGAACCGGAAGATGCCGTCGTCTTCGACCAGGAACTGCTGCCCGGCAGCCCGTTCGGCGTCGTCAAGCACCGTGATGACGGGACAGCCGAGCACGGCCGCGAGCAGGTCGACGTCGAGTCCCGGACCGATGACGGCGGCGGTGCGCAGCAGCAGTCCCGCCGGGCCCAGCTCGTCGCACCGCGCAGACACTGACGCGACCAGCGACGCCGGCAGCTCCGCGCCCGCGGCCTGCTGGGCCAGCTCGGTCAGGAACAGCGGGTGCCCCCCGGACCGGGCGTACAGCTCATCGACGCGATGCAGACCGACCAGCTCGGCCGCCGCGTCACGGTCGAGCGCATCCAGGTGAATGAATGCTGTCGCGGGCAGGGCCGTACCTTCGCCGGGTCGGACCGCGGCCACGACGGTCACCGCTACCTGTTCGCGGCGCAGGAAACGCAGCCAGTCCGCCAGTGCGGGGCCGGCCAGATGCGCGTCGTCCACTACCGTCACCAGCGGGGCCCGCTTCGCCAGGCGGCTCAGCACCCGGGCCAGGGCCGCATAAAGTACCGCCGGGCCGAGCATGCTGTCGGCCAGCACCGGCGTCGGTCGCGAGCCGGCCGTCACGCTGAGCAGCGGTGCCAGAATCGCCGCGTCGCCCTCGAGCAGGTCGGTGGTCATGTCGGGGCCGAGCTCGCGCAGCCGCGCGGCCAGCGCCACCCCCATGGCGTCAAGCGGGAGTGCCCGGTCCAGCGGCCCGCATGACGCCCACAGCACCGTGTCCCCGGCGGCGGCACGCCGGTCGCCCCACGCGCGCAGCAGCGTCGTCTTCCCGATACCCGCCTCGCCGTCCACCACGACTACCTCGGTCGAGCCGCCCGCAGCCCTGGCCGCGACCACCTCGAGGTAGCCAAGCTCATCGTGCCGGCCGGCCAGGTCGCTGGTCGCGGCCGCGGCCGGTCGCGCGGGCGGCGCCAGCTCGCCACGGAGAATCGCGGTGTAGAGGGCGGTGGTCTCCGGCGAGGGATCGGTGCCCAGCTCGTCGGCCATCCGCTGGCGGGCGTGGGCGTAGGCGGCGAGCGCGCCGGCGACCCGGCCGCCCGTGACGTAGGCGCGCAGCAGCACCCGCAGCGCCGCCTCGTCGTACGGATCGCGTTCGGCTGAGGCGGCGGCGGCGTCGGCGGCCGCCAGCCAGTCACCCGCCTCGAGCAGGGCCGTGGCGGCGATCAGGCGGCCCCGGCTGATCAGCCGCTCAAGCTCGGCGTGCTTCAGCTGAGCCCATTCGCCGGACAGGAGCTGCGGACCGTCGCCGCGGATCAGCGAGAGCGCGACCCGGGCGGCGGCGACGGCGCTCATCGCGTAGCCCGCCTCCCGCCGCGACTCCACCTCGCGGCTGAGCACCGCCAGTTCGGTCGCATCGAGCCAGTCGCAGCGCAGCAGGTAGCCAGCGTCGCGATGCTCGATGCGGTCGCGCCCGAGTACCGAGCGCAGGCGGCTCATCAGCACCGCCAGCTGGTCCTCGGGTCGCGCAGGCGGGGCGTCGCCCCACAGCGAATCGATGAGCACGTCGCAGGACACCGCCTGCCCCGCGGCCATGGCGAGCAGCTGCAGCGCGAGCCGGGCCTTCCTGCTGCCGAGCGCCTGCGGCTCGATTCCGTCCACGCCGAAATCGCTGAGTACCCGCACCGCCAGCGACTTCATGCACGTATTAAATCCCGGCCGGTTCCCGGTCGCCAGGCCAGTGCAAGGTGGCTGCAACCTCTTCCCGGCACGCTGGGCCCAAGCATCCAGTACGACCGAAGGAGACCATCGTGACCGGAAAAGCCGAACAGAAGAGCTTCCAGACCCCCGACGAAACCCGCACCTTCGACTACGGCGCCCTGGACCTGCTCCAGATCGGCGGGGCGGAGATCGGCCGCCTCACCCTTCAACCCGGCTGGCGCTGGTCGGATCACGTGAAGCCGCTCGCGGGCACCGACCTGTGCGAGGCGCCGCATTTCCAGTACCACGTGCAGGGCACCCTGCACGTGGTGATGGCCGACGGCGCCGAGTTCGACGCCCGGCCCGGAGACGTCACCGCGCTGCCGCAGGGCCATGACGCCTGGGTGGTGGGTGACGAGCCCGTCGTGGTGGTGGACTGGTACGGCGCCAGCAACTACGCCCGCGGTTAGCGCGCCTCGCCGTCGGCGGCGCTGGCAGCTAGCGCGTCACGCCGTCGGCAGCAAGCGCGTCTTCTGCGGCCAGCACGCCCAGCACGTAGCCCCGCTCGGTCTCATAGACGTGCGCCGACTTGACGATCATCAGCAGCCGGCCGACCGGACGCCCGAGCTCGCGGGCCACCTGCTGCTGCAGGGCCGCCAGCTCGACCAGGTTGCCGTACCCCTTGGCGCCGAAGTCGATGCTGTGCGCGTAGGTGACCAGTTCCACCGCCCCGTCCGGCAGCCAGAAATCGAGCAGGCTGACGCACGGGATGTAGCTGGTGTCAGTGTGCGGCTGGAACGTAGTGATCGTCGCCGATCGGGTGGCCGGGTCTTGCCGCAGCCGGTCAATGACCCAGGCCACCTGGTCTCGTCCGGAGTGCTCGTAGTCGAACAGCCGCCTCGCGTAGCTGTCCGCCCCGCCGAGCGCCGCGACCTGGGTGTAGTCGGTGAAGTTGGCGTGCATCCAGGCCAGCCGCTCGGGCTCGGCGTG
>Ga0302324_100030999_pt1 | contig 10096 bp, 6 predicted proteins | sample Palsa_T0_1_FD_201949 | JGI IMG/M metagenome (GOLD analysis project Ga0302324, IMG submission 201949) | Peat permafrost microbial communities from Stordalen Mire near Abisko, Sweden - Palsa_T0_1 | ecosystem: Environmental > Terrestrial > Soil > Palsa > Peat permafrost | place: Sweden: Abisko... | reverse complement strand
CGCTCTGGCACTTTACCAAGCAGCCTTGCGGCAAGCTCCGAACGAAGTCGTCGCCCTGGTCAACCTCGGACGCTTGTACGGTTCCAGCGGCCTCTTGGATCAGGCCATCGCGCTGTGGCGCGAGGCGTTGAAGCGCAACCCTTGCCTGGCCGAGGCGGGCGCAAATTTGCAAATCGCACTGCGCGCGAAAAACGACACCGCCGGTAGGGAAGCGGTTCGGCGCAGTCAGGAATTCTGTTCATTCGAGTAAGCGGCAACTGAGCGAATCTGCGTAACAACGACAGCGCGGTGCTTGAGCGGCTGTCCGAAGATTGCGGCGACTCGCGGCGGCGACCGCCCAAACCGGCATATTGACTCGCAATCCCTTCCTTAGGCAGCGCAAAAATAACCTATCCATTTAGTCGTGGAAGAATTACAGTAGTTCGACTCACCTATCCTCTGCCTCGATCCCGCTTGCCGCAATCGTGGGCAGGCGGCCCGCGGCGGCCAATCTTACTATTCCGAAGGCGTCCTGAAGAAACATCCAGTAGCGTGTTGCGCCTGGGAAAGAAGACAGGTTTATTCGTAGAGATCGCGAATTCTCAGCAATTCAGCCAGCGGCAACGGCTTAAGGGTGGAAGTCTGCCTGCGGCCGGATGTATTCGTCTTTCTTGCCAGACCACGCCGGGGAGCTCTCCCTTTTTTGAAAAATGAGACACTTTATCGGCGCACTATTGGGTCAAACGGCGTATCCGGAAGTCGGCGCGCCAAATGACGAGAGCCCCTGAATTCGGGGGGAAATCCCTAGCGGCTCAGGCCAAAATGTCGTGCACGACATTCCCGGCAACGTCGGTCAGGCGGAAGTCACGGCCGCTGTAGCGGTAGGTCAATTTGGTGTGATCCATACCCAAGGCGTGAAGAACCGTGGCGTGCAGGTCATGAATGTGCACGGGATTCTCCACCGCCTGGAAGCCAAACTCATCGGTGTTGCCGTACGTCGTGCCGCCCTTGACGCCGCCGCCGGCCAGCAGCATCGAGAAACCGTGACTGTTGTGATCGCGGCCGTTTTGCACTTTCACCAGTCCGCTGACTTCCAGCACTGGCGTGCGGCCGAATTCGCCGCCGATGATGACCAGTGTTTCCTTCAGCAGGCCACTCGCCTTGAGGTCGGCCAACAGGGCGGCGATGGGGCCGTCGACGTCATGGGCCAGTTTGCGATGAATGAGAATGTCATCATGGTTGTCCCATGGCTGGCCATTGCCGTAATAGACCTGCACCATGCGCACGCCGCGCTCCACCAGGCGGCGGGCCATCAGACATCCGCGTCCGAAATCATGGTCCCCATAACGGCTGCGGATGGCCTCGGGCTCTTTGGTGATATCGAAAACTTCCGGCGCTTCGCTTTGCATCCGGTAAGCGATTTCAGCAGCCTGGATGCTGCTTTCGAGTTGACCATCTTCGCCTTCGCGCTTTTCATCGATCAGATTCAGCTGGCGCAGCAGATCCAGGGCGCGCCGCTGTTCGGGCAGTGGCGTCGACGGATTGCGAATGTAACTGATGAGTTTGTCGGGAGTTTTCTCGCTGTTCGGGATGTAAGTGCCCTGGTAGATAGCCGGGAGGAAGGTGGAACTCCACAGTTGCGTCCCCACGATGGGGTAACCCGGACACAAGACGACAAAGCCGGGCAGATTCTGGTTCTCCGAGCCGAGGCCGTACGTTAGCCAGGAACCCATCGATGGGCGGCCGGGAACGCGATGGCCGCAGTTCATCAGAAAAAGCGATGGCTCATGGTTCGGGATCTCCGTGTACATCGAGCGAATAACGCAGACATCGTCAATCGAGTCTCCCAGCTTGGGGAAGATCTCACTGATCTCGATGCCGCTCTTGCCGCAGCGGCGGAAGGCGAAGGGCGAAGCGAGAAGATTGCCGGTCTTGCGCTCAGTCTTCAAGTTGCCGCTCGGGATGGGCTGGCCGTTGTACTTCTGGAGCATCGGCTTGGGATCGAACGTGTCCACCTGGGAGGGGCCGCCGTTGAGAAAGAGAAAGACGACGTGTTTGGCCGATGCCGTGAAGTGCGGGGCTTTGGGGGCCATGGGCGAGACCGCGCCGGGCAGTGTCTCTGTCCCGGCCGTTTGCGATGCTTCAAGAATACCCGCAAGTCCGGCCATGCCGAAGCCGGTCCCCATGGTGCGGAGTATTTGCCGTCGCGATGGCTTAAAGATCATCTTTGGTTCATTCCTTAGTCGAGATAGGTGAACTCATTGGAACTTAGCAGGACCTGGGTGTATTCGGGCCACGCGCTGGTATTTCCGCCGATGAATTCGCGAGCCAGCCTGCGCTCCTCAAGGGTAGGATCGCGCTGCAACACGAAGCGGTAAGTAGCCGTAATGATTTGGTCGTCACTCGATGCATGGGCGGTAGCGCGAGCGGCGAGGGCGGTGGACTGAGCGATGACGAACGGACTGTTCATGAAGAAGAGCTTCTGCAGCGGGACGGTAGTTTGCAGGCGCTGCTCACTGGTGCTGTTCGGATTCGGAAAATCGAATAGCGCAAGCACAGGATCGAGCTGGCGGCGGGAAATGTAGGCGTAGACCGTGCGGCGATTATTTTCCTTGTCGAGCCGGACGGCGGGGCCGCCTGCCTGCAAATCGAGCTTGCCGGAGACATACAGCAGGGAATCGCGGAGCGATTCGGCGTCGAGGCGGCGGCGGTTGTATCGCCAAATCAGGCGGTTGTCGGGGTCTTCGGCATAATTGCGGTCAGAGGCATCGGCGCTCAACCCATAGGCGGCGGTCAGCATGATTTCGCGGTGCAGTTTCTTGAGTGACCAGCCTTCGCGCACAAACCGGCCGGCGAGATAGTCGAGAAGTTCGGGATGTGAGGGGCGGTCGCCTTGCGAGCCAAAGTTGCTCGGTGTGCGCACAAGGCCGTACCCGAAGTGCTGCTGCCAGACGCGATTGACAATAACGCGGGCGGTCAGCGGGTTGACGGGGTTCGCGATGGCTTCGGCGAGATCGAGGCGCGCTTTGCCACGCTCGAAGCGTTCCGGCTCTGCCGGTGACAGGATTGCCAGAAAGTGCGGGGGGGCAAGGTCGCCGGGATTGTTTTTATCGCCGCGAATCCAGACATGCTGTTCCGCGGGCTTCTCCTTGTCGACGATGGTTTGCAGCACGGGATAGGCGGGCGGGAGATCCTTCTTCAGCGCGGCCAATTGCGCGCGAAGCTGGGTGAGGTGACTGAGCCAAACGCCCGAAAGGAAACGATCGATTTGGGCCTCCTCTTCTTTGGCTTTGGCGTCTCGGTAGTGAAGGACACCGTGATCGCCAAGCATGTCTTCCCAGAGGCCGAACTTGGCGCGGTCAAGTGAAACTAGATTCGCATTGGAGAGATCGTTGCGAGTGGGATTCAGACCCAGACGGATGTGGTTTTCATCATCGACCCGATTCTTCTCGGCGATAACGGCGAGGATCTGGGCCTGGAACTCTGCGGCCGCTTTCGCACGCTGATCCTGCGTTGTGGCGGCGTACCAATCCTTCAGAAAGGGGTGTTGCTTTTCGGGCTCAGCCAAATACTTTGTCCAGCGGGCGAGCGTTCCTTGATCGAGCATGGAGCGATCGGGCATGGGGTGATCGGGCATGGGGTGATCGGGCATGGGGTGATCGAGCATGGGGTGATCGGGCATGGCGCCGGCGGTTGTATCCTTAACTTTGCTCGAGACCTGGCCTGAGGCAAGCAGATAGTGCGCGGTCTCGGAAGCGAGGATGAGACCTAACTGTGCGGATTGAGCGTCGGCGTACTCCTTGAGTTCTTTCTCTTTTTTCTCAATGAGGGCCTTCTGCGCGTTATATGCATCAACGGTTTCTTTGGGAGCGAGAGGAACCTCATGCAGGTCTGTGTTGCGGAAGATGCCCATCAGCGAGTAGAAATCGCGGGTAGGAATGGGGTCGTACTTGTGATCGTGGCACTGCGCGCAAGCCACCGTCAGGCCGAGAAAGGCGCGGGTAGTGGCATCCACGCGATCGTCCTGCATCTCAGGGCTCAGCGCATAGAAGCCGAGGCCTGCTTCGTATTTTTCGTGATTGGGAAGCTGATCGCCGGCGATTTGGGCTTTCACGAAGACGTCGTATGGCATGTCGTTCTGAATGGCCTGAATAACCCAATCGCGATAGCGGAAGGAAGCCGGATAGGGATTGTCGCGCTCCGAGTCGAGCCGATCGTCGGAGTATCGGGCTACATCGAGCCAGAGCCGTCCCCAGCGTTCGCCATAGCGAGGCGAAGCGAGCAGACGATCAATGACTTTGGCGAACGCATCGGGCGAGCGATCGTGTTCAAATGCATCGACCTCTTCGACAGTGGGCGGGAGGCCGGTGAGATCGTAGGTGGCGCGTCGAATGAGCGTGCGGCGGTCGGCGCGGCGCACTGGGCGCAGCCCGCGGGCCTCGAGCTTTGACCCGATGAAGCGGTCGATCTCGGTGCGGGCCCAATTGCCATCCTTCACGTCCGGCGGAGACACGGGCTTAACGGGTTGGAACGACCAGAACGCGCGCTGCTCCGCGGTGATCTGGTAAGGCGGCGATTTCAGGGCGGCTTTCTCATGCTGCGGCCACACGGCGCCGGCTTTGACCCAGGCTTCGACAGCGGTGATCTGCCCGGCGGCCAGTTTGCCGGTGGGTGGCATCTTGAGTTTTCCGTCGTGGCGTAGAGCTTTCACTAGCAGGCTCGCGTCGGGGTCGCCGGGAACGGCAATGGGTCCGGACTTCCCGCCTTTGAGAAAGTGTTCACGGGAGTCGAGTTGCAGACCGCCCATGCGCGCGTCGGTATGGCAGGCGTAGCAATTCTCTACGAACAGGGGGCGGATTTTCGTCTCGAAGAGATCGGCGTCAGCGGAACCCGGCGCCGGTTGAGCAAGTAGGGCCGAGGCTGTGGCTGCCAAGAGAACAAGGCTACCCGCCACTAAGCGCATACCTTGTTCTATCACATATGGGAAGTACGAGTTGGCCGCCGTCCCACAGAACAAATGGCTTTCTGTGTCCATCATCCTGCTTTGCAACCATAGGGAGCCCTCGCCGCCCACGCTGACGTGCGCCCACTGGGGCTGCGAATGCTATGTGGCTCGTGCTTCGGCGCCAGAATCACGGCGAGCCAGATGCGGAACTATTTCGCTGTGGCCCTTTAGGATGCTCGCCCACGACCAATTTCGCGCCTCCTTCATTCGGTCCTACGTAGTTCGCGATTATTGGCGGACGTTCGGACCCCTCCATCGGATTTGACTGTCCTGAAACGCGGATTGTATAGTAACGCATGGCTCTTTGCAGTCGATCTCCGATCGCCTCGCTTTTCTTACTGAGCGCAATCGCGGCGTCCGCGCAGCAATCCGCTCCCATTGTGCAGCCCGGCGCCCCTGGCCAGCCTGGTAAACTTCTCACCGAAGCAACCGTTCGAACCCCGCCCAGAGCCCCTTTCAACGCCGACGTCGAATTCATGCAAGGCATGATCATGCACCACTCTCAGGCCGTCGAGATGGTCGCGCTCCTGCGCACCCGCGGCAAGAGCCCAGCGCTGAAATCCTTCGGCGAGAAGATCTCCATCTCGCAAACCGACGAGATCGGCTTCATGAAGCGTTGGCTCGAAAGCCGCGGTAAATCGACAACCATGGAGATGGACCACAGCCACATGAGCGCGGCCGAAATGAAGAACATGAATATGAACATGCTCATGCCCGGCATGCTCACGCCCCAACAGATGAGCGCCCTCACTAAAGCCAGGGGCGCGCAGTTCGATCACCTCTTCCTTACCGGAATGATCCAGCACCATGGCGGCGCACTCACCATGGTAGACGACCTTTTCAACACCCCCGGAGCAGGTCAGGACCCCGTCTTGTTCGACTTCGCCACCGACATCGAGAACACTCAGAGCGCAGAAATCAAAATCATGCGCGGCATGCTTGACAAGGAGAAGCAATGACCATAAGACGATATTCCGGCCGTTTTCGCGCCGGCTTCGCGTTCGCAGTATCCATCACCATACCCACGCTGTGCACTGCGCAAAGGGGGCCGCAGCCCGACCCCACCAAGGCGGCGCCCCCCAGCGTCTATTCCAACCCGCGCTCCGGCCCGGACGATCCCCGCATTGGCCTCAAGCCCGGCCTGTTCGACGCCGGCGAGGCGATCTTCGGACTGCAGAAAATCGCCAGTCTCCAGAAGCCGCCCGGATTCGCGCCCGACCCCAACGCCCCGGAACCCCCTCCGCCTCCCGCTCCGCCTGCCAATGCCCCTGCCGGTGGCGGCGGCGGCCGCGGTCCCACGCTCAACACCGGCACGACCAACTCCGACATCGCCTTTATCGGTAACCATCTCTTCGTGGGAAATTACTACGGCATCAACTTCTACGACATCGATAACCCAGCCAAGATCAAGCTCGGCACTTCGCTCGTCTGTCCCGGGGGACAGGGCGACGTCTCCGTCTACGGCCACCTGCTCTTCATGTCGGCCGAAGCTATGAACGGCCGCATCGATTGCGGCACGCAGGGCATCCCCGTTCCCGCTGAAGCGGCCCCGCCTGAACCGCCCGCCGCCCCGCCGGCCGCCGCTCCCGGGACGCCCGAAGCTGCTGCCGCGGCCGGACGTGGCGGACGCCGTCCTGCGCCCCCCAGTCCCGATCGCTTCCGCGGCGTCCGCATTTTCGATATCAGCGACCTGGCCAACCCCAAGCAGGTTGCCGCCGTGCAAAGCTGCCGCGGATCGCACACGCACAGCCTTTTAGTCGACCCCAAGGATAAGGACAACGTCTACATTTATATCTCCGGCACGGGCCAAGTTCGTCAAGCCGAAGAGCTTGCCGGCTGCACTGGCGGGGACCCAAAGGCCAACCCGGAGACTGCGCTCTTCCGCATCGACATCATCAAGGTACCCCTCGCTCACCCCGAGCTGGCCAAGATCGTCTCCAGCCCGCGCATCTTCACCGACACGCAAACCGGCGACATGGATGGCCTCTGGAAGGGCGGCACGCACGGCGAGGGCACGCAGTCCACCTCCACAACCAACCAGTGCCATGACATCACCATCTATTCCGCCATCGGCCTCGCCGCCGGGGCATGCTCCGGAAACGGAATCCTACTCGACATCTCCAACCCCATCGACCCCAAGCGCATCGACGCCGTCAGCGATCCCAACTACGCCTACTGGCACTCCGCGACCTTTAACAATGACGGCACCAAAGTGCTCTACACCGATGAATGGGGCGGCGGTGGCCAGCCCCGTTGCCGGGCGACCGACCCGATGCACTGGGGCGCGGACGCGATCTTCACCCTCTCCCCGAACCGCAAGCTGACGTTGTCCTCGTATTACAAGATGCCGGCTCCGCAGACCGACCTCGAGAACTGCGTCGCTCACAACGGTTCACTGGTGCCGATCCCCGGACGCGACGTCTTTGTCCAAGCCTGGTATCAGGGCGGCGTCTCGATGGTCGATTTTACCGACCCCACGCACCCCTTCGAAATGGCTTACTTCGACCGCGGTCCGCTCGACGCCGTCAAGCACGGCCTCGGCGGCTTCTGGTCGGTCTACTGGTATAACGGTTATATCTACGGTTCCGAGATCTCGCGCGGAGTCGACGTGTTCCGCTTGGCGCCGAGCAAATTCCTGACGCAGGAAGAGATCGACGCCTCGAACCAGGTGCACCTTGACATCCTCAACGTGCAGAGCCAGCCAAAGATCGTCTGGCCGCAGAATCTGATCGTCGGCAAGGCCTACGTCGCTCAGCTCGAGCGCAGCGGAGCGCTTGCCGGTGCGCGGATGGCTTCTCTGAAAGCCGCGATCGCCAAAGTCGAAAAGCCGGGCGCCAGCCGCAAAGACTCGGCGGAGCTCCAGGCAATGGGCGACGCTCTCGACAAAGACGCTGCAAAGGCGAAGTCCGCAACCGATGCAGGTCGTATGCGAGCCTTGGCGGTTATTCTGAAGCAGCGCTAAGACTAAGCGGCGGCGAAGCGACCTGCTTCGCCGCTTTCATCGCTATGTATTTCTTGATGTTCGTCCACTGCGGATGCCGAGGTGCGACAGAGCGTGCCGATATCTGGTCTTAACGTTCTCGTAGGGCCGTGTCCCCCGGCCCGGCGCCGGATGCCGATGGAGTGCGCGGACCGGGTCGCAATAAGTTGATTAAGGATGACCAATCTCGGTCAGGTATCCGGTAACAATCACGACGGCGGCAGCCAGCGCCGCTTCAAGCGCGACGATCAATGCCAAGGATGCGCTTTCCTCATGCAGTTTGCGAAGGCGCCGCCAGTTGACATAGCCGCAGACTGAGATCCCGGCGACGAGCCCGGCCTTCAGGACCAGGAGCCGCCCGTATGCGGTTGTCCAAAGGTTCGAGAAGACACCCACGTAAAACCACGATGCGACGAGGCCCGCAGCTACTACCGTCGCTGCGCCCGGCAGCGCAATAGGCGAGAAGCGCCGCAGGATGAGCAAGCGTATTCGCCGAGCCGTGAGAGGCATTCCCATCGGACCGAGACTCGCCGGTGGAACGGAAATCAATAGTATGGCAGCGAGCGTGCCTAGCCAGACACCGGCAGCGAGGATGTGCAGCGCGTGCACTGCCATGCGACCCGTATCGCCCGACGCATGACCAAGAAGCGGGATCGTTGCCGTGAAGCCCACGGCGGAAAGTGTGGCCCATGGCCAGAAGGTCCGGCGCCATACGGTCGCGGCGCAGGCGAGCATGAAGACGAGCGCCGCGATAAATTGAGCTCGCCAGCTTTGGCCCCACCGGCTGTGGAGAGCGATAATCCTGAGGGTGTCCCATGATCGGGCGCCATAGAACCCAAAAACCGCCACCGCGTGAGTCCACACGCGCAGGCCAGACGCCGCTAACGCCAGGGAGGCTGCCCTTAGCGCGATACGCGCGATTGACTGCTCGATTGCGAGAACGAGGCCGGCGCCTAATTCTGCTATAACTCGCCGTAACAGCAGCCAGCGTGCGGTGCTGGCGCCGATGGCGATAAGAAGAGACGCATATAGAAGGGCTTTTGCGCTACTTTCTAAGACGACCGCCGGATCTTGCACGAGTCTCTCCCATTGTCATCCGATGCGGTTCGGGAGCTTACTGCGAGCTCTTCACGCTGAAGCTGAAATCGCCCTTCGCCACGTGCCCATCGTCGCCCGCTGTCTGCCAACTGACGACGTACTGGCCGCCGGCGAGCTTGCCTTTGAAGTCGGCCACGATCGATGTTTCGGCATTTGCGTGGATCGGTCCCGTCTCGACTGCCCCCCTGGGACCCTTGACCGCGATCTTGCTGACGGTCAGATCGGGTTTCTCGGCGAACCACATCTCGACGCGCGCAGGCGAGGTATTGAGCGCCGCGCCGGCAGCCGGCGCGCTCTTCAAGAGTTTGTTGTGCGCGAGCGCCAGCGTTACGAAAGCGACCGCGAAGAGGACAACGGCGAAGACGTTTCGAAGTCGGAAAAAGGCTAGTTTCAATACGGACTCCTTGGTTTTGGTTATTACCCGATAAGGAAATGAGCGCCATGGGTCATCAGAGTTCCATCTCGGATTCCGGAACGGATATCGTAGCCAGTCACGTCTGAATCATTGAGCCCAGGCGTCCATTTCGGCCTCTCGCTCTTCCCTAGTATCCGCTTCTAGCTTGAAGCTTACACGATACACCGCTTCGCTATCCGGGTAAAGCGCCTTGAACTATTTTTGTTCTCCCCGGTAGTCATCCTGCCTCTTCGCGACGCGGATATCATAAGACGCCGATCCCCTCACGCTGCCCTTGCCGCCGCGTGATTGCGCCCGAATGACGTCAGCGCAGATCGTTTCGCACCGCGATGTTCCAGGGAATGTCGATCACTCAGGAACGGGGCGAGAAGATCGCACCTCCGCCTCGGATACTCGCCGAATCAGCATTCACTGTGAATCGCGCGGCGGTTCAAATGGCTGATTTACTGCGCCTCGGCATAGCGCCGATAGAACAAGCCGCCAATCGAACCAAGAGCAATCCAGAATACTCCAGTTGTCAGAATCGACCACACCGCAAACCGGTGAATCAACTCCGGCGGTACGGAACTCTCGCCCACGGCGACGGGCGCGCCGATTGCGTGCGGAACCACGAACACCA
>Ga0302324_100030996_pt1 | contig 10097 bp, 10 predicted proteins | sample Palsa_T0_1_FD_201949 | JGI IMG/M metagenome (GOLD analysis project Ga0302324, IMG submission 201949) | Peat permafrost microbial communities from Stordalen Mire near Abisko, Sweden - Palsa_T0_1 | ecosystem: Environmental > Terrestrial > Soil > Palsa > Peat permafrost | place: Sweden: Abisko... | reverse complement strand
GAGTCGTTCTGCAGATTGGCGACCAGCAGGCGGCGGCCGTCGGGGCTGACCGCCAGGCCGGCCGCCTCGGGCTTCACCGCCAGGCCGAGGCCGGCCTTGTGGCCGAGCTTGAAGGTGCGGCCGGCCTTGAACGCGCCCGGCGCGCCGGTGAACTCCAGCACATCGTCGTCGACGCCGCCGGCGACGAAAAAGCGGTCCCCGGCCGGGGCCCAGGCGAGGCCGGCGAAGCTGTTCGGGATGGCGATCACCTGCCGCTTGGCCGGCGCCGGGCCGCCGACGTCGTAGACGAAGACGTATTCGTGGCCGAGGTCCGGGACGTCCTTGCCGTCCGGCCCGTTCATGCGGTTGAAGCCGCTGGTCAGGATCAGCAGCGTGCGGCCGTCCGGCGACAGGGCGACGGCCGAGGCCTGGCCGGCGGAGTAGGCGGGCGCGGCCGGCAGGTCCGGGTTGAGCGGCTGGAAGATGGCTCCGGGTGCGGCGTCTGGCGTGATCGCGAAGCCGGTCGGCGTCATCTGCGGCGCCGCGGCGATCAGCAGCGGCGCGGCGAGCAGCAGAGCGAACCGTCCCATCCCCATGATCCCAGTCTCTCCGCCGGAAGTTACAAGCTTGTGTCGGCGCGCCTAGCGCCCCCCTCCCGGCGTTGGCTGCTTCGCGCCTCCGCTTCGCGGTCGGCCGTACTCCCCCCAAAGGGGGGAGAGAGGGATTGCGCTAACCCTCTCCTCCCCCTCTGGGGGAGGGGGACCGCGAAGCGGTGGAGGGGGCCGGGCCCCTCACCCCCCCGCCAGCGACGCCTGCCGCAGGTTCTCTTCGTGGCGGCGGCGGTCGATGTCATAGAATGTGAGGAAGCCGATGGCGGTCAGGAGCAGGCCGGCGAACAGAGGCATGTAGGTCAAGACCAGCCGCGTCAGGATCTGTGGATCGACCTCGCCGGGCTTGGCGCCGATCGGAAAGGCGACCAGCCCCAGGATCAGGCCGGCGAAGAAGAGGCCGCTGGCCGAGACCAGCTTGCCGGTAAAGGCGTTGGCGGCGAAGAACAGGCCCTCCGAGCGCCGCCCGGTCTTGACCTGGCTCGCCTCCACCACGTCGGCGATCATCGAGGTGATCACGATCGAGGCGGTGATCCCCAGTGAGTTGGCGATGACGACCAGAAGCAACAGGGTCGGCGTCAGCCAGGGCGAGTGATTGGCCGGGAAGAGGCCGGCCATGCGCAGGAGGAACGGCGACACCGCGAAGGGAATATAGAGGGCGAGGGAGGCGATCGCCGCCGCCTTCTTGCCCATCAGTCGCGCGGCGCGGGGCGCCAGGGCGCTGGCGGCGACGGCCGCGACCGCGATCTGAGCGACCAGCAGCGAGATCTGTGCGCTGCTCAGTTGCCAATAGTAGGTGGCGAAGTAGAGCGTCAGCGCCGCGTGCAGCCCCGCCGCCATGGCTCCGAACGACCCGGCCCCCAGCGTCACCAGGAAGGTGCGGTTCGCCAGCGTGGCGAACATCTCGCGCGCCAAGCCCGACGGCTTCTGGGGCGCGTCGCGCGGCTGGTGCAGGAAGGGAACGAAGCGCTGCGTGCCCGCGGTCGAGACGATGATGGCGACGAACATCACCACCGCCGAGGCGACGCCGTAGGCGGCGTAGCCGTGGGGATTGAGCTGGCCCTGCGGATAGGCCGCCGTCGGCCTCAGGAAGACCAGGTAGGCGAGCAGCGCCATGCCGAGGCCGCCGAGGTTGCCGAACGCAAAGCGATAGCTGAGCAGAATAGTGCGCTGGTCGTAGTCCTGCGTCAGCTCGGCGACCAGCGCCGAACTCGGCACCTCGTAGACCGAGATGAAGGTGCGCACGATAACCGCCGTCGCCGCCAGATAGACGAAGAGCACCGCGTGGGAAGCGTGCGGCGGATTCCACAGCAGCAGGTAGGAGACCGCCACCGGCAAGGCCGCGGCGTACATGAACGGGTGACGGCGGCCCCAGCGCGAGCGCCAGTGATCCGACAATTGGCCGATGATCGGGTCGACGCAGGCGTCGACCACCAGGGCCAGTGCGATTGCCCCGGACACCCATGCCGACGGCAGGCCGACGAGTTGGTTGTAAAACAGCAGCAGGAACGACTGGAAGCCGGCGTCCTTCACCCCGAACGCCACCGAGCCGAGACCATAGGCGAGCTTGGTCGGCGCGCCGAGGCGCGGCCGCGAGCCGGCGACAACAGCGGTCATCGTCAGCGGCTATTCGGCCGCCATGGCGAGGCGGCTGGAGCGCTCGACCATGCGGCCGGGCAGGGCCTGCGTCGGCGCGCCGTCCCGCTGGATCGCCTCGCCGCTGACCAGGGTGGCCACATAGCCGCTGGCGTCCTGGGTCAGCCGCCGGCCGCCGGAAGGCAGGTCGCGCACCATGCGCGGCGCCTTGAGCGACAGGCGGTCGAAGTCGATGACGTTGAGGTCGGCCTTCATGCCGGTGGCGATGTGGCCGCGGTCGGCGAGCCCCAGCAGGAGGGCCGGCTTGGCCGTCAGGCCGCGCACCAATTCGGCGAGCGGGATGCGGCCGCTGCGGCGATCGCGGCCCCAGTAGCTCAGCATGAAGGTCGTGTAGGTGGAATCGCAGATCATCCCATAGTGCGCGCCGCCGTCGCCGAGCGCCGGCACCGTGGCCGGATCGACGAGCATCTCGCGGGCCGCCTCGAGGTTGCGATCGCCATAGTTGGCGATGGTCTGCAGCAGCAGGGCGTGGCCGTCCTGTTCGAGCAGCAGGTCGTAGGCCAGCGCGTCGGCGGAGACGCCGCGGGCCGCCGCCATCGCTTCCAAGCTCGACGAGGCGTCGGGCTCGTAGTTCGGCGGATCGCCCAGGGGGTAGATGATGCTGAACGCCCGCGCCAGGCGGTAGAACAGCATGCCGCGCGGCTCCGGCGTATCGGCCAGGATGGCGGCGCGCACCTCGGGCCGGCGCATCTCCGCCACCCGCGCCGCCAGCGGCAGGTCGGCGATGCGCAGATAGGCCGGATGGGCCGAGAACGGGTGGTAGGAGGCGTCGAGGCCGAGCAGCACGCCCACCGGCCGCGGGAACACCTGGCCGGTGATCGGCACGCCGGCGGCGCGCGCCTCGTGCGTCATCGCCAGGAGGTCGCGCCAGCTCTGAGGATCACCGGCCCCCACTTGCAACAGCGTGTACGACAGCGGACAGCCGCTCCGCTCGGCCACCCGGCGCAGCATCGCCAGGTCGGGCTTCGGATCGGCGACGTTGAGGATCGCCTGGATCACGCCGCCGCCACCGTCGCGCACGCCCTCGGCGATCGCCATCAGCTCGTCCTCCGGCGAGTGGGCGGTCGGGATAATCTCGCCGGCCATGGTGGTGTGGAAGATGCTGCGCGAAGTCCCGAAGCCGAAGGCCCCGGCCTCGACGGCTTCGCGCGCCAGGACCCGCATGCGGGCGATCTCCTGCGGCGTCGCCTGGGCGCCGTCGGCCGCCCGCTCACCCATGACGTACATGCGCAGCGCCGCATGCGGCAGCTGCAGGGCGAAGTCGAGATCGTGCCGCCGCCGCTTCACGGCCTGGACGAACTCCGGAAAGCTTTCCCAGTCCCAGGTCAGGCCGTCGGCCAGCACCACCTCGGGCATGTCCTCGACGCCTTCCAGCAGCTTGATCAGCCGCGTATGATCTTCCGGCCGGCAGGGCGCGAAGCCGACGCCGCAATTGCCGGTCGCCACCGTGGTCACCCCATGCGACGACGACGGCGACAGCCGCTCCGACCAGATCAGCTGGCCGTCATAGTGGGTGTGGGCGTCGACGAACCCAGGCGTGACCATGCAGCCCTTGGCGTCGATCTCCTCGCGTCCCTTGCCAGCGAAGGCGCCGACGGCCGTGATCCGGCCGTTCGCCACCGCCACGTCGGCCTCGAACGGCGCGCCGCCCGAGCCGTCGAACACCGTTCCGCCTCGGATCACCACGTCGGCCGTCGCGTCCATCGCCTTCGTTTCCTCGCCAAGTCTCGCGCGAACCTTGCACGGATCACCGGCGAAGAATGTCGCGTCCTTGACAAAGTGAGCGCTTCGGAGACGATTTCTGATGAACCCGAGCGACCTGGCCATCCTCGAGGCCGACGACTGGTTCGGCCACATCCCGCCGGACCGGCGCGCCCTGCTGCTGGCCGAGGCCCAGGTGCGATCGCTCGCCGCCGGCGCCCGTCTCTATGAATCCGGCGATCCGCCCAACGGTCTCTGGGCGGTGATCGACGGCGACGTGCAGCTGAAGGGCTATCCCGCCCCGGGCCTCGAGATGCTGGTGCCGATCCTCCGGCCCGGTACCTGGTTCGGCGAGACCTCGACCCTCGACGGCTTGCCGCGCCCGACCGACGCGGTCGCGGTCGGGCCGGCGCGCGTGGCGCATGTCTCCATGGCCGCCTTCGAACGGGCCGCCGCCCTCGCGCCGATCCTCTACCGCGACCTCGGCGTTCTCTCCTGCCAGCACCAGCGCACGGCGCTGGGCTTCATCGCCCAGACGGTCGCCCGTCCGGTGCGCGGACGCGTGGCCCTACTCGTCGCCGGCCAGTCGCAGGACGGGCGCGAAGCCGTTCAGATGCGCCAGGAAGACCTGGCCATGTTGGTCGGCGTCTCGCGCCAGACCCTCAACCGGCACCTGAAGGCTCTCGAGGCCGACGGCGTGATCAGCCTGGCCTACGCGTCCATCACGGTGCGCGATCTGCCGAGACTGCTCGCCGTCGGCGCCGGGGAGGGCCGGTAGGCGGCGGAGGCGCCCCAAAACCACCACGGTAGAGTTTGTTGTGGGTCAAATGCGATAGCCCTTCCCCGTGAAGGGGGAGGAGAAGGTTGGCGCTCTCCCCCCCCCGTGCAACGGGGGGAGTACGGCCGACCGCGAAGCGGAGGCGCGAAGCAGCCAACGCCGGGAGGGGGGCAGGGGCCGCGCGCCGGCGCCCTTCACTCCGCCGCCATCGCCCTCACATCCGCCGCCTGCAGTGGCTGGCCGCCGATCGCCCAGTCGCCGCCTTCGATCTCGTTGATCTTCACCCAGGTGACGCCGCGCAGCTTCTCGCCCTCGATGGCGACCATGGCGTCGGTGACCTTGGTGATCATTTCGCGCTTCTGCTGCGGCGTGAACACGCCGCGGATGACATGAATATCGACGAGGGGCATGCTTGCCTCCTGTGGCTGGAAGCCTGAAGACTCCGCTCATCCCCAGCTGGCCTCAAGTTCAGGAACTGAAGCGCATCGAACAGATCCAGCTGCCGGCCGGCGAGGCCTCGCTCTACGGCCAGTTCTGCCCCGTCGCCATGGCCGCCGAGCTGCTGGCCACGCGCTGGACCCTGGTCGTGCTCGGCGAAATGCTCTCCGGCTCGACCCGCTTCAACGAGATCCGCCGCGGCGTCCCGCGCATGTCGACGGCCCTCCTCGCCAAGCGCCTGCGCGAGCTCGAGCGCGCCGGCGTCGTCACCCACCAGGGCGGCGAGTACCTGCTGACCCGCTCCGGCCGCGATCTGGCCCCGGTGATCCAGGGGCTCGGCCGCTGGGCGCTGAAGTGGGTCGACGCCGACTGCACCCTCGCCAACCTCGATGTCCGCCTGCTGATGTGGAACATGCGCCGCAACCTGCGGCCCGATCCGATGCCGGCCCGCCGCGCGGTGGTCGAGTTCCTCTATCCGCAGCTGCCGGCCGACGAGGGCCGCTACTGGCTGATCGTCGCCCCGGACGCGCCGGTCGATCTCTGCTCGATCGATCCCGGCCACGAGGTCGACCTGCTGGTCACCGCCGACCTGCGCGCCATGACCGCCGCCTGGATGGGGATGACCGATTTCGCCGACGAGCTGCGCGAGCGCCGCATCGAGCTCAGCGGCGACGAACGCCTCGCCGCCACCTTCACCCGCTGGATCGGCCGCAGCGGCCTGGCGGCGGCCTGAGGATCCTCACGTGAGCATCGGCGTCCAGCCGGGCTCGGCCTTGGCCATGGCGCGCTGGTAGGCCGGGCGCGCGCCGATGCGGGTGAGATATGCCTTGAGGTTCGGAAAGGCCTCGATCGAGGTCTGGCGGAAGGCCCGGCTGGTGGTCACGCAATAGACCATCATGATGTCGGCGGTGGTCAGGTCCCGGCCGCCGAAGAACGGCGCCTCGCCGAGCCGCGTCTCGATCATCCCCCAGGCCCGCCGCGCCCGCTCGGCCACGAACGGCGCGGCCGGATTGCCCTCGCCGCTCCCGGCCAGCACCAGCTGCATCATCAGGATCGCCATGAAGGTGGCGTTCGACCAGTGGAACCAGAACAGGTGATCGGCGAAGTCAGCGTGCTCCGGCCCCGGAACCAGCCGCCCGCCGCCATAGCGCCCGCAGATGTAGTCGCAGATCGCCCCGCTCTCGCCGAGCACCAGGTCGCCGTCGGTGATCACCGGCGCGATCCCCATCGGGTGCAGGGCCTTGTACTCATCCGGCGCCAGGCGGTTGTCGGCCCGCCGGTCGTAGCGCTTCAGCGTGTAGTCGAGCCCCAGCTCCTCGCAGAGCCAGACCACCCGCTCCGACTGCGAAATCCCCAGATGATGCACCGTCAGCATGAGCGTCTCCTCAGTTTCCGAAAAAGAGCGCCACTCGCGCATCCAACGTCAATCCTTCGCCCCCGCTTTCCATTTCCTCCACCGTCATGGCCGGGCGCCAGTCCCGGCCATCCATATCCGCTCGGCCTCGTGTGACCGCGCACCGCGGTCACGGTAGGGCCCCGCAGCCTCGCCGTGGCCATGCCCGGCATGGCCACCCGACCTTCGGCGTGCATGGGTCGCCGGGACTGACGCCCGGCGATGACGGTCGAGGGAGGGGATCAGGTGCGACTGCCCCCCGCTTGACAAGCCTGGCCGGAAGGATTGGCCTCCACCCGGGAGGAGCCAGATGTTCTTTTGGCTGATCTTCGCCTTCTGCGCCCTCGGCGGCGCCTATGGCGTCTACGCGATCGCGCGCGACAACGGCCGCGGCTACGTGCGCGGCCGCGGCTTCGGCTTCGAGCGCGCCACCCAGCCGACCGCCTACTACGCCCTGATGACCTTCAACTGCGTCGTCACCATCCTGCTGCTCATCGGCGCCTGCGTCCTGGCCTTCATCCGCCTGCAGCATCTCATCCCGCACTGAGGCGGCGCACCGCGGCCTGCTAGGCTCCCGCGGTCAGGGAGAGATTCGCGCCATGTCCGAATTCCTGGAGTACGCCCGGCGCGGCCGGACCGAGTGGTGGCGCTGGCTGGCGACGCTGGCGATGGCCATCGTGCTGGCGCTGCTGGCGTCCCTGACCCGCGACCTGCTGATCGTGCAGCCCCACATGGAGCTCCAGGCTTTCGAGGCGCTCACCAAGGATCCCACCCATCCGGCCTGGTTCTTTGGCAATGCAACCGTCACCAGCGTCATCTTGCTGCTGAGCCTGGCGGCGACGGCGCTGGTCATCCAGAACAAGTCATTCCTCGATATCGTCGGCGCCTGGCGTTGGCGCCGCGCGGCCCTTGGCGCGGGAGCCGGGCTCATCTTCTGCCTCATCAGCACCGGGGCGGACTACCTCGTCCATCCGGACGGCTTCCAGCTCATCCTGGGGCCTGAGACCGCGACGCTGCTCCTGGTGGCTATTCCCTTTTCACTGCTCGGCGCCCTGTCGGATGAGTTCGTGTTTCGCGGCTACCTGGCGCAGGGCCTGCTGCTCGCCGCCAAGCGCCCGCTGGTCGCCGCCGCCGCCGTTGGCGTCTTCGGCTGTCTCGGCGCCCGCGACTGGCCACACGCCGCGGGTGACTTTGCCGGCGGCGTCGCCACGGCGCTGATCGCCATCCGCACCGGCGGCGTCGCCTTCACCTGGGGCCTGGGCGTCGTCGCCACCCTGTTCAACGCCGTCGCGGTGGTTTCGTCCGAAGATGTCTTCCATGGCGCCCCCGGGATCTTCTCCCAGACGACTCCAGACCTCGCCTGGTTCGACGTCGCCGTGAACAGCCTGCTGCTGGCCGCGCTCGTGCTCTGGATCATGCGCCGCTACCCGGCCAGCGACCCGGTCGGCGACCCGACCAGCGACGTCTTCGCCTGAGACCTCGCGGCGCCGGCGACAAATAGACGCTGCCCGGCCTCTTGATTTGACAGCCGCGGTTATTCGGCGCGATTCTTCGCCCCCTGTAAGTCCGCCGGCTAGGGAGGCTGGTCATGAGGACTCTGCTTATCGCGCTCCTCGCGGCGCTCGCGCCGGCCGCGGCCAGCGCCTCCACCATGGTGTTCGGCAACGATTCGGCCAGCCAGTGCGCCCGCTCGGCCATCCTCGGCCGCACCGACACCGGCTCCGAGGAATGGTGCGACCGCGCCCTGCACGACGACATGCTCAACACCGACGACCGCGCCAAGACCCTCGTCAACCGCGGGGTCATGAAGCTCGGCCGCGGCGACTACGAGGCAGCCAGGGCCGACTTCGAGGCCGCCCTGGCCCTGATGCCCAAGCTGCCCGAGGCCTTCCTGAACCGCGGCGCCGCCTGGCTCGGCGAGCACAAGTACCAGGCCGCCATCGCCGACCTCGGCCAGGCCATCGACCTCGGCACCGCCCAGCCGGAAAAGGCCTACTACGACCGCGCTCTGGCCTACGAAGGCCTCGACAACGAAAAGTCGGCCTACTTCGACTACCTCAAGGCCGTGGAGCTCAAGCCCGGCTGGCTCCTGCCCCAGCACGAACTGACCCGCTTCCACGTCTCTCCCGGCCCCGCGACCCCGCCGGCGACATCGCAGACGGGCAGCTAGCCGCACCCCCTCCACCGGTTGGCAGCTTCGCGCCTCCGCTGCGCGGTCGCGGTCCCCCTCCCCCAAAGGGGGAGGAGAGGGTCAGCGCTATCCCTCTCTCCCCCCTTTGGGGGGAGTACCGGCGAAGCCGGGGAGGGGGGCCTGCTCCGCCGCGCAACCTCCATCCAAACCACGGCCCCGTCCGTCGCCTTGACCCGTCGTGCCAGGGGCGTAGGGTGCCGGCGTACCGGGGAGCCCCGCCTGAGGGGCTGAGAGGCGGCTGAAGGCCGCGACCCGCAGAACCTGCTCCGGATCATGCCGGCGAAGGGAGGGAGTTTCGGGAAGCGTTTCGTCCGAAATCTTTACCGAACTCACAGTTCAAGAAAGCGCGCGCCGTGAACATCGAAACCCCCATCACCCACCAGATTCCCACCGGCGAGCGCCCGGGCTCGCGCAAGGTCTTCGAGGCCGGCGCGCTCCACCCCTGCCTGCGCGTGCCGTTCCGCGAGGTGGCCGTGCACCCCAGCGCCGGCGAGCCGGCCCTGACCCTCTACGACCCCTCCGGCCCCTACACCGACCCGGCCGCCCAAATAGATATCAAGAAGGGCCTCGAGCGCCCGCGCGAAGCCTGGGTGGTCGCCCGCGGCGACGTCGAGGAGATCCCCCCGCGCGAAGTCCGCCCCGAGGACAACGGCGGCGCCAAGGGCCGCCACCTCGCCCCGGTCATGCACACCGACCGCAAGGTCTACCGCGCCAGGAACGGCGGCGCCGTCACCCAGCTGGAATACGCCCGCGCCGGCATGATCACCCCGGAGATGGAGTTCGTCTCCATCCGCGAGAACCTCCGCCGCAAGGCCGGCGATGCGTTCATCCGCGACGGCGAGCCGTTCGGGGCCGAGATCCCCGATCTCGTCACCCCCGAGTTCGTCCGTGACGAGGTGGCCCGCGGCCGCGCCATCATCCCGGCCAACATCAACCACGGCGAACTGGAGCCGATGGCCATCGGCCGCAACTTCCTGGTCAAGGTCAACGCCAACATCGGCAACTCGGCCGTGCTCTCATCCGTCGACGACGAGGTCGACAAGATGGTCTGGGCGATCCGCTGGGGCGCCGACACCATCATGGACCTCTCCACCGGCCGCAACATCCACAACATCCGCGAGTGGATCATCCGCAATTGCCCGACGCCGGTCGGCACCGTGCCGCTCTACCAGGCCCTTGAGAAGGTCGGCGGCGTGGCCGAAGACCTCACCTGGGAGGTGTTCCGCGACACCCTGATCGAACAGGCCGAGCAGGGCGTCGACTACTTCACCATCCACGCCGGCGTCCGCCTGCCGTTCATTCCGCTCACCGCCAGCCGCGTCACCGGCATCGTCTCGCGCGGCGGCTCGATCA
>Ga0302324_100030991_pt1 | contig 10098 bp, 8 predicted proteins | sample Palsa_T0_1_FD_201949 | JGI IMG/M metagenome (GOLD analysis project Ga0302324, IMG submission 201949) | Peat permafrost microbial communities from Stordalen Mire near Abisko, Sweden - Palsa_T0_1 | ecosystem: Environmental > Terrestrial > Soil > Palsa > Peat permafrost | place: Sweden: Abisko... | reverse complement strand
CGTCCGGGGCCTTGGTCCGGCCGGCCTTGTACTCGACGTACTGCTCGTGCCTGAAGGTCGGCTCGGACCGGTCGAACGCCACCGCGACCCGCGTCGGCTTCTCGTCCCGCAGGACGTTGATCAGCATCGCGGTGAAGCCGTAGACGGCGTTGGTGGGCTGCCCGGTCGTGGTCGCGAAGTTCTCCACCGGGAGCGCGAAGAACGCCCGGTACGCCAGCGAGTGCCCGTCGAGCAGCAGGAGCCTGTCAGTCACGCTACGCATCCTATGACCGCCAGGGCCATTGGTGGCTCCCTGGCCGCGAACGCCGGTCCTGGGAAGCGCGACACGCCGTCGCTACGAGATTGTTATCAATACCCGATTGGCCACGCTCCGCTGCTAAACGGGGGGTTCACCGTTGCAGGCTGCCGGCCACGGGGTGCGGGGATTGCCCTGTTCGCAGCCGCTATGGACCGCCCTTGCGGGCACATCCCCGGCGAACCACGGCAAACTATGACCGACTTGGGTAAACACACCGGAATCACCGGGGAACCGTCAGCAGTCCCCCCGCCGAACTCCGCTTTGCCGTTGGGACTCGGGATCGCTAACGTAACGACGGCGGATCCGGGGGCCCAAGTAGAGAACGTGTCTGCCCGGGGAAGGCGGACACGGTACCAACGGGTCCCCGGGTCCCCCACTGCTGGTTGCTGTGGTTGCTTTAGTTCCGGGTGCTTCGCGGGGGCGGGATTGCTACTCAGACTTCTCTTCGGGTGTCTCGGCCTTGTCGGCCTGGTCGGAACCCGTGGTCGTAGTGAGCGTCCCCTCGATGACCGCCTCGGCGACCTTTCGCATGGTCAGCCGCCGGTCCATCGACGTCTTCTGGATCCAGCGGAACGCCTGCGGCTCGGTCAGGCCGTGCTCGGACTGGAGCAGCCCCTTGGCCCGGTCGAGCAGCTTGCGGACCTCGAGGCGGTCCTTGAGGGTGACGACCTCGGAGTCCAGCGCCTTGATCTCGCTGTAGCGGCTGACCGCCATCTCGATCGCGGGCACCAGGTCGGCCTTGGTGAACGGCTTCACCAGGTACGCCATCGCGCCCGCGTCCCTGGCCCGCTCGACCAGCTCACGCTGCGAGAACGCGGTCAGGATGACCACCGGGGCGATCCGATCGGCGGCGATCCGCTCGGCGGCCGAGATCCCGTCGAGGACCGGCATCTTGACGTCGAAGATGGCGAGGTCGGGCCGGAGGCTGGTCACCTTCTCGATGGCGGTCTCGCCGTCGGCCGCCTCGGCGACCACCGAGTAGCCCTCCTCTTCGAGCATCTCCTTGAGATCGAGGCGGATCAGGGCCTCATCTTCCGCAATAACGACACGCAACGCATTCTGGCTCACGCAGCAGAGCCTACCGGAGAGTACGCGGCGTGATCGGCGACGCCTCGGCGTTCCTCGCTGGGATCGCCTGGGATCGCGCGGCAGACGCGGACCTGGGGTAGATTGTCGTCTGGCGCGCCTCCAGGCGGTGGGCCGGTACAGCGCGATTGAGATGTTGAATTTTGTTGTTAAATATGCCGGAATGACGGAATCGGTATACGTAGACGGCTCAAAATCGTCCGCCCGAGAGGGTATGCGGGTTCGAATCCCGCTTCCGGCACTATCACCCCAGTTCATTTGCCGAATAGCGAAAATGTCAGTGGTGCGAGAGACGATGTTCTCATGCATCCGCGTTCTCATGCATCCGCAAGCAACGGTGGACAGGGCACGCCAACTGTCCCAGCAAGGCTTGATCGACCGCGAGGTTGCCCTGATCGTCGGGGTTCCGCTTAGTGCCGTTCGGAAATGGCGTACAGGCGCCCGGCGCGCTCCTGACACGGAACATAGGGCTGGATGTCCGCGCTGCGACGGAGGTCCGCTCGACGAGACTGCTTACTCGTATCTCCTGGGCCTGTACCTAGGCGATGGCTGTATCTCTCGGGGAGGCGCCCGCACCAAGGACGTATGGAAGCTCTCCATCGCCTGCGCGGATGCTTGGCCAGGACTGATCCAGGAGTGCGGGCGGGCTATCCGGGCGGTGAGGCCCGCCAACAAGGTGCCGATGGTTCAGCGTCTCGGCTGCACCGAGGTGAAGAGCTACTCCCGCCACTGGCCTTGCCTCTTCCCGCAACACGGGCCGGGAAAGAAGCACCTGCGCAAGATCGAGCTCGCTGAGTGGCAGCAGGTCATCGTAGAGCGGTATCCGGGAGAGTTTGCTCGGGGGCTGCTCCACTCGGATGGGTGTCGGACGCTTAACCGGTCCGGCACACGCTCGAGAGCGGGGAGCGCTGGTACGAGTACCCGCGGTATCTGTTCGTCAATGAGTCCTCGGACATCCTGCGGTTGTGCGGCGAGACGCTGGACCAGTTGGGGGTGGAGTGGCGGTTCTCGAAGCCCAACACGATCTCGGTGGCGAAGCGGGACGCGGTGGCGCGGCTGGACGAGTTCGTCGGGCCGAAGTACTAACCCGGCGGCCGGCGGCGCTAGCCCTCGCGGACGATCCTCAGCTCGGTCCAGGCGCCCAAGTGGATCCGGTCGCCGTCACGGAGCGGCACGATCTGGCGGCGGGGGATCTCGGTCCCGTTGACCAGCGTTCCGTTGGCCGATCCAGGATCGACGACGGACCAGGAGCCGTCCGCGGCCTCGAGGAGCACCGCGTGCAAACGGGACACGCCCGGGTCGGACGGCGGCCCGCTCAGGTCGATCTCGGGGTCGATGCCGCTGTGCGCGCTGAGCCGCCCGACGCGGACCTCGGCGCCCGCCAGCCGGAACCGCAGCTGCGGGCAGGCGACGGGGAAGCTGATGCCGCCGGCGCCGGGGCGGTTCGTCGCCTGCACGCTGTCGTAGTAGGCGCGGTCGGCGCTCACCACGGCGGTCCAGCCGGCTCCGCTGGGCATCCTCGGCCCGGGTGCCTGCGGCGCGGGGATTACCGGCCTGGGGACGGTCGGCGGGGCGGCGGCCCCCCGGACGTCCATGGGGCCAATCGCGAAGCCACACACGTCGCAGAAGTCGTCGTCGGCCGACTCGTGTCCGGACGGGCAGGTCGCCACCTCATCGCCCCGCTGACAAGCCTGGGACTCCCGTTACCCGATAAATGGCTATTGGGGCGGAAATGGGATCAAAACCACCGTGATGTTGTCGAGGCCGCCCGAGTCGATGGCGAACTTGACGAGGTCGGCGGCGGCGTCAAGCGGACGCTCGAGCGCGGCGGGCATCACCATGGCGGTCAGCTCGGCCGCCTCCTGGCGGTAGTTCCAGAGGCCGTCCGAGGCGACCAGCAGCACGCCGGGCCCGGTCGGGGTGAACTGCTCAAGGTGCGCCAGCGGGTCGGGCAGGTCGGCCCCCAGCCAGCGGGTGATCACGTGGGCCTGGGGTGAGGCCATCGCGTCGTCCATCGACGCCAGACCGGCCGCGACCATCTCCTCGGCCAGCGAGTCGTCTCTGGTGATCCGCCTGGAGCCGCCGGTGATATCGATCGTGTCGTTCGGGCCGCCGGGGGTCAGTCCCTCCGCCGCGAGCCAGTACGCCCGGCTGTCGCCGAGCCAGCTGATCGTGATCAGCTCCTGGCTGACCACGGCGGACACATAGGTGGCGGCCGGCGCCCCATCAGCGCCGACCAGCCCGGCCAGCGCCCGGGCAGCGGCGTTGACCGCCGTCAGCGACGCCTCGGCCGGGTCGTCACCGCGCTGGATGCCCTCGGCCAGCAGCTTCATCCCGGTCCGCACGGCCGTCAGCGACGCCTCGTCCGGTCGCGGCGCCGAGGAAACCCCGTCGGAGACGATCGCGACCGCCACCTGGCCGGTGGCGGTCGGCACGACCGCAATGTGGAACGCGTCCTCGTTCCGGTGGTGGCGCAGCCCCCGGTCGCTGACGCCGACGACCTGGCCGAGATCCTTCTCGACGTGGTCGGCGTTGATGACCAGCGGCTGACCGCACGACGGGCAGCGGCCATCGGGGCCGGCGAGGACCGGCTCACCCGAGTCGGCCGAACACGCCGGGCACTGCCTCGCCCCCAGCGAATCATCTCGCGACGTGCTCATATCCCCGCTCCTGTCCGCCGGCGGCGTGTCCCGCTCGCCAGGACATTAGCCTATGTCCACGCGGGTCGGGACGCCATTTTTTGCCTATTGCAATGGCTTTTTCGGTTGGCAGGCAAAAACCAGGGGGAAACCTGCCCCCCGATCAGGGATAGGGCAGGTTGATGGCGTCCCCGATGCGGTGCACGCGCAGCGCGTTGGTCTTGCCCGGGCTCCCGGGCGGGCTGCCCGCCACGATGACGATCTTGTCACCGATCGCGCACCGGCCGAGGCCCACCAGGGCCGCGTCGACCTCGTGCACCATCTCGTCGGTGTGGTGCACCGTCGGCGAGATGAACGTCTCGACGCCCCAGGTCAGGGCGAGCTGGCTGCGTGTCGCGGGCTCGGTCGTGAACGCCATCAGCGGGATCGGCGAACGGTACCTGGCCAGCCGGCGGGCGGTCTCGCCGGTCAGCGTGAACGCCACCAGGGCCTTGGCCCCGACGATCGCGCCGACCTCGGCCGCGGCGCGGGCGATCGCCCCGCCGGTGGTGGTCGGCATCCGGGACAGGTGGTGCTCCGCCCGCAGCGACGTCTCCGCCTCGACGATGATCCGGCTCATGGTCGCGACCGTCTCGTTCGGGTAGGTGCCCACGCTGGTCTCGGCCGAGAGCATTACCGCGTCCGCGCCGGCCGAGACCGCGCCGGCCACGTCGGAGACCTCGGCCCGGGTCGGCCGGGGCGCGTTGATCATCGACTCGAGCATCTGGGTGGCCACGATGACCGGGCGGGCCCGCTCCCGGGCGAGCTTGATCGCCATGGTCTGCACCGTCGGCACCTGCTCGAGCGGCAACTCGACGCCGAGGTCGCCGCGGGCGACCATGATGCCGTCGAACGCGTCCACGATGTCGGCCAGGAACTCGACCGCCTCCGGCTTCTCGATCTTGGCGATCAGCGGCACCCCGGTCCGGCCGGAGTCGTTGATGATCTTCCGCGCGAGCTGGGCGTCGTCGGGGCTGCGGACGAACGACATCGCGATCATGTCCGCCCCGGTCGCCAGCGCCCAGCGCAGGTCGGGCTCGTCCTTCTCGGTCAGGGCCGGCGTGCTGACCTTGACCCCCGGCAGGTTGATGCCCTTGTGGTTGGAGATCTTGCCGCCGACGATGGTCCTGGTGCGCACCCGGTCGCCGGTCACGCCGATGACCTCGAGCTGGACGTTGCCGTCGTCGATGAGGATGCGGTCGCCGATCCGCACGTCGTCGGCCAGCCCCTGATAAGTGGTCGACCCCATGTTCCGGTCGCCGGGGACGTGCGCGGTGGTGATGGTGAACTCGTCGCCCGCGGCAAGCCGGAACGGCCCGTCGGGGAAGTCCCCGAGGCGGATCTTCGGCCCCTGCAGGTCGGCCAGGATGCCGACCGCCCGGCCGGTTATGTCGCTTCCGGCCCGCACCCGCTGGTACGACGTCAAATGATCGGCCTGGCTGCCGTGGCTCATGTTGAGCCTGGCGACGTCCATGCCAGCGCTGATCAGCGCGGTGATCTGCTCCTGGCTCGATGTGGCAGGCCCGAGTGTGCAGACAATCTTTGCCCGGCGGCTCATCGCTGATCCCCTTCCAGTGGTCTATACCACCCTAACCGATCAGAGGCCGTGCGTGATCGGGGTCACAGAAGGTTCACGCTTCGGTCGCGCAACCGCCGCCCGGAAACAGCGCGTATGCCCCTAACGGGACCCTAACGGCGCGCGCCTCCGCCAAAACCGCCCGTCGGCGTAGTTTCTAACCGATGTCCACGCCAGCCAAGATCAGGAACGGCGCGGCGGCAGCGGTGGCGCTCGCCTGCTGCCTTGCCGCTGTGATCGCCGTCGCGTCCGGCGCGCTCGGCGGCCAGTTTCAGGCGATCGGGAACCGCGACGCGCCGACGGTCGACTCGACGACCGGCCTGTACTTCTCCCTCAACGACATGGACGCGCAGGTCGCGAACGTCCTGCTGGTCGGGGGCGATGCCGCCCTCGCCACCGACCGGTCGCAGGACCTGGCGATCTACGGCCGCGACCGCGCGACCGCCGACGCGGACCTGACGCAGGCGCTGGCCACCTCCGGCGGCAACGCCGCGGCGCAACGCGAGCTCAGGTCGGTCCTCGACGGAGTCGGCCAGTACGAGGCCCTGGCGGCCGACGCGCTGCTCACCGACCAGCAAGGGCGCAGCTCCGTTGGCCGGGCCCCCGCCCCCTCCCTCGCCTACTACCAGCAGGCGACCGACCTCATGCGGACCACCATCCTGCCCTCGGTCTCCTCGCTCACCAGCGTGAGCGCGGCCAGGCTAGACGCCAGCTACTCCGACGGCACCTCGACGGCGTGGACCGCGGCCGGCGTGGTCATAGCCGCGGGCGTGGCGCTCATCGCCATCCTGGTGGGGCTCCAGCTCTACCTGTCAGCCCGCTTCCGGCGGCTGGTGACCCCCGCGCTCGCCGCCGCGACGCTGGTCGCGGCCGCCCTCGTGATCACGGCGGCGACGCGGCTCTCGACCGAGGCGGGTCACCTGAAGGTCGCCAAGCAGGACGCCTTCGACTCCATCCTCGCCCTCACTCAGGCCCGCGCGGTGAGCTACGACGCCAACGCGGACGAGAGCAGGTACCTGGTCGACCCGGTCCGCGCGGCGCAGTACCAGCAGGCGTTCCTGGCCAAGTCGCAGCAGCTCGCCGACGTCGGGAACGTCGGCATCTTCGGCTACGACGCAGCGCTCGGCGGCGACATCCGCGCCTACGACGCCGACAACAACGACGTGCGGTTCGGCGGCTACCTGGGCGCGGAGTTCCGCAACATCACGTTCCCTGGCGAGCGGGCGGCGGCGGTCCGCACGCTGCTGGCCTACCAGGTCTACGAACGGGACGACAGGAAACTGCGCGCGATGGCGAAGACGGACCTGGCGGCCGCCGTCGCGTACGACATCGGGACCGCATCCGGGCAGTCCGACTCGGCGTTCAACCAGTACGACGCGGACCTGTCGTCGGTCATCGCCATCAACTCCGCCGCCTTTACCGACGCGATCCAGGCGGGCCAGGGCGACACCGCTCCCTGGAACCTCGCGTTCCCGGTGGCAGGCGCGGCGCTGCTCGCCGCGCTGGTGCTGGCCGGCGTCCGGCCCCGGCTGGCCGAATATCACTAAGTCCACATCCATCACACCGAACGGACCGTGGTGCCCGTCTCTAGCCGCTGGTGACCCTGAGCGCGGTCCAGGCGCCCAGGTGGATCACATCACCGTCGCGCAGCCGGACGGCTTCGCCCGCCGGTACCTCGTCGCCGTTGACCAGCGTGCCGTTGGCTGACCCGGGATCGACGACGGACCAGGTGCCGTCGGGAGCGCTGACGAGCACCACGTGCAGGCGCGACACGCCGGGGTCGGCGGGAGGACCGGTCAGGTCGATCTCCGGGTGGATGCCTCGGGACTCGCTGCGCCGCCCGACGCGAACCTCGGCCCCGGCGAGGCGGAACCGCCGTTCCGGGCAGTAGGCGGGGAATCCGATCGTGGCGGCGTCCGGGCCGCCTGCATCCTGGACGCTGTCGTAGTAGGCGCGGTCGGCCGTCACGACGATGGTCCAGGTGGCGCCGTCGGCCGTCGCTGACGATGGGATTGGCAGGGACGGTGCGATCGGCGGGGACGGTGCGATCGGCGGGGGCAGTTCGGCTTGCGGGGGCAGTTCGGCATTGAAGTCGAAGCCGCACGACTCGCAGAACTGGCCGACCCGCGGGATGCCGCAACGCGGGCAGGCGCCTTCGGCGGGACTGACGCCACCGGGTGCCTGAGCGGGCACCGACCCGGGCGCCTGGGCGAACGGGGCGAGCACCGCGGCGCCGATCAGCGTGCCGCAGACGTCGCAGTAGTCATCACTGGCCGACTGGTGGCCGGACGGGCAGGTCGCCATCGCTATTCCTTCTTGACCCGAACCGTCTTGGCCGACCTCGTATCGAGCGCCATCTCGTCCGCGGTGCTCACCTTCCTCTTCAGCCGGACCGTGCCTGTCGCCTCGTCCACCACGTCCACCACCTTGGCGAGCAGCTTCGCGGTGTCCTCGTTGCCGGCCGCGTGCGCGAGCGCGACCGCCCGGCCGAGCTGGGCGGTGGCGGTCTCCTCGTCACCCTGCTTGCTTGCTTCGAGCCCATCCTGGATCGCGGCGGCCAGTTCGGCCTGCCCGGTGTAGTGCGCGACCCCCGGGTTGATCCGCGTGGACAGCGCCTCGTCCTCGGTCCAGGTCGCCCGGATCAGGCCCTGGCCGAGGATCTGCTGGCCCGACGGCGAGCTGGCCACCAGGCTGACCCGAGCGGCGAGCATCTCCTGGCCCACTGCTCCGACGTTCACCTGGACGCCCACGTGGTAGTCGCGGCTCTCCCCCGGCGCCCAGGCGCCGGTGGGATACTCACCCACTTGCGGGCCCCCGGCGAGCGGGCCGGTCTGCGAGCGGCGGCCCGTCAGGTCGTCGATGGCCGGGGCGACCTGCTTCACGAACTTCACGATCGCCTGCTGCGGGGTCCATACGCGCAGCATCACGTCGGGCAGCTGCTTGCTCATGGCGCCGCGCATCATCTCCTCGAAGTCGGCCGCGAGCCCGGCCGGGTCGGGCACGATGTCGACCGTGCCGAGCAGCGCGGTGGAGATCTTGCGCAGCTCGTCGACCACCCAGTCGGTTCCGATCCCACGGCAGTCGCAGCGGAACGAGCCCTCGCACAGGCCTATCGCCGCGGCGAGCTCCTCGGGCGTCTCGTGCTGGTTCTTGCCGTCGGTGAGCAGGATCGCGTGCCGGAGCGTGGCCGGATGGGACTGGAATATCCGGTGCGCGAGGCGCAGCCACTGGCCGATCGCGGTCCCGCCGTTGGACCGCAGCCCGGCCACGGCCCGCTTGGCCTCCGTGCGCGTGCGCGCGTCCGCGACCGCCATTGACCCGTCCGTCGGGTAGACGGGCCACGCCGTGCTCGTGCCCGCGACGATCGCGAACCGCGCGCCGTCCCTGATGACGTCCACCGCGGCCGACGTCGCCGCGCGCGCCGCCAGGATCTTCTCCGGCGGAAAGTCCATCGACCCGGAGCAGTCGACGATGATGATCTCCGCGCTGCCGTCGGCGCTGTCCTGCGCCGGCGGTGCGCCGCCGGTTGCCTCCGCGTCCGCGGTCACCGTGACGACCGCGCTGACGTCACGCCCGCCCACGGGCAGGTACGGGTTCTGGTCGATCTGCACGGTGAATCCGGACAGGCTCGTCATCGCTCACTCCTCGGTGAAGTCTCCGGCCACGCCAGCGGAAACGGCATGAGTACGGTCGTGATGTTGTCGGCCCCGCCCGCGTCCACCGCGAACTTGACCAGTGCGGCGGCCGCGGCGAGCGGATCGGTCAGCGCGGCGGGCAGCGCCATGGCCGCCAGTTCCGTCGCCGCCGGCTGGTAATTCCACAGCCCGTCCGAGCAGAGCAGGACCACCCCTTGATCCGGCGGCTCGAACCGCGCCACGTGCGGCTCGGGTTCCGGCAGGTCCGCGCCAAGCCACCGGGTGATGACGTGCGCCTGCGGTGACGCCATCGCCTCTTCGACGGTGGCGCGGCCGGCCGCCACGAGCTCCTCGACGAGCGAATCGTCCGTAGTGAGACGGCGCGAACTCGAGAGGTCGGCCGACAGCCAGTAGACGCGGCTGTCACCGAGCCAGCACACCGTCACGCCGGTGCCGTCGACTACCGCCGACGCGTAGGTCGCGGCGGGCGCGCCCGCCGGGCTGGCCAGGGCGCCGACCGCCGTCGCGGCCGCTTGCACGGCCGCGGCGGAGGCGGCGGCGGGATCGTCGCCCGCGCGGACCGCGGAGAGCAGCGACCCGGCCGCCGCCCGCACCGCGGAAAGCGACGCTTCGTCAGGGCGCGGCGACGACGAGACGCCGTCGCACACCACCGCGAGCGCCACCGGCTGGCCCGATACACGGGTGGCCGCGAGCGCCATCGCGTCCTCGTTGCGAGCGTGCCGGAGCCCGCGGTCGGTCACCCCGGCCGCCGGCCCCACGTTGAGTTCCTCACGGTCGCGGCCCGACGGCACCTTGCGTCCGCAG
>Ga0302324_100030988_pt1 | contig 10098 bp, 9 predicted proteins | sample Palsa_T0_1_FD_201949 | JGI IMG/M metagenome (GOLD analysis project Ga0302324, IMG submission 201949) | Peat permafrost microbial communities from Stordalen Mire near Abisko, Sweden - Palsa_T0_1 | ecosystem: Environmental > Terrestrial > Soil > Palsa > Peat permafrost | place: Sweden: Abisko... | reverse complement strand
AAGTTTACTTCAGTAAATGAGCCGCTTGGCAACTACGGGCTGGCGTAAATCAGACCTTCACTAAACGCGGGCGGCGGAGCGGTTATCTTTCCAATGCAGGAGTGCGGCGCCGGCAGATGCTTTGGCGAGGGCGATGTCGGCGGTTTCACCGAGTGCGGTGAAATGGCCCATTTTGCGGCGCAGGGCTGCGTGGGATTTCCCGTAGACGTGCAGCGAGATATCGGGATCGCGCAAGAGGTCGTTGATGCCGGACAGCTCGTCGCCGTTGCCGCCGCCGAGGATGTTCACCATAACGATTGCGGGCACGAGCATGCGCGGTTGCACGAGCGGCAGATCGCAGATCGCCCGAACGTGCGCTTCGTATTGTGAGATCGTTGTCGCCTCGAGCGAATAGTGCCCGCTATTGTGGACGCGCGGGGCAATCTCGTTGACGAAGAGACGATCGCCGGCCAAAAAGAATTCGATCGCGAATGCGCCGACAATGTCGAGGCGCTTGGCAATTGTTTGGGCCCAGGCAGTGACGCGGCCGGCGATTTCGAGAGAGATGCGCGCGGGAACGATCGTCGTTGCGAGCACACCACGATCGTGTTGGTTCTCGGCAACCGGAAAGGTGACGATCTCGCCCTGCGCGTTGCGCGCGGCGATGATCGATAGCTCCATGTCGAATGCGATGAACTGCTCCCAGATGAGCGCCCGGCCGGCGGCCTGAGCGAAGGCATCGGCCGCTTCGCGTGCATCGCGCACGGCCCATTGTCCCTTACCGTCGTAGCCGCCCATCGTCGTCTTGAGTACCGCGGGAAAACCGACCGTTTCGATGGCTGCGTGCAGCTCTTCGATCGTTCGGACGGGCGCAAAATTCGCAACGTCGATGCCGCAATCGCGCAGAAACTGCTTTTCGAGCAGCCGTTCTTGCGTGACGCGCAGCACGGCGCCACTCGGACGCACGAGCCGCCGATCCGCTTCGAGCGCTTCCACCGATGCGAGCGGAATATTCTCGAATTCGTAGGTTACGACGTCGGCACGCGCGCCGAGTTCGCCTATGAAACGCAAGTCGTCGTATGCAGAAACGATCTGCTCGTCGGCAATTTGGCCGGTCGGCGAATTCGGCAGCGGCTCGAGCACGACGACGCGGTAGCCCATGCGTTTTGCTTCGAGCGTCAGCATGCGGCCGAGCTGACCGCCGCCGAGAATACCAATCGTCCGAATCACAGAACGGTTGCCTCGACCTCGCGCGCGATGCGGAACGTGCGCTCGCCGAGCGCTTTGGCAAGTTTCGGATCGTGCAATGCAACAATGCGCGCGGCAAATAAGGCTGCGTTCGTTGCGTTGCCGATACCCATCGCCGCAACCGGCACGCCCGCCGGCATTTGCACGATTGACAGCAGCGAATCCATGCCTTTGAGCGCGCGCGATTCGACCGGCACGCCGATCACCGGCAGATCGGTTTTGGTCGCAACCATGCCCGGCAAGTGCGCGGCACCACCGGCGCCGGCGATAATGACTTTGAGACCGCGGCCGGCCGCCTCGGACGCATAGCGGAACATCAAATCGGGGGTCCGGTGTGCTGAGACGACCTTCATCTCGAAGGGAACGCCGAGTTCTTGCAAGGTCGTCGCTGCCGGGCGCATGGTCTCGAGGTCCGATTTCGAGCCCATGATGATGCCGATCAAGGGTGCCGCGTCCATCAGCCAAACGTTTCGTCCAACCGGGAGGCCCGACCTCGATTCCGAACGTCGCGTCTCTCGTGCGCTTCCGTTTGGGGATCAACTATTGGCCGCGCCGCAGCGCCATGGCGATGTGGAATCGCTTCGACGCGGGCGAAATCGGCGAAGATTTTGCACGTATCGCGGCGCTCGGCATCGATAGCGTTCGCTTCTTCTTGCACTGGTCCGATTTTCAACCGGAGCCCGGCCGCATCGATGCACTGATGCTCAACCGGCTCGAACGCGTGATGGAGTTGATCGCCGAGAACGGACTGATGGCGATGCCGGCACTCTTTAGCGGTCACATGAGCGGCGTCAATTGGCTTCCGTCGTGGACGATCGACGCAAAGGCTGAGAGCGGCCGGTTTCGTACGATAACCGAGAACGGCGAAGTCGCTCACGGCATCGGCGATTTTTATACCGGCGCGTTGCTTGAAGCACAATGTATCCAGGCGCGCGAGGTCGGCCACGCGCTGCGCTACCACCCGTCGATTGCGGCGTGGGATCTGGGCAACGAATTCAGTAATTTACGCGAGCCGGCGTCGGAGCGCGACGGCGTCGAGTGGAGTAAGCGTTTGACGGACGAGCTGCAACGTGCATCCGGCAAGGCAGTCACGGGCGGCATTCACGGTGAGGATCTTACGCGTGACCGCAATATCCGTCCGTCATCGATCTGCGAACCGTGGACGTTTGCGACGATGCACGGCTATTCTGTGTATAGCGACTTTGCGCGTAGCCGCACTGATGCCGCCGTCGTTCCGTTTCTCGCACACCTAACCGCCGCATTCGCGCGCAAGCCCGTGCTGTTCAGCGAATTCGGCAATCCAACGTGCCCGCCGGGCAGGTTGTCACCCTACGACCGTGTGCCGCTACCCGATGAACCGCCGGCGCGCGTTATCGCGCCCGGCGATCCCGTTTATGCAACATATGCCTGCTTAAACGAAGCGGAAATGGCAACGTACGCAACTGGCGTGCTCAATCGGCTGCATGCGGACGGACGGCTCGGCGGATACTGGTGGTGCTGGGCCGACTACGCCGATGCGTTGCGCGCGCTGCCGCCATTCGATCGTGCACCGCACGAATTGTCGTTCGGCATCGTTCGCAGCGATGGCTCGGACAAGCCCGTTGCCGCAGCGCTATCGGCGTTTGCATCGGAAGCGCGGAACGTCGTCGAACCGCACGATCCGATTTGTTCCGAGGCCGAATACTATGCAGAGCTTCCGCAGTCGACGCATGCCGCGTACGCTCGCTTCGTAAAGGACGAACGGCTATGAAGACGATCCTGATCACCGGCGCCTCGTCCGGTATCGGACGAGCGTTAGCCATTCGATCGGCGCGCGCGGGCTACGCGGTCTATGCCGTCGGCCGTAACCGTGACGCCCTCGCCGATCTGGCGGCAACGATCGAACGTGAGCGCGGATTCGTTGCGACCGACGCCGTCGACATCGCAAAGCCCGAGAATGCACGGGACGTGATCGCGCGCGCCCTCGCGCGCTTCGGTTCGATCGATGTCCTCGTGAATAATGCCGGTTTTGTTTCGGCCGGACCGATCGCACTGCAAAGTGATGCCGAACTGCAACGGCAATTCGGCACGCACATCATCGGACCGCTAGCGCTCGTGCGCGAAGCGCTCGACGCCCTGCGCGCTTCACAAGGTCACGTTTTTATGCTCGGTTCCGGTGTCGCCCGCATACCGGTCGGCTCGCTCGGTGCGTATCCGCCCGCCAAGGCTGCGCTTCGTTCGGCAACCGCGATCCTGAGGCGCGAATTGCGGTCGCAAGGCATCGCCGTCACGTACGTCGATCCGGGAGCGGTCGACACGCCCTTCATGTCGCGGGCGGGCATGCCCGGCGCCCCGGCCCGGTTGCTCGTTTCCCCCGAGGACGTTGCGCGCAAAATCTTCATCGCGATCGGCCGCCGGCCACGCGTACTCAACGCCGTTCCGTGGCAAACGGCACTCGTTGCGCTCGCCGAATTGCTGCCGCGTCCGACCGACTTGCTCCTCGAACGCATGCCCGGTCTCGTCGGCGGCGGTGAGGCGCCAACAGGTCTTACGACAATCGAAACCCCACCCGAAATTGCTCCGCCCGCGATCACCGTTGCGACGCCGCTTGCAACATCACTCGAGGATACGCTCGAACCGCATCGCCGGCGCATGGAGAAACTCAAACTCTCGGAAACATTCGTTCGCAATCTTCTCACACCGGGCACAGTACTCGAACGAAGCGCGGTTGCGATGCAGTGGGCCGGAATGCCGAATAAAAACGAGCGAGCCGTCACCGATGAGGTGCTCGACGCGCTCGCAACTGCGGGATTTCTCGAAACGCTCGACAATCAAACCTATCGCGTCACGCGCTCCCCGTAGGGGAGCCCGTAACTACCAGTATGCGACGTCGCGTTGTTGCGTGTTGTGAAATTTCCCGAAAATCTGCGGATTGTCGGTGAGTTCTTTCTGCAAGTCCGCAATACGCGCGGCATCGAGCGGATGATCGCGGAAGTAGTTGGTCGTGCCCGGCCCGTACGTCGCCGTCATCGTCTCGAAGAACCAGATCATGCCGTACGGATTGTACACGTTGGTTGCCGCGACGATCCGCGCACCTTCTTCATCCGCCTGCGCTTCAATGTGCGATGACAGGTTCGCATCTTGCTTCGCGGCTGCCGTACCGATACCGTAGTCTGCCGCCGCGCCGCCGAGCGGTCCGCCGAACACGTGGGCAAGGATCGAACCGACCGTCGCGACGGCATTCGCCTTGTCGCCGTTCGCCATGCGTTTCGCCACATGGTGCAAAATCATGTGTCCGGTTTCGTGCGCGAGCACGCCGGCGAGTTCGTCTTTGTTCTTGGCGAGCTTCAGCAGCGGTTCGTTGACGTAGATGTTGCCGCCGGGCACCGAAAAGGCGTTTGCCGATTCGCCGCGGACGATATAAAAGCGGATCGGGTATTCATAACGCGGCCGCGCGGTCTCGGCGATCACCGAGCCGACCTCGTTAAGATGCTCGTAGTAGGATGAGTCGAACAGTAGGTCGCCGGACTCTCGCAACTGGGCGAAGACCTGCCGGCCGATTTCCGCTTCATCGAGGGCGGCGAACGCTGCCGTCACGTGCGTCAGTTGCGTGACACCCACCGAAGCAATGAGACTCTTTATGAACGCATTGCGTTCCATGAATCTGGGCCCTTTCGACGGAGATACTGTGTTCTTACGAACGTTTATTCAGGTAGGAAGTTGCGCTGTGCTGGCGGCTGGCCTTCTTGTTCTGCCCCCAAACGCGAAGGCGGCGCCTGCCGAGTCGCACATTTCCGTACCGCTGGGGCAGATCGCCGGAATGACGTACTCCGGATTGCCCGATCGCGGAATACTTCTCAGAATCGCCATCGAGTACGACCCCAAGGCCGATCTCGACGGCCTGGCCATAACGATGACCGACCCAACGTCGGCCGCGCATCGCCAACCGTTGACGGCGCAAGCGTTCGCCGACCGGTTCGGCCGTAGCGGCAAAGAAGGCGACGCTCTGACCGCGTTCTTGAAGAGTTCCGGCGCGAGCGACGTGTACATGTCGCGCGAGCGCCTCGTCGGCGGCGGCATTATCAGCATCGAGGAAGCTGAACGCGCGTTTAAAGTCAAATTCATGAAATATCAAACCGGCAGCCGGACCGCCATTGCGCCGTCAGGTCCGCTCACGATTCCGCTCGCCGGCATTCGCGCGGTCCACGGCACCGTCGTCATGACGACACCGCGGCTCAACGACGTGCCGACGTTTACCCTTTTCCGCGGCGACTGGTATACGCCGGTGAGATTTCGCGAAGCGTACGACGCGGTTGCGAACGGCGGTGGAAGCGAGCGCATCGAGATCGTCGAAGACGCATCCGATCGCTTCGATATTAAAGATGTCGTGCCGTTTCTGCAAGCGGAGGGCGCGCCGCCCGGCGCTACGGCTGCGCAAGTCGTCGAACGCACGTTTGCGTTCAAGGCGCCATCTTCGGAATGCGGCCGCGACGATCGCGGCCAGGAACCGGCGCTTGATGTCGACTCCGCGCTGACGATGGCGCCGCTAGCCACGGTTGCGATCGACTACGATGATGTGTGTTCGGCGGGCAACGACGGTACGCTCGCGCTTCAACGCGCGCTCGACGACCCCGACGCGCCGACCGTCGTCGTGTTTCCGTTTACGATTGGTCCGGCGCTGGGCCCGATCGCAACATCGTTCGGCCGGCCGCCACTTGCGATGCTTGAAGCAATTGTGCGCGGCATTCCGCTCGTTGCGCCGTCCGGCGACGACGGCGGCTACGGTTACCACATTGCGGGCCTTGACCAACCGGCAGTCGCATACCCGTGCGTTTCGTCGTTCGTGATTTGCGCGGGCGGCACGCAACTCGGCGACCGTGACGGCTTTCAAGACGAAGGCCCCTGGAACGATAGCGAGCATGCGGGCGGCGGCGGCATTTCGCTTGAGCCGCGACCCGCGTGGCAAGACGCAACGAGCGTCTTCGAGTACTCACCGAACTTTATCAAGAATCGCATTGTCCCCGACGTGTCGGCTGATGCCGCGGGGCACCTACGTGTGTATTGGCACAATTACGGCCTCGGCGGCGTCGGCGGTACGAGTGAAAGTGCGGCCATCGTCGGTGCGCAAATCGCCGCCATCAATTCCCTTGTACCGCGCACGCGCCGAATCGCAACCACCGCCGATTTGTACGTGCTTGCGAAGGCCGCACCGAAAGCGTTTCGCGACGTTCAACGGGAGAACGATCGCGGCTACGTCGACAACACCCTCCGCCCCCGCCGCACACCCTTACCACGCGGCTACCGGGGTGTCGTGCCGCCGGCTCCCAAGCCGGTTGCCGGCTGTGCGCTCATCGCACCAAACGGCTGCAGCGTGCGCGCCGGCTTCGACGCCGTCACCGGCATCGGCTCACTTAAAGAGAAAGCCGCCGCCGACGCACTGCGCTGACGCCCATCGACACGAAGAACAGGAGCGTCGCTAGTAAAACCATCGTTGCGCCGCTGGCGGATCCGATCGTGTATGAAAGATAGAGGCCGCCGACCGATGACACGACGCCGAAGACGCCCGAAATGACCATCATCGGCACGAAGCGCTTCGTCAGTTGCGCGGCCGATGCCGCAGGTGTTACGAGTAGCGCGGCAACGAGAATAATGCCGACGAGTTGCAGCGATACGATAATCGTGAGCGACAACAGCACGAGCAAGACGTTCTCGATAAACGGCGCGCGAATGCCGGCGGCTTCGGCAACAATCGGATCGAACGACGTATAAAGGAGCGGACGATAGAACGCCGCGACGACGATCCCGACGAAGAGCGCGAGGCCGACAATCATCAAGAGATCGCTTTGTGAGACGCCCAGAATGCTGCCGAAGAGATAACTCTGGAGATCGACGCTCGACCGCGAGTAGTGCGTCATGAGGAAAATGCCCAGCGCAAACGCCGCTGTGAAGAGCACGCCGATCGTTGTATCGAGCGAGATCTTGGCGCGGCGGTGGACGTAGCCGATTCCCAGTGCGGTTACGACCGTCACCACGGCCGCGCCGAAGGCGTAGTTGAGGCCGCGCAGATAGGCGATCACGATGCCCGCGAACGACGCGTGCGCAAGGCCGTCGCCGATAAACGAAAGTTTGCGCAGCACGACGTACGTGCCCATCGTCGAGCATAACAGCCCGACAACGAGCGCCGCAACGAAAGCGCGCTGCATGTATTGTTCGGCGAACGGGGCGAGGAGTGCGTCCATCAGTGGTGATCCGCCCGTAAGTGGCCGTGGGTGTGCGTGTGTTCGCGAATGCTCACGTAGGCGCCGCCGGCCAGGACCGTCTGCGGATCGCCGTCGGCGAGCACGCGTCCATCGACGACGATAAGGCGATCGAACCAGTCGCTCGCGCGGTCAAGATCGTGCGTCGTCATCAGCACGGGCATGCCGCCGCGCACCAAACCACGCACGACTTCGAGTAACGCATCTTCCGTCGCGGCATCAACGCCGGTCGTCGGTTCATCGAGCAGCAGCAGTTGCGGCTCTTGTGCGATTGCGCGCGCAACGAACGTGCGCTGTTGCTGGCCGCCGGAGAGTTGGGCGATATGCCGGTCGGCAAGACCCGTGAGATCGAGCGCGGCAAGCGCATCGGCCACCGCCTTGCGATCATGCACCGAAAATTGCGCGAACGGACCAAGGCGTGGATAGCGCCCCATTGAGACGACATCGCGCACGCTCGCCGGAAACTGCCAATCGACATCTTCAATTTGCGGAACGTAACCGATCGTGCCCGGCTTGAGCGCGCGCGGCGATTGGCCGAACACGGTGACGGTGCCGCTCGTGGGTTTCACGAGCCCCGCGATCGTCTTGAGCAACGTCGATTTCCCCGAACCATTCGGCCCAACGATGCCCAGCGCCGTGCCCGCGTTCAATTCCAAGTTGATGCCGTCAAGTGCAACAACGCGTTCGTATCGCACCTGAACGTTCCGGACGTCGACCGCGATCACTTGAGGGCGCTCACGATCGTATCGGTATCGAAGTCGATCATTCCCACGTACGTCGAGACCCTCGGATCGGTGCCGATCGAGTCATCGTAGAGGTTAGAAACCGTGCGAATGCCCGCGCTCTGCGCGAGTGCCTCCATGAGCTTGGGACTGTACTCGGGTTCGGCAAATACCGCGCGCACGTGCGCCGCGCGCGCGGTCGCGATGATTTCCGCGACATGCTTGGGACTGGGCTCGGCACCCGGGTTCGTCTCAACGACGCCGATCGTTCGTAAACCGAATTCGGCGTTGTAATACAAAAACGCGTTGTGAAAGATGATCATCGTGCGCTGCGCCGGCGGTATCGTCGCGATCTTGGCTCGCGTGCGATTGAGGAGCGCTACGAGTTGGGCGTCGTACGCAGCGGCGTTCTGCTTATATACGGCGGCGCCCGCAGGGTCGGCAGCGACGAGCGCGTCGCGAATCTTGGTGACGTAGGCGCGGGCGTAGCGCGGGTTCATCCAAAGATGCGGGTTACCATCGACGACCGGGAGGCCGTCGGCACAAACGACGATCTTCAGCCGGCCGTTGCTCGCGTTATCGAGCGTGCCTTGAAGCCAGCCTTCGAGATTGGCGCCGTTCTCGACGAGCACGTCGGCGTCGTGAACCGCACCGACATCCTGAGGCGCAGGCTGGTAATCTTCGGGCGACGCGCCGACCGGCACGAGGCTGCGGACCTGTCCCCGCTCCCCGACCACGGCCAGCGCAAGCGAGGCGATCGTGGTGGTGGTGGTGACGACGCGGATGCCGCCGGTCGTCGCCTTCGACGCGGGCGAACAGGCGACGAGCACGAGCAGCACAAGCGTTGCCCAGCGGGAAAGGACCATCGCCGTCCCTATCGCGCTCCGGTCAGGCGCCCCTTTACACTGCGCACCTAAGCCTATACAATGGCGAACGGCCCATGGGGATGTAGCTCAGCTGGTAGAGCACTTGCTTCGCATGTAAGGGGTCAGGAGTTCGAGTCTCCTCATCTCCACCACGTCAGAACCCGCATCCCGTAAGGGTTTGCGGGTTTTTCTTTGGCGCGGCTTTCCGAAGCGATCCGCCGCATTTACGACAGTTGTACGACAGTTCGTTTCCAGAGCCGCGAAAATCTCGTCCGCCGTCTTGGCGACGCGGCGCCCGCTATGGCTGAAGAGATGTCCGTAGCGCTCGAACATCATGCGCGTGTCGGCGTGGCCCAAACTGCCCGCGATTGCGAGCGGATCTTCGCCCGCCTCGATGAGCAGCGAGTTGGCCGTATGGCGCAAACTATGGAACGTAACGTCGGGCAGTTCCGCCGCCTTGAGCAACGGCTTGAAGACTCGGCGGATGAAGTTGCTCTTGCGCAGCGGCGTCCCGTCGGCCGCCGTGAAGACGAAGCCGTCTTGAGTGGAGCATTCGGCTTGGTGCGCGAGGAGCGCCTTAAGTGCGAGTGCCGGAAGATAGACGATGCGCCGTGATTTCGCGGTCTTCGGATCGGACCGAACAAGTTTACCGTCCAGGTCTTCGGTCAGCGTCGCGCGGACGGAGACGGTCCCGGCGGCGAGGTCCACGTCGTTCCAAGACAGCGCGAAGATTTCGCCCTGCCGCATGCCCGTCGTGATCGCCAACGCCAAGAGCGCGCGTTCCTGCGGATCGCGTGCTGCGCCGAGCAACTTCATGACCTGCTGTCCTTCGAGGACGAGGACCTCGGGCCGCTTCGGTTTCGGAGTCGGCACGGTGCTGCATGGATTGCGATCGATCTTCTCTTCACGGAGCGCAACGTTGAGCGCGCTCGATAGCGTAACGAATGCCGTTCGCTGCGTGGTCGCGCCGACGCTGTCGTCTTTCCACCGCCGCACGAGAAAACGGACGTCGTCTGAGGTCAACTCACCGAGTGGGCGCGCACCGAT
>Ga0302324_100030987_pt1 | contig 10098 bp, 8 predicted proteins | sample Palsa_T0_1_FD_201949 | JGI IMG/M metagenome (GOLD analysis project Ga0302324, IMG submission 201949) | Peat permafrost microbial communities from Stordalen Mire near Abisko, Sweden - Palsa_T0_1 | ecosystem: Environmental > Terrestrial > Soil > Palsa > Peat permafrost | place: Sweden: Abisko... | reverse complement strand
CTGCGATCGGTGTCGTTGTTGGCGCACCGGCCGTGCGAACTCGTGGTGCCGCGTTAGCGATCGTCACACTTGGACTTGGTGGCGTGCTGGCTGATTTGGTACTCGGAAACACCGGATATACCGGCGGAGATGCGGGCCTGACTGTTCCGGTTCCCCATCTGTTCGGATGGAATATCGATCCACTGACACACACCTCTCGATACGCGTTCGTTGTGTTGACCGTGTTGGTCTTGCTCTGTGTCGGCGTAGCTAACTTGAGACGGGGTGCCAGCGGACGCCGGCTTCTTGCTGTGCGGTCAAACGAGCGTGCCGCCGTGGCGCTCGGGGTGCGGACGGGAAGCACAAAGCTCTACGCGTTTGGTCTCGCTGCTGCGATCGCAAGCATTGGCGGCATTCTATTAGCCTTTTCCCAAACCGCAGTAGAAGTTAACGGCTCGTCTTCGACGTTTACCGTCTTCATGTGCGTCGTCGTTGTAGGGGTGACAGTCGTCGGTGGCGTCGGTTCGATCGGCGGGGCACTCTTGGGTTCTCTTCTGATCTCCGACGGCGTCGCAACGCAACTGTTGGGCGGAGTGTCATCGATCAATGAGTATCTTGCTCTTGCTGGAGGAGTGCTGCTCATAGTGACGCTCATCTTCAACCAAGACGGAACGTTCGACACGACGCGCAGGGCGCTAGGACGGATCTCCATACTGGTCAAAGAGCGGACCCTCGGGAGAGAGCGTGGCATGACTCATAAGCGACCTATCAGCGCGGTGGTCAACAGTGCTCCCAGTTCATGTCCCACCATTGTTCCGCTCAATCTTCGCGTCCGTGACCTGTCTGTTACGTTCGGCGGCCTTTGTGCACTTGATCGGGTATCGTTCGAAGTTTGCCCGGGACAGATCCATGGGATTATCGGACCAAATGGTGCGGGAAAGTCAACATTTGTTGATGCAGTAACGGGTTTTGAGCGTGCAAGCTCAGGTTCCGTGAAACTCGGGGATCAAGAAATTGGTGGTTGGATCGCCCGACGTCGTGCCAGCGGTGGCCTTGCAAGGACATTTCAGTCGCTTGAGCTCTTCGACGAGTTGACTGTGGTCGAACACCTCGCAGTAGCTTCCGATCGAACTCCTTGGTACAGGTACCTGACAGATCTCTTCCATCCGGGTCGCATTGAACTCGGTCCGGCGTCACTTGAGGCATTGCGGATCTGCGCGCTGACCAACGTTCGGAACCATCGACCGGGAGAACTTTCATTCGGGCGTAGGAAAATGATAGCGATCGCACGCGCCGTTGCCTCAGCGCCGTCCGTACTTCTCCTCGACGAGCCTGCAGCGGGCCTTAACGACTTCGAGGCTGCCGATCTGGCTCAACTCCTACGCCGATTGGCGAAAAGCTGGGGAATGGGTATTTTAATCATCGAGCACAATATTGACATAGTCATGCAGGTGAGTGACTTGATCACAGTTCTGGCGAACGGTCGCACCATTCGAGTCGGAACACCAGCCGAGATCGCAAATGATCCTGCAGTTCGCGACGCCTACCTTGGCATCCCTTCCTCCTTGACGGGATCAGAGTTGGAAGAGCTTGGGTAGGTGCGTCGCGATGGTCGGTACTTCGAGTTTTCTAAATCCCCTGTGCAGGCACTGGCTGCGATCGGCACTCGCATTCACTGGATCAGATCAGGTTCTCACTAGTAGTGCGCGACACCACGCGCGATTGACCCCATTCATTAACCCCATTCTCCTGATGTACTCGAATGTTGCGATCCTGATAGCACCGACAGAGGAGCGTGTCCGCTTTAGCGTGTGTGCTGCGAAAGAAGAACCTTCCGACTAGTTGCCACGATCTAATGCGGCTGCGAGCTGGCGACGTGACGTTATGTTGAGTTTTCGAAATACCTTCTTGAGGTGATAGTCAACGGTGCTCGAGCTGAGGTACATCTGCGAAGCGATCTCTGTGTTGGTAGCGCCTCCGCCGGCCAGTTCCGCAATCTGCCGCTCCTGCGGAGTCAAATCCAACTGACTCGCCGGTGATCTCTTTCGAACCGATTCGCCAGTCGCCTGGAGTTCAATGCGGGCTCGCTCGGCAAACGCGTGGGCGCCCATAGTGGAAAACAACTCGTGGGCAATTCGGAGGTGCGCTCGGGCGTCTAGTCGGCGCTTTTGGCGTCGGAGCCATTCCCCATAGAGTAAGTGAGCGCGTGCGACATCGTTCGCCGCATCGACTCGCTCCAACCGATCAACAGCGTCCCGATAGTGTGCTTCAGCCGCATCACCGGTTTCCATAAGAGCGCGAGACCGCGCGACCAGACCCAGAGCAAGCGGCGTTGCCGTTGCGTAATAGCGGAGAGAAAGCCTCTCGAAGGCGATTGACGCGGTGGCGCTGTCACCCGCGCGGACGGCGGCCTCGACAACATCGGGAAGACTTCGCGTTCCGTACCTAAAAGGGTCATTGCTGAGGAGGCGTTTAGCGGAGGCAAGTGCCTCGTCATAGTGCCCACGCCCGAGTCCCAGAATGAGCAGGGCCCTATCAATGAGATTGAAAACAGACGTGACTGCCCTTTCTTTTCGCAAGGCGGCCCCGGCTTCGTGGGTTTCGGCATCGCGACCCTGCCAAGCAAACAGTTCCATTTCTAGGGACTTATTCCACCACTGACCCGAGATGGAGCGCACATCGCGACACTGTGCGTAAAGAGCCTCGGCTCGTTCGAAGCCGCCCTTATCTAGCGCGATGGTCGCTTGCCCCAAGAGTCCTATTGCCAAGTTGTGCATCGTTCGGTGTTCCTGTCCAAGACGACCTAGACGGGTGGTTATGGCAAGACGCGCTGAGTCATCAACTAGATCTGACGCGGCTATTGCGACGAGGTCATTCCATGGCGGCCGGACGTCGGGATCGACGCGGTCGTCACAGAAGATGGAGATCGCTCGGCGCAAGCTCGGCAGCGACTCGTTGTAACCGATAGCAAGGCGCGTGGCAAAACCATGGAGGAGAAGGTCTCCAAGAGTGTTCTCCGGTCCCGACGTCTCGAATCCGCTGAGAGCCGACCGAGCGATGGTAAGCAAGGTGGCGCCTGACGATTCGGTGGTGAAGACGATTTCAGCTTTGAGGGCATCGAGCCATGCGTCGCGGGCTTGAGTTTGGTCGAATTCAGCCAGCGAGCGGGCAGCGTCGATCAATGCTGGGACGGCGTTGGGCTGATAGCGATAGTTAAGAATATTGCCGTGTATCCTTTTTGCCCTGGCATCTTCGACAGGATCGGAGAGACTTTCTGAGCCGCGTTCAAGTAATTCTTCGGCTCGTTCCGGCTCGCTTGCGGCGAGCGCCTCCTCCGCAGCATCGAGATACCTAACCGCGCGTCGGTTGCTGTTCGGGGTAAGTTCGGCGGCTCGAGCTAAGGTCGAAGCAACGGCCGCATGGCCGCCTCGACTCCGGCTGCGTCCAGCCGACTCTTCGAGCGCTGTTGCCACGCTTTCGTTTGGGCCGGCTGCAGCCGCAGCCCGGTGCCAGGCCCAGCGATCCTGATCCGACTCTTGGTCAGTTACGTCGGCGAGAGCACCGTGCACCCTCCGCCGATCGGCTATCGATGCTCCCCCATAAACCGCAGATCGAACGAGCGGGTGACGAAAGGCCACTTTCGGCCTAAGCACCAGTAGTCCGGATGCCTCGGCTCCCTCGAGCCCGTCTGGACTGATCCCAAGTTTGACCGCGCAGCGCCAGAAAATATCGGGGTCACCGCTCGGCTCAGCCGCCGCGGCGAGCAAGAGCATCTGTGACTCGGGCAACAACGCCTGAACCTGGCGCAAGAAGCGAGCCTGCAACCGATGCCCGAGCGGAAGAGGCTGAGGGAGAGGCGACCCACCTCCGAGCTCACTGGCTGTCAGCTCGTCGACGAGTTCAGTCAGGGCGAGCGGGTTCCCGTTTGTCTCGATAACCAACTGCGTAGCAATCGGCGCAGGAATGAAGGTCCGAGAGACCGAGGCGAGCAAGGCGTTGGCGTGATCTGGGGATAAACCTCTGACGAGAACCGACGGGATTCCGTCGAAGGGAACCTCCCGCTCAGACGGCTCCCGGACCCCGAAGAGCATAACGATACCGTCAGCTTGAATCCTAAGACCCACGAAGGCCAATACCTCCAGCGATTCGCGATCCAACCATTGCGCGTCATCGACAACGCAAAGCAAACCTTTTTTGGAGGCGACCCGCGCAAGCAGGGTCAGTGTGGCCAGGCTAACTAACAACCGTTGGGCTGGGACTGCTGGTTCGGACCCAAGCCCGAAGGCAGCGGAGAGCGCAGTTCCCTGCAAAACCGGCAACGCGTTGATCTCTTGAGTGAAAGGGAGGAGCAACCGGTGAAGTCCGGCATAGCTCAAATCCATCTCTGACTCGACGCCGGCGATTTGCACAACCGACAGCTCCCCAGCATTACTAAGGGCGAACTCAAGCAGCGTGGATTTCCCGACGCCCGGTTCACCCCTCACTACCAGCGCACCGCTCAACCCCCCGCGGGCATCGGCCAGCAACGTTGACAGCTGCTCTCGCTCCGCCTCCCGGTTGATCATCTCTCTCACGATGCCTCGGCCCGCGACACATTACCTCGGATAGTGCTCCCCCTATAAGGCGCCTCATCGCCGGCGGCAATCCAATAGAAGCAGGCGGGGGTCCTGACAGCGTGCTTCTCACGGCTTCTCCGACCCGGCGAATACCTTCCAACGGTGAATCGCCCTGGGAATTTTGAAGCATCTAGCTCTTCGGGAGAGATTACGACTTGACCGAGCTCGGCTCGGCCCCTTCCCATCGACCCGGCGGGGCACAGACGAATGATCTAACTGGCCTCGATCACTTCGACTTCACGCGTGCTCGGCGGCGACGCGCTCCCACGACGACTGCTGACGCCGGTTCTCGCTCAGCTCGGTCGCTCCGACCCGATCGATCAAGCCAGCGAGCGCCCCGCCGGCTTCGATCTCGAGCAGCTGGCGGGGATCTCCAACGAGGACCACCTTGGCCCCGGCATCGTCGGCCGACTCGACGAGTCGGCCCAGCGCCCGGGTGCCGGCCGTACTGGCCTCGTCGAGGACGACAACGTCGCGGGTCCCGAGTTAGGTCGACCTCGCTAGTGTTCGGCGGCCCCCAAGTCTCGGCGCCCGAGGGGTGGCCGAGCGGCGCGCCGTTCCCCCACGGAGCGAGGCCAAGCGCGTCGACCTGGGCCACCCAGCGCTGTCGCAGTCCAAGCGCGCTGGCACCTGCGTCGGCACCGTCCTTCGCAGCACGGGTGACAAGAGCTGCCACTTCGGCGGACCGCGCTGAGGTGGCTCAGGTCTCCCCCATCAGGTGCGCGATCTCGCGCCGGCGGGTCGAGAACGCTCGCCGCAACGGCTTGGAGACCCCGTCCAGTTCGGCTATACCGCGGGATACCTCTCCGAAGCGAACGCCTAGGGCTCTGGTGAGGCCGGCACGCAGAGCGCCCTGGCAGAGGAAACCGGCGGTCCGGGAGTGGTGGTAGAGGAGCCAGGCGTCGAACGCGGACCAGATGCCGTCGAACCCCTTGGCGACATTGGCCCCCAACACGTGGGTGTGGAGTTGGGGGTCCCCCGCCCGCGAGGTCCGGTGGGTAAAGGCCGCTGCCACCAGTCCCTCCGCGCTGAGGCCCCTCTCTCCCCCAGCATCCCGACGGACCCCAAGGGCATGACGCTCCACGTAGCCTATCGCCTGCTCGACGGCGTCCTCGTGGACGCCGCGCACGATGGCCGAGGTGGCCGGATCCGATAGGCCGAAGAGCAGAGAGACCGACTTGGGGGCCGACCAGATGAGGTCGAAGCCAGCCACCCGTTTCACCTCGTCCACCCGGCCCGCCGTCAGGATCTCGCCCTGCGGCGAGAGGCCGGCGAGCACCCGGCGGAGGTCATCGGGAGCGACGGGACCCTCAAGTCTGAGCCCCCGTGTAGTACTCCTCACGCCCGTTGGCGACAGTGGCGATGTAGTACTCGCCCGACCGCGCCACCATCTTGCCGATGGAGAGCACAGGGTCAGCCTTGGTCGGAGTCGGGCGCTGCCTCGAGCTCGGACTGGCCGACCAGGGCCAAGAGGCCGACCTTTGGAACCAGGCGTCGGCGCCCGAGCTTGATCACGGGGAGCTCGCCCCGGGCCACCAGCTCGTAGACGAAGGCCCGGGAGATCCCGAGCATCTCGCCGGCTTCGGCCACCGTGTAGACGAGGCGCTCTTCGGGTGCGTGGAGTGTGCGGTAAGTGGTTGTCATGGACGCCACTGTCGGTTGTGGACGTCCACAGCGATGTCCACAAATGTGTCCACACCAGCAAATTTCTAGAAATTCCTGTTCCGGAACAGCGAGGGCAGTCAAGGGACAGGCGAAGCCGAGGCGCCGTTATACCGCCCCGCTCCTCGAGAGCCGGGGATGCCCTGGACTTAGTGGAATGGCCGGCCCGCAGGGTCGGCCAATTCGCGCTTTGTCGCTCCGCTGGGACCGATCTACTGCCCGTGGCAGCCCAAACGCTTACGGGCTGCTTCCGCACTGCCAGTGCAAGTGTGTGTATCGAATTTTGGCGTTCGTCCACAAGACCTCGAAGCTCCGTGCGTCGCTGGCACCAAGATTCTCCGGCGAGATGACTCCCTGAGATGAACCTGAGGCAGGAGCCCGAGTGGCGGTATCGTGCGTGACGCGTCAGTCGATTGGGGGCAGCAGTGTTCGAAGGGCACGGGGCCCAGGCCGCCGCCAGACACAGGTGCCGAGAAGTGACCGGCCGACACCGTGCCCTGTCGGGCGCCAGGCACTTGTGGCCGCCAAGAAATGTAGAAGCGGCCCTCCAGGAATGATCGACTTACAACCGGGCGATCCCGAGAGCATCGGGCCCTATCGTCTCCACGCCCGGATCGGGGCCGGAGGAATGGGCGTTGTGTACTTGGCCTCAGACCCCACGGGTCGAGAGGTAGCCCTCAAGCTGATCCGGGAGGAGTTCGCCGCCGACCCCGGCTTCAGAAGTCGATTCGCCCGAGAGGTTCAAGCTGGCCAGCAGGTGGGCGGTAGGTACACGGCTCACTACCTCGACGCCGATCTCGAATCGCCACGGCCCTATTTGGTGAGCGAGTACGTCCCCGGCGGCAACCTGGTCGATTACGTGGCCGTGCACGGCCCTCTCGAAGGCGACCACCTGATCGGGCTTGCCGCCGGGTTGTCCGAGGGCCTGGTCGCCATGGGCGCAGCCGGCGTGATCCACCGTGACCTCAAGCCCTCCAACGTCCTCATGGGCGAGCACGGCCCCAAACTCGTCGACTTCGGAATTTCGATTGCGGCCGACGGAACCTCACTGACTCAGACCGGGGCAATCGTGGGCTCGCCGTCATGGATGGCACCCGAGCAGGCCCAGGGACGGCCGATCACTGCGGCGGTGGATGTCTTCTCTTGGGGCGCCACCGTCGCCTTCGCCGCCACGGGACGGCAGCCCTTCGGGGAAGGTCGACCCGAGGCGGTCATGTACCGAGTCGTCCACGAGGAGCCCGACCTGGCCGGGATCGACCCCCGGCTCGCTCCTCTTGTAAAGGCTGCTTTGGCAAAGGAACCGACGGGGCGACCGACCTCGGACTCATTGCTCGTCGACGTAGTCAAGTCAGCAACGCCCGGAGCAATGAACCAACAGGGCCGTGTGTCGGAGGACCAGGCCACTGATGTCATCGAGCGGACCTGGGTCCAGCCGAAGGCGTCAAGAGCGCTCGTCACGGGCCGCCACTTGGTGCTTGCTGCACTGGCGCTGGTCTTGATTGCAGCTTTCGTCGCCGGCGCACTCTACGTTGCTCATAGCAATAATCCGCCGAGCCATGCCGCCCTTGGCGGCGGCCAGCTCGCAAACTCGCACAAGGTCTCAAAACGCAGCACGGCCACTACGACCTCTTCGACGACACCCGCCGCCACGTCGACAACTGCTGCCTCCAATCCCGCTGCCGACGTCAGCACGTCGTTGCCGGTGGTCGCATGTCCGACGTCGTACGCAGTCGAGCCTGCACCGGCGGCGAAGAATCTGCCCTCGACGCTCACGATCAACGTGCCCGCGGATCTCGCCTCGCAGCTGACCGTGTACGCCGACGAGGCTGGAGTGATGGAACTCATCGCGCCTACGGGCTGGGACTGCACGGCGAGCTTCGGGGCTGACGGCTCGAGCGTGGAGTCCCTAACCCCGACCGGCGAAGTCTTCACGCAAAATGAGGCGTTGCCGTCAGGATCGGACGAAGAAGCCATCGTCGGCACACAGAACGGCGGCTGCCAAGGCTGCGCCGATTATCAGGCGTGCCCATTCTTTGCTGCTGCTCAGAGTGACACAGGAAACTGCACCAATACGAGCCCACCATCGGGAGAGGAGGTTACGCAACTGGCCTCAAACATCGTGGCCTTTGAGGACCCTCCGGGACTTGCAGGAGATGCCGATCCGTCGGGTGGTGAATATCCGGCCAACGCGGTCATGACTTACACCCGAGACCCTGCTGGATCGACTGGCAACTTTCTGTCGAGCTGGTTCGAGACCTGTACCCTGCCGTACAGCCAGCAGATGCTCTGCACGGCCGTGTTGAACGATTTTGCATCACGTTACAAAGACAGCTGATTCTAGGAGTCCCACCGGACCACCCAATGGTGAGTTCGTCGCCGCAATTCTTCGCTCAGCGGTTCGCGCACGATGCTGTCGCCAATTCGGGGATTCGTGCGTAGTAAGGCCGTGGCTGCTCTTTGGTCACGGCGGCCCAATGTTGAATCGGTTGCATGCAGTACCGACTGCGTAGAAATCACGGAACAGCGCCCACGTAAGCGGATATAGCTCATAGGTTTCTGTGGGAGCGCCACTGCGCAGAGCTTCATCACTCAGCTGCATGGCCAGTTGACGATTAGCCATCCGTATGACGGGATCTTTTGCCTTCACGCCGTCATTGATGAGCTGTAGGACGTTGACATCAACAAATGGAGTCTCAGCAGCGAGTTGAGCGAAATCCGTATTGAAGTCATCGCATGCCAGGATGTCGCTCTGACTCGGTTTGGGACCTGTAGCGGTCTTGGCCTTCCTAGACGCAGTGGTGGGAGCGGCGACACTTGCGCAACCCCCAAGCAGCCCGGCTATCAAGAAGATCGCCACGCAGAACTTCCAAGGTGTCGTCATAACCGATGCTCCTAACCGATCCGGCACTTGATCCGGCACTATTTTCGCATGTGGCAGAACGCTAAACGCCCGCTGAAGGACGCCGGGGGCTGCTCCTTCCTGTTCAAATTGGCTGGGTGAGATCATGCCGGAACCAGTAGATTTCCTGCGATGGGGCGGGCAGCCGACTACCGGGCTAACGGCGGCTACGAAGCATGGGAGAGCAGCGCTGACTACGTCCTTGTTCCGCTGGCGTTGATCTTCCTTGCCGTTCTCCTAATTCCGCTGGCCGTCCATCTGACACCGCAGGAGCAGGCTGCATTCCTCGTCGCCAACATCTTGATTTGGGTCGCGTTCGCCGTCGACTACTTCGTCCGCCTCTACCTCGCACCTGCTCGAGGGCGTTTCGTCAGAACTCACGTCCTCGATTTCATCGTGGTGTGCGTCCCATTCCTTCGACCGCTTCGTTTGCTGCGAGTGATTGGGTTAGCCGGAGAGTACGTCGTCCGCTCTCGTCGGCACCTCGCACGACGCGCAATGGCGTTCGTCGGCGTCGTGGCTGTCGTCGCCGTGTTGGCGGGCGCTGCCGTCATCTACAATTCAGAACGCACCCACGCGCACGCGAGCCTTCGCTCGTTTCCTGAGGCATTGTGGTGGTCAGTAGGAGCGATTACCACCGTCGGCACCAACGGCGACCCGACAACGACGACCGGACGGATTGTCGCATCGGTGATGTTCATTATCGGCGTCGCACTGGTCGGGATCTTCACCGCCGCCGTCGCCACGTATTTCATCTCGAGCAACGATGAGAAACCCAAGGTCGAGGAACTCATCGAGGCCGAGTCGTCCGGCGTGGCCCACGATCTGGCAACAATGAAGGCGAGCATCGACGGCTTGTACGCCGAACTTACCTCTCTGCGTGCACACCTCAGCGAGTTGATCGAGCGAGCGCCGACAACGGCGGACGAAGCGGAAAGGAGC
>Ga0302324_100030983_pt1 | contig 10099 bp, 9 predicted proteins | sample Palsa_T0_1_FD_201949 | JGI IMG/M metagenome (GOLD analysis project Ga0302324, IMG submission 201949) | Peat permafrost microbial communities from Stordalen Mire near Abisko, Sweden - Palsa_T0_1 | ecosystem: Environmental > Terrestrial > Soil > Palsa > Peat permafrost | place: Sweden: Abisko... | reverse complement strand
TGAACGAGCGCTTCCGAGGAATCGGTTAGCTCTTCGAGGAAATGCGCGACCTCTGGCGCTCCGAGCTTCACCGCGTCGAAGAAGTCATCGATGCCCGTCTCAAGCATCTGGAGTTACGCTGAAACGCTTTGCGCCAAAACTATTTAGCTGCCCGTTGCTCGATCTTCGCGATAGCCGTCTGTGAGGCTCTGGCGATACTGATAGCCGGCATGAGCCCGAAGCCGCGGCTGCCGGAACCCATCATCGTGTCGTCCTTCGCCGTCTGGCGCAGAGCCGGCAGATCGGAAGCGTTGCCCGTGAGCCCCACGGCCCGAATGCCGATCAGCTTGTCGCCCGGCTCCTGACGCGCGATCAGTTTCCGCCCGATCGCTGCAACCTCCGGGTCGTGCCAATCGACCAGGATATCGACCGCGAGAGCGGTCATCACTCCGCCCAGCAGAGAAATCTCGCGCAACTGCGGCGCCGACGAATGATCCTCGTAGCGCATCAGGCCCTCAATCGCATTGCTCTCCACCAGAACATCGCGATCTTCCGCCGCCTTGCGCAGGGGAGCGAGATACTCAGGTTTCTGTAAAGTCCCCAACTCACGAGCAGCTACGGCGCGCGCGGTTGAATCTTTATCCTGTTCAAGAGTGTTGAGCAGTTCCGCAGTTGCGCCAGCGACGCGGAGATTCGTGCCCGCGCACGATTGCAGATTAGAGTTGTCAAGCGCCTGGCGCATGGCCGCGATGGTCTCCGGCCTCTTATTGCCGCGCAGCGCCAAACAGGCGGTATTGCGCTGCGTGTAATTCAGACTATTATCGGTGAAATTCTCGAAATCTCCCGCTGACAGGGGTAACGCAGTGCCAAGCAGCAGTAAGACGATTTTCATGACAGCTCCTTTAAGGCACGGCTGGCATCGCCGTTGGGGCTAAGATCGAGTGACTTCAACAGCAGGCCGCGTGCTTCATCCTTCTTACCCAGCGCGCTCGCAATAAGACCCGCATGGTAGTAGAACGCCGGCTCGGGCGTCTGGAACTGCATGGCCTTCTTCATGGCATCGGCGGCAGCGGTGTAATCCTTGTTCTTGTAAAGTGCCCAGGCCAGCGCGTCGTAAGTATAGATATCGCCACGGACTTCGAGTTCATTCTTAGCCAGTTCCAGCGACCGGTCCAGTTTCCAGTCGTGATCGGCGTAGATGATCGCGATATTGCGGTTGGCCTTCTCCTTAGCAGCCTGTCCCACCTGGTCGGTTACGAAAATGAGTTCCTTTTGCTTTTCGGCTTCTTTGGTTTCGCCATCCGCCGTGTAGTAGTCGTATAGTGCAGCGGCGTAGTCGGGAAGCGGAGTGGCAGCCTGTGCCTGCTTCATGTTCCCGATTGCGGTTTTCCAGTCGTTCTGCGCGGCCGCGACATGGGCCATTCCGGCAAGCGCGGGGTGGTAGTTGGGAAACTGCCGCAAGGCCGCCTGATAAGCCTGCCCGGCTTCCTTGACCTTACCTGTCTTGAGCAGGATTTTTCCGAGCTCCACTTCGCACCAGGCTGTGTTTTCGGCCATCGGACTGCCCGCCGCAATCGCCATGCGCATGATCTTCTCGGCGTTCACGGGGTCGTTATAGATGAAGCGGAAGTAGGCGGCGCGGTTGTAGCTGGAAAGGTCGGGACGTAGAGAAACCATCTTCTGATAAGCGTCGGCAGCCTTATCGTAGTCTCCCAGTTCGGTAAGCGCGTCGCCCAGGGTGCCCCAGTTCCAGGGATCCATGGGAGACCATTCGGTAAGCGCCAGGGAATACTGGACGGCCGTTTTGAAATCGTGCCGTTCGAGCGAGATTTCCGTGCGAAGCCGGGCCGCTTCGTAGTTCCTCGAATCTTCGCCCAGGACATTGTTGACGATCTGGGAAGCGCGCTCCAGATAGGTATAGTCCATCGATTCGCGAACCTTTTGTATGTAGGAGCCAGCCAGCAGGTTCCGATAATGCGCGATTTCGGGCTGGGCTTTAACGAGCGTCTCATACATCGAGATGTGGTCGTCGGTTTTCATGGAGGCAGTGGCTTCGGTCAGGATTCGGTCCTGATACGCCTGGCCGAGGCGGTCCGCGCTGGCGGACGTTTGGGCTAAGGCCGGTAAGGCTAAGAGTAAGAAGATTATTGGTTTCATAAGTCTTAAGAAAAGGCAGGCGGAACCGCCTGCCCTACCTTTTTTACTGACCGGTTGGAGTTCCTTTTCCGTTGGTTCCGTTTTCCTGACTGTGCAGGTACCCGGCATGAGGCGCCGCGTGGAACGGGAACACATTCTGTAGAGGAACGTCATTGGAATTAACGCCATCGCCCAATTGATTATTGGGCGCGACGCCATAGCCACTCACCAGTACTCCAGCCAGGGCGCGGAACCCGATATCGACCACATCGTCGATAGGACGCCGCCCGCCAAAGGGCCATCCGGCGTTATCGCCTGCCAGAGGACCCAAGCGGTTCTGGCTTGCCGGCGGAGTGGGAGCAATCGTCAGATCGACGCGCATGATGTCGGGCACGAACACACCCAACAGATCGTTGCGCGGAGCCGGAGGCACGTTCAACTTGAAGACTCCGTTCAGAACGCCGGTGGCGAAAAACGGATTGCCGATATACTGAGCAAACTGCTGATCCTGCGCCGGAGCGGAGCGGTTCCAGTAGTCTTTCATCGGCAGCGGGATCAGCGCTTCCACGGTGAGCGGATTACCCACGCGGTCGATCTGCACGTACTGGCCATAGCTGATCGGATCGGACGGGCTGGGCCGGACGGTGACGATCTGGCGGTGGGTGGAAGCCCACACGCCGATATGCGCGTCCATATTGGCTGTGTTGGTGGGGATGGTTCCGTCCGAAGTAAGCATCTGGATGGGCACTTCAACCGAAATCAGGCTGATGTTGTAGCCGGCGAAGCCATCCACGGCGTTGGGATAGGTTCCGCCACCAGTGTTGGTGTCGGCGGAGGCAGGGATGACGGGTGCCGGCGCGCGGAAGTTCAGGGTATCGAACGTGGCGCCGCTGTCGAAGAAGAAGGCGTCGTCGCGAGGTCCCGCGAAAACACGCATGCCGTTTGACAGAGTGAATACGGAAGGATGGCCAAAGGTTGACTCATAAGCCGGAGTCGTGGTAGGCCCCAGGTTAGGCGGCGCGACAGATAGCGCGTGGCCGTTCTGATCCGTATAGATATAGGTGGCCGTGTTGGTGGCGAGATTTCGAATCACCACCACGTAGGTCTGGTACAGGAAAATACCAGGATCGTCGATACCTTTGAGCGGGCCTAAGTAGGACACAAAGGTCGGGTTCGGGCGCAGCGTGGTTTGGAAAACGAAATCGATCTGGATGTCGGGATTGCCATCGAGACCGCGTTGATTGTTGACATTGAAACGGTATAGGACGCTGTCCGAGAACTTGTAATAACTGGGTCCGTTATCGGGGTTCTGGAAGCCCTGTACGCTCATGCTCATGACGACATAATTCGAGCGGCCTGTTTCGTAACTGCGAAATACGTAGAGGTCGTTCAGATTGGCGGTCTGGTCTTCGAGCAGCAGCGGTCCGTTCCGGTGACTGGCGGCGAACAGGGGCGCGCAGGCTATTGCTGCAAGCACCATGGTGCGCCGGACGTTTGAAAGCATAGGCTCTCGTCTCCTTGTGAATGGGACAACTTACTTCAGCAACGGATACGGAGGCGGGCGGGGTTTGGATTTAAGAATTTTCAGGGGATCTGGACAGGCGAAACCGCCTGTCCTACCTAGTGGGCGACGGAGGCGGCTCCCTTGCGGGCACGCACGCCCTTCATCCCGAAGACCACAAGGGCGCAGGCGAAGCAGGAGATCGCGAGAAAGCGGAAGACGTCCACATAGGCGAAAGTCGCCGATTGGGCGTCGAGGGTCCCCTGAATCAGGCCGTAAGCCCGTTGCGCGGCGACGTTCGGGCTCACAAATTGCGACATTAAGCGCTGAAACGACTGGTACATCTGTTGAAATGCGGGATTCTGCGGCGCGATATTCTGCGCCAGTTCCGCCCGGTGAATCTGCGAATGGCGGGCGACCAGCGTATTCACGAGCGAAATGCCGATGCCCCCACCCACATTGCGCATCAGGTTAAACAGGCCGCTGGCATTGCCGATCTGCTCGTTGCGCAGCGTGCCCACCGATATTGTCGCAAGCGGAACGAAAATCATTCCGGATCCCATACCGCTCAGAATGATGGGCCAGAGTAAAGAGGACGGTGAGATTTCGAGCGTCAGATTCGCCATCCAGAGACTGGTGAGCCCGAAGAGTCCGAAGCCGGCCACGATGAGCCAGCGGTTATCGATACGCCCGGTGAGAATCCCTATGATCGGCATGATGCAGATGGCGCCGATGCCGCGCGGACTGACCGCCCAGCCCGCGGCCGCGGCGGTATAGCCGAGCAACGTCTGATAGAAGAGCGGCAGCAGCGTGACGATGCCGTAAATGACGCCGCCGAAGAGGCCGATGAGGACCGTGCCGATGGCGAAGTTGCGATCGCGGAAAATCTGCAGATTGACAAGGGGTTTTTCGGCTCTCAACTGGCGCACGATGAAAGCGACGAAGGTGACGGTAAGAATGAGAGCCGCCCAGCGGATCCAGATGGCGCCGAACCAGTCGTCTTCCTGGCCTTTATCCAGAATGATCTGAAGCGCCCCCAGCCAGAGGGCCAGCAGGCCGAGTCCGATACCGTCGATTCTTCCTGGCTTCGCGTTTTTGATGTACGGCGGATCGGTCACAAAACGCGAAATCATGAAGATCGCGAACGCTCCGATCGGAATATTGATGTAGAAGGCCCAACGCCATGAATACTGGTCGGTTAGCCAACCGCCGAGCGTGGGCCCGAGAACAGGCGCCACAACCACGCCCAATCCGTACACGGCCATGGCCGCGCCGCGTTTTTCCGGCGGAAAGCTTTCGAGCAGAATGGATTGCGCCAGCGGTTGCAGCGCGCCGCCTCCCGCCCCCTGGACGGCGCGCGCAATCAGAATCATGGCAAGGGAGGTGGCGGCGCCGCACATAAACGAAGATATGGTGAAGATGACAATGCACGTCAGCAGAAAGCGTTTCCGGCCGAACCGCAGGGAAAACCATCCGCTGGCGGGCAGGACGACGGCGTTGGCCACAAGGTAGCTGGTGAGCACCCAGGTCGCTTCGTCGGTGGTCGCCGAGAGGCTGCCCGCGATATGCGGCAAAGCCACGCTGGCGATCGAAGTATCGATCACTTCCATGAACGTTGCCAGCATTACGGAAACTGCGATCAGCCACGGATTTACGGTAGGTTGTTCGCCGGACGCCATTTCTGCATTGGATGCCATTGCCGGGCAGAAGGAAACCGGCTGGCGCAAGATTCCGCACTTTTTCTCAGTCTGGAGTGTATACTCCAGATATGGAGTTGGCGCTTCGCGACCCTTTTTCGGCTTCGGCTGTCGCTCCGGAGAGACGCAGAGATCCTAAAATCAGGCGCGAGATGTCGGGTCCGGCAGTTCGGGCTTTTCTGAACGTGGCGGAGGCGTGGAACCTTTCGAACGAAGCGCAGCGCGGACTGCTGGGATGGCCGGCGGAATCCACGTTCTTCAAGTACAAGGCGGGCGAAATCGGCGTCCTTTCGTTCGATATGCTGATGCGGATTTCGCTGGTCCTTGGCATCTATAAGGATCTACACATTCTCTATCCCGAACCCCATCTTGCCGACCGCTGGATCCTACTTCCGAATAATAATGCGCTTTTCGGAGGCCGTCCCGCTCTTTCGCTGATGACCGAAGCAGGAATGGACGGGCTCTATCAGGTCCGGCGGCTACTGGACGGAAGGCGCGGCGGATGGAATTGATCCCATGGATCTGGACCCCGATCTCTCCCGCATTCGCTGGAAAAACACCTGCAGACTGATTCCCAGCAGGTATCCCGCGACGGGAATCCTCGACCGCATCGCGAGTCCGGAGGATCTTCCGTTCGTATTTGAGCTGGAATCGTGGACCAACGACCGGATCTCGAACGAACTTTCGATGCTGCATCGGATACCCGTAAGCGAGTGGGTGACGGGGCCGCAATCCACCGTGGTGATGGCCGCGTTTTGCCATCCGCGCGCGGATGGCGGCAGGTTCAATACGGCCGACCGGGGCGCGTGGTATGCGGCGCGCAAACTGGACACGGCGCACGCGGAGATTATTTATCACCGTACCGTGGAATTAGAGGAAATCGGAGTTTTCGAGACGTTGGTGCAGATGCGGCTGTACCTGGCCGATTTTTCCGCGAGCTTTCACAATCTGCGCGGCTCGGCACTCGATCCGGCAGATTATGGGCCCACGCAAAAGCTGAGTACGCGATTGCTCGAAGCGGGGGCGAATGGGGTGGTTTACCGGAGCGTGCGGGATGCGGGGGGCGAATGCATTGCGTGCTTCCGCCCCAGGATGGTTGGGCATGTGCGCCCCGATGCGCACTTTGAATATCGGTGGAGCGGGTCGCGGATGCCGGCGATACGGCTATTAACCTGAGAGAAACAGCGACAGGCGGAACCGCCTGTCCTACCTCAGGAAGACGAAGGTTACCGGCGCGCCCAGGTCGTATTTGTCGCCGGTGGCCGTTAATTTGCCCGTGGCTTTGTCGACTTTGAAGGTGGTCATGGTATTCGTCTTCTGGTTTCCCGCGATCAGATAATTTCCCGACGGATCCAGAATAAATGAACGGGGCTGGGAACCTCCGGTGCTCTGGTTCTGGATGAGCGTCAGTTTGCCCGAGCCTTTATCCACGGCGAATACGGCGATAGAATCATGGCCCCGGTTGGACGAATAGACGAACTTGCCCGCGTTGTCGATGGCGATCTCCGCACCCGTGCTCTCGCCCTTGAAATCGGCGGGCAGCGCGGAGACGTCATCGATTAATTTCATACCCGCGGTCGCAGGATCGTAACTGAATGTCGAAACCGAGGAGCCCATCTCATTGAGCACATAAACGTGTTTCTGATCGGGGGCAATCACGAGATGTCGCGGGCCGGAACCCGGTTTGACCGAGGCGGAGGGCGGGTCGTGCGGCGTGATCTTGCCGTTGGGGGCATCGAGGTTGAAGATCATGATCTTGTCGGTACCGAGATCGGCGCCCAGCATGAATTTATTGCTCTTCGGAAGATTGACGGAGTGGCCGTGCGGTGCGCTCTGGCGGTCCTTATTGGCGCCCGATCCCTGAAGCTGGACGAAAGAAGCGGCCTCACCCAATTTGCCGTCGGCAGCGATGGGGAAAGAGGTAAAGCTGCCGCCGAAGTAGTTCGCCACCATAAGCGTCTTGCCCGTCGCATCCACAATCAGGTGGCACGGACCGGGGCTTTGCGTTGAGACCTGGTTCAGCTGCGTGAGTTTGCCGGTGGCGTGGTCGACGGAGTAGGACACTACCGAGCCTGCCTTTTTGCCCTGAAAAGTGTTCACTTCATTGACGGCGTAAAGGAATTTGCCACTGGGGTGAAGGGCGACGAAGGTGGGATCGGGCGTCTCGGCAACCAGTCCAAGGGACGTCAGTTTGCCGGTTTTCGCATCCAACCGGTAAGCATAAATTCCTTTGCTGGTGCCTTCGGTGTAGGTGCCCACATACATCAGCTGCGCTGTCGCGAAGGAGACGAGAAGGGCGGCAAGTGCAAGCGATCGGAAGAGTAACATCGATCAGTAATCTATCAGGCCCAGGGACGCGGCGCCACCACGGATTCGCTTGAGCGTAATTTTACATAGCTTTACTAACATTTTGCCCGCACCGGACGTTGTATAACTATGTAGACAGACGCAATTGCTTGAGCGATGCGGATCCCCCTCCGCCGATCATCGCTGGGCGATTGCAAGGCACGCACGATTCCCCTCAATCGCGTGTTGCCCCGGACCGGTGCGGCTGATTCAGCTGCACCGGTTTTTCGGTTTCTGACGTATTACAGAACAGATGCGAAATGTTTTGGTGCTGTCTTTCCTTAGTTTCTCTGCCATAAGTGCGCAGTCGCTTTCCGTGGGGGTGATTGGCGGGGCGCCGTTCACCGACGTGACCACGTCGAATGTGGTGAACGGGCTGCAATCGATCCCGAAGAGCACGAATTTCACAGTGGGCCCGGCTCTGCAGGTGAATTTGCCGTTCAGTTTGCGCCTGGAAGTGGATGCGTTGTTCCGGCCTTATCACATCACGATTACGGGGCTGAACGTTTCCGACGATGTCGATGGACAGGAGTGGAGTTTTCCCGTATTGCTGGAGTACAGGATCAAAACGCCGGTGCCGCTGGTGCATCCGTTCCTGGAGGCGGGGCTTTCATTCGACCATCTTTCGGGGATTTCAGCGGCGGCGAAAGCGGCGATCGCTTCAGGCCCCGGAGAACTGCTGCATCAGTCGGACGCGGGGATCGTGCTGGGCGGAGGAGTCGACGTCAAGGTTCCGTTCGTTCGCGTGAGCGGCGAATTGAGGTACACGCGTGCGACGGTTTCGGACTTCGCCAGTTTTTCAAACCTGAATCAGGCAGAGGTGCTGGTCGGGGTCCATTTCTGACGCGCGGAGGATTATTTGCGCAGAATCCACGTGGTCATGGAACGCTGATTCTGGACGACGGTGGTTTTGATGGGGTCGAGCAGCGTGGCGTGCAATTTCGCGGTGATTTCGAGAAGCAGAGGTTCATCGACAAGATAGCGGACGGAGCCGTCGGGGAGCAGATGGCGGCGACCTTCGATCATTTGGATCTGGCGTTCGATCCCGATGCTGGATGCGAGGCGGCAAAAGAAGAGGCCGCCAGGCCTGAGGGTTCGCCAGGCGCCTTGCAACATGGCGTGGAACTGTTCGTCGTCGCGCGCGAAGTGGAGAACCGCACTGCTCAGGACGGCGTCCGCGCAGGCGTCCGGGAACGACATGCGCTCGATGGCTTCGGCGCGGAAATTTGCGGCGGGAAGGGTGTGGGCAAGATGGCGTACGGCGGCGATGGCGCTGGGATCGGCATCGGCGCCCAGTATGTTGTATCCCTCGTTTAAGAAGTAGACGAGATTACGTCCGAAGCCGCAGCCGGCGTCGAGGATGGTCATGCCGGGCAGGATGCGGCGGCGAAGGATCTGGTCGAAGAGGTAGATGTCGATTTGTCCGAATTCGGCTTGCAGGTCATGCATGTGTTCAGTTACGCTCCGCTTCGCGTCGGGTTAAGGACACGCGCTTGCGCCCAATACCGCAAACTTTTTGACCGGAGCTTGTAGGGCAGCGTGGCAGGCTGCGCGCCGGTTGTCAACCCAATGCCGCTTACTTTTCGAATCGGCCTCTTAGGGTGGGGGCTTTTGCCTCGCCGTCGGCCTGGCGGTGGGCGATTTGTGGTGGGCAAAAGGCGTGTTTCGGTAAGATTTGAGCCGGTTTTAGGTTCGGTTTAGGTTCGGTCTAGGTTCGTCTTTTTGCGAAAAACAGCGTTTTCATTGGGAAATCTAGGTTCGTTCTGAAATTAGCTGTTTTGGGGGCTACTCCCTCCCGGTTGCGCCGGAGTGCGGATTCACTCCGGGTGGGGATTGGCGAGCGTTGCGCCGATACTGCGTTATATTCAGTTGTCAAAAAGCGCGGGACGCCGAACACCCACGCGCGTGGCGGATGGACATGCCGACTCCCATGATGAATATGGCATGGGGTTGTGCAGGCGAATGTGTAAGTTGTTGAGAACGCGGGGCAAAATAGTTGTCATCGTGATAATTTGCTCCGGCCGATCGGTTCATGATCCAGCGTTCGGCTCACGGCACGATGGTGGTTGTCGTCAGAAAAGCAACTCCGATCCGGGCGGTAGCCCGGACGCAAAGAAACTTTTCCTCACGGAAGGCCGCCGCAAAAAGTAAGTGGCATTTGGTTGTCAACCGGTTGTCAACCCAATGCCGCTTACTTTTCAATTCGGTCTGGTAGCGCCGGGGCTTCCGCCCCGCCGTCGGCATTCCGGCCGACGCGGTTTTGCGAGGAATTCGCGGCGATTCATCGGCCAAAGTGCGAACTCCGGTCCGAGCGGAAGCTCGGACGGTCGCGGTTCTTACCTCGGATCAGGCCAGAGAGCGGCATGCTCCGCTGGCACGTCAATCGACCATTGTTTGCCCACTCGTTCGGCTCGGTGTCCGGTGCGGGTATCGGCGGACT
>Ga0302324_100030981_pt1 | contig 10099 bp, 9 predicted proteins | sample Palsa_T0_1_FD_201949 | JGI IMG/M metagenome (GOLD analysis project Ga0302324, IMG submission 201949) | Peat permafrost microbial communities from Stordalen Mire near Abisko, Sweden - Palsa_T0_1 | ecosystem: Environmental > Terrestrial > Soil > Palsa > Peat permafrost | place: Sweden: Abisko... | reverse complement strand
GCTCGAGCGAGCGTTCGAAGGCTGCGCCGCCGCTGCGGAGCTGATCCAGCGTTGCGGCCGAAGTGCCCAAATTGAGCGCATAGCCCGCCGGGACAATGCCTACCAAAATAAGGACGATGAGGCCCATGCCCTTCTGGCCGTCGTTTGAGCCGTGGGCAAAGCTCACTCCAGTGCAGGTGAGCACGAGCAGCGCGCGGATCCAGCCCGGCGGAGGTGCCTTGCCTTCCGGAGCCTTGAATAGATTGGGATTGCGCAGCAATGCCTTGGCCAGCAAGAGCAGCAGTGCGGCGCCCACAAAGCCGATAATGGGCGAGAAGAAGAGCGCCTTTACCGTATCGGCGACCTTGGGCCAGTTGACGCCATCGCCAAAGGCGCTGTCGGGACTCAGAAAGGAGTTCATCAGTCCCACGCCCACGATGGAGCCGATCAACGTGTGAGAGCTTGAGGCCGGTAAGCCGAGATACCAGGTGCCGACGTTCCAGATGATCGCCGAGAGCAACAGCGAAAACACCATGGCGAAACCGGCGCCCGAGCCCACGTTGATCACAAGTTCCACGGGCAAGAGCGCAACGATGCCAAAGGCTACGGCGCCCGAGGAGGTGAGCACGCCGATCAGATTCCATGAACCTGACCACACGACCGCAGTCGTGGGTTTGAGGGCATTGGTGTAGATGACGGTCGCGACCGCGTTCGCCGTATCGTGAAACCCATTGACGAATTCGAAGCTCAGCGCCAGGAGCAGGGCGAGACACAACAAAATGCCAGTCGGCAAATCAATGCCCAAGCTTGCAAACATGGAAATAGCCCCGCTCTTTTCTCGTTAGTTGGGTAGCACCATCGAGAGCGTATGACGATCACATGACGATCATGTGACGGGCGCGTTATGCATAAAAAAGCCCGCCAAGAGGCGGGCTTTTATCAAATCCAAGGACCACCGGACCTCTTACACGGTGCGGTCTACGCTCTCGTGCGAATGCCTTCTATGGTGATGATGCCTGTGGTGGTGGTGCTTCGATCGCCCGGCCGAGTTGTAGGCGGTTGCTTGTGAGATGTATGAAGTCGAAGGGGCGGTGGCGGCAAGCACCGGTCCTGTGAGTAGCAGCAAACTTAAGGCTGGAATCAATCGTAGGAACATGCGGGTCCTCCGTTTAAAAAGACGAATATTAAACATTTATGACGCGGACTCATCGTTCGCGGGGCGAGAGTCTACCGGCGCGCGCATAATGGTGTCGCGAATTTTGGCGAGTGGCGCGTCCTCCCGCAGCTCGACTGTGCCATCCGCAGGTTCAATGCCGAGGCTTTTCCACAGGGCGGGCAGGTCGGTGGGCTGCGGTGAGTCCTTGGAACGGGCGTAAAGATCCTCGAGAACATGAGTGCCGACGGCAGCATCGCCCACTGCGAGAACACGTTCGATCGGCCAACTTGATACCAGCCCCCCACTTCGCCCCGCGATGGCGCGCAGCGCAGTTTGCAGTCCGCTGCGATTGCCGTTCTGGCGCCGGATCTGCACGTCTGCCAACAGGCAAAAGAGCGCGCCGCCCCAATAGGTGCGCCCCCACGTGTGCGTGTGATCGAGTCCGGCGTCGCCCGGCTGCGGCAGCCCACGCGGCATGGAGCGCGTGTCTTCTGCCCACACATCGCGCGCCGGGCGGTTGCCGGCCTGTGCGCGCGAGACGCCCTCGACATAGACGGCTACGCCTTCCGAGAGCCAGCCGTGCTCATCTCCCACATCCGGCAGCGCAAGATGGGTCATCTCATGCACCAGCACCCAATCATTGAGCAGCTCCTCGGAGGTGACGTCGCGGCCGACGGTGATGCGGATGAATCCACCCTGGGAGCCGTAGGTGGTGCCGTGGCGCACCCCGGCGCCGTCGGCGGACGACACACGGATGCGCAGCTGCGGCACCGGGAAATGCCCGTAGTATGCGGCGACGATGCCGGCTGAGCGCTTAACCCAGGCGACGAGGGGTTCTGTGCCGCGCGCGAAGTCCGAATCGGCGAAGTCGAGCGCAATGCCGACGCCATCGACGTTGAACTGCTGCGCATCCGCAGCGCACGCTGCGCCACCATGCAGCGCCAATCCCAGCGTCGCGGTGAGCAGCCAGCCAGAAATGCGGCGGCGAGACATGTCTGATTGACGCACATCGCGCGTGCGAGTTCCATACGCCTGCGGCCGAACTGCGCTAAGTGGTGGGTGGCGCAGCGCCGAACTGCCGCCTCTCATTAATCGATACTGACGAGCGCATTGGGAGCGATATGCAAATAAAGTTGGGGCAACCGCGAATTTCTCGGCGTCCGCCAATGTGGTTTGCCGTGTTTGTCGTCGGGGTTCTGGGTTTCGCGGGCCGGGTGCTTGCCTGGGATGCGGCGGGCCACGAGACCATCGGAGCGATCGCCGATCAGCTCATCGCCGGGCGTCGCGCCGAAACTGAAGTGCGCAAGCTCTTAGTGCCGGGCGAGTCCTTACAGAGCGTCGCAACCTGGGCCGACTGTGCAAAGGGGCACTGCGGGGAGCTTACCGTGGAGATGCGCGAGTTCGTGCATCGCAATCCCCACCACGCGCATTACCACTACACCGATGTGCCGTTTGCGGTGGCCGCCTACGAGGATCGCGGCGTCGGGACGAGTGATGAGGACATTGTCCACATCCTGCGACAATGCATCTCGGTGCTGAAGGGAGCAACGGGGCGCGATGCCAACCCCCACAGTTTCACGCCTCGTGAAGCGCTGCTGTTACTGGCGCATCTCATGGGCGATGTGCATCAGCCGCTGCACGTGGGCGTGGCCTATGTTAGTGATAAAAATGCGTTCGTCGTACCCCAGTCGGCGGACGCCATTGACGGCGTGACGATTTTCAGTACTTACGGGGACAATGATCTGCTGCTGATCGAGCGGCCGTTGCATGCATTCTGGGATACGCGCGCGGTGGAGGATGCGATGCGTCGCGCGCACGTACGCACGGCGGAGGAGTTTGCGGTGGCGCTGATGCGTGCGCCTCCCGACATGCCGATCGTCACGGGGGACGTCACGAAATGGCCGGCGCGGTGGGCGACAGAGACACTGGGGATCGCCAAATCCGCACATGCAGGGTTGAACATCGAAGGCCGCATCGAGGCCCGGCACCCGTCCCGCGAAGCCCACGCGCTATGGGTTGTCGCTGCGCCGCCCGATTACGAGGAAACCGCGGCGGCACTCACTAGCGCACAACTAACGCGCGCGGGGTATCGTCTCGCGGCCGTGCTCGAGGCCGTATGGCACTAAAACCCTCAGCGGATGACGGCCAATCGCGCGAGATTGGCTTGCACGATGTCATCGCGAGCGGCGTGGCGGGTGTACCAGCGATTGGCGGCATCCGACAAAAGCGTGCATACCTCAACCGCCTGCGCGGCATCCGCATCGGTAGTCTTGGGCTGCAGCGGATGGCAACCGGGTGACATGGGTCGTGCGAGGCGGCGCAATCGCAACTGGCGCAGCGCGCGCACTGGCACGGCGAGCGCGGATTCTTGCTCCAGCTTGCCGGCCCGTTCGCACCACATCCGAAAGAGCCGGGCACCGCGCGTTACAGTGTCGGTGTTGGGCTGAGCATCAGTGCGTATCCAGGCTGCACACCAAGCCTTATAACGTTCACCTGAACTGCGTCGTCGTGCGTCGCTCAGCGCAACCGCAATATGCGGCAGGGCGAGTGCATCCGTCAGTGCCGTGGGCCAAATCTGATGATGCAGCAGCTGCTCGATATCAGTCAGGTAGGTATCGAACATCTTGGAGCTTGATGCGTGAACCTCGCTGCGCCGCGGATTTGCTGCGGCGGCGGTGAGGTCCTGCTCCGAATCGTGCGTGATCGACATGATGCCTCTTCCTCAATGCATGCGGAATCAAAGACAATGAATGCTTGACGCCGCGGTAAGGTTCTCGTGGCCTTGGTGATTCCGTCGATCTTTTCCCGCGCGATTGCGCCGCGGGGGCGCCATTCTCCCTCAGCGCTGAAGGCGACGCTAGGGCGATGAGAGAGTTTTCTGGTGCAATCTAGAGCGCGAGGTTGTCCACGAAGGCGTGCATAAGCCTGCGGTCCAATGCGAAATGCGGCGCAAGTTGCCGGGCCGCCTCGGAAAACTCGCCGCTGCTGACCGATTTTCTCGGGATCAGCTGCCTTGAGGTCTTCGGGACTCAGCGCTGCGCTGACCTTTGGCGGCGTGCTTAGGAGCTCTGTCGCGCGCAGCGCCCCAGATTGTGGGAGCCTCTTTGGGCGCGCACCTTGCTCCCTGAGCAGTCGATACGTGAAGATTGCACGTTCGACCCACGCAAACATCTTGAGGCACCTTGGAAGATCGCCGGAACGGCACCGCGGTAACCGACCAGCCGCACAATCCTGCGCTTGCAGCGATCGCGCTCTACAAATTCGCTAAAGCGGCGCTGTCGGTTTTGTCGGCAGTTGTTGCCTGGCGCCTCATGGATCCGCATCTTGAGGCGGCGATGCACACTTGGGCGGAGAGCCTGCCGGTCGGTTTTTCTGAACACCTCATTCGCGAGGCTCTGGCGCAGGTCAGTGGCGTTCCGGCGTTTCGCTGGCGCCAACTTGGTATCGTGTCACTTGCATATGCTGCGCTATTTTCGCTTGAGGGCTACGGCCTATGGCGCGAGCGGCGCTGGGCCGAATACCTCACGATCGTGACGTCATCGCTCCTGCTGCCGTTTGAGTTCATTGCCGTGATGCATCACGTGACGCCGGTGCGCACCGGTGTGCTGCTTGCAAATGCGGTGATCGTCGCGTACCTGATCGTGGTCACGACGCGCCACCGGCGCCCTCCGGTTGTGGCGAGCTCCTGATCGAGGGTTTGCGCTACTCTGACTTTGGTGCGCTGTTGCGGCTAATCCAGGTCGCGAAGGCCCGCAGGAATTTGCTGAGCAGCTCCTTGGTGGCCTCGCGCGTAAGTTTGCCCTGCGCATCGAACATGTCCGCCGCGCCGCCAATGTAGGCCTCGGGCTGCTGCATCATCGGCACGTTCAGGAACACCATCGACTGGCGCAGATGGTGATTGGCGCCGAAGGCGCCGATGGCACTCGGCGAGACGCTCACAACCGCGCCGGGTTTGCCCATCCAAACGCTCTTCCCATAGGGGCGTGAGCCCACGTCAAGCGCGTTTTTCAGGCAGCCGGGCACTGAACGGTTGTACTCCGGCGTGACGAAGAGCACCGCATCCGCTGGCCTTACGTGCTCGCGGAATTTGAGCCAACTCTCCGGCGGTTGCTTCTCGGCATCCTCGTTGTAGAGCGGCAGCTCGCCGATTTCGACGACTTCGAGCTTCATCCCGGAGGGCGCCGCCTCGGCCAGCGCGCGCGCCATCTTGCGATTGAGCGACTCCTTGCGCAGGCTGCCGACGAATACCGCGACACTATAATTGCTGGCCATTGGCCAATTATGACATGCGCGTGCAATGCGCCGCAGCCATTTGACGCTCAGTCAGCCTTGCTGTACGATCGTTCAGTAAGAGTTTCATTACCCTGAGCCATCCTCATGCGTGAAGCGCGCCGACTGGATTCAATCGACTCAACCTTGACCGCAGAGGCCGACTCTGCTGACCTGAGCCTGCCCGGGTGGATTTACCACGATCGCGAGTTCTTCGAACTGGAGAAGCAGGCGATCTTCCGCAGCAGCTGGCAGGTGGTGTGCCACGTCAGTGACGTGCCGCGCGCTGGAGATTACTACACGCTGGATTTTCTCGGCGAGTCGCTCATTGCAGTCCGCGGCGACGACGGCGCCGTACGCGCCTTCCACAACGTCTGCCGGCATCGCGCCTCCCGCCTGCTTGAGGGACCCAACGGTCACTGCGGCAAGCGCATCACCTGCGGGTATCACGCTTGGTCGTACGCGCTTGATGGACGCTTGGTAGGTATCCCGAACCGCGCGCAGTTCAAGGGGCTCGACGTTACGCGCCATGGCCTTGCGCAGCTCGACCTCGAGATCTACATGGGATTCATCTTCGTGCGCCTTGCGCCAGGGTTGCCAAGTGTGCGCGAAATGGCGGCGCCGTATGCCAACGAGCTTGCCGCCTACCGGATGGAGGAGCTCGTGCCGCAGGGCGGTCGTGTCTCGCTGCGTCCGCGTGCCGTCAACTGGAAAAACGTTGCCGACAATTTTTCCGACGGGCTGCACATCCCGGTCGCACACCCAGGCCTTACGCGGCTCTTTGGCCTGAGTTACGGCATCGAGGCACAGCCCTGGATCGACAAGATGTGGGGTACGCTGCGCGATGTGCCCTCGAGTCTCTGGTCGGAGCGGCTGTATCAGAGGATTCTGCCGTCCATCGACTATCTGCCGCCGGAGCGGCAGCGTCTGTGGACCTACTTCAAGCTGTGGCCAAATGTGGCTTTCGATATCTATCCCGATCAGGTCGACTTCATGCAATTCCTGCCAATCTCGGCCACCGAGACGCTGGTGCGTGAAATTGCCTACGTGCACCCGGACAGCCGGCGCGAAATGCGCGCGGCGCGCTATTTGAACTGGCGCATCAATCGACGCGTGAGCCTCGAGGACAAGGTGCTCATCGAGCGTGTGCAGGCGGGAATGGCCTCGAGCAGCTACACGGTCGGCCCGCTCGCCGACAATGAAGTGTGCCTGCGCAGCTTCGCGCGCCGCATGCGTAGCCTGATCCCCGAGAGCCGCCTGTGCCGCAAAGCCCCGACGCACTGATTATCGGAGGGGGCCACAACGGGCTCGTCTGCGCCGCCTATCTTGCTGCTGCCGGGCTAAAAGTCACTGTGCTCGAGCAGCGCGGTGTGGTCGGCGGCGCCGCCGTGACCGAAGAGTTCTATCCGGGCTTTCGCAATTCGGTGGCCTCGTACACCGTTTCGCTCCTCAACCCCAAGGTCATTCGCGATCTTGAGCTTGCGAAGTACGGGTTGCGCGTGGTCGAGCGCAAGCTTGCGAACTTTCTGCCCACCGACGATGGCCGCTATCTCAAGATCGGCGCGGGCGAAACGCGTGCGGAGGTTGCGAAGTTTTCCGCAAGCGATGCCGAGCGCCTCGATGCCTACGCCGCCAAGCTCGAAGAGATCGCCGACGTGCTGCGTGATTTGGTGCTCGAGACTCCGCCCAATGTGGTGTTGGGCAGTTGGCGCACGGCGCTCCCGGAGCTGATGCATGCGGCGCGCCTCGGCGGCCGCCTGCGCAAGCTCGACATGGCCATGCGCCGGCAGCTTCTCGGCCTCTTTGCCAATTCCGCCGGCGACTATCTCGACGGCTGGTTCGAGAGCGCGCCCCTCAAAGCGGTTTACGGATTCGACGGCATTGTCGGCAACTATGCGAGTCCCTACTCACCCGGCTCGGCCTATGTCCTGCTGCACCACGTATTCGGCGAGGTGAATGGCAAAAAAGGCGCCTGGGGCCATGCCGTCGGCGGCATGGGCGCAATTACCCAGGCCATGGCCAAGTGCGCCACCGCCCGCGGCGTTGAGATACGCCTGGCCACGCCGGTGCGCGAAGTGCTCGTCAGCGATGGCCGCGCAACGGGGGTCGTCACCGCGGACGGCGAGACGCTGCGCGCCCCGGCAATCATCTCCAATCTGAATCCAAAGCTCCTGTACTCGAAGCTCATCGCGCCGGCACACCTGCCCGCGGATTTCAAAGAGCGCATCGAACGCTGGCGCTGCGGCTCGGGCACCTTCCGCATGAATGTGGCCCTTGCCGAGCTGCCAAGCTTCAACTGCCTGCCTGGCAAGGAGCCAGCAGACCATCACACGGCCGGCATTATTCTCGCGCCGACGCTCGCCTACATGGAACGCGCCTATTTCGATGCGCGCCTGCACGGCTGGTCGCGACAGCCGATTGTGGAACTCGTGATCCCCTCGACGATCGACTCGAGTCTTGCGCCGCGCGGGATGCACGTCGCGAGTCTCTTCTGTCAGCACGTCGCGCCGCAACTGCCCAATGGCGACTCATGGGATATGCATCGTGAGACGGTCGCCGACCTCATGATCGAGACGGTCAATTCCTACGCGCCGAATTTCAAGGCGGCGGTGCTCGGCCGGCAGATCATGAGCCCGCTGGATCTTGAACGCACCTTTGGCCTTGTGAATGGTGACATTTTCCATGGTGCACTGAGCCTCGACCAGATGTTCTCCGCGCGCCCGATGCTGGGGCACGGCAACTACCGCGGTCCACTGCGCGGGCTCTACATGTGCGGCGCGGGCACTCATCCGGGCGGAGGCGTCACGGGGGCGCCTGGCCACAATGCTGCGCGCGAGATTCTCGCCGACTTCAGGCGGCGCAAATTGCGTCGCGCCGCCTGATCCGGCCATACTCAAATCGTGACAGCACGTAAACCCCGCTTCGAGCGTCAGCTGCCGCAGGAGCGCCGCCAGGCGCTCATCGAGGCCACAATCGCGAGCCTGAAGCTTTATGGTCACGAGGGGCTCTCGGTGCGCCGCATCAGCGCGCAGGCGGGAGTCTCCATCGGTCTCATCAATCATCATTTTCCCAAGAAAGACACGCTCATCGCGCAGGCGTACGGTTATTTCAACGCACAGCTCGTCGGCGGCGTGCGCACTGCAGCCATGCAGGCCTCATCCTCCGCCCGGGGGCGGTTGCGCGCCTTCTTCAAGGCAACTTTTTCCCCGCCGAACCTGGATCGCGACGTACTCACCGTGTGGGTTGTCTTCTGGAGCCTGTACCGGCATTCGCCTGAGATTCAAAAAGTGCACGGCGAGACTTATCGCGAGCACGTCGATCTGGTGCGCTCGATGCTGGCGGATCTCGCGGCGGAAGCGGGCAAGCTGCGCTTCTCGCTGCGCCTTGCGGCCATTGGCCTGACCGCGATCATCGATGGCCTGTGGCTCGAATGGTGCCTTGATCCGGGCAATTTCCGTCCGGCAGAGGCGATTGCGCTGTGTGAATCCTGGGTCAACAGCCTGAGTAGCGCCGCATCCACTGACCTCACCGTTGACGCATTGGCGGCGCCCCGCTAGGGTCGCGGCCTACTGCGTCGCACACCGCTTTTGCCATGCAACAAACGGCGTGCGTGCTCGCGCGGCGCCCGCGCGGTACTCAGAGCCTCACGTGGACCTATTTGCCGCCAGACAGATTCTGAAGAGCATCGTGCTGCCGCCCGCGGGGCCGCTCGTCGTGGCGCTTGTGGGTCTCGTGTTACTGAACTTTTCGCGCTGGCGGCGCATCGGCACGGTCGTGTGCGCCGTGGGAGTTCTCGGCCTGTGGCTTCTCGCAACGCCGGTGGTCGCCGACCGGCTGCTGCGCGCCACGGAGCGCTACCCCGCGCTTGATCTGGAGCATGTGCCGGCGGCCCAGGCGATCGTCATTCTCGCCGGCGGCGTGCGCTTGGGTGCACCCGAATACGGCGGGCCGGCGCCTAGTCTCACGACGCTGCAGCGCCTGGCCTACGGCGCACTTGTGGCACGCACGACAAAACTTCCGGTACTCGTTTCCGGAAACGGCAACGAAACCGCCGCCATGCACGACTCGCTGCAGCGCGACTTCGGAATTGAAGTGCGCTGGGTTGAGAACCACTCCTTGGATACTCAGGGGGATGCACAGCTCTCAGCAGCCATTCTGAAGAGCGCCGGCATCGACACGATCCTGCTCGTGACCAGCGCCAATCATATGTATCGCGCGGCGACGGATTTTCGCGTGCAGGGGCTGAACGTGGTGCCGGCACCGAGCGGGCTGTGGACGCAGCAGGAATTCCGGATGCGCCGCTGGGTGCCGAGCATCGAAGCGCTGTGGCGCTCGCAGACCGCGCTCTACGAGGATCTCGGGAATATGGTGCTGGCGCTGCATGCGGCGCCAGCACCGGGCGGCTCAAGCGCGGGGACTCAATGAAAGTCGCGTGACTCGGTCGGTAGGCGGCCAAGCCAGACCGTATAGTCGCGGATTTTTTCGGCGATCACATGAGTGACGTTTGAGGCGCTCTGCAGTTCGCCTTCGACGATGACGAGGCGCGCGCCGAACAGCGCGTCGCGCTGTGTCGTTTGGATCTTGGGCCAGACGATCAGGTTGCTGATCCCGGTCTCATCCTCCAGGGACATGAAGATCACTCCGGAGGCAGTTTCCGGGCGCTGCCGATGAGTGACGATGCCGGCCACGCGCACG
>Ga0302324_100030976_pt1 | contig 10099 bp, 10 predicted proteins | sample Palsa_T0_1_FD_201949 | JGI IMG/M metagenome (GOLD analysis project Ga0302324, IMG submission 201949) | Peat permafrost microbial communities from Stordalen Mire near Abisko, Sweden - Palsa_T0_1 | ecosystem: Environmental > Terrestrial > Soil > Palsa > Peat permafrost | place: Sweden: Abisko... | reverse complement strand
AGAATCACCAGAGTGGAAGAGGAGACGGTATCGCCAGCTCGCATCAGTAGCGCCAACCGCTCGATGGTGGGCGCATAGAGAAAGCTCTCAAGCGGCAGATCGTGGCCGGTCAGATCGCGAATCTTCGCAACCAGCCTGGCCGCGTGAAGCGAATTGCCGCCAAGCTGAAAGAAGTCATCCTGCAGCCCGATGGGCGAGAAGCCGAACACGTCCTCCCATAGCCCGGTAATAAGTGACTCCAGGTTGGAACTAGGCTCGTTTATCAGTGGAGCCTGAATTGTCAGGTTAGAAATCATTGCTCCTCCGGCTCTCAGCCCGCATCTCCCAACAGAAACGCCGGCGGTCTTCCACTTCGACGAGCCGCTTCAGCGCGTTACGCTGCACAATCGGTTCGCATTGCTCGCCCTTCGTGCCCGCGTCATTTCGGTGTCCACAAGACCGGGAACAACGGCAATCACATTACGCATGGCGTGGCCGCATGAGCTTTCCGGAATCGGCAACGGGCAGCTTAGAAACGAAATTGATAGTGGACGGAACCTTATGGGAGGGAAGTTCTTCGCGGCATAGCAGCAAGATGTCCTGGAGAATTTGACGATCGCCGTCGCCTTCCGGCCCGGGTGCCGAGCGTAACACAACATCCGCAACTACTAGAGAGCCGATGATGGAACTCTTCTTGGTTCGGACCAGCGACATCCGAACCTTAGGGTGACGATTGATCACCTCTTCCACTTCCTCGGGATGCACCTTCATGCCCCCAACATTGATGACTCCATCACGCCGCCCAACGAAGTAGTAGCGTTCGTTTCGCAGATCGAGGATGTCCGTCGTGTCGACAAAACCATCCGCATTCTTAAGTGGGCCATGTAGTTCATTCAGGTACCGGCTGGCTGTGCGCGGAGAGCGAATGCGAAGAGAGTCATTCTCGACTTTCATTTCAACGCCCGGCGTGCGCTCGAGCACACTGCAGGGAAACCCGGTCATACCGTCGTTGACGTCAAAAGCAACTCCAGCTTCGGTGGTGGCAAAGGCGTGAGCGATGCGTGCCTGCGGATAGACCTGCGCAAGATGGTTGAGGATTCCCTGATCCGCAATCTCGCCCGATAAACGAATGTATTCGGGCGAAATCAGGCGAGCGGAAGAACTCATCAGGACGCGTCGCCAATGCGACGGTGTGCCGGAGATGTGAGTGACTCCATGCGCGCCGACGCGGGCCAGGAAGCCGGCGGTCGATTCTTGTGCGTTCGAAAAGAGCAGTGAGCTACCGGTCAGGAGGGCGCGCAACAATATCTGCAGACCTCCATAACGGCGGATATCGTAGAACGTGCTCCAAATCACCCTGCCATTGCTGGGCTCGCAGCTGATCGCTCCTGCTAAGCTGGCCAATGTATGTACCACCAGCTTCGGCACTCCAGTAGTTCCTGACGTCAGGAGCACCCATTCCGTCTCGTAGCGGCCGGGTGAGCCATAACCTTTAGGGACGATTTTCCCGTCGCAATGAATAAAAGAGCTCACCCTGGCAGTTCCCGGGTGATTGATGATGCGATCGGAAACAATTGCATCTACTTCCGCAGACTCAACAATCGAAGGGAGATATTCTTCCAGTGAGTCGGGTGGGCACAAAACCATGCGGCGGGCCACCCCGTCGAGCTCGATCAGCGCCGCCGCGGCGATCAACTGGTCCGTGGTCGCGATGAGAACGGAACTTCCGCTTAGTTCGTCTGATCGACCGCCAAGCAAAGAGCCAGCCAGCAAATCGCGTAGAAGGAGGCTTGTCTCCCCGCTTGAAACAAAAGGATCGCAGGTGTCGACGGCAGTGCTGATCGCCTCCGAAATGGAGGCCGGACTATTTTGCAACATGCTCATAAAGGTTGACGAAATCGCCGAACGTAACCGGAAATGGGGCATCCTCCGAAGCCGCAAACGGATCGAGTCCGAAGGAGTCTTCAAGCCGGCTTACAAGGATCGCGAAACAAAGTGAATCGAGCCCTGAGTTCAAAAGTTCCAGCCCGTCCGTCAGCGGAGGCAGCCGTTTCTTTTGTTCCTGAGCGACTTGCTTGACTTGGGTTACGATTTCATTTCGAACATTCACTGTGAGGACCTCCCTTTAACGCGCTCTCTCCGCGGGCAGAGGGCATCGCTTGTGCCCGGGCAGGCAACCCCTGGGGTCAAGAGCTTGGCCGCTACTGGACGAATGGCCCCACTAACAGCATCAGGCACCGCAGCAGCCAGACAGTCAATCTCGCTATCAATCCGTCGCTTAATGGACGAGAGGTCATGAATTTCGGGGGCGACGATTGAAGTAGTCATCGTTATCCTCCGGCGGTGTCAACGCCAGGTGACGGGCAGGGTGTGTTGCCAATAACAACAGCCACGCCAGCCCCCACTCAAAAACAGCCGATGGCAACGAAGATGTTTCGAACTCCGCCGCCTTATAATTGCCCTCGCCCTAGGGAAGGCGTCTGTAGCACTAAAAGATGTACCGATAATAGCTCATCCCGAATCGAATGGAAGTGACAATCTTAACCGATTAAGACGACCGTAACTCCCGATCAAATAAATGGTAACAACTTAAGAACCCAGCATCCTGCAGAATTGAAACCGTGCCTGTCTGCTGTACGGATGCGAAGAAAGCGGTAGCACTTAACCGCCCGATTCACTCGAAACCCAGCGATTGTTGATAAGAAGCTTCGTCGCGGTGGGAGCCGTGTGCGACTCCGTTGGCATAGGCAGGGTAGAAATCATTGCTCCTCCGGCTCTTAAGCCACATCCCCCCACAAGAACGTTGGCTGGTGTGGGGCGCCTAATACCTCTTGGCAGCCTGCCATCGCTTTCAGCGGTTGTGACATCAGCAGGGTTTCTTTCTGGGCACGAATATGGCCCAGCCAATTTCTATATATGCCGGCGGCACTGGCTTGCCATGTATTTGCGATCGTCTTATTTCCCAAGATACGGTTGAGCTCCGGTAGTAACGCCTCACTTCTTCGAGAGATTACTTTCTCCTCGAACGCCGCCAATTCCTCGACCGTTGTTTCGTCGAAATAGCTTCTCGGCATCAGCGGGTACCTGGGTGCGTCGCCTTTGATGTAGCGTCCGACGTCGCGGCGATATTCACGAAGCAGGGTATCGGATTCATACTCCGGATGGCCTTGGAAAAAGACGAACAGCCTTTTCTGCTGCTTAATAAAGGTATCAACACCTGCGTTCGCCGAGCGCGTCAACACTTTATAGCCGCAATCTGCGAGTTGTTCCTCGGGCACGCCATTCCAACGCGAATGGGGCAGCCTGAATTGTGACGCTATTCCGGCAGTTAAGGGATGATCGCACACCCGAGCACACTCGAAAATGCCGAAGATCTTGTCATCCCCTTTCACTCGCCGAATGCCGTCCAGGGAGAGAATTGCAGCATGCGCCGCCAGGCAGGACAAGACAGTCGCATGGCAATTCTCCTGTGCCCACGCGAGCACCCTGGTAAAGCTGTCCCAGTAGGGCTCATCCGCTAGACTCGCCGCCATGGGCTCCCTGCCGGTCACAATCAGTCCATCGAGGTGGCCGTCCCACAGATCTTCGATATTCGAATAGCGGCTGCCGATATGGCCGGCGGTGAAGCCATTGCGGGGAACTCCCGGCAATGTGTAGAGCGACAGATGGATAGGCGTGTTGTCCGACGCCGATTCGAGCAGCGAAATGAACTGGCGTTCCGTTGCCTTAAGCGCCTCGTCAGACATGTTGTTGATCAGGCCGATCTTGATACAGCCGCTGGGTTCGGAGTCAAACAAAACGGGCATCAGGGTCTCCCTTCATCGTGACCAGGGTGGTGGCGTCGAGGGCCTGCTTCAGATCTGCAATGATGTCGTCGATGTGCTCGATGCCGACGCTGAGGCGAATCAGTTCCGGTGTAACGCCGGCGTGGCGTTGCTCTTCGGGCGACATCTGCCGGTGAGTGGTGGAGGCCGGGTGGCACGAGAGCGACTTGGCATCGCCCAGATTTACCAGGCGCTTGACCAATTTCAAGGCGTCATAGAATTTGACCGCAGCCTCGTAGCCGCCCTTGAGTCCCACCGCCATCAGTGAACACGCCTTATTACCCAGGTATTTCTGTGCCAAGTCGTAGTAAGGGCTCTCGGGAAAGCCTGCATACGTGATCCATGCGACTCGATCGTCATCGCGCAGGAACTCGGCGACCTTTCTGCCATTCTCCACATGGCGCTCTACCCGCAACGCAACCGTCTCAATGCCTTGCAGAAGTAGAAACGAGCTCAACGGAGACAGCACTGCCCCGGTCGTCCGCTGGTACACAGCACGGGCACGGCCGAGGTAAGCGCCTCTCCCAAAATGCTCGCTATAAATCAAGCCGTGATAAGAAGGGTCCGGCTGATTGAAAATAGGGAAGCGGTCGACGTGCTCTTGCCAGGGGAAATTGCCGCTGTCCACGATGGCTCCCCCGAGAGTCGTGCCGTGCCCGCCCAGAAACTTAGTGAGCGAATGGACGACGATGTCGGCGCCAAATTCGATCGGCCGAAGCAGGATAGGCGTGGCCACCGTGTTGTCCACGATCAGCGGGACTCCATGGCGATGCGCCACTCGGGCCAAACCCTCAATGTCGCACACGTTTCCAGCCGGGTTCCCAACGCTCTCGCAAAACACGGCGCGGGTGTTTTCGTCGATCAGCCTTTCTACTGACTCTGGCCGATCCGTCTCCGCGAATCGAACACTGACACCCTGGCTGGGCAGAAGGTGAGCGAACAGCGTGTGCGTGGTTCCGTAGAGCTGCGGAGTAGAGATGATATTGCATCCAAGCTCGGTTACAGTTTGCACCGCGTACGTCACCGCTGCCTGGCCGCTGGCCACGCACATCGCGTCCCGGCCTCCCTCGAGCGCGGCGACCCTGCGCTCCAGCACCGCAGTGGTCGGATTGCTGATCCGCGTATACCGGTATCCGTCGGCCTCCAGGTTGAACAAAGCCGCCGCATGTTCGGCGCTGTCGAAGGCAAACGACACCGTCTGGTAAATCGGCACTGCGACCGCCTTGGTTGTGGGGTCGATGTCGTAACCGCTGTGGATAGCAATGGTTTCCCGTTTCATGCGTTCACCCGTCCTTGGCCGATCCCGGCGAATTGTTCTTGATCTGCGATTCCGACCAGGCGATTCATCTCGCTCACCACCCATTGAATGTCTCTTTCGGTCGTTCTATAACTGGTAACGCACGCACGCACCACAGGAATATTCCCCACGCGCGCCTCTGACATCCACGCAATTTGGCGCTGGTGCAGGGATGCCAGGAACTCCGCGGGTACCAGCCCTTCCCGGGTGAAGCAAACCAGCGGGAGTGGCGTCGTATTGAGGATGGACCACCCCGAAGCTCGCAGCGCGTCTCGCAGAACGTTGCCCATGCGGGTCTGGTGCTCAATCATTTCCGCATAGCCACCTTCGCCCAGTTGAGCCAGCGCCATGAAAAGCTTCAGGCCAATAAATCGCCGTGACCACTGTGCGGAGTTGGTATAGGGGTCAAACACCGGCCCTGCCTTCTTGCCCGGCATGTAGGAAACATCGGCCCGGAAAGCTTCGGCGACGGTCTCAGGGTAGCGGCAGAAGAACATTCCGCAGCCCATCGTGACCGAGAGCCATTTATGCGCGTCGCAGGTGATGGAGTCCGCCTCACCAATCCCATCCAGATAATGCTTGAGGCTGGGAGCGAGGATGGCGCTGCCGCCCCACGCCGCGTCGACGTGAAACCACAGCCCCGCCTCGCGGCAGAATTGTCCGATCTCGGGTAATGGATCGATGATCCCCGCTGCCGTCGTACCGGCCGTACCGATGACCATGAACGGAAGGTAACCATTGTTGCGATCTTCCGCCACGCGCCGTTGCAGATCATTGAGATCCATCTTCAGATCGCTGCCGGTCGCGATGATGCGCAGCGCTCTTCGTCCCAACCCCGTCATGTGTGCAATCTTGTTATAGCCGTGATGGGCCTCGGCAGTCAGATAAACCGATGGAGTGGCATTCAAGTGGCGAAGACCGTATTCGCCGTAGTCGGGGAACGCGCGGGTGAGAGCGACCACGATCGCAGACACATTCGCTTCGCTTCCCCCACTGGTGAACGTCGCGATGGAATTTCGGGGGAGGCCGAACTTCTCCGCAAGCCAACCAAGGGTGTGCCGTTCGATCTCGTTGGCCGCCGGCGAGGTTCGCCAATTTGCCAACTGAGAGTTATACATGGCCACCAGCGTGTCGGCCACCACTGAAGCCAGCGTAACGCTGGGGTTAAACAAACCAAAGTAGCGGGGATGCGTAACCTGGACCTGCCAGGTACGCAGCATCTTTTCTACATCGTTAACTACTTCTTCGAGTGGCAACGTTTGCTGGAAGTCGTAACGAGACCCAAGGTAGGTTCGCACCTCTTCCGCCGTCACCATGGGCAGGATGGGGCCATCCGCGATGTCAGATTGTAATTGCGTGAAATCAGAGCGGATCTCGTCGATGAACATCAGTACCTTCCCCACCAATTGCGTGTCTAGAAGCGAATGGCCCCTATTTGAATGAGGTCATAAAACTGCTGGTCGAGCCGCGTGAATGCACCCGATTCCAGGTCGTTGAAATAAACGGGATCAGTGCTCGCGGCCGGATTGAATCCCTGGCGAGCCAGGTCGGTCTTCGAGTACTTGAAAGTCCCTGTCAGATCCATGTTCTGTCGGATTCGCAGAAACAACGGCCGCGCGTAGGGGGGTAAGCGGTTCATCAGGTGCCGGCGGAATTTTGCCAGGTCGAGTTCATCTTCGGTGACCAGGGTAGCCATGCCGGCGCGGCCTTCTGTCTCCGGGACAGTTACGCCATAGACATTCGCGTGCTTTATTCCGGGGAAGGCACAGATCGCTTCCGACACCTCGCACGTGGCAACGTTTTCGCCCTTCCACCGGAAGGTATCGCCGATGCGATCGACGAAATAGAAATAACCTTGTTCATCCTTACGCATCAGGTCACCGGTGCGAATCCAAGCGTCTCCCGGCTCAAACACGTTACGCAGGATCTTTCGTTCTGAGGCCTCAGTGTTGGTGTAGCCCTCGAATCGGCTACCGATATTAGAGACGTCCGCCACCTTGCCAAGGGCTTCGCCTGCCTCATTCGTGCCGCAGCGAATGCAGAAACCTTGCGCATCCCGTACTGGCTCGCCCTTCTCCACATCGAACACGGCCAGTGCGGGCGCGAACCGATGCGTCAGGTAACCCGGAATATGACCGATGGCGCCGCGCTTGCCCTGAACGTTGAAGAGTGAAACGCCGCCCTCGGTGGAAGCATAGAATTCGAAGATCTGTGGAATGGAAAAGCGACTCTTAAAGCCGTCCCACACTTCCGGCGCCAAGCCATTGCCGCAAGCCATCCGGATGCGATGGGCATTCTCGCCCGCTGAAGGCGTGGCGTGCAACAGGTAGCGGCAAAGTTCGCCGATGTATTGGAACACCGTACAATCCCAGCGGACAATGTCATTCCAGAACTGGCTGGCGGAGAATTTCTCTCGCAGGATAAGTGTGCCGCCGGCCACCAGAATCGCCCCGGGCACCTGCACGCCGCCCACACTGTGATACATGGGCAGGCAGTTATAAATCCGGTCAGTCGTCTGCGCGGCCATCATGCCGGCAAACCAGTGCCCCCATTGCATGACCCGCGCATGGCTGATGTTGGCAGCCTTGGGTAACCCGGTCGTGCCGGAGGTATAGATGTAGAGCGCTCTCTCTTCTATGGTCGTCTGCCGCTTCTCGTGTTCACTGAGCGCTTCGCCTGTTTGGGCTTCGATTTCAAGATCAATTCGCCGCCATGGGCTGGGCTCGTTGCCATGCAGCCAGACTGTGGGAAGCACCGAGAATAGCGGTAAAGCAGCCGCCAGCTGACCGGCGAACTCCGAAGCGACGATCAGATGCTTAGGGGTTACGACATTAATACAGTGGGCGAGAGAAGGGCCGGTCAAATTGGTATTCAGCAGGGAGACGACCCCACCGACGCTGGTTATGCCGAGCCATACAGCAAGGTACTCCGGTCGATTGGCCATTAGCAGGCCGACTACCTTGCCCTGACCAATGCCCTGCTCAAGCGCCCAACGCGCGTATCGATTGATGCGCTGCGAGAGTTCCCCGTAGGTCATACACTCGCGATCCGAGAGCAGCGCTGGTGTATCACCCAGTTGTGCGGCACGCTCCTCAATCACGGTGGAAAGAATGCGATGGCGATTGCGCGCAATCGGCGCCGTCAGCTCCAGGGCGCGCAGCCAGGCCTTTCCCGGCGAAACTGTATTGGGTGTGCGCGCTATTGTTTCGAGTGGGCCCAATTTGTGCTCCCCGCGTCCACTGTCTTTACCGCGCCGGTGATGCTCTTCGCTCATCACCGAGCAGAAGTTCCACTGCCACAATACGCATGGTGCCGGATGACCGAACTTTTCAGGCGAACGAGTGACGTCCTCTGGTAGACGCCCTCGTCCCCCTGTCGCCCGATCATCGCACCGGCGAACCTCGATCCCTGGCGCCCGGACCGCCAACCCGAGCGAGATTGGTGTAACGACAGAACACCAGCTATAGGATTCCTTCTCGCCCAACCCACTCTGGCCCTGGTTACGTCTAGAGAAGCTTGGCTACTCGCGCACCTCTCTTCAGAACAACATCGGTGGGGGAACCATCGCTGCTGCCTCGAACTTAGGCAGCAGTTACAGTGGCATGCTCGCTTCCATTGATGGTCTGGATCAAAGCGCGAAGCTCATTAACGCCTTCAAACAGATCGACGGCCGGATCAGGTGGATTGATCGCTGCCTCTGCCGAGAGAGCCATCAGAAGGCCTTCGGAGTGAGCAATGTCGCAAACACCGTGCACGTCGGTATATTCAAGGTCCGTGGAACCTTGGGCCACCGCAAGATCCGCCAGGTATGACATGAATCTTTGGATGTAGCTTTCAAAGAAGCCCATCGTCAGTACGTTCTGCACTCCCTGCAGGCGGCCGAGGAACAGACGAACCTTGGTCAACCCTTCCCGCACCGCCATGGCGTCTGAGTCGGTGGGGAAAGCATGAGCGGCAATCGCGAATCTCCGCAGCATCTCGGGATGACAATCGCCAATTTCTTCCCGTAGGTTGTCAATCAGGATGGGACGCGCCTCCTCCGACTGGACAGACAAATAGGCTGCCGTCATCCAGTAAATGAAGTTACCTTCGAGGACAGCGCTGTACCGTGCGATGATCCCGCGCCGTTGTTCGGGAGTAAGGTCTTTAGGATCTGGAAGCGCAGCAACCAGACTGTCAATTTCGCTATCAATCCGCGGCTTAATGGATGATAGGTTCTGAAGTTCGGGAGCGACGAGCGAAGTAGTCATAGTCATCCTCTGTGGTGTAAGAGCTGGGTGATGGATCCGAAGATCATTAACTGCAAGTTAAAGGGCCCCGGTTCGCAAGGTAACGGCGGGGGCACGAGTCTTGCCAATTTAATGAAAAGGTCGATCACAACGAAGTCTTATGGTTACCAGACACTCCGTCACTTAAATCGGTTATTGCCAGTTGGGGGGCCGTATTGACAGCAACCAAGAGAAAATACAAACAAGTCGACGTTCGTTGTCGATAAGCTTTACAAGGCAAAAAGCGTCTAAATTATGCCTTGGAAATGGTCGTCACTTTTTGTTTGTGACAACTGTGGGAAGAGTAAATGCAAAATCGGTACCTAAAAAAAACTTTAGTAACCATTCCTTAAAGTTTTAAGATAGGTTACCCCGCCACGCCGAACCGCGACAATACGAGAGGAACAAGGCGACTGGTACACAACTGTTTGCAACACGCTAGTCGAAGGAAAACCCTTTAATCCCCGTTTGAAACCCGGGCCGCGGTCAACCGTTAATAGGACTCAAATTAGGCCTGAAACGCGGGGAGTGAATCCTCGCTTTCCTGGTGAAAGGTGACTTGGGTTCAGGACTAGCCCGCATTTCTCACCAGAGGGTCCTGCGGGCCTACCAAAGATGAAAATGGCGCGGACGAATATTGAGTGGGTGGCCCAGGTCTCGCTTTTGAGACCTGGGTGTTTCGGTAGGACCGATTTCTCAGGAGGAACCCAGGTCTCAAAAGCGAGACATGG
>Ga0302324_100030972_pt1 | contig 10101 bp, 10 predicted proteins | sample Palsa_T0_1_FD_201949 | JGI IMG/M metagenome (GOLD analysis project Ga0302324, IMG submission 201949) | Peat permafrost microbial communities from Stordalen Mire near Abisko, Sweden - Palsa_T0_1 | ecosystem: Environmental > Terrestrial > Soil > Palsa > Peat permafrost | place: Sweden: Abisko... | reverse complement strand
TGGCGGTCACCCTGGCGCCGGTCGGCCCAGGTGAAGGCCAGCAGCGCGCCGGAGGGCAGCGCGCCGGAGGGCAGCGCGCCGGCGAACAGGGTGCCGGCGAACAGGGTGCCGACCACTGGGGTCCCGCTGACTTTCCCGCTCCCGGTCTCCCGGCCGTGACCGTGACCGTGGCGGCGACGCTCGACGCCCTCCCGCTATCCACCGTGACTGGCATCGACATGCCGCTAGGCCTGCTCGCGACCGGCTGGCGCGACGTCGACCAGCTCGCGCGCAAGGCACTAGGCCGCCGCTGGATGACCGTGTTCGCCATCCCGCCGCGCCCGGTCTGGGAGTGCGCCACCTACGCCGAGGCCAACCGTGCCTGCCGCGACCTCACCGGCAAGGGCTTCTCCGTTCAGGCCTGGGGCCTGCGGCACAAGATCGCTGAGGCCGACGCCTGCCGCCGCCGCGCCCGCGCCGCGACCCCGCCCGTCCGCCTGCACGAGGTCCACCCCGAGCTGGCCTTCGCCGCCATGGCGGGCGCCCCGCTGCTGAACAGCAAGCACACCAGGCCAGGACTCGCTAGGCGCCGCGAACTCCTCGCCGCCGAAGGCATCGTCCTCCCGCCGCGCATCGCCGGCGCCGCCGAGGACGACCTGCTCGACGCGGCCGCCGTCGCCTGGTCCGCCCGCCGCATCACTGCCGGTAACGCCGAGTCATTCATCAATCCATCCCAGCGCGCCGCCGACAATAGTGAAATAGCCATCTTTTACTAACCCCGATGACAACCTTCGCCGCCAATGACGAGCGCCGCGCGCAAATTACCGCCCGCATGATTGGCAACGCGTTGCGTTGCGAATGGCAACCAATTGCAATTTGCGCTTTCCCGAATTCCCGCTACTTTTATCTGCAGCACGAAAGGAATCACCGAAAGGGGAACAGCATGACCGTCGAGCTTGAGGAATTCGCCGCTTGGCGCCACCGCGTCGACGCCCGCCTGGGTACGCTGGAGAAGGTGAGCGACGAGCACGGCGACAAGATCGGCCTGCAGCAAGGCTCGTTCCTGGCGATCCACGCGGACCTGGGCGAGATACGCGGCCAACTGCGCAAGCAGGACGGCATGATCCAGGCACTGCACCTGACCCAGAGTGAGCACTCCACCGCACTCAGGGAACTGCGAACCGGGCAGGATGAGCTCCGCCGGGACATGGCGGAGGTGCGCCAGGACATGGCGGAGGTGCGCCAGGACATGGCGGAGGTGCGCCAGGACATGACGGAGGTACGCGAAGGCATACGAACGATCGTCGACCTGATCGAGAGGACCGAGGACGGCGACGATCCCGGCCGGGGCCAGCACGGGCAGAAGCGTGAGTGAGCCGGCGGCCGACATCGAGGAACAGCGCACGCTCCTTGAGGCCTTGGTCAAGGCGCAGAACGAGCAGGGCAGGCGGCTCGCGAATGTCGAGACCCGGGGCGCGGCGCTGGATAGCCGGCTGATGAAGGTCGAAGTGGCGCTGCACCGGATGAGCGTCGGCGCTGCGGCGCTCTCTCGCTGGTGCAAGCGCGCTGACGAGGATCGAGGGCAGGGACATGACTGACGTCGAGGAGCTCACGCCGTGGCAGCACATGGCCAACGCCAGGCTGACTACGCTGGAGGCCGCCCGCCGGAGGCACTCCGAGAAGATCAGCGATCATGGGGGCCTGCTCACCGCCATGGACCACGATGTGACGAACGCCCAGGTGGCATTCCGGGCTCAGCTCTCGGTGCTGAACGCGCTGCGTGCAACGCAGAACGAGCAGGCTGAGCGGCTGACGGGCGTCGAGACCCGGCTGACGGGCGTCGAGACCCGGCTGACGGGCGTCGAAAGTCGGCTGACGGGCGTCGAAACGACACTGCAGAAGGTCCACGTCGGCGTGGACAGGATTCTCTTGCTGCTCGATCGCGCGGATCAGGGTGAGGGATCGAGCAGCGGCTCGCCGAGCTAGTCGACTTCCGCAGTAACGCGGCGGGCCGCCCCGATTTCCGGGTCGGCCCGCCGTTTGCTTTCACAGGAATGAACGAGAACCGTCAAGCGCGCGCTCGTTCGGATTGAGTCCTACAGGGCCGCGAAGGCGTCTTCCAGGATGTCCAGGCCCTCTTCGAGCAGGTCCTCGCCGATGACGAGCGGCGGCAGGAAGCGCAGCACGTTGCCGAACGTGCCGCAGGTGAGCACCACCAGGCCGTGCGCGTGGCAGTAGGCGGCCACCGCGGCGGTGGACACCGGGTCGGGCTCCAGGGTGCCCGGCTTGGTCAGCTCGACGGCGATCATCGCGCCGCGGCCGCGGACCTCGGCGATCAACGGGTAGGCGGCGGCCATCTTGCGCAGCCGGGGCACCATGATCTCGCCGATCCGCCGCGCCTTGCCCGGCAGGTCCTGCTGCTCCATGGTGGCGATGGCGCCGAGCGCCGCCGCGCAGGCGACCGGGTTGCCGCCGTAGGTGCCGCCGAGGCCGCCGGAGTGCACCGCGTCCATGATCTCGGCGCGCCCGGTCACCGCCGCCAGCGGCAGGCCGCCGGCGATGCCCTTGGCGGTGGTGACCAGGTCGGGCAGCACGCCCTCGTGCTCCACGGCGAACCAGTCGCCGGTGCGGCAGAAACCGGACTGGATCTCGTCGGCGATGAAGACGATGCCGTGATCCTTGCAGAACTCGGCGAGCCCGGTGAGGAAGCCGTCTGGCGGCACGATGAACCCGCCCTCGCCCTGCACCGGCTCGATGATGACGGCGGCCACGTTGGACTCGCCGACCTGCGTGTGGATGAGCTGCTTGACGACGTTCAGCGCCTCGGCCCGGCACGCCTTGGGGCCGTCCGGCCAGCGCAGCGGGTAGGCCATCGGCACCCGGTAGACCTCGCCAGCGAACGGGCCGAAGCCCTGCTTGTACGGCATGTTCTTCGCCGTCAGCGCCATCGTCAGGTTCGTCCGCCCGTGGTACGCGTGGTCGAACGCGACGACCGCCTGGCGGCCGGTGTAGTGGCGGGCGATCTTGACAGCGTTCTCGACGGCCTCGGCGCCGGAGTTGAACAGCGCTGACCGCTTCTCGTAGGTGCCCGGGGTGCGGCGGGCCAGTTCCTCGCAGACCTCCACGTACCCCTCGTACGGGGTGACCATGAAGCAGGTGTGGGTGAACTGGGCGACCTGCGCCTGCACGCGTTCGACGACCTCGGCCGCCGCGTTCCCGACGGAGGCGACCGCGATACCCGAGCCGAAGTCGATGAGGGTGTTGCCGTCAGCGTCGAGCAGCACCCCACCGCCCGCCGCGGTGATGAAGACGGGCAGGGTGGTCGAGACGCCGCGCGCGACGGCACTCGACCGGCGCTCCATCAGCGCGCGGGACGCGGGACCGGGGATCTCGGTGACCAGATTGCGGCGTTGCTGCAGGCTAGGGCCGCCTGCGGGAAGTGCGGTCATGATCGGACGATAACATCCCAACATGCCTGATCAGAACGGTGGATCGGCGAGACCCGGGCTGTTCGACGGAGTTTTCGCGCGCGGCGGTCCGGTCGCGGACGACGCCGCCTGGCTGCGGGCGATGCTCGCCGCCGAGGCCGCGCTCGCCCGCGCGGTGGAGCGCGCGGGGCTCGCCCCGGCCGGCGCGGGCGCCGCGGTGACCGGGGCGGCCGACGCGGCCGGGCTCGGTGCCGATGACCTCGCGGAACTGGCGCGGGCGACGGCGCTTACCGGCAACCCGGTGCCGGGACTTGCCCGGGTGCTCACCCGCCGGGTCGCTGACCCGGCGGCGCGCTCGGCGGTCCACCAGGGGGCCACCAGCCAGGACATCATCGACACGGCGGCGATGCTGCTGGCCAGGGACGCGATCGACGCGGCGGTCGGCGACCTGACGGCCGCCGCCGGCGCGGCGGCGCGGCTGGCCGACGCGCACCGCCGTACGCTGATGATCGGCCGGACGCTGCTGCAGCAGGCGGTCCCCGTCACCTTCGGCGTGGTCGCGGCCGGCTGGCTGGCCGGGCTCGACAGCGCGGTCGGGTGGCTCACGTTCGTCCGCGACACGCGCCTGGCCGTGCAACTCGGCGGCGCGGCGGGCATCCTGGCCTCGCTGGGGGAGGACGGCGCGCGGGTGCGGGCCCTGATGGCCGAGGAACTCGGGCTCGCCGACCCGCCCCTGCCCTGGCACACCGAGCGGTTGCGGGTCGTCGACGTCGGCACCGTCGCGGCGAGGGCCTGCGCGGCGCTGTCCAAGATCGCCCGCGACGTGACCCTGCTGGCGCAGACCGAGGTAGGCGAGGTCGCCGAGGGAGCAGGCGACGACCAGGGGGCGGCGGGCGTGCCGCGCCGTGGCGGCTCCTCCGCGATGCCCAACAAGAGCAACCCGGTCGCCTCCGTCGCGATCCTCGGCTGCGCCCGCCAGGCGCCAGGACTGCTCGTCACCCTGCTGGCCAGCGCCGAGCAGGAGCACCAGCGCGCGGCCGGCGCCTGGCACGCCGAGTGGCAGCCGTACGGGCACCTGCTCACGGTCACCGTCTCGGCCGCCGCCTGGGCCCGTGACCTGCTGGTGAACCTGCAGGTCGACAAGGCGCGGATGGCCGCCAACGTGGCTGCGGCGGGCGGCCTGCCGCTCGCCGAGCGGGTGACCGCGCTGCTGCGCGACTCGCTCGGCGCCCCCGCCGCGCACGACCTGGTGGCGACCGCCGCCGCCCGTTCCGCCTCATCCGGCGTCCCGTTCCGCGACGTGCTGCTCGACACCCCGCAGATCGAGGACAAGCTGGCCGCCGCCGGCGTCACTCAGGCGCTGGTCGAGCAGGCCCTCGACCCGTCCGGCTACCTGGGTGCCTCGCAGGCGTTCATCACCGCTGCCCTGGACGCCCACGCGGCCCCCCTCCAGTGCGGATAACAGCCCACGTGGATAACAGCAAGAAGCGAGAGCGGAGTCAGCATAGGGTGAACGACGAACAGCGCAAAGAGCAGGGGATGAAGGTTCGCCGGGAGGTTCTCGGCGACGCGCACGTGGACCACTCGGTCGCGAACACCACCGAGTTCACCGAGCCGTTCCAGGACTGGATCACCCGTAACGCCTGGGGCGAGATCTGGTCACGCCCCGGGCTCACCCGGCCGGAGCGGTCCATCGCCGTGCTCACCGTCCTCGCCGCCCTGCAGCACGAGGACGAGCTGCACATGCACGTCAAGGCGGCGCTGCGCAACGGCCTCACCGAGGAACAGATTCGTGAGGTGCTGCTCCAGGTCGGCCTGTACGCGGGGGTGCCCGTCGCCAACCGCGCGTTCGCCGTCGCCAGCCGCGCGATTAAGGAGTACCGCGGAACGGAGCGTGGCTGACGTGCCCGGGCCGAAGCTGATCTCTTCGATCGAGGGGCCCGCGGATGCGCCCGTGCTCGTGCTCGGCAACCCGATCGGCACCACCCGCGAGATCTGGTCGCAGCAGGTTCCCGTGCTGTCACGGTATTTCCGCGTGCTGCGGTACGAGCCCCGCGGGCACGGCGCCCCCGGGGCGCAGTCCCCGGCCCCGCGTGGCCCGTACACCATCGCCGAGCTCGGCGCGGACGTGCTGGCCACGCTCAACGACTACGGCATCGAGCGGTTCGCGTTCGCCGGGGTCTCGCTCGGCGGGATGACCGGCCTGTGGCTGGCCGCGAACGCCCCCGAGCGGGTCACCTCGCTGGCCGTGCTGTGCGCGGCCCTCACCCCGCTGCCAAGCGCCCAGGCCTGGCAGGACCGGGCCGCGCTGGTCCGCGGGCAGGGCATGGCGCCGCTCGCCGCCACGGTGGTACCCCGCTGGTTCACCCCGGCGTTCATGGCCCGCGAGCCCGCCCGGGTCGAGACGGTGACGCGGATGCTCACCGGAACGAGCCCGGAGGGCTACGCCGGCTGCGGGGAGGCCATCGCCGCCCTTGACCTGCGGCCGCGGCTGGCAAGCGTGCGAGCGCCGGCTCTCATCGTGTCGGGCGCCGAGGACGTCGCCGCGCCCCCGTCCGTCGGCGCCTACACCGCGCGGAACATCCCCGGTGCCCGGCTGGCCGTCATCCAGGCGGCGTCCCACTTCGCGCATTACGAGAAGCCGGGCCCGGTCACCGACGCCCTGCTCACCCACTTCCTGGCGACCCGCTGCTGACCGCGGGCGCCGTCAAGGGAGCGGCCGTCAGGTCGTCGCGGCCTGCGGCTTGCCCGCGCCGACGGAGACATCGCAGATGACCGGCGTCGTCGAGGTTGCCGCGGCGGGCCGTATACCGTGCGCGAGCAGAATGGCCGCGGCCCGGTGGGCGATCCACTGGTCGCCTGCGGCGGTCGGGTGCAGGCCGTCGTCCGCGTGCGCGAACGACCACCGGCCGTGTCACCTACCGAGTGTCAGGCACCGTCGGCACTGCTGGCAACGCCGGGCCCCCGATATTGGGCTCCTGGCCATGTCGTGGATGTCGTACAATGCGCAGGTAGACATGTGACACAGACACCAAAGGGGCCGGCCATGACCGAATACCTGATCGCGGCCGTCGTCTTCGTCGCCATGATCACGACGCTCATCTACCTGTGGAAGCGCGAGCACGGCTAAATCGGTGTCCTGAGCAGCTCTTGGTAAGCTCTTAGTTCCGTTTCGGTTTCGTATGGTGACGGCGTGGCGGTGAACCGCTGCCAGCCGGCTTCCGTTCAGCGAGCAAAACAGTCCCGCTGAACAGAGGCAACGCCATGGGCACGCACCCCAAGCTCATCACCACCGGGCTCATCACCACCGGGCACAACCGCACGCGGAACATCGCACTCACCATCGCCGCGGCGGCCAGCACCGGGCTGCTCGCCGCCGCCTGCTCAAGCGGCTCGCCGGCCGCCACCGGGACCGCCGCGGCCGCCAGCGGTTCGGCGTCCGCGGGCGGCGCCGCACTGACCACCGAGAAGACCAGCATCGGGACCGTGCTCGCCAACGGCACCGGCATGACGGTCTACTGGTTCGCCGCCGACCACGGCACCACCTCGGCCTGCACGGGGGCCTGCGCCGCCGCCTGGCCGCCGGTCACCGGGACGCCGAGCGCCGGGACAGGTGTTTCCCTGCCCGGCAAGCTCGCCGCGATCACCCGGCCGGGCGGCGGCGCCCAGGCGACCTACAACGGCCACCCGCTCTACACGTTCGAGGAGGACACCGCCCCCGGCCAGGTGAACGGCAACGGCGTGACCGGCTTCGGCGCGGCCTGGCACGCGATCACGCTTACCGGCAGCGCCGGCGCCAGCTCGTCTCCGGCGGCCAAGACCGGGTACTAGCCGGCTAGACCACCTGCATCGGGCGCATCATCGCGTTGTCCTCGTGGTCGAGGAAATGGCAGTGCCAGACGTAGCTGCCCTTGCGGTCGAAGTGCGCCCTGACCCGGGTGATCGTGTCGGTGGGGGCGTCGCACGAGTCCTTCGGGCCGGCCTCCCACGCGTAGGCGGGGCTGGCGGTGCTGCTGCCGATCGTCCGCCTGTCCATCACCTGGAACTGAACCAGGTGCATGTGGAAGACGTGGGAGATCCCGGAGGCGGTGGACGAGAAGTTGTAAACCTCCCAGATCTCCGTTGACCCGTAGGCGGGCTTCTCGGTGACGGCGTCGCTCCAGGAGCGCACCGTGTTGTTGCCGCTGGAGTCCACCGTGCCGCAGGTATAGGTCGAGGTCGCGCCGGCGGTGAACGTGGAGGCCACCTCGGCGAAGGACACGAGCCGGCTGACCTTGGCGGTACCGGGCGCGGCGTAAGCGGGCAGCTTGAGGTGCGCCGGCGGAGTCGACGTGTCCTTGGACTTGAGCGCCCCGACGGTGAACCGCATCACGGTCCCGGTGGTCCCCACCGTCGCGGCCGAGCCCTCGTTGGTCAGGTACAGGTGGGTGCCCGCCTTGACGCCGGTGAAGTCGACGATCACGTCGTACCGCTCGGCCGGCAGCACCGGCAGCCCGGTGGTGCCCGACAGCTCCACCACGTGCGGCAGGAAGCCGCCGTCGCTGCCGATCACGTACAGCGGCAGGGCCGAGGACGCGGGGGTGGCGGCCGTCAGGCTGGACACCACCTTGAGGGTCAGCGGGCGCACCGCGCAGGCGTTCAGGATCCGGAACCGGTACCGCCGCGGCTCCACGTTGAGGTTCGGCCAGGTGTTGCCGTTAACGGTGATCGTGTCGCCGTAGTAGATGTCGTTCCAGATCGGCGGGATGTCTGTCTGCGGAATGTACGGCGCGGCATCGAAGGTGTTCGTGGACGGCAGGTACTGGGTGCCGTCGGTGTTGAACGAGGGGTCCTGGATGACCAGCGGGATCTCGTAGTAGCTCTTGCCCGCCGCATCGCCCCGTTTCGGCGCCGGCCCGGGCAGCACGCCGGCCTTCAGGTCGCTGCCGCCGCCGCGCATGATGTACATGCCGACCAGCCCGGCCCGCACGTTGAGCCTGGTCATCCCGATGGTGTGGTCGTGGAACCACAGGGCGGCCGCCCGCTGGTCATTGCCGTACTCGTACTGCGCGAGGCCCGCCTTCCAGGCGGCGCCGAAGCGGTCCTTGGCCTCTGTCGCGTACCCCGCGTACTTGCTCCCCGAGGCGGCGTAGCCCTTGGGGATGTTCTTGGCGGCGGGCAGGTACCAGGCGGTGGGGAACCCGTCGGAGTCCTCGTAAACGTGGGCGCCGTGCATGTGCACCACAATCGGCACCGGGCCCTTGTACGCGCCGGGCGTGGAGGTGAAGGCGGGCACCGAGTCCCGCTTGGCGGTCCCGCCGCCTGGGTTGGCCCAGTGCAGCGTCGGGTCAACGGCCAGCAGGTGGGAAACATAGTCGCCGGCCGAGTTCACCAACTGGTTGGCCCAGGTCACCCGCGTCTGGCGGTTGACGGTGGCCTCAACGGTGTGCGATGGCACGTGGAAACTGGATGAGCTGGTCGTCGAGCCGAAACCGAAAACGGAGGTGGCGGGGAAGCCCTTGGGCAAAATCTGCTGCTTGAACGGCCTGGCGGCGATCGAGTAGGCGTCAACCGACGAGCTGACTGACGAGGTCGGCATCGCCGGCAGCACGTACAGCTCAGTGCCGAACTGGGGGATCGTGGTGGCGTCAAGCTGCGCGGCGCTGGCGCCCCGGCTCTCCAGCCACAGCGGAAGCTCCAGCGCCGCCCCGGCAACCGCAACGGTCGCGCCGGCGCGAATCGCCTGCCGCCTTGTCATAGTGAAATCCATCGATGTCTCTCCTCGCACAATAAGCCACATATGTCCCAGGCCTGCTCGCGTGAGTTTAACGAGGCGGGACGGGAGATATTAGCTAAGTCGCATTTGTTGGTGAGTTGATACAGAAGAAACCCAACGCTTACCCAGAGACTCTGTAGGGTCCGAGGCGGGCCTAGTGAATCACCACGGGAAACGTGACGCTGGTCTCATCGAACGCGTCGCTGCGCACGATTACCTGCAGCGTCCACGAGCCGGTGAAGGTCACCGTCGCGTCCTGCGCCCGGTACTGGCCCGGCGCCGTCCTCGTCAGCGTGACAGGGAGCGGCCCGAGGTCCTTCGACGGGAAGTACAGCGCCGCCGTAACCTGCGCAGGGACGAAGGCCTTACCGCCGGGCGCGGTGAAGTACAGCTGGACCGTGTTCGGCCCGAGCCGGGCGGGCGCGGCGAACACGTGCACGGTGCCGGCCCCGTTCGGCCCGCCGGTGTTGAACTGCTGGCTCGCGCTCACCGTCGGGGCGTAGGCCTCGCGCCCGGTGGCGGTGTTCACCAGCAGCGCGGTGAGCGCCAGTATCACCACGGCGGTGATCAGCTCGGCCGCGACCGACCTGCGCAGCCGCCGCAGGGACGGCACCAGTTCCGCGCGCGCCGAGCCCCGCCGGATGAACCACCTGGCCAGGTAACCGAGCGCGATCAGCACCAGCAGCCCGGCGATCTTGGCGAGGATGAGCAGCCCGTAGGCCGTGTGGAACAGCGCGCCCCAGGCGCCGACCTCGCGCCAGGTCTGGTAGGCGCCGCTGGCCACGATGGCGCCGACGCAGCCGAGCGCGATCGGCGAGAACCGGCGCACCGCCCGCGCGGCCTCCGGGGTGAGCACCGCCCGGGTCACCGCGGCCCCGGTCACCAGGTCGGCGTCCGGCCTGCCGTGCACCGCGGGCAGCCGCAGCGTGAACCGGGCAA
>Ga0302324_100030970_pt1 | contig 10101 bp, 7 predicted proteins | sample Palsa_T0_1_FD_201949 | JGI IMG/M metagenome (GOLD analysis project Ga0302324, IMG submission 201949) | Peat permafrost microbial communities from Stordalen Mire near Abisko, Sweden - Palsa_T0_1 | ecosystem: Environmental > Terrestrial > Soil > Palsa > Peat permafrost | place: Sweden: Abisko... | reverse complement strand
AGGTCGTTGTTGTGCAGGACCGCGACGATCAGCCTGGGGTCCGACCACTGCTCCCAGTAGTGCTTGATCGTGATCAGCTCGGCCAGGCCGTTCATCTGCATGGCACCGTCCCCGGCGAAGACGATGACGGGGCGGTCCGGGTGGCCGAACTTGGCGCCGATGCCGTACGGAACGCCCGGGCCCATCGTGGCCAGGTTGCCGGACAGCGAGCCGCGCATGTCGCCGCGGAAACGCAGCTGCCGGGCGTACCAGTTCGCCGACGAGCCTGAGTCCGCGGTGACGATGGCGTTGCCCGGCAGCCGGGCGGACAGCTCGCGGAAAACCAGCATCGGGTTGACCGGGTCGGCCTCGACCTCGGCCTCGGCGGCCATCGACTCCCACCAGCGGGTCACGTTGGCCTCGATGCCCTCGCGCCAGGACCGGTCCTCCTTACGCTTAAGGTGCGGGATCAGGGCGCGCAGGGTGGCGGCGGCGTCGCCGACCAGGTTGAGCTCGTACGGGTAGCGCATGCCGATGAACTTGCCGTCGATGTCGATCTGCACCGCGCGGGCCTGGTCGAAGGCCGGCAGGAACTGGGTGTAGGGGAAGCTCGAGCCCACGGTCAGCAGGGTGTCGCAGTTCATCATCAGCTCGTAGCTCGGCCGGGTGCCGAGCAGCCCGATCGAGCCGGTCACGTACGGCAGCTCGTCGGAGAGCACGTCCTTGCCCAGCAGCGGCTTGGCCACCCCGGCGCCGAGCAGCTCGGCGACCTCCTCGAGCTCGCGCCGGGCGCCGCGGGCGCCCTGCCCGGCCAAGATCGCGACCTTGCCGCCGGCGTTGAGGATCTCGGCGGCTTTGAGGATCGCCTGGCTGTCCGGCACCGTGGTCGGCCAGTCGACCCCGAGGGAGGAGGGGACCATCTTGAACGCGTGGGTGGGCGCGGAGTACTCAAGTTCCTGCACGTCGGCGGGGATGATGATGGCGGTGGGAGCGCGCTCGGCCAGGGCGGTGCGGATGGCCCGGTCGAGCACGTTGGGCAGCTGCTCGGGGACGGTGACCATCTGGACGTATTCGCTGGCGACGTCCTTGAACAGGCTGAGCAGGTCGACTTCTTGCTGGTAGGAGCCGCCCATGGCGCTCCGGTTGGTCTGGCCGACGATCGCGACCACGGGCACGTGGTCCAGTTTGGCGTCGTATAGGCCGTTGAGCAGGTGAATGGCCCCCGGCCCCGAGGTCGCCATGCAGACGGCGAAACGGCCGGTGAACTTCGCGTACCCGACGGCCTCGAAGGCCGCCATCTCCTCGTGCCTGGCCTGGATGAACTGGGGCTTGTTCTCGGCCCGGCCCCAGGCGGCCAGGATGCCGTTGATCCCGTCGCCGGCGTAGGCGAAGACGTGTTCCACGTCCCACGCGCGCAGCCGCTCGAGCAGGTAGTCAGCCACTGTCGGTGCCATATCTATCCTTCCGTGACGCTTCGGTAGGTCATGCGGAACGGCCGGGCGCGCTCGCGATCAGGTGGTCCGCCGCGCGGGCGGCCACGGCCATGATCGTCAGGGCCGGGTTGGCGCTGCCCTGGGTGGGGAGCACGCTGCCGTCGGTGAGGTACAGGTTGGGGACGGCGAAACTGCGGCAGAACCGGTCGACCACCCCGTGCCTTTCGTCCGCCGCCATCCGCGCGCCGCCGACCAGGTGGGCGTAGCGCTGGATGGTGATGACCTCGTCGGCCCCGGCGGCGTGCAGGATGTCCTCCATGACCTGCTGCGCGGCCTTGGCCAGGGCCCGGTCGTTGTCGCACTGGGAGTAGGCGAACCGGGCCACCGGCAGGCCGTGGTGGTCCTTTTCTTCGGCCAGCGTGACCCGGTTCTGTTCGAGCGGCAGGAACTCGCAGAGGGCGCCGAGGCAGGACCAGTGCACGTAGTCGCTCATGTACTCGCGCAGCGCGGCGCCCCAGTGCCCCTGCGCGGCGACGTGCTCGGCCCAGGTGATCGGCAGCGGGGACACGGTCTGGATCGAGAACCCGCGCTTGTAGTCCTTGGCCGGGTCGGTCTCGTAGAACTCCTCGGTGCTGACCTCGGGCGGCGGCGCCTTGTACATCCGCACTTCGGCGTCGAAACGGCCCGCCGTCTGGGGCGCTCCCTGGACCATCAGGTAGCGGCCGACCTGGTCGAAGTCGTTGCACAGCCCGTCCGGGAACCGGCTCGACGCCGAGTTGAGCAGCAGCCGGGGCGTCTCGATCGAGTAGCCGGCGATGGCCACCATCTTGGCCCGCTGGAAGTGCTCCCGGCCGCCGCTGACGTAGTGCACCCCCGTCGCCTGGCCGGTGCGCTCGTCGATGGCCACCTGGGTCACCATGGCGTCGGCGCGCACCTCGGCGCCGTGCGCCAGCGCGTCGGGGACGTGCGTGATCAGCGGCGACGCCTTGGCGTTGACCTTGCAGCCCTGCAGGCAGAAGCCGCGGTAGATGCAGTGCGGCCGGTTGCCGAACCGGCCGTTGGCGATGGCGACCGGACCGACCTTGGCGGTGATCCCGAGCTTGTCCGCGCCGCGCAGGAACACCTCGCCGTTCCCGCCGACCGGATGCGGGCGGTGCGGGTAGCCGTGCGGGTCGCCCCACGGCCAGCGTTCGCCGGCCACCGGCAGTTCGGCCTCGATGTCGGAGTAGTACGGGCGGAGGTCCGGATAGCTCAGCGGCCAGTCCGCGCCGACCCCGTCCTGGCTGTAGCTGGCGAAGTCGCTCGGGTGAAAGCGCGGGGTGTAGCCCGCGTAGTGGACCATCGAGCCGCCGACGCCGCGGCCGGAGTTGTTCGAGCCCATCGGCACCGGGTCCGAGCCCGCGATCACCCGCGGGTCGGTCCAGTACAGCTGGTGCGAGCCCGCCTCGTCGCTGACCCAGTCGGTGTCCGGATCCCAGAACGGCCCGGCGTCCAGCGCCGCCACCCGCCAGCCCGCCCGGGCCAGCCGCTGCAGCAGCACCGAGCCGCCCGCGCCGCAGCCCACGATGACCAGGTCAAGCTCGTCGGTGTCGGCGAACCGCTGCATGTCCAGCCGGAGCCGGTGGTTGGTCCGGCGGCCGTCGTTCGGGAGCAGCCAGGCGGATTCGTTCCGCTCGCGGACCAGGTCGTCGGCGTTGCCGAGCCGCATCAGGCTCCTTCCCGGACCGGGTCCTGGGCGGGCCGCGCGTCGGCGACCTCGAACGGCTCGAGCTTGCCGACTCCGGCGTTCTTGTAGCCGCGCGGGTAGGCCGGGCCGGGGAAACCGATCTCGGTCCAGGCGAACGGATGAGCGTAGAAGGCCGTGCAGGCGTACCTGGTCCACAGGCTCCAGACGTGGTCGGCCGGCAGCCCGTGCCAGTCGCCGGACTTGCGGTCCTGCACGGCCTGCACCAGTTCGCGCTGGTCGGCCACCGAGGCTTGGGCGAAGGTGGTGCCGCAGCGCCCGGTGGCGTCGGCATCGAGATACGACAGCGTGTCCCGCCACGCCTGGCCGTCTTCGGGCATGTCCTCGTACCGCCAGCCGTCGGTCTCGCCGGCCGCCAGCCGGGCGTCGATCATCTCGAGCACGGGCACGGCGAACGCGTCGTCTTCGTCTTGGCCGGTGAGCAGGTCAAGGAGGGCTGCGGCGCAGGGCCGTTCGGCATCATTGAAGAACTTCACCTCGGGGGGTGGCCCGGACCTGGCGGTTATCAGCTCCGCCGTCACCTGGTCCCAGTGCGGCGCCTGGCTTGCCGCGTCGAAGCCGGGGAACCGGCCGGAGGGGGCGCTCACTTCTCCCGCCGCAAGACGGCGGCGAGCAGGCCCATCCCGCCCACCATGGTGACCAGCAGCGGGGCCAGCAGCGGCGGGCCCATCTCCATGTTGTAGCGGGCGTTTTTCCAGCCTCCCGGCTTGTGGGAGATGCCGCGAGCGTGCAGGTAGGTGCCCTGCAGGCCGTTGGCGACGATCGCCGCCGAGGCGACCGGCAGGGCGGTCTTGGCCAGGCGGCGGCTGAAGAAGCCGCCCACTCCGGCCACCGCGCCGACCGGGCCCAGGACCACCGGCAGCCACATCATCTTGTTGCCGAAGCTGGCGCTGTCGTGCTCGAAGTAGATCTCCGCCGCCGTCACCAGCGCTCCCGCCGCCGTCAGGGCCGAGAGGCTGCGCTCGAAGCGCCCGGTCTCCACGTTGCGCACCATCCGGTCGATGCCGTGCGCGGTCCGGTCGGCCGCACCGCGGCGAGCTGTCATGACTTTCCTCCTGGTTTGGGCGCGGACATCTGCGTCCGTGTCGTCTGCCTCGGGTCGAAGGCTCTAAACGGGCCGAGCCGCGGCGGTCGGAAAACTAAAGGGCCCGGACGACCCGGCGCCGAAGCTGGTGGCGTGCCCGAACCACACCTCGCGCGCATCCGATCTCCATACGGACTCCACACCCCCGGGGGATCTTGACGAGGGGCGGAACGGCGCCTGGAGCCGTCAGGAGGACGCCGTCCGGAGGGGGCAAGCAGGCGGTGCCCGCCTCGCGAGCGTGGTTTGCCGACCCGGCCATGTGAGGTGGTCGCGGACGGCGGTGAGGCTGCTGCGCTCGGTGGCCATAGCGGCGATCAGCGGGCACCGCCGCTTAGCGGTTAGGCGCTTAGTGGTTAGGCGCTTAGTGGTTTGGCGCTTAGTGGTTAGGCGCTGATGCGGGGGAGCTCGGGGACCAGGCTGCGCCCGACCCGCACGAGCGCCTCGGCGTGGTCGGCTTCCACCGGCATGGCCAGCAGGTATCCCTGGCCGAACTGGCAGCCCATCGAGACCAGGAGATCGCGCTGGAGCTCGGCTTCGATTCCCTCGGCGATGACGGACAGGTGCAGGGTCTCGGCGATCCTGTTGATGCCCTCGACCAGGGCCAGGCCTTGTTCGGAGGTGCTGATTCCGTCGATGAAGGACTTGTCGATCTTGAGCACGTCGAACGGGAGTTCGCGCAGGTAGCTCAGGGAGGAGTAGCCGGTACCGAAGTCGTCCATGGCGAGTCTCACGCCGATGGCCTTCAGCTCGCTGAGGTAGGAATGGATCCGTTCGTCCCGGCGGAGCAGGACACTCTCGGTGAGCTCGAGCATCAGCGCCGAGGGCGCCAGGCCCGTCTCGGCCAGGACCCGGCGGACGCCGTCCACGAAGCCGGGGTCGCGGAACTGGCGGGCCGAGACGTTCACGCTGACGTACAGCGGCGCCGGGCGGGCGAGGCGGCGGACCCACTGGGCCACGTCCGCGGCGGCCTGCCCCAGCACCCAGGAGCCGAGCGGGACGATGTGGCCGGTCTCCTCGGCCAGCTCGATGAACTGGCCGGGCTGCATCATGCCCCACTGGGCGTGACGCCACCGGACCAGGGACTCAAACCCCGCGACCTGCCCGCTGGTCAGGTCCACGATCGGCTGGTAGACCAGGCTGAACTCCGAGTTCTTCACCGCGTCTTCCAGCGCGGCCTGCACCTCGCGGCGCCGGACCATCCCGGCGGACAAGATGGGCTGGTACCGGCGCCACTGCCGCTTGCCGGCCGCCTTGGCCGCGTACAGGGCCAGGTCCGCGTGCCGCAGCAGCTCGTCCACGTCCGCGCTGTCCTGGGTGGTCGCCACGCCGACGGTGACCGTCGACAGCACCGACCCGTCGGCGAGAGCAAACGGCTCGCCGAACGCGGTGACGACCTGCTCGGCGAACGCGTCCACGGCGGCGGGATCGGCGACGTTCTCGATCAGCACGGCGAACTCGTCGCCGCCCAGCCGGGCGGCCATGTCGGAGTCCCGGACGACCGAGGACAGCCGGGTCCCGGCCGCCACCAGCAGTTCGTCGCCGACGCTGTGGCCCATCGTGTCGTTGACGACCTTGAAGTCGTCCAGGTCCACGAACAGCACCCCCGCCGTCGTCCCGCGGTGCCGGGTCGCGACCAGGCCGCGGGCGGCCCGGTCCTGGAACAGCAAGCGGTTCGGCAGCCCGGTCAGCGCGTCGTGGAACGCCCGGTGCTTCAGCTCCTCCTCCAGCTGATGCTGCTCGGTCACATCCCGCAACGTCAGCACCATGCCCCCCACCGTGCCTTCGTCGCGCAGGTCGCTGCACCTGACCTGGACTTGAACGCTCACATTATCCCGGCGGGTGATCCGCATGTCTCCGTAGTACGACCGGCGGCCCGCGTGCTCCCGCATCGGCTCCAGCGCCCGCGCCAGGTCGTTTCGCTCCCCGTCCTGGACCAGGTTCTGCAAGGCAACGCCCTCCACGATGATGTCGCCGAAGATGCTCGCGGCGGACGGGGTCGCGTACCGGACTATCCCGTCATCGCCGATGATCAAGATGGCGTCCGAGGTGTCCTGCACCAGGGTCTGGAAGTAGGCCTCACTGCCCCGCCGGATGACTTCCTTGCTGAGAATGACCCGCTCGACCGCGAGAGCAGTCTGCTGCGCCAGGATCTCCAGGGTCGCGGACAGATCGGCCAGGGTCCGCTGCCCACCGAACACTGCCAGCACCGCGATCATCGGGTCGCCGGATGGCCGGTCGTCGAGCGTGACCGGGCACAGCAACATCCCGTCACAGCCGGGGAGCAGCACGCTCACACGTTCGCCGAGCCTGGCCGCGGGCAGGAAAAGGGGTTGCGATCCGGTCAGCAGCGGCACGCACGTCTCGATCAGCCCGGCCAGCCGATCCAGCAGCGGCGAATCGCCGTCAGCGGCGGCCGCCTGGCGGCGCATGTCATCGTCCCGCATCACGAGCAAGGCCTCCCGCGGCGAGCGCGGGTCGAAAAGGGCGACCGCCGCACGCTCGATGATGGTCATGACCTCGGTGACGCTGACCGCCGAGGCCAGGGACGGGCCCGCCAGCCGGACCGTCCGCTCACGGCGCAGGACGCGGCGGTGCGAGGCCGCCATTTCCCACAGCCGCGAGAGCACCAGCAGGTACAGGACGGCGGAGAACACCGCGATCACGCCGTCGTCGGCAGCCCGGCCGGTGACCGACTGGATGAACAAGACGGCGGGAGCTATAAACGACGCGAGCATCAGTACGGTCAGCCTGATGGGTGAGGTTACGGCCGGCCGCCGGGTAACCGTGCGGGTCAGCTCCGTCATACTCGGGTGCAGGGCCGCTGCTCCCCAGGCGCCGTAGAAGACCGCCCAGCCCAGATCGACAACCGACCCGCTGCGAAACGTCCCGTGGAGCTGTTCCAGGCCGAACGACACGTCGGAGGCCAGCAGGCCGACGGTACCCAGGGTCAGCAACTGGACGGACCTGGACCGCACGGCCCCCGGTACGATCAGCCGGGCGATCATGGCCAGGACAAGCACATCGCCGAGCGGGTAGGCGATCGCGACGCTTTTCTGCAGCCACGACAGCCCGGGGTTATGCACATACGGAAGGATCAGGTAGATCCAGGACAGCAGCGCCAGCCCGACGGTCAGGGTCAGCGCATCGATCAGGCTGCGCCGGTCCCGGTCCGGGGAGCGCGACCAGATAAAAATGAGCATCCCGGCGGCGTACAGCGGATACGTCGCCAGGTAGAAAGCGTCCGCGATGGACGGGAACGGAACCTTCGCCTTCAGGATCTCGGTCAGGACCAGGAAGCTTATCTGGCCGACGGCAAAGGTCAGGTTCGCGGCGGCCAGCAGCAGCCAGGGCGATTTACGGGCAGGCCGGTTGATGACTACGCCGGCCACGATGGCGAGACCTCCGCTCAGATCGAACAGGCCCCCCGTCTCAACCTGCAGGCCGGGGCGCCCGTAGTACGTCGCGGCGAGCAAGGTCAACCAGACGAAATAAACTGTCAGCACGTGCCGCCGTGACGTCAAAGCTCCCCCAAGCTCGTCGCTGGGCCGCTGCCCGCTATCGGTGGTAATGCACTGCTTCCGCTAATTCCCATCTTCCGGCGGGACCCCTTATACACCGTGCCAGATCCGGCAATTTAAACTGATAATTGCTAATCATATGATTTCTGACTTTAATTTGTTATGAATTCCACGATACTCTTTTTCCGACTCCGGGTCGATTAAAGTAAAGGTCATGGCCGATTACAACGCTTATAGTTGGAACCGCACCGTAAACATGCCTTCGATATCAACCGGCGGGAGATCCAGCGCGCTTAGCGGGCGGGTCCGAGCTAAGGACCTGTCCGGCGCGTCCTAGTTCCGGCTGAGGCTGCCGTCCGCGGCCAGCTGGAGGAAGGCCGCGGCCCGCTCGAAGGTCTCCCCCACGGTGTGACCGGCCAGCTGGGCCTGGTACGCGCAGTACCGGGTCATCTCCCACTCCTGCCCGCGCGCCGGGAGCGAGGCGAGTCCCGGCTCAAGCACCGGCCGCCAGGTCCAGGCCGCGATAGGACCGCTGTTGCCCGCCAGCGGGTCGATGAAATCGGCGTGATCCTCGTAATAACCCATCCGGTTCCGGACGAACCGCAGGCCGCCGAAGGTTTCCTCGATCAGCTGGCGCTCCGTCGCGCCATGGCTGGCCAGGACATTGTGGTAAGCGTCCGGCTGATAGCGGACGAAGGCCGCGTCGACCATGGTGACCCACCAGACGGCCTCGCTGATCAGCGCGAAACCGTGCGGCTGATGCCATCCGCCGGCGCGGAGCAACCGGTCGGTCGTATCCCGCATCGCGGCGATGGACCAGTCCAAGGTGCCGGCCTCGGCGGGCAGGTCACTTGCGTTCTGGCGGTTCCACGCCACCCGGCAGCGAGCGGAGCAGAACCGGGCGTGCTCACGGCGCGGCGCGAACACGGTGCCGCACTGCTCACAATCCCGGGTATCTGTCATCACCACCCATGTTACGCGTAACGGCACCGTTCTGCAGGCCGTGAGCAGCCGCCACGCCGGCCGACGTGGAGGCTGGCGTCGCGGCTGGAGGATATGGTCGGCGGGTGCCTGATGCGATCTTTGCCCACCCTCGCCTCGCACCCGTCTATGACGCATTTGACGGCGGCCGCGATGACTTGGCTGCCTACCTGGACATCGCCTGCGAGCTTGGCGCGGACCGCGTGCTCGACGTCGGTTGCGGGACCGGATGCCTGGCGGTGCTGCTCGCCGGGAGCGGCCGCACTGTCGTGGGGGTTGACCCCGCCGAGGCATCGCTTGAGGTGGCCAAGGCCAAGGATGCAGCCGCGCGAGTCACCTGGGTCCATGGTGATGCCACGGCAGTGGCGGCGTTCGGCGCTGATCTTGCGGTGATGACGGGGAATGTGGCGCAGGTCTTTCTTACCGATGCCGACTGGGGACAGGTTCTGGCGGGCATCCACGCTGCCCTTCGTCCGGGCGGCTACCTCGTGTTCGAGACTCGGCGTCCCGATCGGCGGGCCTGGGAGGACTGGGCTGCTGACACTGGCCCGGTCACCCTTGATATCCCAGGCACCGGATGGGTAGAGCGGCGCAACGAGGTCACCGAGGTGAGCCTTCCGTTCGTCTCCTTCCGCAACACCTACAGGTTCCTGGCTGACGGCACCGTGATCACGTCGGACTCGACCCTGGTGTTCCGGCACCGCGACGAGGTGGAATCAAGCCTGCTCGCTCACGGCTACCGAGTGCTGGATGTGCGAGATGCCCCTGATCGCCCAGGTCGCGAGTTCGTGTTCATCGCCGAGCGCACGACCTGAACCAATGGTGCTGGCCGCCAGCGGGATCGCTACGGTGCCAGCATGGGGCCGCCGGGATTTTGTTGCCACGCTGGCAGTGGGGCGCCGATGTGCCTCGGCGGACCCCAACGGTACAGGGTTTCCCGGGCCGGGAGCAGCTCGGCGTGCTCGAGCTCAAGGTCCTGCATCGTGAGAGCAGGCACCGCGGGCGTGACAGCAGGTAGATCGGACATGAGAGCCCTCCTTCGCGGCGGCGGAAACCTCTGGCCGGACAAGGGCCCCGGATGACGGCACGGGGCCTGATCAGATACCGGGCGGGTGATGCGGCCGGACCTACCAGCCACGGAACTGGCCTGCCGCGGTCCAGAAGGCGGCGAGCCCCGTGAGGACGGCCAGGCCGACCGCGGCAGTCAGGAGACGGCGGCCCGGACGGCCGGTGGACCAGCGCAGGCCCACGGCGGTGAGCCGCCGCGCCAGCCCGATCAGGAGGTAGGCCGACCCGGCCAGCGCCAGGATGATCAGTGCGGCGCCAAACGCGTCGACTCCGGCCTGCGCGTAGCGGTGGCCG
>Ga0302324_100030966_pt1 | contig 10102 bp, 13 predicted proteins | sample Palsa_T0_1_FD_201949 | JGI IMG/M metagenome (GOLD analysis project Ga0302324, IMG submission 201949) | Peat permafrost microbial communities from Stordalen Mire near Abisko, Sweden - Palsa_T0_1 | ecosystem: Environmental > Terrestrial > Soil > Palsa > Peat permafrost | place: Sweden: Abisko... | reverse complement strand
GCGCATGAGGGTGCTTTGCACAAATTCGCGATAGGGCTCATGCATCACCGAAGGCCGGATGCGGTAACTCCATGTCCGGCGGTTGAGCAGGCGCGGGGCTGTAAAGGCCGTGCCGCTGATCTGTTCTGTATAGAGGCCAAGCGGGGCATGCTGCGGGGCGTTCTGCCCCTGGGGCAATGCGCCGGGGTGGGCCTCGCTGGCAAACTCGTTGCCAAAGCCGGACTGATACTGGTGTTGAGCCATGGGGAAGCACCGTGGTCGTTCGACGACGGCCAGTATCGCACTCTGCTGCAAGGGCTGACAATCCAGTTCAGCAGCCGCGGGAGCACGGTGGGTTTACTTTATTAAGAAAATAGTGCTAATGTCCGTTCAATTGAAGGGCTAATCGAAGGATCGAGTGAAAGGGCAAGTCCCATGCCTACGAGCCGAAATCGTGCGCGTTATGAGCCAGCCGAACTAGACCGCATCTCCTGGAAGATCGTTGAAGAGCTGCAGCAGGATGCGCGGCTTTCCTGGGCGGAACTTGGCCGGCGGGTTGGTTTGACCACTCCTGCTGTCGCCGAGCGCGTGTATCGGCTTCAGGAACTCGGGGTGATTCGCGGCTTTCACGCCGACATCAGCCTGGAGCGCCTGGGCCTGCCCATCCTGATTTTCGTGCGCCTGTCGATTGGCGGGCCGGAGTCGACGGTGCGGGCGTTTCAGCTGCAGGTGGCGAAATGGATGGAAGTGCTGGAATGCCACCGGGTCACAGGTTCCGATTCATTCATCTTGAAGGCGCGCGTAGTCTCCGTTGAGCATCTGGAGCGATTCCTGGACACGCTCGGGCATTATGGGACCACCTCCACCTCGACCGTGCTCTCTTCGCCCGTGCAGCAGAGAGTCATCACTGAAAAGGTGATTGAGGGGTTTCACGACGGGGAGTGAACCGTTGCCGCGAGGGAACCGGTTCCATGGGAATCGGAAGCGGCTTTCCCCTATACTCAAGCCAGCATATGGCAACCCACCTGGACACGATTCTTGCTTCGACGCGGGCCACTGTGGCGGCGGCCAAAGCGCGGGTACCCTTGGCAGAGCTCGAGAAGCGAGTGTGCGCGCACCGGCCGCGAGGCTGGGCAGCGGCGTTGCGGCGCAAGGCGGCGGTTGGTCTGGCGGTGATCGCCGAAATCAAGAAGGCTTCTCCGTCAAAAGGGCTCATCCGCAGGGATTTCGACGTGGAGGGCATGGCGCGAAGCTATCGGGCAGGCGGCGCGGCGGCACTTTCCGTGTTGACCGACGAGACCTATTTTCAAGGCAGCTTGCGCAATCTCGAACTTGCTTCGGCAGCCACTCCGCTGGCGTGCCTGCGCAAGGATTTCGTGGTCGACGATTACCAGATTGTTGAGGCGCGCGCTCATCGGGCGGATGCGATTCTGTTGATTGCGGCCGCGCTGAGCGATGCCGAGATGAAGCGGTTTTCCAGCCATGCGCGCGGACTTGCGCTCGATGTGCTTGTCGAAGTGCATGCGGCTGCGGAGCTTGACCGCGTGTTGGATGCGCTTGGCGAGAGCGGAGCGGATGCAATCGGGGTCAATAATCGCGATCTGAAGAGCTTTGAAGTCAAGCTGGAGACTTCATTTGAGCTCGTCGAGCGGATACCGGCCAGCGTGGTGCGCGTGACGGAGAGCGGGATCGCGACCGCGGAGGACCTGACCCGGCTGAAGGGGACCGGTTTCGACGCGTTTCTGATTGGCGAAAGCTTGATGCGGCAAACCGATCCGGGAGCGGCGCTGGCAGCTTTGCTGGCGGGAGTGGTCTCTTCGGCGGTATAAAGTGATTGCAATGATTGCAAGACATGATAAGATGGCCGTCATTGCAATCGCTTTCCGGAGGCGCCCAATGGCGACGAATCTGATTGTTCGCGATGTAGATCAAGAGATCGTGAAGTCTCTGAAAGAAAAGGCCGCGCGCAATGGCCGGAGTGTGGCGGCCGAACATCGGGCGATTCTCAAGGCAGCCTTATCCAAACCCCGCAAGCGCTCGTTCAATGAGGTGCTTGCGTCGATTCCGAATGTGGGCCTGGACTCGGATTTTGAACGAAACCGGGGCTAGCTATGTTTCTGCTCGATACGAATGTGCTGAGCGAACGGCGAAAAGGAGCAATGGCCGATAGCGGCGTGGTGGATTTCCTGAATCGGAGAGACCATGAGATTTTTCTGCCGGTACAGGTGGTTGGCGAGATCAGGAGCGGCATCGAGGGCCTTCGACGCAGGGGCGATCTGCCTCAAGCGCAGAGGCTGGAAGCCTGGTTGCTATTGATCCTGGACGAATTCTCAGATTACATCGTCGAATTCAGCCTTGAGTGCGCGCAGACTTGGGGATATTTGATGAGCGTGAACGATCAGCATATCGTCGACCGGCAGATTGCGGCGATGGCGCTTGTCTACGATTTGACGGTGGTGACGCGCAAAACGAGCCATTTCGCGGGAACGGGTGTGCGTCTGCTGAATCCGTTTGCCGGTTCAGCCCGACCGGCCACGCGTTCTTCGTCGGCAAAGCCAGCGACCCGCAAAACCCCATGAGCCATTAATCTGCGGTGCCGCTGTTATTCCGGGGTTGGAGAGGCCGTGCCTATGACCGCGCGAACCATTTGGATCAAAATCTGCGGAAACACATCCTTAGCGGATGCGCGCATGGCGGTGGAGGCCGGCGCAGACGCGGTGGGATTCGTGTTTGCGCCCAGCCCAAGGCGCGTTTCCCCGGTCGAAGCGGCTTCCATCATCTCCCATCTGCCGCCGGCCGTAGAGAAGATTGGCGTGTTCGTCGATGCGCATGGGTCGGAGATCTACTCCACGGTTCGTATCAGCGGACTTACCGGCGTGCAGCTGCACTTCGATGCCGGCGCCGACTTGCCGGCGAGGCTCCATGGGCAGTTGGGACCTCAGCTTCGGATTCTGCGAGTTGTGCATTTCGACCCAGACGGCACAGAACTGGTTTCGAAGCAGGTTGCGGAGCACGCCCAAAATCTGCACGTGGATGGAGTGCTGGTGGATTCACGTACGGTAACAGCAGTGGGCGGCACGGGCACGGCCTTCAACTGGGCCGAGGCACGCAAGACCGTATTCGCCAATTTTGGAACTCTGAAGCTGATTGCCGCGGGTGGACTGGACCCAGCCAACGTGGCTGAAGCGATCGCTACGTTGCAACCGTGGGGCGTTGATGTGGCCTCTGGCGTTGAAGCGGAGCCGGGCCGCAAGGACCCGGTCAAGGTGCGGGAGTTTATTGCGCAGGCGAGAGCCGTGACTCATCAATAGGACTGAATGTGGCTTGAGCCTTTTGAATGCCCGGCAAAAGCAGTACAATTCAAGCCTGTCGGATGCGAAGAAAGATGGATTTCGACGATCGGGTTCGAACAAGTTGAGCCGGGCCGGCATGCGGAAAATCCTCTTCGACTAGGAGACTATTGCGAGTGCTCCCCGCAGGAATCGCCTCCCAATGAGGCGAAGAATCGAAACGGATTTTATTTCGGTGACAATTTGGAAATCAAAAAGGAAACCCGGAATTCCGAGAAGGCCGCGAGCATCTGGAGAAATGCGCCGCCAAAGACCACTGCCATTTTTCTTTTTGCCGTATTCCTCACCTTCACCATTCTGGCGTTTGCCAACGACATCATCGCAATGGGACATCAGCCGCCGCTGGGTTTTGCGTTTGCGATCGTGCTCTCAGGCCTTTTTGCGGTCTCCTATGCCGTGGCCGGGATATCCTTGCGCGGCAAGATTTGGAAAGCGGCTATTCCGTTGTTTGTGCTCCAGTTTCTATGCATGGCATTCCTAGGCAACCTGTTTCCAAGCGCGCCCCAGTCGGTTCAGCCGGATGCCGCAGCGATGGCGCGGATGCAGAGCCGGCTCGCCTTCGATGGCATCGCCACGATTATTGCCATGAGCCTGAGTTATACCGGCTTTGTGATGGTCTTTATCAAGGAAGGGCGGCGCCATGCCGGCGTCCACGCGGAGATGAGCCGCCAGCAAGCGATGCTGGAGGGTGAGATGGCGGCCGCTCGCGAAGTCCAGCAGGTCATCCTTCCGGAGCAGGTTGAGGCGGTTCCGGGATTCAAAGTCGAGAGCATGTACCAGCCCGCCCAGCAAGTCGGCGGTGATTTCTTTCAGGTTTTGCCCGCGGGTGAAGGCGGCTTGCTGGTGGTTGTAGGAGACGTCGCCGGCAAGGGATTGCCCGCCGCCATGCTCGTTTCTGTTCTGGTAGGCGCCATTCGCGGTGTCGCCCAATTCACCAAAGATCCGGCCGAACTTCTCGCCAGCCTCAATGACCGGCTGATCGGCCGAACCCAAGGCGGATTCTCGACTGCATTAGTGGCCCGCATCGCCGCCGATGGCAGCGTGACCATCGCCAACGCCGGCCATCTGTCGCCGTATCTCGATGGCCGGGAAGTCGAATTGCAGGGCGCATTGCCGCTCGGCGTCGTGAAGAATGCCGCCTACCAGGTCACCCATTTCCATTTGCCCCAGGGCAGCCGGTTGACGTTCTACTCCGACGGCGTGATCGAGGCACAGAACGAGAAAGGCGAGCTCTTCGGCTTCGAGCGGGGAAGAGCCATATCCACGCAGCCAGCAGCCGCAATCGCAGAGGCGGCCAAACAGTTCGGCCAGGAAGACGACATCACCGTGGTGACAATCGAGCGGCTTGGCGCAGGCGAGGAAACGACCGGTGCGGGTTCTGCACGCATGCTGGCCACGGCTTAAAGCTGCGTGAGCGAAACGATGTTCTACAAACGGCTGATCGACAAGGCCGACATGCGGTACAAGGAACATCTCGAACATCTTGATTCGAAGGAGTAGCTGCCATGTACAGACCCATTCCGGTTGAGGAAGTGATTGCCGCGATGCCTAAAAAGCGTCAGGAGGCCATTGCGAAGCGCGGAGCCGAGTTGGTGGCCAGGGTGGAGCGGCGCGTGGCGCTGGCCGAGCTGCGCAAGGGGCGCAAGATAAGCCAGGCGACGGTTGCCGAGGCTCTGGGAATCGGCCAGATGCAGATTTCGCGCCTGGAGAAGCGCAAGGACCCGCGCCTGTCAACGATGGCGCGCACGGTGGCGGCTATGGGAGGTCACCTGACGGTGAATGCGACCTTCCCCGATCAAGAGCCGGTCATTCTTGTCTCTTCGCAACTTGGCGAAAACTCCAAGCGCCGCGCTAAGAGGGCCTGATTCGGGCCCGGCAACCCCACATCTCAAAATCGAGATGTGGGGCACCCGGCTTATCGCATCGTCGGCGATACTGTACGAATATTGCGGGTACTGCACGGCGCCCAGCAATGGCCGGGCGAAATGCCTGAGGAACCCGAACAGCCTTCCAGGTAGACTGCGCAGTTTGGAGAGTTCTATCCCACATCTCAGGAGCGAGATGTGGGGCATCCGGCCCTGTGCGCGGCTGCGGCGTCAACTAGCCTTTGCGTTAGCTCCTCGTACGTTTTCTCGAAAGTTCCGAGATCATAGGGTCTGCTCGTTCGATGGGCATTCACCGCCGCAAGCCATTCGCGTTTAAGGTCCAAACGCTTGACATCGGTGAAGGTGAAGATTCGTGTTTGGACGATCTGGAAGAAATCTGCTGTTCTGCGCGTTTTGTCTTTTCGCTCCTCTGGGTTCAGTTCGCTCCATCGACCTCTGCATACATGGACGCAGCAAGAGCTCCTAAGAGCTCTTGAAATTCTTCGCGCCTGCGATCAAGCATCCACTGTTCTCTCTGCGATGATCGCGACAGAAAGTGCCCGACAACACTCCCGCAAAGAGTTCCGATAATGCTAAGACTAGCGACGACGACCGTAACCGTCCCTTGCCCCATTGAGGCTCCCCTTTCCCTGGCGACGTGGCCCATTTTTCATCTCGATACCTGGACCACCCGCCATTTTCGTCGGCAAAACAACCTCCACCTCCCGAGCGCCCACCTCTCGGAATTTAGAGGAGTCAAAGAACGGGCAAATGTTAATTCCATACTCTACCGCTGCCGCCTGGATATAATCTTGAGGAGCTGCGCGGTTCGCTTGCTCGAATTTAAATTGCGAATGAAACAGTGATTGTTCCAGCATACGTTTGCAAGGAAATGCATATTGTTTGACGTGATCCGTAGCAACTACGACAACGTCACCCAAGTTTGGCCGATACGTGGGGTCGATCTTCACAGTCTGAGTAAACGTGTCAAAGTTCTGGTGGAACGGATCGTCTATAACCCTATGGCAGTGAGCCGCCTGGCTGGCGCATTGTCGTCCTTGTAGGTAACAAGAAATCGTCAGATATGCGTTAAATGGGTCGCTTACGAATTCGCCATTGATCTGCGTCATTGTGCCTTTCCAGCTCCCCGCAAGGCGAAGGAATTCGGCTCCTCTTTTTAAATCCTCCAGCGCGGAAGTAACTCCGGCCCAGTGCATTGTTCGTCCGCCGACCTTCTGTTCGCCGTAAACAGTTGTCGACTGAGCTAGGCTGATTGCAATCGGTAGGTTCGCAGATCTGCTATTTGGGAAAATAATGAAAATGACACACTCCTTCAGGACATCCAGCGGATCGACTAAGCGAAGCTGACCATCTTGGAGCCTTATGGTGAGGGTAGGGTAAGCGTTGACATCTGATGCGCCGGGCGCTTCCATTTTGATTCTCCGATTCGGGGATAGCATTCAGCCAACCGCCTCGCTGGCGCCGGTTCTCTTGAAATTCTACCTTCCGAGCGCCGGGTGCCCCAGGTCTCGCTTCTGAGGCCTGGGAGTCCATTGCTGACGCAGACTCGCCACCGTAAAAGTCATCGGAGAACCACGCTGCCACTGCCGGGTATACGGTAGATCAGCCCCAGACTCTCGCCATCTTGAGACGAAAACCGGCGACCGGCTCCGCGCCTTCGACTGCCTCTGGGCGGCTGAGGACTATGGGGGCGCGTCCGGGCGCGTGAATGGCGACCGTGCCGCCAAAGGGATCGATACGCCAGGCAAGGCGGACGCCGTTCGAGATCCACTGCTCCATCTTGGCGTCCAACTCCGGCGACGAGTCGGAGGGGGAAAGAATCTCTATGAGGAAATCCGGCGCGAAGGGGAGAAATCGCTCCCGCACGTGCTTGGACAACTCAGCGACGCGGCTCGACTCGACCCATCCCGCATCGGGCGAGAGCGTGGAGCCGTCGGGCAGATTGAAGCCTGCATTGGAACTGAAGGCAAAGCCGCGCCCATCGGCCTCTGCCCATGCGAATAGCTCGTGTACAACGTAGGCCTCGCGAAGGTTGTTCTCGAAACCGCTTGGAGTCATCACAAGAATCTCTCCCGACGCCAATCGCTCCACCTTGCAAGGCTTGTTAGCCTCGGAAAATGCAATCAGTTCATCGTCTGAAAGCGGGGCAGGGGGGCGGAACCGCGCGGGCAAGGCCACATTTTGAAGAGCCATCAGCATGGGTTCGTCCTCCTCTCGCGATAGTGTATCCGCCCCGATTAAGGCGCTATCGATAGTGTAGACCGTTCCTTTTGCGGATGCCAGACCGTGTACCTTGACCTCATCGGAAGCCCGCTGCCGTAGAGATCGTATTGCCTTGTACACTGAAGAGTCCCACCTTATCCGCCCAGCCGCAGGAGGCCCATCCATGGCATCGGTAATTCTTCCCTCAGTTCCGTCGGAGTCGCGGCCGGGGCGGTTTGGTGTCTATGGCGGGCGGTATGTGCCGGAGACGCTGATGGCGGCGCTGGTGGAACTGGAGCACGAGTACGATGTGGCCAAGAATGACGCCGCGTTCCAAGCGGAACTGGCCGGACTGCTGAAGGACTACGCGGGGCGTCCGACGCCGCTCTACTTTGCGAAGCGGCTGACGGAGCAGCTGGGTGGGGCGAAGATCTATCTGAAGCGCGAAGACCTGCTGCATACCGGCGCGCACAAGATCAACAACGCGCTCGGGCAGGGCCTGCTGGCGAAGCGGATGGGCAAGAAGCGCATCATTGCCGAGACGGGCGCAGGGCAGCACGGCGTGGCTACGGCTACCGTTTGCGCGCTGCTGGGCATGGAGTGCGTGATCTACATGGGCGATGTGGACATGGAGCGGCAGGAACTGAATGTGCTGCGTATGCGGCTGCTGGGGGCCGAGGTGCGCGGGGTGAGCTCGGGTTCGAAGACGCTGAAGGACGCCATCAGCGAGGCCATGCGCGACTGGGTGACGAACGTCCGCACCACATATTATCTGCTCGGCAGCGCGCTGGGGGCGCATCCTTATCCGACCATGGTGCGGGATTTCCATCGTTGCATCAGCCGCGAGATGAAGGAGCAGATTCTAGAAAAGGAAGGGCGGCTCCCGACGGCAGTGGTCGCCTGCGTGGGCGGCGGGTCAAACGCCATTGGCGCGTTCTATGAGTTCATTCCTGACCGCAAGGTGCGGCTGATTGGCGTGGAGGCCGGCGGCCGCGGCTCGGAGCTGGGTGAACATGCGGTACGCTTCCGGGGCGGATCGCCCGGCGTGCTCCAGGGCACATTTTCCTACGTGCTTCAGGATGAGGACGGGCAGATCGCGCTCACGCATTCCGTCTCGGCAGGGTTGGACTACGCTTCGATCGGGCCGGAGCACGCGGCGCTGCACGATTCAGGCAGGGCGGAGTACGTTTCGCAGGACGACGCGGCGGCGCTCGATGCGGTAGTGAGGCTGGCGCGGACAGAGGGAATTCTTCCCGCGCTCGAAAGCGCGCACGCGGTGGCCGAGGCTCTCAAGCTTGCTCCCGCGATGGCGGCGCATGACATACTGGTAATCAACCTCTCCGGACGCGGCGACAAGGATATGGGCATTTTGGCGCGCGAGTTGAAGCTCTAGCCACCTGCGGTGGGGCAGCCGCTCGCTATTTGCTCGCACAAAGTTGGTTGACTTCCACCCTATCGCCAGAAATGAAGCGAAGGGATGGGCACGGGCACTTATTCCATGACGATTGCTTTCCATCACAAACCCGGACTGGTTGTCTATCTGACGGCTGGGGATCCGAGCCTCGCGGCCACCATGGCCATCGCGCTTGAAGCCATCGACGCCGGCGCGGACGTGATCGAGCTGGGCGTGCCGTTCAGCGATCCGCTGGCGGATGGCCCGGTGATCCAGCGCGCCAGCGAGCGTGCCGTGGCGCGCGGAACTCGGCTGAAGGACGTGCTCGCGCTGGCTGGGGAGATTCGCGCGGCTCGTCCTGATGCGGGTCTGGTGATCTTCACCTATATAAATCCTGTTTTGCGCTACGGTCTGCGCAAGTTTGCGGATGCAGCAGCTGCGGCCGGTGCGGACGGCGTGCTGGTGACCGATCTCATCGTGGAAGAAGCACACGACTATCTCGCTGAAATGGCGCGAGTGAATCTTGCGCCGATTTTCCTGGCCGCGCCCACCAGTCCCGATGAGCGCCTTGCGGCCATCGCGGCAAACTCCAAGGGATTCATCTACGCCATCTCACGGGTGGGCATCACCGGGCAACAACAGAGTCTGGCCAACGATGCCGCATTGCTGGTGGCGCGCATACGGCGATGGCCCGGGCCCGATGGAAAGGCCCTGCCGGTGGCCGTGGGGTTTGGCATCTCAACGAGCGAGCACGTCGCCCAGGTGGCGCAGTTCGCGGATGCCGCGGTGATCGGCAGCGCGATTGTGGAGCTGATTGAACGCGTCGCACTCGAAAGCGGGGAGGAAGCAGCCCCCGGCGCGGTGGCGCGATTTATCAAGGGCCTGCATCTGTCCGCCGCGACGGACGGCGCCGGCCCGGCAAAAGACCTCCCGCTGGTGGCTATCGAATCTCGATAGCCGCATGAATGGACCAACTTTTGCTCCCGCGTAATTGGCGCGGGTCTGCAAATGCGAAGCAGGCCCGGTGTCCGGCAAGCAGCGCGCAGGAGGCAGCACGAGGAATCGAATGACGCTGGAAGAATTGCGCAATCAAATCGATGCTCTTGACCGGCAACTGGTTGAGCTGCTCAGCGAGCGGGCACGCGCCGCGCAGATGATCGGCCACCTGAAGGCCGCCACGCAGTTGCCGGTGTATGAGCCGGCACGCGAAAAAGTGATCTACTCCAACGTGCGCGCGGCCAACAAGGGTCCGCTGCCGGACATCGAGCTGACGCATATCTACGAGCGCATCA
>Ga0302324_100030965_pt1 | contig 10102 bp, 9 predicted proteins | sample Palsa_T0_1_FD_201949 | JGI IMG/M metagenome (GOLD analysis project Ga0302324, IMG submission 201949) | Peat permafrost microbial communities from Stordalen Mire near Abisko, Sweden - Palsa_T0_1 | ecosystem: Environmental > Terrestrial > Soil > Palsa > Peat permafrost | place: Sweden: Abisko... | reverse complement strand
TAGATCGCCGGGAGCATCCACCGTTGCGCTTGCGCCGTCGATCTGCCAGGCGATCTTGCTGGCGTCGGCGCCGGGGGCTACCACAAAGTCGTATTCCAACTGGCGCTGGTTTCCGTAGAACACCAGGTCCACGCCGGGATAAATCTGCGCGTATTCGACCTTGCCGAAGGTGTGAATGCCGGGGTGCCACTTTTTCGGATCGTTGCCGATCAGATAGCTGACCACACCGGGTTGCGGATCGACGCCGGAGACCACTGCATTGACATTGGCGTCAACCAGTTTCATGCGCAGCGTGTCCTGCACCGGTTCGGCAGGCTTATGTCCGTCAGCCAGGCCAGCAGCAGCGGAATTTTGCCTTTCCAGGCTGAGCACAACCTCACCAGGGGTGAGAAAAAGCGAGTAGCCTGAGCCGCGCGAGAGGAACTGTACACTTCGATCGCTCTGCCCCTGGTTGGGCTCGAAGCTGAGGGGGATCTTGCCGTATTTGGCAACCGCCCCCCTTTGGACCGCGGAGGAACCCGTCGCCGGCACGGGCTTGGGAGTCGCATGGCCGATGAACCCGAATGCCGCCGGCAATAGGGCCAGCAACGTGGTTACGAATCCTCGCAGAATCGGGTTGCGCAGCACATTTCCGTTCAGGGATTGGCGAGACCCATCGGGTTGACGGTTCAAATTCAGGCGATCCATATTCTTCTCCCCAGCATTTAGATTTCGAACTTCACAACACACCCAGACAGCGCAAAGCCGGAACGGAATGACTCAACGTTTTATGAAAATGCTGAGATTTGGTGTGCCGATCGAACCGCAAGCCAACGGACAAGGCGCTAAATGAAGCCAAACTAAGTGGGCAAGCTGGATTTAGAGAAGAACCCAATACGCGGAAAAATGTTTAGCCAGTTCACCTGATGCGGGGTCAAGGAAGAGGGTGCTGGCTATGTGCTGGCCGGGGGAAGACTCTAACCGAGGTCACTTATTCTTGGAAGGAAGGACTTGGAACAAGCTGCACCTGCTCAAATGCACGCCGGTCGCAACCTGGCTTGGATTCGAATTTACGGCCTGATAATCGTGGCCAGTAACTGCGCCAGGCCGTTCCAGGCGATTTGCACGCCAATGCACAGCAGGATAAATGCGATTACGCGGAGAATACCGTGGGCGGTGTTGGGTGGAATAACCTTGGTGATCTTTGGCGCGTAAGCGTAGCAGAAATAAACCAGCACGCTGAGAGCGACAATGGCAAGGAACACCCCGACATGGGCCAGAACGTTCCTGGTAATATTCCGTTCTGAAATGTGGGCTGTGAGCGTAAGCAGGGCCACCAGCGTGCCGGGGCCGGAAGTGACCGGAAAGGTGAAGGGGTAGAAGGCCTTCTGCTCGAGATCGCGTACACGCGATTCATCCTGCGTATCGCACTCTTCCTGCTTGTTTCGCGAATTTGCGCCGGCATCCCTTTCGTTCAATACCGACCAGCCCATGGCAGCGATGACAATACCGCCGGAAAACTGCACGATAGGCAGCGAGATGCCAAAAAAATTGAGAATGGTGGCGCCCAGCAGTTCGATGACCGCAAGAAAGACGATGTTATTGATAGCGATCCTGCGTGCGAGGGAGCGATAGACTTGCGGCGGCGCCTGGCCGGCCAGCCCAAGGAATACAAGGGCCGAGCCGAGCGGATTGATCAGCGGAAGGAGCACGCTGAAGGCGATGAGAAATGAATTCCAGAGCGGCAAGGGCGATCTCCCTGGATAAAGCTTAGTCCCTCGCAGCTAATTCCAAGCAAGATTCAAAGACACGGCCAGCTTGAAGACGCGAGCGTCTTCACTCTGGGCGCTAAGTTCGAGCCCGGATCGCCCGGACGGAGACCTGGTGGCCACATTCAGATTTGGTTCAGTCCACGCCTGGTCGATTCGCCGGATGGGCGAAAGAAGCGAACTGCTGCGACAAACGCCAGTGCAGGCCACGTCCGAGTGTCGCCAAGCCGGCGCGAGCATGAGTAGCGGAGCGAGAAATCAGGTAGGCGGCGTATCGCTGCCAGAGTGGTCTGTTGCCAGACTGCACCAGTCGCTTGTTCCGCACTTGAACGGCGGGAGAGCCGATGGATTCGATACTCCGCGGTATCAAAGTGCGCCTGAGTATCTTCCACTTCGCCTTGGGGGAGGAAATGAAGTTGAGTTGCAGCCAAACAGAATCCTTGTTTTTTTCAAACATGATCTCGAGAGGAGAGCCGGAGAATCGTTGCAGCCAAGCGCGGCGCGCGGCCGGAAGCATTTCAATTTCCTGAGCGCAAATTGGATGCAGAAGACAACCGAACCAGGCGCGGGCGCAGTAAAACGCGATCGCTGCAAAGGATCGGGTCGACGGCGAGTGGACCTCCACCCACGCCTTCCAGAACGGTTCGTCGTCCGCATTGTGGTGGAGGAAGACGGCCAGTTCGTGGACGTGATGGACGATCCATTCGCCAAGAAAAAGATTGCGCAGTATATGAAGCGTGAGGTAGGCCAGGTGGTCCGCGGGACTAAGGCACGAGAACGAGAAGCCATCCAATGTACGCATTGCACGCCGCTCCCAGAAGAGAGCGGTCCCCGGATCGCGAACTTGCGAGACGCGCTCGTTCCAGAGGCAAAAGTGCAGTTCAATGCCGAGCGGCATCTCCGGATCGAAGGGATTGCCTTTCCAACGCCAGTCTCTGCTCCGGGTTAGAATCGCGTCGTGATCGGCGAAGGTGTGGCTGGCTTTATCCTGGGATGTGCCGTAGCCAATGGCCTGCAGTGCCATTCTTGCGGCACCAAGACTTTTCGGAGGGCAGAAAATGTCGATATCGGACTGCGCTCGCAGTTGCGGATTCGCCACATAGTCGGGCGCTTGCGTAAAGCCTTTGATGACGATGTGCTCCACGCCGGCTTGGTCAAGCGCCGCGGCGGCTTCCCGGTACGTAGCCTTGACGCGCTCAAAACGAAGAGCATTGTCGGCAAGATTGGTTCGCAGCCGGTCGATAACCCATTGCGGAAACCCCTCGGAGGGAAGCTGCGCCATTTGAAGTGTCAAGTGCGCGATATCGCAGAAAGAGAGCAAACTCATCCACTGCGCATCGGACAACCCGATGAGCTCAGTAGTGTCGGGCGCTCTCATGTGAAGCGCGGGGAACAGCGCCATGACTTCCGCTGGAATTCGCAGCGATCTCTTTCCCGCTTCAAGATTGAATGCGCTCATCTTCCGCCTGCTTTCCTTTGAGGGCCTGACATTGAAATGCAATGGATCAGTGCGTATACATATCCGGCTCGCCGAGGCTCCCAGCCTTCGGCAAGTGGCGCAGATAAAGCACAATGGACCAGATTTCGTCGTTACTCAACGAACCCCTCGAACCCGGCATCCCCGAGGGCCATATGCCGTAATCGATAATCCATTTCAACTGCCCATCGCTATAGGCCTGCACATCGTTCCCGGCCAGCGATGGGACAGGCGGCGACATTTGATCCGCAAAGGGCACACCTGTGCTCTGCCCATCCAATCCATGACATGCAACGCAGTAATGCGAGAACGCCTCCTTGCCATCGGCAACTCCGGCAGCGTTGTCCTGGAGCGGGTTCCTCTGCGATTTGTTATGCACCAGGAACCTGTGCTTGACCCAGTTCATCGTCGCTCTCTCCGCTCTGCCCGGTGGAACAGCCTTGCAGCCCCTGTATGCGAGGCCAATTGATGCGGCGAGAAGAATGGTAAGAAGTATCGCTCCGAAGAAGGCAAGGACCGTGCGCAGCATGAGGCTAATCCACAACGTGCAGCGTAAGAGTCATCCCGCCGTGTCCGGAACCGCAAAAAACCGAACAATGACCCACAAATGTTCCGTCCTTGTCGGGAGTGAATGCCACCTCGCTGGTTTGTCCTTTCCCCACTTTGGCATCCACGCCCAGCTCCTTGAAACGGATGCCGTGCGCCACATCTGCACTCTTCAGCACAAGCACCACAGGCTCGCCTTTTTTCAATGTGATCTCGCCCGGCTGGAATTCAAATCTCTTTGCAGTGACCTCAATGCGACGCGGACCGGCCGCGACAGCGCCGGCCTGAAAAGCCGTGGAAACTGGGCCTACTAACATGGCGGCAAGAATCGTGGACACAAAAAGCTTCGGCTTCATGCAATCCTCCTCAGCTGGGCGATCGAGGCAAAGCAGCCGTACCAAATCCTTCGCACGCTCTGCAAGTAATGTTCACGAACAAGCACTCAGCTGTCACGAATGTATTCGCACCGAAGCGGCGCGTTGTCATGTCGCGGTAAGCCGATTGTCAGCGAATTGTTGCGGCTTCTACCGATCGAAGAACTCTCGATCGACCATAAGAATTCTTATTAAGCCGATGACTCCCCGTGGTGCAATCGTGTGTTCCGCTCTCTTCCCGCGAAGTGACAATCAATTGACAACTGACAGACGATCGGGCGACACATCGGCGCACACAATTCGTTAAGTTTGCACCTATGCTGCGTTCGATTCTCGCAATCTCACCGCGCTCATCGCTCCTCGCAATTCGATTCGCCGCGCTGGCGATAAGCGCCTTGGCAATTGCGCACCTCAGTTCCGCGCAGGACACGCCTCTGATCTCTGGGGGCGCCGGATTCTTCACCAGCACCAATGCCGGCAGCACGACATTCCTCCCCATCATTGAACCGCTGCTCGCCGCACCTCTCGGGCAGCACTTTTTGGTCGAGTCCCGTGCCGCGCTTCTGGAAAGCATTTCGCCGAAAGGAGCCGGCCAAAATGGTTATAACCACTCACACTTCATCGGGCTCACCTATTTGCAGGGCGACTATCTCGCATTCCGCCACCTGACCATCGTGGCCGGCGACTATCTGATTCCCTTCAACACCTACAACGACCGTCTCTCTCCAATCTGGATCAGCAACTTTCAAGACGGTCCATTGATTGCCAATCTCAGCTTCTCATCGACCGGCAGCGGCCTGGGAGGCATGTTGCGCGGCAATGCCATCCAGCGGGATCATTACTCCGTCGACTACAGCTACTATTTCTCCGCCCGTAGCGGCAACGAACAGTTCAGCTCTTCGCGTGGCAGCGGTGGTCGCGCAAGTCTCTACTTGCCGGTGCAGCGCCTAGAGGCAGGCTTCTCATACAACCGCTTACTCCAGGGCACACAGGAAAACTTCATGGGAGTCCACGTCTGGTGGGAGCCAAAAGACACCGCACTTCGCCTGCGCTCCGAATTCGGCAGAGGCCGGCATGCCCAGGGCTATTGGGTCGAGGCAGACTACCGCACTCAGGCGTTCGGCGGGCTTGACAGCGCCATTGGACGCATTGAGCCGGTCTTCCGCATTCAGCAGACCTTCCGCCGCGACGCCCTCTCTAGCGATGGCCTGCCAATCGAGAACACGCAGCGCGCTGACTTTGGTCTCGACTACAACCTGCCGCACAACACCAGAATCCTCACCAGCTACGCGCGCCAGTTTTCATCCGCTGGCAACCACAACATATGGGAGACAGGGATTGTCTATCGCTTTCTGTTCCCCGCATGGAAGGGAAAACAGAAATGAATTTCAGGCGACTTCTCACCGCGACGCTCGCACTTTCGTTTGCCTCCGCACTCGCTCTTGCCGTACCCAGGGACCGCGATCCGGCTGCCGCGCCATCGGACAACGCTGTCTCTCAAAAGCGGCAGGTAAAGCAGGAAAGCAAGGGCGAGCGCGTATTTCAACAGCAGTGTTCCCGCTGCCATGCGGCGCCGGATGGCTTCTCGCCGAGCATTTCCGGCACCGTCCTGCGTCACATGCGCGTTCGCGCTTCCCTCAGCAGGCACGAAGAAGAGGAGCTTCTTCGATTCCTGAACCCATAACTGCGAGCAGGCATCGGGCGATTTCAGAGGCGTAATTTCGATCGGAGGATTTAGCGATTCAGTAAATAGGGTTAGATTCAGGCTCATATGGCTGCCCGAACTTATTCAGGTGCTGCCGGGATTCCGGCTGGCCGGCGCTTATTTCCCCCAGATCCGCGGCTTCCCCGGCAACATGAACCCTGCGCGTGAGCCGATCCGGCGCGCTCTGCCTCTGGCCTTCAATCCACACATGTAGTTCATAGTCGCCACTCGGCACGCCGCTTAAACGAAACACTCCATGGGGGTCTGCAATACCGTAATAGGGCGTCGCAAGCGCAATCACGACCGCACTCATCTCGGAATGAATGTTGCAGAAAATATAAGACACGCCCTCGCGAGAGAACACCACGCTCCGCGTCGAACCCGCTTCGTAAAGTCCGAGATCGAAGCGTCGTCCGTCGAAGAGCGAGAAGACATTATGAAAGAAAGGATCCGCATTTGGAAATGCGACGCTGCTGCCCACCGGCACAACCAGCAAGTGCGGAGTGAACATTTTGTCCTTCTGAAGCAGCGTAAAGTTGCCGTGAGTCGTGAAAGGCTTGACGCCTGGCCGCAGAGGGTTCAGCCAGATCACCGCGGGCACGGATTTTTCTGCCTTGTGCGTTGCAGCGCGCGGTGAAGGCGCGAGCCTGGCGATCACATCCGTCATCGATCTCGGCACATCGGCTGTCTGTGCGCCAAGACTGGTGATAACGCATGTCGCAATCAGCAGCCAAGGGAACCGAGTATGCCTTGCGCCTGGCATCAGAATTTGTACCCCGCGCCAATTCCGATTACATCGCTGAAATTTGTAGGGCCGCCGCTGAAGTTGGTCCAAAGCCGTCTGTACTCCAGCGAAAACAGCAAGTACGCACTCGGGTTCAAAATCACATTCGAATAGAAAGAGCGGTTTCGCGCCAAGCCCAGATAGTAGGAGCCGTCCGGCGGTGGCGCGGCAGCCTGAATCTCTTTGGCAAATGGGTTATCCGTCCCGTATCCGGCATTCAATTCCGCGCGTTGCCCCGCCCTTGCCTTCAGTTGTGTCCATCCGCCAATATCGTCAAGCGCGTGCACGTATTCATCCGCTCCCTCGTAGAAATGGAAGTAGTTCACATATCCGCCGGCACCGAGTCCGGCCAGCGCCTGTCCGCGATAAGCATTTGCAGTCAACTCAAAAAAACGGCTCAAGGGCAACCGCACGTCCGCTGTTCCAGCCCACGCGTCAAAGGTGTAGCCGTCCTCCGTTCGGTGCGGACTGAAATACCCTCCGACGCCAACCTCGGCCCCAATGCTGCTTTCCCGATGCTGATACGCAATACGCGCCTCAGTGCCCGGCCAGCGGCTGCGCTCTGTTTCGGTTACAGCCGGGCCATTCGAAGTCGACCCCGGCAGCAATGGATCGGAACTGTCGATGAAAGCTGCGCGCGCTTTGATCCGCGACGAATCTGAAAGAGCAAATTCATGCGCCACTCCTATCTGCGGATTCCAACTCCAGAGGTTGCCCGCCCATGCCAGTTCCGGCTGCGCAATGGCCACCAGAGAGGTGGGCTCATTCGGCTCAAGGATGCTTCGATCCAACTCGACAAAGGCTTCTGTGCGCCGCCAATCCAACGCGGCGTGAGCAGTACGCAATCGTAAAACCCCGCCCGCCGCATAGTTTGACACCGTCCCGCTCGCGAAGAAATCCGTCCGCAGATCGGCATGGCTGGTTGCACCGAAAAGATGCGGCCCGCGCGCCTCCAGCCCCAGCACCGTCTGCCGCAGCGAAAGTCCGGTGCTGCCGGGCCCCGGCAGTGCATAGCCAGGTGACGCGGAAACATCCACTTGCCTTGTGTTTACGAATGCGTTGAACAATACCAGCCCGCTAATTTTCAGCGGATACTTCGACTCCGACTCCACTTTGGTCACGTCATGCGTTGCAATCTGCGATTCCTCGATCGCCTGCCGCTCCTGAATTTCTTCGAGCTTCGGTGGAGTCGCGGCCGCGGATTCAGCGCCTCCACTAACCGCAGTGGCATTCTCTGCGGCTTCAGAGGAACTCGACTTTCCTGTCGCCATCTGATCCCTGAGCACAGCGAGTTGCTTCCGCAACTCCGTCAACTCTGCCTGGTAAGCATCCATCCTCGCTTGCGCCTGCGCCACTGCCGCTGTCAGGCGCGCAAACCTCTGCTCAGTGCTATCCTGCGCGGGAATCGAGACGGACGTGCTTTGCGCACACAGCAAAGGCCGGAGGTTGCAAAGAAGCGGAAGCATCGCAAGCAGCATCAGCCGCTCTCGCTTCAGCATTCTTCTGAAAATTTGACCCGTCGCGCTGCTTTGTGGATTCACTCTCATGACGTCATCACCGTGGTCCGTGAAGGGTTCGCATTCCTGTCCGGTTCTCTAACTTGCCGCGCCACAGTCAGGCGAAAAATGGTTTCACCTGCCCTGTTGCTTACGAGCCTCACTTCGCCGTCGTGTTCCCGCGCCACACTCCAGGCCAATGTTAGACCCAGCCCCGTCCCCTTTTGTTTTCCCTGGCTCACAAAAGGATCGAACATGCTTCCGAGAATTCGCTCCGCGACACCCGGCCCGCTATCCAGAATGGTTACGCTCACATTCTTGCTGTCGCCGCTCAGCGACACCCGCACCTCGCGCAGCCCCGCACTATCCCGGGCCGCCTGGCAAGCATTGAGCAGCAGGTTATAGACGGCGCGCTCCACCTGTTTGGAATCCACCGAAGCTGTTGTGTCGCCATCCGTTGGCTCCAGCACCAGCTTCACGCGCTCTGCGTCCGGGTGCGACTTGACGAGCGCCATTGCGCGGTCGACCAGGATGGACATCGATGCCGGCATCCGCTGCAGCGCTGTGCCCGTGCGGCTGAAGATCAGCAGGGAATCCAGCATGTCGGTGGTCCCGTTTACCGCCAGCCGAATCTCCTCATACAGCTCAGCGCGCTCGTTGGATGGAAGAGACGGAGATGCGAGGAACTCGGCGTTCGCGTAAATTGCAGCCAGGTAGTGGCGCAAATCATGCGAAACTGAACTCGCCATGCGCCCGATCGTCGCCAGCCGTTCCGCTTCCAGCAATGCACGATTGGTTTTTTCAATCTCGTCGCGCATCTGCGCAAATACGCCGCTCAAGTAGCGCACCTCCTGCGTGCCATCGGCGGGGAGCGCGTGTTGCCGATCGCCTTCGCCAAAGGCTCGAACACCGGCGGCCAGCATCTCGAGCGGCCTTGTCACCATCCGCGCCAGCAACAGCATCAAAGCCGAGCCCGCCGCCATTGCCAGCAGGCAAACCCAGAAGATCAGCCAGTTGATTTCATTCTCCGCGCGGTCTGCCGCATCAAACGACTTCATCACCACCAGCCGCAAGGGCATATCCGCTCCGACGGTTAGATCCTTGCTCACGGTCAGATAGCGCTCGCTGCCGATCTTCACGATTTGATAGCTTGAGCCCTGTTGCAGCGATTGCGCGACCGCGCGCAAAGCATCCTGCTTGTCCTTCGGCAGCGTGCTCACAGTTACTGTGTCGCCTGCGAAGAAAGCCGCCTCGGCGCCCGCACCTCTTCCCACCTCGCGCACACAGCCGCTATCGATGGCGAACCCGCTGATCACGTAGCCCAATAGCGTCCCGTTCATCTTGCTGCCGAAATAGAGCGGCTCGACAGTGTACTCAAACAGCCGCCCTTCGCTCATCAGGTAGCGCTTCGATGGCTCTGAAATTGCAGTTTGAAGATCGCGCCGCAGGCTTTTCGTGTTCGCGGTGCCCACTGCGTATGCAGCCTGCACCCGGTGATCTGCGTCCGCCAACGCAAACAGTTCGTTGCCGCTGGTCTTCCAGAAGTCCACCGCATCGTCCGCGATGGTTCGTGAATCGTTCGTGGTCATCAGCGCTTTCAAGCTGGGCAGCGCCGCCAACAAGGCATTCTCGCGCTCAAGCGATGCCAAGCGCCTCGCCTCAAGATCCTGGAATGTCTCCACCGAGTGCTGCAGGTCTGTCTCCAGCGTCAGCCGCACTTGCTGGCGCAGCCGGCTGCGAATGATGTAGAGACTGGAGGCCGTTGTTCCCGCGATGATCAGCACCAGCGACGTCAGCAACAGCACGCGCGTCCGGACTCCTGGCGAGTTCCTCTCGGTCGACACGGAATCCTTTCTACGGAACAAATCTGTATCCGGCCCCATAAATCGTCTGAAGATGGTGCGGTTCCGCGGCGTCCGGCTCCAGCTTCTGGCGAAGTTTCAATATCTGATTATCGACCGTGCGCGTCGTC
>Ga0302324_100030961_pt1 | contig 10103 bp, 10 predicted proteins | sample Palsa_T0_1_FD_201949 | JGI IMG/M metagenome (GOLD analysis project Ga0302324, IMG submission 201949) | Peat permafrost microbial communities from Stordalen Mire near Abisko, Sweden - Palsa_T0_1 | ecosystem: Environmental > Terrestrial > Soil > Palsa > Peat permafrost | place: Sweden: Abisko... | reverse complement strand
GCTCAAGCACCCTTCCGCTTTGACTGGGGCGTGCTCAAAGACGAAGGGTCCGCGCGTCTCCATATGGCACTTGGTGCAGACCTGGTTCTGATCGACGGTGGACTTCAGGTTATTTCTTAGGAAAGTGCCATGCGCGTCATGACAGTCGCTGCAATTGACTGCGCCTTCGGGCACGGGGTGGTGGAAAGGCATCGCGAACATTCCCTTCACGTCGGCGTGGCACTGGTAGCAGAGCTGCGGCTGTGGCGCCTTGAGCAGCACATCCTCGGTTAGGACGTTGTGGGTGGCGTGAATGCTGTGACAGCTAGTGCAACTTACGTTGGCTTTGGCGTGCTCGGAACGCCTGAAGTTCGGATGCGCGTCGGCGTGGCAGCCCAGGCAGGTGGCGTCGATCTGCTTCGCCGACGCTTTCTCGAACCGGAAAATCTTTGTCGCGTCGCCGCCACCGTCGACGTGCGCTTTGCCCGGTCCGTGGCAGCCCTCGCAGGTAACTCCATTTCCACCGTGCGTCAGGGCCAGCTTCCAATGCGGATTCTCGGGAAACTTCTTCGCCTCGTCCGCATGGCAGGTCGCGCAAGTCTCTGAGCCGACAAAGTCGGAGGCAGTGCTGGCCTTCGCGGCGGCCGCAACCTGGGGCTTGTCGGAGCTCCCGGCATGGACGCGTCCGACAATTCCGAGCCCGGACAGCGACGCGAACAGCGCCCCACCCACGAGCAAACGCTTCATCCGCGTTCTCCAGCTAAACGTCCACACAAAACCTGCTCGACCACGAATTCTGTTGATCGGCCCCTGAGAGCCTTTGACGTCGTCTGATCTTAGCCAGGCTCGCTTGGATCCAGCTGTGACGGTCGTCACAGCGAAGAGAAGAGTCGCGCCCGGTAATCATTTATTGAATTGACTTGCCACCCTCTCGCTCTTCCGTTGATCTCCATCAATCCATCCTGCTTGCGGATTGACGCTCAGAAGTCTCTAGTCCCTCTGCTCGCGGCGGCCTAACTCGCCATGCTCAAAAAGCCATACCGAGAGTCTTGGAGAGCGTCTCATGAACTCGAATCTGAAATCTATGCAATATCGCTCAGTCCGTGCCACCATATAGAAACTGTAGTTAGTTAGCAGCCGGTATCCGGCGGCCGTGAATGTCCATGCTTCGGAACAGCGGATGTGGTCCTTTCGGGCCCAAGACTTCGGGCTGGTGTTGACCGCAGCACCTCCGTATGGAAACCACCGGAGAGCGGGGCAGCCACGAGGCCGGAGACTTCTGGGAGCCAGTGCTTGATCTGCTTCAGTGCGGCGTCGGCCAGCTGGCTTTTCGCAGCCTCCACGACTGGTTTCAGCACCGTTCCCCAGTCGGTGGACTCTGGCTGGACTCCAAGAAGAACCACCTCCACCGGGGCCGCATCCATCAGGCGCAGCACATTCATCAAATCCGAAAATCCCAGCAGGTGAACACTCTTCGAGATCGGCAGGTCGTCCAGGTCCTTCCCCGCAAACCGCACCAGCGTGCCTGCCGCAACTCCCGTATCCACCGCATCGAGCACCAAAAGATGGGAGATGCCGCCGACTCTGTACAGGAGATCCAGACCTAGGGTCTCTCCTTCGATAACTCGGACCCCTTTCGGCAACCGGTGGTTTTCGGTAAGCTGCCGCAAGGTAAGCATCCCGACAGCATCGTCGGTGCGCATGAGGTTGCCGAGACCTAGCAGCCCGATCTGAAGTGGCACACCTTCACTCATCGCTTGCCTTTCGCCGCAACCCGCGGCGAACGATCTTCGCTTGCTGGGAGTTCCCTAGCTTCGTCCTCCTCTAGAAGGTGGCGGGGAACGAATTTCCAACCGGTGAAGATGCTCTCCATTTCGCCGTTCTTCTCGGCGATTCCCACCAACACGGCGCTGTAAACGTGATGGATGAGAAATCCCACGAAGATGAACATGACCAGGAAATGCACGAAACGAATCCATTGGATGTCGATGAGGCGCGGAATCCAACCCACCAAAAAGCGCAGGACAGGGCCGCCCTCGACCAAGCTGAAGAGCGCTAGGCCGGTGAGGAACTCGACGGCCACGAGAGAGAAAACGCCCATGTAGGCGAGTGCGGCGAGAGAGTTGTGGCCTATTTCGTCGAAGGGCTTGCGGCGGCGAAATCCGTAATACGCCACCATGCTCTTGAAGCTTGTCCGCTGGCGAGCAGTGAGCGGCAGCCACGCGCGCCACCGTGCCCACCGGTTGCCGGCAAAGAACCAGTAGACGCGAGGCACAAAAATACCGATGAGGAAGAAGCCGGATAGCTCATGAATGAAGCGCATCCAGCCCATCATCCACACGCGCTCCCCGTGCGCTACCAGATAAGGATCGTGTATATAAGAACCGGTGATTGTGAGCACCACCAGGGCAATGACAAGTCCCCAATGTGCCAGCCGGACGGGTAGCTCCCACACATAGACAGGCACGATCCGCTCGGGGTCCGTCGCCAGATGGGGGGCGGGGGCTGCGGGATTGATGAGTGTCGCCATTCCGTGGATGTCTCTCTCAGCCACCCAGCTTCGTTCCCTGGTAAGGGCGGCCGTTGGCTCGAACGACATGAACGGCGCAGGCCAGGCAAGGATCGAAGGAATGCACCGTGCGCATGATTTCCAGCGGTCTGTCGGGGTCGGCGATCGGAGTTCCGAGCAACGCGGCCTCGTAAGGCCCACGCTGCCCCTGGCCGTCCCGGGGCCCGGCATTCCAGGTGGATGGAGCCACGACTTGATAATTCACAATCTTCTTGTTTTCAATTTCTACCCAGTGTCCCAGCGAACCACGCGGCGCTTCGTGGAACCCAAAGCCCTGGCAAGACTTTGGCCAGGAATCTGGATTCCATTTATCTCCGTTGTGGATGCGGACATCACCGTGCGACATATTGTCGTCTAGTTGCGCTACCCAGCCCGAGAGGCGGCCGACCATGATCTCCGCCTCGAGCACGCGAGCGGCAATCCGGCCCATAGTGGAAAAGAGAGCGGATGTGGGCAGGTTGAGTTTCCCCAGGGTCCTGTCTACGAGTTGTTTTACCTGCTCGTCACCAGAAGCATAGGCCACTAAAGCCCTTGCCAGCGGGCCGACCTCCATAGGCTTGTTGTCATAGCGCGGGGATTTCAGCCAGGAGTATTTCTCATCCGTTTTGAGAAATTCATAAGGAGGCTTCGGCCCCGAATACTTCGGACTGGTGTCGCCCTGCGATGGATGCTTTCCGATCTGGTTGCCTTCCGGGTACTCATACCAGGAACGGGTCACGTATTCCGTCACATTCTTCGGCTCGAACGGACGCACCTGCGAAAGATCGCGTCCGAGAACTATGCCGCGGGGAAAGAAAAAACCGGCGGGGTCCTTGAGGCTGCCCATCGTATAGTCGCCATAGGCCATGAAGTTGCCAAGGCCCTCTCCATGGGTAAACCAATCTGGATAGAATCCGGCGATGGCCAGCACATCCGGCAAATAGACCTGTTGCACAAAGGTCTGCCCGTTCTTCATCAGTTGGTTCAACAGCGTGATGCGCTCCGGATTGATCGTTGCCTCCGGCTCATTGCCATCGATCGCTGTCGCCATGCCGCCGACCAGATAGGTCTGTGGATGAGGGTTCTTTCCTCCCAGAACGGCTTGAATGCGAATGAATTCGCGCTGCAGGTCAAGCGCTTCGATGTAATGCGCCACCGCCAGCAGGTCCATTTCGGGCGGTAACCGATAGGCGGGATTGCCCCAGTCCCCGCTGCTGAAGAGGCTTAATTGGCCACTCGCCACCAGCGCCTTCACCCGGTCCTGCACTGCCTTGAAATACACCGTGCTCGACTTTGGCCAGTCGGAGATCGATTGCGCCAGTTGCGAGGTCTTCGCCGGATCGGCCTTCAACGCGTCGGTGATATCGACCCAGTCCAGTGCATGCAAGTGGTAGAAGTGGATAATGTGGTCCTGTACGTTCTGCGTGGAGGCGATGATATTGCGCACCAGCCGCGCATTGTCGGGGATTTCCACGCCTACGGCATTCTCCACAGCGCGCACCGAAGCCAACGCATGCACCGTCGTGCAAACCCCGCAAATCCGTTGTGCCCATATCCAGGCTTCCCGCGGATCGCGTCCGCGCAAGATCAGCTCGATCCCCCGAAACATCGTGCCTGAACTCCAGGCGTCTGTGACCTGATGTCCATCCACCTCGGCCTCAATGCGGAGGTGACCCTCGATGCGTGTAACCGGATCGATAACGATGCGTGCCACTTACTTTCCCTCCGGGGGTGCGCTGGTCTCTTGGGCAGCTGCTGGCGATGCTTCGGGATAGCGCCTCTGGCGGATGGCGTGCCCGATGCCATGCGCCACGGTGGCGGCAGCGATTCCACCTACGAACGTCCAGCCAATCTCGCTCGCGGTGACATCCACTCCGAATCCGGTCGCATGGGGCAGGCGTTCGTAGAATGGCGATTTGGTGTCCCAAAAGCGCGGGGACGCGCAAGCGATGCAGCCGTGGCCCGCCTTGACCGGCCAGCTGGTGGCGTTGTTCCAGCGGACTGTGGGGCAGTTGAAATTGGCCTCAGGACCCTTGCAGCCCATCTTGTAGAGACACCATCCCTTGCGATGGCCCTCATCGCCCCATTCCTGCACATACCGTCCGGCATCGTAATGCGCGCGGCGTTCGCACTGATCGTGAATGATCTGCCCGTAGGCAAAGAGCGGACGATTGAGCGGATCGAGGGCTGGCATTTCTCCGAAAGTGAGATAGTGCACCAGCACCGCCGCGGTATTCGACGGGTTATGTGGACAGCCGGGAAGATTCACGACGTTGAGGCCCGGCACGGCCTCCTGTAGGCCGAGCGCGCCGGTCGGGTTGGGTTTCGAGCGGACCAGGCCTCCATCCCATGCGCAGGCTCCCACCGCAATGTTGCCCGCCGCGTTGGTGCACACCTCGCGCGCGATGTCGAGCGCGGCTCGGCCACCGATCGTGCAGTAAACGCCATCATCCGCCGTGGGGATGGCGCCCTCCACCACGACGAGGTATTTTCCTTTTTCCTCGCGGACCACCCGGCTGAGCGCCGCCTCGGCGGCCTTGCCATAGCCCGCCATGATGGTCTCGTGATATTCCCAGGAAAAGGCTTCCAGCACAATGTCTTCGACGGAGGGGTGGGTGGATCGCAACATCGACTCTGTGTTGCCGGCGCAATCCTGAAATTCCAGCCATACCAGAACCGGTTTTCGTTTCTGGCTCAGCGCGCTGGCGATAACCTGGGCGTAGATCGAAGGGAGGGCGAGCGTTGTCGACATCGCCGCGCAGAACTGCATAAACCGGCGACGCGACACACCGCGCATCCGACATGTTTCCAGAATCGACCCGTCAAATCCGCTCATTTTATCTCGTCCGAATTCTCTGACATCGCTACCTCCGCGCAAGTATTGACGCGCTTGGCTAGCATTTCTGTGCAATTTGGAACACTCTTGAATGTTTTCTCAGCGGGTCTTTAATTTGGACAGACATGTCGCGAGGTCGCCTTCATACCGGGCGTGGGCGGAGCGGTGTGATCCATCGGTTGCAACCGGGGCCTTCAAAATTCTGTCTTTGTGGCAGTACAGCCATCGTCGCCGCCGACTTTTCAGCAGTATCGATCTCGCTGCACCGCGAACCTGGGGTGCTCGAATTGCTTGGAAGGGCTGGGTTTTCTCGCGGCATTTGACCAATTCCGCATCGTGCCGGTGGAGCACATTGTCAGGTTTGTCGGCGCGGCTGGAGGATGATCGGCACCTTGGCGGCCACCACCATCCCGCCTGGGGCGCGCCACCCAGGTATTGCAGCTGCTTGGCGAGCATGTCGCCCGATTCGAGGTCGTGTACCAGCAGGATGTCGGCCTCTCCGGCGACCGGCGACCTCAGCCGTTTCACAAAGGCATCGATATCGCGACCGACGCGAACATCCCTTCCCGAAGCTTCGCTCCGATGGCTGATAGTAAGGAAGGTTCCAGGGTTCGATTCCGAAAAGCACACCTATAGGATCAGTTCACGACCGTGGCTTCCCCCGCATGAGGAGAGAGTACTTGGGGAGCCAGGAACTCTTCGGCATGCTGAGCGTAGTAATCGAGAATATCTGCGCTGAACGCCACTTCTCCGCGGTTTCGGCGATCAGCTTACCCATATCGAGGGTAATGAGACGCGCGAACTTCTCCGTATTTGACCGGAGCAGGCGGGCTGCCATGGACCGGCCCGCCCGCACCGCAAAAGTAGTCTTCTGCCATGTGGAGAAACACTCTTGCGCCTTGGCACCCGCCTTCTCGACTTCGGCGTCGGTTTGCTCCGCGCAGTGTTTGCCCCGCTCGCCTTTGTAGGGGTTGTCACTCTCATATGGCATGATTCACTCCCTGCTTCAATATCCGGAAAAGACTGGTTAACCAGAGACCACGCTGCTAGTTGACGAAAGGCGGAGAGAAGCAAGTACCGACCAATGAGTCACTGTCCGTATTGGATGTGGGCCTACTCGGCAGCCAAGCCTGAGCAATTGGGCACACTCGTGATTCCCTCAGAGGACTAGGATTAAAACCGCCACTCGACGCCGTTTGCGAGCCGTCGCCTGAAGTCACCTGAACGGATCGATAGCGCCCGCTACGGCTATGAGTGTTCGTATCCAAGACGTCAGGAGAACCGCATGTCGCTGAGCACCCACTATAGAGCCGCAGAGCTTCATAATCTTGCATCGCACGCTCACACAGCGGCCGCTATCGCTCATGGGAAAGGGGATCATCTGACTGCTCATGAACTCACTCGACAAGCGCATGAGCACTCCGTGAGTGCCCATAAGTATTCCCAGGAACTGTTGGCGGACGCGGCGACGTCGATCAACCGGTAGCGGTTGGGGTAGGGGCATTCATGAGCTTGCCATTCCCAACCCTGACTGCTGAAGAGGCGGCCGCCCGTATCGAACACGGCCAGACGATTGGATTCAGCGGGTTTACGTCGGCCGGTTCGCCGAAGGCCATACCGTCTGCGATTGCGGCGCGAGCCGAGGCTGCGCATCGGAGGGGCGAGGCTTTCAAAATCGGGGTTCTTACCGGTGCTTCGACCGGACCATCTCTGGACGGCGCCCTGGCAAAAGCCGACGCTATCAGCTTTCGAGCGCCATATCAGTCCAACTCAGATCTTCGCGCCCGCATTAATGCCGGTGAGACGCGATTCTTCGATATGCATCTCTCGATGATGCCGCAGGCGGTTCGTACTGGTTTTCTTGGGCCGATTGACTGGGCAATCCTGGAGGCCAGCGACGTTATCGCGGGCGGAGGTATCGTCCTGACCTCCTCCGTCGGTGCGGCGCCCACCTTCGGCCGACAGGCCACGCGTATACTGATCGAACTGAATCGCAAACACCCTCCGGCACTGCTTGGGATGCATGACATTTATGAACCTGCCGATCCTCCGCACCGCGGTGAAATCCCAATCTTTCACACCTCGGACCGCATCGGCTCTCCTGTCATGTTGGTGGATCCATCCCGAATCGTGGGCATCGTCGAGACTGACCGAAACGACGAAACTACCGGCTACGCTGAACCGACGCCCGTGACGGAAGCGATTGGCAAGCATGTTGCCGACTTTCTGGCAGCAGAAATCGTCGCTCGCCGTCTGCCCTCATTCGTGCCCATCCAATCTGGGGTGGGAAACATCGGCAACGCGGTCCTCGCCGCGCTGGGACGCGACACCCGAATCCCACAGTTTGAAATGTATACCGAGGTCTTGCAAGACTCGGCGATCGATCTCATCTGTGCCGGCCGCATCAAGTTCGCGAGTACTTGTGCGCTTACGCTGAGTCCGTCGGCGCTGGAGAAAATTTATAGTGACCTGAATTTCTTTCGCTCGCGTATCCTGATGCGCCCACAGGAGATCAGCAACCATCCGGAGGTAATCCGCCGCCTCGGGCTCATCTCGATCAACACTGCCCTCGAAATCGATCTCTTCGGCAACGTGAATAGCACTCACATTATGGGGCGCGAGATAATGAATGGAATCGGGGGCTCGGGCGACTTCACCCGTAACGCCTATCTTTCGATCTTCACCTGCCCCTCGTATGCCAAGGCTGGCAAAATCAGCACAGTGGTGCCCCTGGTCAGCCATGCCGATCATAGCGAGCACTCGGTTCAGGTGATCGTCACCGAGCAGGGCATTGCCGATCTTCGCGGGCGGTCACCCCACGAACGCGCAGAATTGATTATCGAGAACTGCGCCCATCCCGAATTCCGCAATGAGTTACTCGGCTATCTGCGTATCGTACGCAGCGGGCATACACCGCAGGCTCTTCGCGCGGCGTTCGCATTCCACTGCAGATTCCTGGATACCGGAGACATGCACGGTGTCGATTGGGAGTCGTTGGTCTCTATACCGGAGCGCGCTAAAACCAGCGAAAGTAGCTAGGGGCGTGGCGGAGCGCAGCAATATCTGCGTTCTGGTGCATAGTTATCGCTATCTCAAAGACTCTTGAGTTGACCCTAGGGTGTGATGGCCGTTCCTGCAATTTGTTCACCGTCCAATGATATTGGAATGGACCGGAGGGCATCACAATGAAACCCACCCACTCTCTCAGGTGCCTCGGCGCGAGAGGCAGCAATCTTTCCTGAATCATGTCCACAGCGATTCCAGGGGCCGCCCAATCCGTGCGCTTGGCGCGGCCCGTGTGCAATAGGAACAAGACGCCGGATTGGGTGGTGAACTCGGCTGAAGAGGCACGGGGGGCACGCGAGTATGTGTAGGTGCTCGGTCTGCTGGAGACCTCCACGTCCATAGAGGTGACTCATTCTATCGAAGACGTCTGTAGCTGGGAAGCGTCAGATTCGGCGCGGTCACGCTGCCGGTTAATCGGCTATTCATTGGAGTGTCCGCCGCCGTGAAGGTTCGCTAGTGTTTGCTGGCGCGGCATGCGAGGGTTGGCTGTGCGCAGCCGGACTCGGGAGACCAAAGGGTTACGCCGGAAATTGGGTAGGATACTCTGTAGCGCGGGGGGCCATCAGGCTATTTATCCTTAACTTAGTCACCTTACCGGCCGGCTCCGGGCAAGTCTGGGCAAAATTAACCAGGAGCTGAATTCCCGGGTCGACTGGCTGCGCCCTGGCTGAGGCAAACGGAGATATAGACACGAGTCTTAGTTAGGTGTGTGCGCATCAACTTATCCTGAGTGTGCCAATTCATGCGTGCGGGTTGTTTGTTAAATGTTTGCCGCGGAAATGAGCAAAATTGACCAGACACGGGGTAGCACCCGGATGCTCTGATAGATCAATCTTCGAGATTTACTGCTTTGCTTTGCCTGAACCGCGAAACACTCTCTTCATCTGACCTTTTTGTCATCAGACCAACATCCGGGAAGGGACGAATCAGATGACTGAGTTCAAGCAAAACGACTTCGATGCTGCCGACTTTCTGACAAAGGCCGGTCTGGGAAGACACATCATCCAATTGAAGCCAAAGGAGGCCTTCTTTTCTCAGGGCAATCGAGCTGACTCGATCTTCTATCTTCAAAAAGGTCGCGCAAAGCTTACCGTCGTCTCAAAAAACGGCAAAGAGGCCACGATTACATTACTCGCCCCCGGCGACTTTGTCGGTGAGGAGTCGCTTGCCAGCGTTGGCGAACTGCGCATGGCTTCGGCGACTGCCATCACCGCCTGCACGGCGCTTAAGATAGAGCGGCAAGAGATGGTCCGGGTGATGCACGAGGAGCACTCGTTTTCCGACCTCTTCGTGAAGTTCCTGCTGGCCCGGAGCATGCGGACCCAGGCCGATCTCGTTGATCAACTCTTCAATTCGAGTGAAAAGCGGTTGGCCAGGATCCTCCTCATCATGGCTGAATTTGGCAAGCCTGGAGAGCCCGAACCCTTGATTCCGCAGATCACGCAGGAAACGCTTGCGGAGATGATCGGTACTACGCGTTCACGGGTGAGCTTCTTCATGAACCGTTTTCGCAAGCTGGGATTCATCGACTATAACGGTCGCATCCAGGTGCATAAGTCACTGTTGAATGTGATCCTTCACGACCAGTTTCCAGATGATAACGCGGAGAAACCAGTGACCCTCGTGGCCTCATCTCCAATTAGCTAAAGCTCCTTCCAATAAACTGCCCCACAT